>QFCE01000160.1_pt1 | contig 173176 bp, 146 predicted proteins | sample 5346091 | NCBI WGS metagenome assembly QFCE01 (sample SAMN09062252, study PRJNA434731) | Human gut metagenome, whole genome shotgun sequencing project. | isolation source: stool timepoint A chromium assembly | host: Homo sapiens | collected 2015
CCAAGAAATGGGGCCCCGGCCGGGCAGGCCAAGGTTCCCTGCCGTTCCAACGGCGTGGGGACAAAACCACAAGGGTGCCCCGCCCGGGAGGGCCAAGTTCCCGCCCGTTCCAACGGCGCTGAAAAAACGCCCCGCCAGCGCGGGAAAAACCCCCAGACAGAATCTGAAGGATCAAGAAAGTGTGATACTATGGCAGAACTCACCCCCATGAAACGACAGTACCTGGCCATCAAGGACCAGCACCCCGACTGCCTCCTCTTCTTCCGTCTGGGGGATTTCTATGAGATGTTTGACGAGGATGCCAAAACCGCCGCGGCGGAGCTGAACCTCACCCTCACCACCCGGGACCGGAACAAGCCCCCCGAGGAGCGCACCCCCATGTGCGGGGTGCCCTACCACTCCGCCGAGGCATACATTGCCCGCCTCATCGCCAAGGGCTACAAGGTGGCCATCTGTGAGCAGACCGAGGACCCCGCCCAGGCCAAGGGCCTGGTGGACCGGGAGATCATCCGGGTGGTTACCCCCGGCACCCTCATAGAGGAGAACATGCTGGAGGAGGGAAGAAACAACTTCCTGGCCTCCCTCTATGTGGGGGTGCAGGGGACGGGGCTGTGCTTTGGGGATATCTCCACGGGGGAGGTCTTCCTCACCTTCTTTGCCCCGGAGGGCTGGGTGGACCACGCGGTCAATGAGCTGGCCCGGTTTGCCCCCCGGGAGGTCATCCTCTCCCCCGGGGCCCGGGATAAGGGGCTGCTGGACCACCTGTCCGGGAAGCTCCCCTGCCGGGTGGAGCAGGCCGGGGAGGAGCGGTTTGCCCTGGCGGAGGCCCGGCAGCGGGTGGAGAGACAGTTCGCCGCGGGGCTGGACCAGGTCCCGCCGGAGGCCGAGGCCGCCATACAGGCGGCGGGGGGACTGCTCTCCTATCTGTACGAAACCCAAAAGACCGACCTATCCTATCTGCGGACCCTCCGATACTACTCCACCGGCCGCTTTTTGGAGCTGGACCCGGTGGCCCGGCGGAACCTGGAGCTCACCGAAACCCTCCGGGGCAAGGAGAAAAAGGGCTCCCTGCTCTGGGTGCTGGACAAGACCAAGACCGCCATGGGCGGCCGGCTCCTCCGCAGCTGGCTGGAGCGCCCTCTGCTGGACCCGGTGGCCATCTCCCGCCGGCTGGAGGCGGTGGGCTGGCTGCTGGACAACGCTGTGGAGCGGGAGGAGCTGGTCCAGGTGCTGCGGGAGATCACGGACCTGGAGCGTCTGATCTCCCGCATCGTCTACGGCACCGCCGGGGCCCGGGACCTGGTGGCCCTGGCCGCGGGCCTGGACCGGCTGCCCCTGCTCCAGGACCACCTGCCCCAGCAGGCCCCCTCCCTGCTGGCCCGGCTGCGGGCCCAGCTGGACGGGCTGCCGGAGCTCACCGGCCTCATCGCCCGGGGCATTGTGGACGAGCCCCCCTTCTCGGTTCGGGAGGGCGGCCTCATCCGCCCGGGCTACCACCCCGATGTGGATCAGCTCCGGGCCATTTTGACGGACACCAAGGGGGTCATCGCCAAGCTGGAGGCGGCGGAGAAGGAGAAGACCGGCATCAAGTCCCTGAAGGTGGGCTTCAACAAGGTCTTTGGCTATTATATTGAGGTCTCCAAATCCTATTACGACCAGGTGCCCCAGGGGTACATCCGCAAGCAGACCCTCACCAACTGCGAGCGGTACATCACCCAGGAGCTCAAGGAGATGGAGCACACCATCCTCTCCGCCCAGGACCGGATTGTGGCCCTGGAGTACCAGCTGTTCTGTGACATCCGGGATCAGGTGGCCGCCCAGGCCCCCCAGATCCAGGAGATCGCCGGGGCGGTGGCCCGGGTGGATGTGCTGACCTCCTTTGCCGTTGTGGCGGCGGAGAACAACTACTGCATGCCCCGGGTGGACAACTCCGACAAGCTGGAGATCACCGAAGGCCGCCACCCGGTGGTGGAGGTCATGGGGCGGGACGCCCTCTTTGTCCCCAACGACACCTACATGGACAACAAGGACAACCTGGCCGCCATCATCACTGGCCCCAACATGGCCGGCAAGTCCACCTATATGCGGCAGGTGGCCCTCATGGTGCTCATGGCCCAGATGGGGTCCTTTGTCCCCGCCCGGGCGGCCCACATCGGGGTGGTGGACCGGATTTTCACCCGCATTGGGGCCTCGGACGACCTGGCGGGGGGACAGTCCACCTTTATGGTGGAGATGACGGAGGTGGCGGAGCTGCTCCGTCACGCCACCAGCCGGAGCCTGCTCATCCTGGATGAGATCGGCCGGGGGACCTCCACCTACGACGGCATGTCCATTGCCCGGGCGGTGCTGGAGTGGTGCGCCAACCCCAAGCGCCTGGGGGCCAAGACCCTCTTTGCCACCCACTACCACGAGCTGACGGTGCTGGAGGGCCAGCTGCCCGGGGTAAAAAATTTCAACATCGCCGCCCGGAAGAGGAAGGACGAAATCCTCTTCCTGCGGAAGATCGTCCCCGGGGGAGCCGACCAGAGCTATGGCATTGAGGTGGCGGGTCTGGCAGGGCTGCCCCCCAAGGTCATCCGCCGGGCCCGGGAGATTTTGGCCGAGCTGGAGTCCCAGCAGGACGCCCCCAAGAAGACGGGAGCCCGGGAGGCCAGCCAAGTCTCCCTGACGGCCCTGGGGGAGGAGGAGGTTTTAACCACGCTCCGCAATACCCCGGTGGAGACCCTGACGCCCCTGCAGGCGCTGAACCTGCTCCATGAACTCAAGGAAAAGCTCTGAACGCGGCCCCGCCGGCAAGGCGGGGCGGGGAGCGTTTCCCCAAGATGATCACGACACAGTCCAGTTTCCCCTGGGTTTCCCTGGGGAAACGATTTCTTTTTTGATAAGGTGGTGTTTTCATGCCCAACCAAATTCAAGTGCTGGACCCCCACGTGGCCGACCTCATTGCGGCCGGCGAGGTGGTGGAGCGGCCGGCTTCGGTGGTGAAGGAACTGGTGGAAAACGCCGTGGACGCCGGCGCCCATACCCTGACAGTGGAGATTCAGCGGGGGGGCATGGCCATGATCCGGGTGACCGACGACGGCGGCGGCATTCCCGCCGACCAGTGCCAGACCGCCTTTCTCCGCCACGCCACCAGCAAGCTGCGCACCGCCCAGGACCTGGCGGCCATCGGCACCTTGGGGTTTCGGGGAGAGGCACTGGCGGCCATTGCCGCGGTGTCCCGGGTGGAACTCTTCACCCGCACGGCCCAGTGCGACCTGGGGACCTCCCTCACCCTGGAGGGGGGCCAGGTGCTCTCCCAGGAGCCCGCCGGCTGCCCGCTGGGCACCACCCTGGTGGTGCGGGACCTGTTTTACAACACCCCCGCCCGGCTGAAATTTATGAAGCGGGACGCCGCGGAGGGGGCGGCGGTGTTCGCCCTGGTGCAGAAGCTGGCCCTGTCCCACCCCGGGGTGTCCTTCCAGTTTATCCGGGACGGCAAGCGGGAGCTGATGACCCCGGGAGACGGCAAACTCTCGTCCGCCCTGTATGCGGTGCTGGGCCGGGACATGGCCCTGGGCTTCACCCCGGTGCGGGGAGAGGGAGAGGATGTGACCGTCACCGGCTTTGTCTCCCTGCCCGCCTGCTGCCGGGGCAGCCGGACCTACCAGCATTTTTTCGTCAATGGCCGGCCGGTGAAGTCCAAGCTTCTCATGGCCGCCTTGGAGCGGGCCTATGAGAACCAGAAAATGGTGGGCAAGTTTCCCGGCTGCGTGCTCCAGCTCCAGGTGAAGGCCAGCCAGGTGGATGTGAACGTCCACCCGGCCAAGACCGAGGTGAAGTTCCTCCACGAGCGCCAGGTCTTTGACGGGGTCTACTATGGGGTGCTCTCCGCCCTCCAGGGGGAGACGCGCCACCCCACGGTGACCTTTGCCCCGCCCCAGCCGTCTCCGCAGGCTGGTTCCGGCGGAGAACAGCGTCCGCCCCTCCAGCCGGCGCAGGGCAAGCCGGTCCTTCGGGACGCCGCCGGGGCTCTGCTGCGGCCGTTGGAACGGGCGTACACCCCCGCGTCCCCCTTGCAGGGGGAATCTGTCCCCGGTTTTTCCCCAAAATCCGCCGGGAAATCCACCGATTTTTGCGGAAATGTGGATAAACCGGTGGAAAATGTTGAAAAACCCCGGCCGGCGGCGGTACCCCGGCCCGATACACCCCACTGTACACCCTCCCTCCCCCAGCAGGCCCCCGCCCCCCAGCTAAAGCTGAAGGTTCCCCCGGCCCCTCTGGGCGGGGCCGAAGACGCTCCGGTTCCGCCCCCCTCCCTGGAAGAGGAGGCCCCTTGGCGGCTGGCGGGAGAGATTTTGCAGACCTACCTGATCGTGGAACAGGGGGATGCGGTCCACCTCATCGACAAGCACGCCGCCCATGAGCGGATGCAGTTTGACCGGATGAAGGCGGCGGGGTACCAGCCCATGGCCCAGGCCCTGCTGGCGCCGGTGGTCTTTACCCCCGCCCCGGAGGAGGGAGAGGTCCTGCTGAACCACCTGCCCCTGCTGGCGCAGTTTGGGTTTGCCTGCGAGGCGTTCGGCGGCGGCGCCCTGGTGGTGCGGGAGATCCCTGACTACTTAGAGCCCGGCCAGGTGGAGCCCGCCCTGAGCGAGATCGCCGGCCAGCTGCTCACCGGCGGCGGGGCGGACCCCCAGGCGGCCCGGGACGCGGTGCTCCACACCATGGCCTGCAAAGCCGCGGTAAAGGGGGGCCAGCGGAACACCCGGGAGGAACTGCTGGTGGTGGTCCGGGAGGTGATGGCCGGCCGGGTCAAGTATTGCCCCCACGGCCGCCCGGTGGCCATCACCATGACCCGGAGCCAGCTGGAGCGACAGTTTAAGCGGAGTTCATAGACAGGGCGGGGAAAACGTGTTAAAATAGACCCCGAACGGAAGGCGACGCCTTCCGCCCCAGTTCATTTCTGCAAGGTGGTGTGATCATGCCCTCCCAACTGATTCTCATCTGCGGCCCCACCGCCACGGGAAAAACCCGCCTGGGGGTGGCCCTGGCCAAGGCTCTGGGGGGAGAGGTGGTCTCCGCCGACTCCATGCAGGTCTACCGGGACCTGGTCATCGGCACCGCCCGTCCCACCCAGGAGGAGATGGCGGGGGTTCCCCACCACATGATGGGGGTGGCCGACCCCCGGGAGAATTACAGCGTGGCCCGGTATGTGCAGGAGGCCACCGCCTGTGTGGAGGACATTTTCCGCCGGGGCAGACAGCCCATTGTGGTGGGCGGCACCGGCCTGTACCTGGACGCCCTGTGTCAGGGGCGCTCCTTTTCCGACTTCCGCCCGGAGACCGGGGTTCGGACCCGGCTCCAGGCCCAGGCGGCCCAAGGCGGCCTGGATGCCCTGTGGGAGCAGCTGCGCCAGGTGGACCCGGAGACGGCGGCCCGGCTCCACCCCCACGATGCCAAGCGGATCATCCGGGCCCTGGAGGTCTGGTATGACACGGGCCAGACCATCTCCCAGCACAACCGCCAAACCCAGACCCAGCCGCCCCGGTATCAGGGGGTGACCATCGCCCTGACCTACCGGGACCGCCAGGACCTCTACCAGCGCATCGACCAGCGGGTGGACCAGATGATGGCCCGGGGGCTGGCGGAGGAGGTCCGCGCCCTATTGGCCGCGGGGATTCCCCGGACAAGCACGGCCATGCAGGCCATCGGCTATAAGGAACTGGTCCGGGCGCTGGACGCCGGCGGGGACCTGGCCCCGGCGGTGGAGGAGATCAAGCGCCGCTCCCGGCAGTATGCCAAACGGCAGCTGACCTGGTTCCGGCGCAAGGAGGACACAGAATGGATCTTGCTGGATAAAATGCAAGATTTTTCCAGTGTCGTGCAGATTTCGACAGATTATCTTCGGGAAAAAGGATTACCATAGACGCACCAAAGATAAAAGGAGTGCGTCACCATGCAACAGACACAAACAGCAGTACAACAGAGAAAGCGCAACTTACAGGATTACCTCTTGTCCAAGCTGCGCCGCAGCCGGATGGGAGCCACGGTCTTTTTGGTCAATGGCTTCCAAATCCGGGGGGAGATCCGGGGCTTTGACTCCTTTGTGGTGGTCATTTACAGCGACGGAAAGCAGCAGATGGTGTACAAGCATGCCATCTCCACTGTGGTCCCCGAGCGGCCGCTGTCCTGGGAGGAGGAGGACCCGGATTGACCGCGCCTTGCCCCGTGTCCCGGCGCCGCCGGACGAGGCGGGAGGGCGCGGGGAGATAGAGAAAGGCTGACCTTATGAACCAACAGCAGGGAACCATCTTTTCCAAAATCGCCATGCCCATTGTCATTGTGGCCATTGTGGTCTACCTGATCTGCTCGGCCTGGGTGGGCATTCGTGACCCGTATCAATTCACCGTGGCCTATACGGACACCATGGAAACCAGTGTGGACGCCGCCGGCTGGGTGGTCCGGTCGGAGCAGCCTGTGGCCGGCGCGGAGGGTGTGGTCCAGCTCAAGCGGGGCCAGGGAGAGAAGGTGGCCAAGGGCAAGGAGATTGCCGTGGTCTACCAGGACGAGACCTATGTGGAGAACCAGGAGGAGCTGCTCCAGGTGAAAAATGACCTGAGCGCCCTTCAGTATGCCACATACAGCGAGTCCCCTTCGGGCACCGCCCTGGAGGATCAGATGCTCTCCGCCATGACCAGCCTCCGTACCGCCGCCTCTTCGGGCAATTACAGCAGCCTGTCGGAACAGACGGAGACCTACCGCAAGCTGGTTCTCCGGCGGGAATACCTCCTGTCCTCCGAGGCCACTGCCGCCATGACCCAGGCCGCTGCGGACCTTCAGGCGCGGTACGATGACTTGCAGAGCTACCAGTCCGGCGCCACCTCCATCAAGGCCCAGGAGTCTGGTCTGTTCTCCTCCTATGTGGACGGTTATGAGACCCTGCTCACCCCGGACAAGCTGGACGGGCTGAGTCCCAAGGACCTGGCCGCCTTTTCCCAGCTGACCCCTTCCACAGACGCCAATGTCCTGGGCAAGCTGGTGACCGATTCCATTTGGTATTACGCGGTCACCGTCCCAGGGGACTGTGTAACCCGCTTTGCCGTGGGCGACAGTGTGGATGTGTTTTTCAATTCTCTCTCTGAGACCTTCCCCATGGAGGTCTTCCAGGTGGGAGAGGTGCAGGAGGACCAGGTGGTCATCGTCCTGCGCTCCTCCCAGGACGACGACAAGGCGGAGGACCTCCGTCAGGAGAGCGGCCGGGTGATCTTTTACAGCAGTGAAGGCATCCGGGTGCCCAAGGAGGCTCTGCGGGTGAGCAAGGACGGAGAGCGGGGGGTCTATGTGGTGGTCTCCCAGAAGGCGCGGTTCCGGCCGGTGAAAATCCTGGCCGAGGACGAGAACAGCTATCTGGTGAAGGCCGACCCCACAGACGAGGAAGACACCAGAATCCTCCGGGCAGGGGATGAGATCGTCCTGGCCTCCGAGGAACTATACGATGGAAAGGTGGTACGTTGAACCATGACAGAGACCAAGAGCTATGAGACCATTGCCGCCAACGTGGCAGCGGTCCGGGAGAACATGCGTCAGGCCGCCCTCCAGGCGGGCCGGGACCCGGAGGAGATCACCCTGGTGGCAGCCACCAAGGTCCAGACCTCCCAAACCATCCGCAACGCCATTCAGGCGGGCATCACCGTCTGTGGAGAGAACCGGGTGCAGGAACTGGTGGCCCACCTGGAGGACGACGCCTACGCAGGGGCCCGGGTCCATTTCATCGGGCACCTGCAGACCAACAAGGTGAAGTTTGTGGTGGGCAAGGTGGATATGATTGAGTCCATCGACTCCCAGCGCCTTATGGACGCTGTGGAGAAGCAGGCGGCCAAGGTGGGGGTGGTCCAGGACATTCTGCTGGAGGTGAACATTGGCCAGGAGGAGAGCAAAGGAGGGGCCAAACGGGAGGAGATCCTGACCTTGGCCCGCCATGCGGCCCAGTGCCCCCACCTGCGCCTGCGGGGGCTCATGTGCATCCCCCCCGCCACCGCCACCGAGGAAGAAAATCGGGGGTTTTTTCAAGAAACTTATCAGCTTTTTGTTGACATGAAGGAGAAATTAGGGGATAATGTCTCTAATATTGACTGCCTTTCCATGGGCATGAGCGGAGATTACCCACTGGCCATCGCAGGTGGGTCCACCATGGTGCGGGTGGGAACGGCTCTGTTCGGCGCCCGTCCGCCTTGGCATCCCCAGGGATGAGGCGACTTCGCCATACCATTTTTCACAAAATTTAGGGGGTTACAGTAACCATGGGATTCTTAGATGAACTCAAGCGTCTGACCCATCCGTATGAGGATGAGATGGAGGACGATTACGACGAGGACGAAGACGTATACGAGGACGAGGAGGAGCCGGAGGACGTGGAACCCACCCCGCCTCCCCGGGAAGAGCCGTCCCGCCGCCGTGAACGGGAATACCAGGAGCCGCCCCGCCGCAATTCCGGCGGCAAGGTGGTGAACATCCACGCCACCACCCAGCTGCAGGTGGTCCTGGTGAAGCCGGAACGCTATGAGAACGCCTCCGAGATCGCCGACCACCTGCGGGACAAGCGCACGGTGGTGCTCAACCTGGAGAAGACCCAGAAGGATGTGGCCCGCCGTCTGCTGGACTTCCTGTCCGGCGTGGCCTACGCCCAGGAGGGGAAGATCAAAAAGGTGGCCCTTCAGACCTATATCGTCACGCCCTATAATGTAGATATCATGGGCGACCTCATTGACGAACTGGAGAACAACGGTCTGTACTTCTGAGCGCCGCCGCGGCCAGTAGATTAAAAAGGGATAGGAGTGACCGATCATGTTAACACCCCAGGAAGCGGAATCCCATGTCTTTCCGAAAGCTTCGTTTGGCGGCTACAATATGCTCCAGGTGGACAACTTTTTGGACAGCCTGATCGAGGATTACCGCACCTTGTACCAGGAGAATATCTCTCTGAAAAACAAGATGAAGGTCTTGGTGGATAAGGTTGAGGAATACCGTGCCACAGAGGACGCGATGCGGATGACCCTCCACTCCGCCCAGAAAATGGCCGATGCCATGGTGAAAGAGGGGGAGGCCAAAAAGCAGGCCGCCATTGACCAGGCTGTGTCCGCAGTGGAAGCCCGCAGCCAGGAGGTCCGCGCCCAGATGGAGCAAGAGGAGCAGGCAGTCCGCACGCGCCTGGAGGGGATCCAGAAGGACCTGGCTGACGAGCAGGCCCGGCTGGAGGCCGCCCGCGCCGCCACCACCGCCTATGTGGCCCAGCTCAAGGAGCTGTATACCAAGCAGATTCAGTACATCGGCAGCCTGTCCAGCCTGACGGCGGAAACCGCCCAGCCCCAGGCCGCCCCCGCCCCTGCGGCCCAGCCCGCGGAGGAGCCCGTGGTGACCGTCCCCCCGGAACAGCAGGAAGAGGTGGCCCAGGATATCGAGGCCTCCATGGCCAAGATTTTTGAAGGGCCCGCCGAGTCCGCCGCCCCCAGCGGGGACATGGGGGACACCCGGGTCTTTGACCAGATTCAGTTCGGGAAGGATTACGAGATCGAGTGATCCCGGGGAGAGCCCCCAGGACAGGATTGCCAGGCGCGGCGACGGCGTTTCCGGGCCCCGGCTTGGCGGAGGCAGCCGCCTGGAAAATCAGATGACACCATCCACAAACGGAACCTGGCCGGATCTCCGGGCAGGTTCCGTTTTCTTTCTCAGAGAAAAAAGAGCCCCCACGTCCCCGGCGGACGATGGGTCACGATTGAAGGAGTGAACAGTCAACCATGTCTCAGGATTACAATGCAACCATCCATCTGCCCAAAACCGACTTTCCCATGCGGGCGGGTCTGCCCAAGCGGGAGCCCGAGATGCTTCGCAACTGGAAGAAGCTGGACGTCTATGGGGAGCTGCTGAAGAAGAACGCCGGCAAGCCCCGGTTCTCCCTCCACGACGGCCCCCCCTTCTCCAACGGCAACCTCCACATGGGCCACGCCCTGAACAAGTCCATCAAGGACATCATCATCCGCTCCCACGCCATGCGGGGCTACTACACCCCCTATATTCCCGGCTGGGACAACCACGGCATGCCCATTGAGTCCGCCATCATCAAGCAGAACAAGCTCAACCGCAAAAAGATGCCCGTCACGGAGTTCCGCTCGGCCTGCCACGAATTTGCCCAGCACTATGTGGAGGTCCAGAGCGAGGGCTTCCAGCGCCTGGGCGCCATTGGAGACTGGGAACACCCCTACCTGACCATGAACCCCTCCTTTGAGGCGGAAGAGGTGAAGGTCTTTGGGGAGATGTACAAGCGGGGGTATATCTACAAGGGCCTCAAGCCCGTCTACTGGTGTCCCCACGACGAGACCGCTCTGGCGGAGGCCGAGATCGAGTACCAGGACGACCCCTGCACCACGGTGTATGTGAAGTTCCCCCTCCACGACGACCTGGGGAAGCTGGACGGGTATGACAAGAGCAAGGTCTCCTTTGTGATCTGGACCACCACCATCTGGACCCTCCCCGGCAACCTGGCCATCGCCCTGCACCCGGAGGAGAGCTATGCCCTGGTGCAGAACCCCAACGGGGAGATCTACATCCTGGCCGAGGCCCTGGTGAAAAAGGTGATGGAGGTCGGCGGCGTGGAGGACTACACCGTTCTGGCCACCCATCCCGGGTCCTTCTTTGAGAATATGCTGGCCGACCACCCCTTCCTGCCCAAGACCTCCCGTCTGGTGCTGGCGGACTATGTCACCATGGACTCCGGTACCGGCTGCGTCCACACCGCCCCCGGCTTCGGCGCCGACGACTACCAGACCTGCAAGCGGTACGGGATGGACATGGTGGTGCCTGTGGACGACCAGGGCCGCCACACCGATTACGCCGGCAAGTACGCGGGGCTGAAGACCGAGGAGTCCAACCCCATCATCCTGGCGGATATGAAGGCCTCCGGGGCGCTGTTTGCCGCCGAGGACATTGTCCACTCCTACCCCCACTGCTGGCGGTGTAAGAATCCCATCATCTTCCGGGCCACCCCCCAGTGGTTCTGCTCGGTGGAGACCTTTAAGGACGAGGCCTGCGCCGCCTGTGACCAGGTCCGCTGGGTCCCCGCCTGGGGCCTGGACCGGATGAAGGCCATGGTGCGGGAGCGTGCCGACTGGTGCATCTCCCGGCAGCGCCGGTGGGGCCTGCCCATCCCGGTCTTTTACTGCAACGACTGCGGCAAGCCCATTGCCACAGACGAGACCATCGGGATCATCTCCGACCTCTTTGCCGCCGAGGGCTCCAACGCCTGGTTTGCCAAGGACGCCGCGGAGATCCTCCCCGCCGGCTTCACCTGCCCCCACTGCGGCAAGGCGTCGGGCTTTACCAAGGAGGAGGACACCCTGGACGGGTGGTTCGACTCCGGCTCCACCCACCTGGCCTCCATGAAGAAGGACCAGGGGTTCTGGCCCGCCGACGTGTACATGGAGGGGCTGGACCAGTACCGGGGCTGGTTCCAGGCCGCCCTGCTCACCGCCGTGGGCTCCACCGGGGTGGCCCAGGCCCCCTTCAAGACCTGCATCACCCACGGCTGGACCGTGGACGGGGAAGGCAAGGCCATGCACAAGTCCCTGGGCAACGGGGTGGACCCCTATGATATTATGAACAAGTACGGCGCGGACCTGATCCGCCTGTGGGCGGCCTCCGCCGACTACCACGCGGATATGCGCTGCTCGGAGAAGATTTTCAAGCAGCTGAGCCAGAACTACCTGAAGTTCCGCAACACCGCCCGGTACTGCCTGGGCAACCTGAACGGCTTTGACCCCAACCATCTGGTGGCCCCCGCCGACATGCTGCCCCTGGACCGCTGGGCTGTCACCCGCCTGAATGTCCTCATTGAGAAGTGCTTCCAGGGCTATGACGACTTTGACTTCAACGTGGTCACCCACGCGGTGAACGATTTCTGCGTGGTGGAGCTGTCTAACTTCTACCTGGATATCATCAAGGACCGGCTGTACTGCGAGGAGAAGGACGGCCTGGCCCGGCGCTCGGCCCAGACGGCGCTGTATTTCATTCTGGACACCATGACCAAGATCATGGCCCCGGTGCTGTGCTTCACCGGGGATGAGATTTGGCAGTCCATGACCCATCCCGAAGGGGCGGACGGCCGGAACGTGGTCTTCAACGACATGAACCAGCCCTTCACGGCATACGCCCTGCCCCAGGAGGAGATGGCCCGGTGGGAGAAGATCATCCAGGTCCGGGACGTGGTCAACGGCGCCCTGGAGACCGCCCGGGCGGAGAAGAAGATCGGCAAGAGCCTGGAGGCCAAGATTGTCCTCACCGTCCCCGCCGAGGACGCCTTCCTGGCGGAGATGGACCAGGCGGACCTGGCCGACCTGCTCATCGTCTCCCAGGTGGAGGTGACGGTGGGCCAGGCGATCCAGGCCACCGTGGAAAACGCCGCCGGGGACAAGTGCCAGCGGTGCTGGAAGGTGCTGCCCACGGTGAACGGGGAGGGCCTGTGCCCCCGCTGCGCCAAGGTGCTGACCACCCTGGTGTGAGCCGCCCGGGAGGATGGCACGCCAACGCTCGTTTTCCGTCAAAAAGTGCATTGTACTCGTGGCCGGCCTCCGGGCCGGCCACCTGTTCCTCTGACCAAGAAAGGAGGGCGCTTGCATGCCCCTTTATTTCCTGCTGGCCGCCGCCCTGGTGGCCGTAGATCAGGTGGTAAAATATCTGGTCCGCGCCGGGATTCCCCTCCACACGGCGGTGGACTTCCTCCCCGGTCTGGACCTGACCTATGTGCAGAACACCGGCGCGGCCTTTTCCCTGTTCAGCCAGCACACCTGGCTGCTCACCCTCCTGTCCGGGGTGGTGTCCGTGGTTCTGGTGATCTGCCTGGGGAAAAGAGTCCTCCCCCACTGGTCGGGGATGCTGGCCCTGGCCCTTCTGCTGGGCGGGGCCGTGGGGAACTTCATTGACCGCCTGCTCTTCGGCTTTGTCACCGACATGTTTGCCACTACCTTTGTGAACTTCGCGGTGTTTAACGTGGCGGACGTGGGGGTGGTCCTGGGCGGGGTTCTCCTGTGCCTGCACCTGATTGTGTTTTTCGGCCGGGAGGGAAAGAAGGAACCGGACAAGGAGGAGACCCCATGAACGTCACCCTGTCTGTGGAGACCGCCGGCCAGCGGGCGGACCAGTTCCTGGCGGCCCGCCTGGACGGGCTCACCCGCTCCGCGGCCCAAAAACTCCTGGAGGAGGGCCATGTCCTCTGCCAGGGCCGGCCCCTGAAAAAGAATGACCGGCTGAAGCCGGGGGACCAGGTCGCCGTGTGCATTCCCGACCCCACCCCAGTGGAGCTCTTGCCCCAGGACATCCCCCTGGAGGTGGTCTATGAGGATGAGGACGTGATCGTGGTCAATAAGCCTGTGGGCATGGTGGTCCACCCCGCCCCCGGCCACCCCGACGGCACCTTGGTCAATGCGCTGCTCTTTCACTGCGGCCAGAGCCTGTCCGGCATCAACGGCCAGCTTCGGCCGGGGATCGTCCACCGGATTGACCGGGACACCAGCGGCCTGCTCATCGCGGCCAAAAATGACGGGGCCCACCTGGCCCTGGCCCAGCAGCTCCAGGACCACAGCCTCTACCGGGAATATGAGGCGGTGGTTTTGGGCAACCTGCGGGAGGACCAGGGCACCATCAGCCTGCCCATTGCCCGCCACCCCACGGACCGGAAAAAGATGGCGGTGAACCATTCCAGCGGCCGCCCTGCGGTGACCCACTGGACGGTGCTGGCCCGCTACCCGGGCTACACCCATGTCCAGTGCCGGCTGGAGACCGGACGGACCCACCAGATCCGGGTCCACATGGCGGCCCAGGGCCATCCGGTGTTGGGGGACCCGGTGTACAACGGCCTGCGGAAGGGGTTCCCTGAGCTGGCCGGCCAGTGTCTCCACGCCCGCCGGCTCTCCTTTCAGCATCCCCGCACCGGGGAGCGGATGACCCTCTCCTCTCCCCTGCCGGCCTACTTTCAGACTGTCTTGACAAGATGCAGCCGGTTAGTATAAAATAAAACGGCTATTCAAAAAAAGACCGAAGGGAGGAGCCCCCATGGGAAAGTTTTCCGGCGTTCTGCTGGCCACGGATTATGACGACACCCTGTACAGCAGTGACTGTACCATTTCCCAGGAAAACCGCCAGGCCATTGCCCGCTTTGTGGCGGAAGGGGGCCTGTTCTGCATCTCCACCGGCCGGTCCTACATCAACTTTGCCATTCAAATGGAGCGGGAGCGCCTGCCGGTGAATACCCCGGTGATCCTGTCCAACGGGGCCTCCATCTATGACTTTGCCACGGAGGAGAGCCTGTGGCTGAAATACCTTCCCGCCCAGGCGCCCGTCCACCTGGCCCAGGTCTGCGCGGCCTTTCCCCAGGTGGGATTTGAGGCCTATCATCAGGACGAGGTCTATATTTTCCGCCCCAACGAGGTCACCCAGCGCCACCTGACCCGGTGCCACCTCACCGGCCGGCCCAAGGCCATTGAGGAGATGCCGGTCCCCTGGATCAAGGTCATCCTCCAGCACCCGGACACGGCGGTGCTCCACCAGGCCCGAACCTACCTGCAAACCCAGTGGCCTGAGACCTACGATGTCACCTTCTCCAACCCCTATCTGCTGGAGGTCACCGCCCGGGGGGCCAATAAGGGCCTGTCCGTGCTGTGGGTGGCCCGCCACCTGGGGGTCCGGCCGGAGGATATCTACTGCGTGGGCAACGGGCTCAACGACATCCCCATGCTGGCGGTCTCCGCCCTCTCCTTTGCCCCCGCCAACAGTTATCCGGAGGTTCGGGCCGCGGCGGATGTGGTCCTCCCCTCCTGCGATGAGAGCTGCGTGGCCCGGCTCATTGAGCATCTGGAGGTCCGCTACGACAACCGATAAACAACATGCAGACATCCCCCGGAACCCCGGCGCTTGGCCGTGGGTCCGGGGGGTGTTTTTTGCTATTCAATCCGCTGCTGGGTCACGGAGGAGACGCCGCAGTGGGTCCGCAGCGCCTCCTCAAAGGCCTGCATCCAGGGGACCAGCCCCTCGGCACCGTCAAAGGCGTACAGGACGGAGGCCACCCGGCGGAGGCCGGGCTGGATCATCGCCCGGCGGCTGTCGCTGCTGGGGTTGCCGAAGGGGCCCAGGTCGTCGGTGAGCACGGGCATGTGGGCGATGGAGAGACTCCCCTTGCCAATGCCCTCGTACCGGGCCCCCGCCGGGGGACAGGCCAGGACCACCTGGCCCTGGAGCTGGTCCAGGTCATAGGAGCCGATGGCGTAGCCGGAGGAGATGGAGATCAGGTTGTTCACCTCCACCACATTGTTGATGTGGTAGAGGCCCGCCTGCTTCACCACCCGCCGGAGCATGGCCTCCGCCGCGTTCCGGTGTTCGTGGGGGGAGGCCCCCAGGGCCTTGTAGGCCTGGCGGGTGGCAGCGATGTGGGGGTGCTTGGCGATGGTGTCCAAGGTATACTGCTGGGCCAGGCTGGCCACGGTCTGGTCGAACTGGGCCAGCAGCTGGGGGGAGCTGGGGGCCACCTGAACCTGATAGAGAAGCAGGCCCAGGGCGGTTTCCGGCCAGCACTGTTTGATGGCAGGGGAAATGGTGAAGGTCATAGGGGTTCGTTCCTTTCTCAATGGGTTCCTTGGGTCAGTATACAGGCTGGCGCGGGGAAGGTCAATCCCGGAGAAAAAATGGCCCCGGCAGAGCAAAGGGGGGCTCTACCGGGGTCAAAGCGAAGAGAATGAGGCCCCTGTCCCAAGGGGATGGGAGAAGGCGGCTGGATTGCTTCCCTTGACATAAGGATAGCGGCTGGGTATTATAAAGTAAAACTAAGAATTGTAGAAGTTCCTTTAAGTGAAACTGAAAGGGGGATGGGAACCATGGAGAGTGCCCGCTGCAAAGCCTTTGTCACCGCTGCGGAGACCGGCAGTTTTTCCAAGGCGGGCGAGGTGCTGGGCTATACCCCCTCAGGGGTGAGCCAGCTGGTGACCTCCCTGGAGCGGGAGCTGGGCCTCCCTCTGCTGGGGCGGAATCGAAAGGGGGTCACCCTCACGGAGAACGGCCGCCGCCTGCTGCCGGCGGTGCGGGAGTTTCTCCAGCAGGAGAACCGGATCTATCAGCTGGCCGGGGAGATGAGCGGCCTGCTGGTGGGCAGCGTCACCATCGCCACCTATTCCAGCGTGGCCACCCACTGGCTGCCCCAGGTCATCCGCCGGTTTCGGGCCCGGTACCCTCACATCCAAATTAAGCTCATGGAGGGCATCCGCCAGGAGATCATCCAATGGCTGGAGGACAAGGCCGCCGACCTGGCCTTTTTCAGCCACAAGGCCCCCATGCCCTACGACTGGATTCCCCTGGCGGAGGACCGGATGGTGGCGGTGCTCCCGCCCGGCCACCCTCTGGCGGACCGGGGGTCCTATCCCCTGGCCCAGTGTGCCCAGGAGGACTTCATCATGCCCGCCCTGGGCCGGGATGACGATGTTCTGGGCCTGCTGGAGACCCACGGTCTGGAGCCGAAAATTGCCTTTACCACCCTGGACACAGTCTCAGCCCTGGCCATGATTCAGAATGATCTGGGGATGAGCATTATGAATGAACTCATCACCAAAAGTTGGCCGGGGAAGGTGGCCATCCTCCCGCTGGACCCGCCCCAGCAGCTCACATTGGGGGTGGCCGTTCCCTCCCTGCCCCGCGCCGCCCCGGCGGTGAAGGCCTTTCTCCAGTTTGCGGTTCAGGCTCTCACCCAGGGCCAGGCGGAAGGGTAAAAAAAGACCACGCCGCGGGCAGAAATCTTTGCCTGCGGCGTGGCGGTGTGCAGACAGGGGCTGGGGCCGTCTCAGTGGACCACCAGCTCTCCGGCCACGCAGTCCACGGTGAGGGTGCTTCCCGGGGCCACCTCGTCGGCGATCATCTTCCGGCCCACCAGGGTCTCCACTGTGTGCTGGAGGAACCGGCGCAGGGGCCGGGCCCCGTAGAGGGGATCGTAACCGTTGTCGATGACATAGCTCTTGGCGGCGGGGGTGAGAACCACCTTCAGCTGCTTGTCGGCCAGGCGCTTGTTCAGGCCGCCGATGAGCAGGTCCACAATGGCGGTGATGTTCTCCTTGGTCAGGGGCTTGTAGCAGACGATCTCATCCAGGCGGTTGAGGAACTCCGGCCGGAAGGATTTCTTCAGCAGCTGGTCCACCTGGAGTTTGGCCTCGTCAGAGATCTCCCCCTGTGCGTTGATGCCCTCCAACAGGTACTGGGACCCCAGGTTGGAGGTGAGGATGAGGATGGTGTTCTTAAAGTCCACCGTCCGCCCCTGGCTGTCGGTGATCCGACCGTCGTCCAGGACCTGGAGGAGGATGTTGAACACGTCGGGGTGGGCCTTCTCCACCTCGTCAAAGAGGACCACGGAGTAGGGTTTGCGCCGCACCGCCTCGGTGAGCTGTCCCCCCTCCTCATAGCCCACGTAGCCGGGGGGCGCCCCAATGAGCCGGGAGACGGAGAATTTCTCCATGTACTCCGACATGTCGATCCGCACCAGGTTGCGCTCGGAGTCAAACAGGGCCTCGGCCAGGGTTTTGGCCAGCTCGGTCTTGCCCACGCCGGTGGGCCCCAGGAAGAGGAAGGAGCCGATGGGCTTGTCGGGGTCGGCGATGCCCGCCCGGCTGCGGAGGATGGCCTCGGAGACCAGGCGTACCGCCTCGTCCTGGCCCACCACCCGCTGGTGGAGGATGTCCTCCAGGTGGAGGAGCTTTTCCCGCTCCCCTTCCATGAGCTTGGCCACGGGGATGCCGGTCCAGCGCTCGATGATCCGGGCGATCTCCTCCTCGGTGACCTTGTCCCGGAGCAGGGAGCGGGCCTTGCCGTCGGCGGCAATCTGCTCCTCGGCCTCCAGGGCCTTTTTCAAAGCGGGGATCTTGCCGTACTGGAGCTCGGCGGCCTTGTTCAGGTCGTACTCCCGCTGGGCCTTTTCCAGCTCGGCGTTGGCGCTCTCCAGGTCGGCCCGCAGCTGCTGGACCTTGCCGATGGCCTCTTTTTCGTTGTCCCACTGGGCCTTCTTGGCCTTGAATTCCTCCCGCATGTCCGACAGTTCCTTCTGGATTTCCGCCAGATGTTCCTGGGACAGCCGGTCGGTCTCCTTTTTCAGGGCGGCCTCTTCGATCTCGTGCTGGATGATTTTCCGCTGGATCACATCCAGCTCGGTGGGCATGGAGTCAATCTCCGTGCGGATGAGGGCGCAGGCCTCGTCGATGAGGTCGATGGCCTTGTCCGGGAGGAACCGGTCGGTGATATACCGATTGGATAGGGTGGCCGCGGCGATGATGGCGCCGTCCTGGATTTTCACCCCGTGGAAGACCTCATACCGCTCTTTCAAACCTCGAAGGATGGCAATGGTGTCCTCCACAGAGGGTTCGCTCACCATCACCGGCTGGAACCGCCGCTCCAGGGCAGCGTCCTTTTCAATGTACTGCCGGTACTCGTTGAGGGTGGTGGCGCCGATGCAGTGGAGCTCTCCCCGGGCCAGCATGGGCTTTAACAGGTTGCCGGCGTCCATGGCCCCTTCGGTCTTACCGGCCCCCACGATGGTGTGGAGCTCGTCGATGAAGAGGATAATGCCCCCCTCGGATTTTTTCACCTCATTGAGCACGGCCTTCAGCCGCTCCTCAAACTCTCCCCGGTACTTGGCCCCGGCCACCAATGAGCCCATGTCCAGGGCGAAGATGGTCTTGTCCTTCAGGGAGGCGGGGACATCTCCCTTGACGATCCGCTGGGCCAGGCCCTCGGCAATGGCGGTTTTGCCCACGCCGGGCTCCCCGATGAGAACGGGATTGTTTTTGGATTTCCGGGAGAGGATGCGGATGACGTTGCGGATCTCGTCGTCCCGGCCGATCACCGGGTCCAGCTTGTTCTGCCGGGCCCGCTCCACCAGGTCGGAGCCGTACTTTTTCAGGGCGCCGTAGGTCTCCTCGGGGTTATCCGAGGTCACCCGTTGGTTTCCCCGTACCCCGGACAGGGCCTGGAGGGCCCGCTCCCGGGTGATCTGGTACTGGGAGAAGAGCTGGGCCAGCTCCCGCCCGGCGGTGTCCAGGAGCCCCAGGAAGAGGTGCTCCACGGAGGTATATTCGTCTTTCATCTCTCCAGCCACTTTTTCCGCCCGGTTCAGGGCCTTTTCCGTGTCACCAGAGATGTAGATTTTTCCCGCCTCATGGCCCGAATTGGAGACCCGGGGCTGACGCGCCAGCAGGTCTTTCACCGCGGCCTGAAGAGAGGGTACCGTCACCCCCATCCCGGCCAGCAGCTGGGGAATAAGCCCCTCGCTGTCCTGCAGCAGGGCCCAGAGCAGGTGGACCTGCTCAATCTGGGGATTGCCGTATTCCAGGGCAATTTCCTGGGCCGAGCGGATGGCTTCGGCGGATTTTTGGGTTAGTTTTTCTGCGTTCATAAAAAGTCACTCCTTTCAGGGGTGGTGGAAGAGAATGGAATAAGAAGTTCCTCATGGCAAAGGGCGCCGGCGACATCACCGGCGCCCTGCCTCAGAGGTTACGAAAGAGAGAGGAGGAAATGAGAGAGTCTGTGTCTTAACCAATGGCGATCTGCCGGCTCTGCGGCACCACCGGTGCCAGCTTGGGCAGGGTCAGCTCCAGAATCCCGTTGTTGTACACAGCGGTAATGGCGTTCTCGTCAATGCCGCTGACATCGAAGGTCCGGGAGAAGGAACCATACCGCCGCTCCCGGCGGATGTAGTTGCCCTTGTCATCCTTCTGGTCCTGGTTTTCTTTGTGCTCGGCTTTGATGGTCAGGATGCCTTCCTTCAGCTCCAGGGAGATGTCCTCCTTCTGGAAGCCGGGCAGCTCCGCCTCCAGCAGGAATTTGTCGCCCTGGTCCCGAATGTCGGTGCGGAAGGCGGGCAGGCTGGCGTTGGTGTTGCCGAAGAACTTTTTCTCAAAGTTGTCAAACACGTCAAACAGGTTGTCGTCGCGACGGTCAAAGGGAATCATACCAAACATCATGAAACGCTCCTTTTTCAAATGATCTATTCGGGTCGGACACCGGCGGAAACCGGACCGACGGGTTTTATAAAATTTGCAATCTCTTGACGGGAGTGCTTGCTGTTTTCCCAGGTGTTCCCGGGAACCTCCCGTCTACGCTGGATATACTACTGCGATTTTATGAATAAATTTCGAGGAAAATGTGTCTAAATTGTAAATGTTAGCACTCTTATATTGAGAGTGCTAATTTTTGAGAGGGGACCCCCTGGGGAAACTCTCTGCTGGAGGCGGGGGGCGGAAAAACCATTTCTCGATCCCTCTGGGGCTGGATCGCCATTGTTTCCCGGCGGGATTTGTGATATACTGCAACCACATCGATTATTCTACCCCAAGACGGGAGGTTCCATACGATATGATCAATTTATCCCAACGAATGGTGGCCCTGGGCACCGCCAAGTCAGAAATCCGGGAGGCCTTTGCCTTTGCCCAGGCCCGGGCCGCGGCGGTGGGGCCGGAGCAGGTGGATGATTTTTCCATCGGAAATCCCAGTGTGCCCGCCCCGGATACCGTCAAGGAACTGGTTCATCAGCTCATGGACTCGGTGGACCCGGTAAAGCTCCACGGCTACACCCCGGCCCAGGGAGAGGCCTCTGTCCGCCAGGCCCTGGCGGACGACCTCAACCGCCGGTACGGCACAGCCTACACGGCGGACCACTTCTATCTCACCGCCGGGGCGGCGGGGGCCCTCTGCTGCGCCCTGTCCGCCCTGGGCTGCCCAGGGGATCAGTTCCTCACCTTTGCGCCCTATTTCCCGGAGTATAAGGTCTTTGTGGAGAGCGCCGGGGCCCAGCTGGTGGCGGTGCCGGCCCGGCTGGAGGACTTTCAGATTGACTTTGCCGCCCTGGAGGCCGCCCTCTCCCCCCAGGTGAAGGGGGTCATCATCAACAGCCCCAACAATCCCACCGGCGTGGTCTATTCCCAAGAGACCATCCGGCGGCTGGCCCAGATGTTGGGGGAGAAATCCCGGGCCTACGGCCATCCCATCTGGCTGATCTCCGACGAGCCCTATCGGGAGATCGTCTACCAGACCGCTCCCCTGCCCTGGGTGCCGGATTTCTATGACAACACCTTGGTGTGCTACTCTTACAGCAAGTCCCTCTCCCTGCCGGGGCAGCGGATCGGCTATGTGCTGGTCCCCCCCCAGGCGGAGGAGGCGGACCTGGTATACGCGGCCATCTGCGGGGCGGGACGGGCCCTGGGCTATGTCTGCGCCCCCAGCCTCTTCCAGCTGGTGGTGGCCCGGTGTGCCGGTCAGACGGCGGACATGGCGGTGTACCGGCGCAACCGGGACCTCTTCCTGGATGCGCTGCGGTCCATGGGATACACCTGCGCCCAGCCGGAGGGGGCCTTCTACCTTTTCCCCCGGTCCCTGGAGCCCGATGCGGCGGCCTTTTGTGAGCGGGCCCGGAAGTATGACCTGATTCTGGTCTCCGGGGACAGCTTTGGCTGCCCGGGGCATGTGCGGATTTCCTACTGTGTGCCCACAGAGCAGATTCAGCGGGCGCTGCCGAAGTTCCGGGCGCTGGCCCGGGAGTATGGGGTAGGCGGCTGAGAGGCGTTGTGGGTTTTCTCTCCACGCCGTTGGAACGGGCAGGAACTTTGGCTTGCCCAGCCGGGGCCCCATTTCTTGGGAAGAAATGGGGGAAAGAACCCCCGGGGGAGGAGGTTCCTCCCCCGGGACCCCCTTCTCTGGTGGGATTGTGTTGGGGGAGGCTGTACTTCTTACGGGATACCCGGCCTGCGGCCCTCACATTGGAAGGCCCGTAACGGCCCGCCCACCGGCTGGGCGGGCTGGGGACGTGGGTAGGTACCCTTTGGGAGAAGGCAGAGAATAACCGTTCGGTTTCCCGCTTTCTCCTACCGTCAACAAACCACTTCTCCCGCCCGCCCGAGCTGGTGGGCGGGCCATGAGGCGTTGGTCTTTGAGGCCGCAGGCCAGGCCCCAATTTGACCAACTACCTTCCCCCATTCCTCCCACCAGAGAATAGGGTTCCAAGGGGAAGGAACCTCCTTCCCCTTGGTGTTCTTTCCCCTATTTCTTCAAAGAAATAGGGCCCCGCCCGGGAGGGCTCCGTTCCCGCCCGTTCTAACGGCGATGAAGGCGATGAAAAAGCCCCCCACCCCCTGCCCGGCGGGCATCCCCCCACTCTCCCTCCGGGGAGGTTTTTTTATGGGAACAGCTTAAGAAAATCTTAAACATTCCCCTCCTTGTTTCTTAAGGCTTCTTTCTCTATGATACTCTCAGGAGGCGACGGGTATGTACAACATCTTAGTCTGTGACGACGAAAAGGACATTGTGTCCGCACTGACCATCTACCTCACCACCAGCGGCTACCAGGTCTTCCCCGCCTATGACGGCACCGAAGCCCTGGCCCTGCTGGAGAAGGAGGACATTCACCTGGTCCTGCTGGACATTATGATGCCCCAGCTGGACGGCATTGCCACCATGACCCGGCTGCGGGAGAAGTCCAATGTGCCGGTGATCCTGCTCACCGCCAAGTCCGAGGACACGGACAAGATTCTGGGCCTGAATGTGGGGGCGGACGACTATGTCACAAAGCCCTTTAACCCGGTGGAGGTTCTGGCCCGGGTGAAGTCCCAGCTGCGCCGCTATCTCCAGCTGGGGGGCGGCACGGTGCGGCCCACGGCCCTGCGTCTGGGCGGGGTGGCCCTGGACGACCGGACCAAGGAGGTCACCCTGGATGGGGAGCCGGTTTCCCTCACCCCTCGGGAGTATGAGATCCTCCGGCTGCTCATGCAGAACCCCGGCACCGTCTTCTCCCCCAAGCGGATCTACCGGACCGTGTGGGGGGAGGAGCCCTTCGGGGTGGAGAACGCGGTGGCCGTCCATATCCGTCATCTTCGGGAAAAACTGGAGATTAACCCCTCGGACCCCCGGTACATCAAGGTAGTCTGGGGACAGGGGTACAAGATGGAAGGGGGCAAACTATGAAGAAATACCGTACGAAACCCTGGGCCAAGGGGCTTGCCTGCGGGCTGTTCGTGCTGGCCATGACTGTGAGCGTGATCTGCTTGGGAAACGTGCGGTGGCTGGCATACCACGGCGGCTATCAGTGGGAGGGCACCCGGCAGCTGGTGGAGGAGGAGGAAGCCGTCTGGGTGGAAAACCTGACCAATCAGCTGGCCGATGGCTACCGGAGCTATCGGGCCGGGGACCAGAGCCTGGATGTCAAGAGATATGTGGAGGATGAGAACTTCTTCTTTACCATCAAGGACCTGGAGGGAAACACCCTTCTGGCCAGCGACACCCTGGGCGACTACCGGGAGAAAACCTCCTGGTCCATGCAGGTGGGGGGCACGGTCCAATGGAGTCATATTGACCAGTATTACGACTCCTATGAGGCCCGGGACCTTGCCTTGGACCAGTTGGGCAGCACGTATGAGGAGCTTCAAAATGTGTCTTTGGTAGAAGATGAGGAAGGATACCGCCTCACCGCGGATGTTGCCCGCACGGTGGGCAAAGAGACGGTGGTTTTGACGGGCTTTCTCCGGTCGGAGCTCTCCCCCACCGGCCAGGTCTATCAGGGCATCCAATACGCGGAGAATATGGGCTTCTACCGGTACGAATTTTTGGCGGGGGCCATCCTGGGTCTGGTGCTGGGCCTGCTCAGCTTGGGATTCCTGCTCTGGTCGGCGGGGCTGCGCCAGGAGGGCTCGGAGGAGGTTTCCCTCCGCTGGATGGACCGGGCCATCCCCACGGACCTGCTGATCGCGGCGGGGGCGGCAGTTCTGCTGCTTGGGTTTCTGCCGGTGGCCTGCTCCAGCGGCTGGGGCACCTCCCTGGTGGCCTTCGGGCCCACGGTGCTGACCATGGCGCTGATGGGGGTTGTGCTGGCCATGGCCCTCTCCCTGGTCCGCCGGAGGCGAGGGGGAATTGGGAAGGAGAACCTGTTCTTCCCCCGCCTGATCCGGCCGGTCCGCCGTTGGGGCAAGGCCCTGGGGCGGCGGACCGGGGAGCTGCTGGGAAAGCTGCCCCTGTTCTGGGCCGCCGGTCTGGGCTTCCTCCTGCTGTGCTTCCTGGAGGGCCTGTGCCTGATGGGCTGCTATTACGGCGGCGGCTGGGTGGTGCTCTGGCTGCTGCTGAAGGTGCTGGAGGGGGGACTGGTGCTCTTCGTGGTCCTCTCCATGCGGACCCTCCAGGCGGGGGGCCGCCAGCTGGCCGCCGGCCATCTGGACTACAAAGTGCCCACAGAGCACCTGCGGGGGCCCTTCCGGGAGCACGGGGAAAACCTGAACAACATCCGCCAGGGCATCCAGCACGCGGTGGAGGAGCAGATGAAGTCGGAGCGGATGAAGACCGAGCTCATCACCAACGTCTCCCACGACATCAAAACCCCCCTGACCTCCATCGTCAGCTATGTGGACCTGCTGAAAAAGCAGGCGATGCCCAACGACCAGGCCCGGGAATACCTGGAGGTTCTGGACCGCCAGTCCGCCCGGCTGAAAAAGCTCACCGAGGACCTGGTGGAGGCCTCCAAAGCCTCCACGGGGAACCTGACGGTGGACTTCCAGCGCACCGATGTCAATGTCCTGCTCACCCAGAGCACCGGGGAATACCAGGAAAAATTGGCGGCCAAGGGGATGGACCTGATCCTCACCCCCGCCCCGGAGAACCCAGCCATTTCCGCCGACGGGCGGCTGCTGTGGCGGGTGTTTGAGAACCTGCTGAGCAACATTCACAAGTACGCCCAGCCGGGGACCCGGGTCTACCTCACCTGTGAGGCGGGAGAGAACCAGGTGACCATCACCTTCCGCAACATCTCCGCCACCCCGCTGAACATCTCCGCCGACGAGCTGATGGAGCGGTTTGTCCGGGGGGATGCGTCCCGGAACACCGAGGGCAGCGGCCTGGGCCTGTCCATCGCCCGGAGCCTGACCCAGCTGCAGCACGGGACCTTCTCCCTGACCATCGACGGGGACCTGTTCAAGGCGGCCCTCACCTTCCCCCGCATCCCCTGAACAAGTACGGCAAAAGCAGCTGTTCAAGAGAGAATCGCCGTGGTTGGAAACAACCACGGCGATTTGATTTGCCCGGGGCCGCCCTGTGGCCCCGGGGACAGAAACCATGGGAAAGGGAGAAAACTTTCCTATGTTTTGCCTTGACGGGGGCCGGGATCACAGGCTATACTGAAAGGACTTCCCGTGGGCCCGCCGCCGGGCGCCCCTTTTTGTCAGGAAGTTCCGGGGAAGTTTCCCCCGCGCCAGGGCATCCTTTGGGTATGCGACCGTGGGAAAGAGGGGGATTCTGTGGAATGGAAAAAACGGCGGCGTATTTTGTGGGGCGCCTGGGCTCTGGCCCTTGGTCTGGCGGTGTCCGCGTGGTTTGTCTCTTTGCCGGACGTGCCGGCCCTGCCGGCCGGACAGACGGCGGCGGCTCTGCCGCCCAAGGGATATCTGGCCCTGACCTTTGACGACGGCCCCTGGCCCAAGACCACGGAGGCCCTGCTGGACGGCCTGGCCCAGCGGGGGGTCAAGGCCACCTTTTTCCTGGTGGGAGAGCAGGTGGCCGACCACCAGGACACCGTCCGCCGGATGGCGGATGAAGGCCATCAGATTGGCCTGCACACCTGGCACCATGTGTCCCTGCAGGGGATGACCCGGGAGGAGATTGCGGCCCAGCTGGGCAAAACCCAGCAGACCATCCAGGCGGTGGTGGGCCCGGAGGAGCTGATGCTCCGGCCGCCCTACGGCTTTGTGGATGAGACCCTGAAGCAATGGGCCAAGACGCCCATTGTCTGCTGGTCGGTGGACACCGAGGACTGGAAGGACCAGAATGTGGAGCGGATTGTCCAGACCGTCACCCAGCAGGCGGAGGACGGAGACATCATCCTGATGCACGATATTTTTGAGACCTCTGTCACAGCGGCCCTGGCCTGTGTGGACCGGCTGATGGCCCAGGGGTACTATTTTGTCACGGTGGAGGAGCTGTTTGCCCTGCGGGGGGAGGTTCCCCAGGAGGGCGGGGTCTATCTCAGTCTGCCCCCCAAGACCTGATTCCATCCGTGTAAGCTCTGGAAGGAGGAGATGGCAGATGAAAAAGATCATTGGGGTTGCTCTCATCCTGGTGGTGGTTCTGTTCGCCCTGCCCTTTGTGGTGCGGCAGGCCCAGGACACCGGCCAGGACCCCCAGCCCACGGCCCAGGAGGAGGCTGCCCTCCCCGACAGCGGCCACACCCTCCGGGTGAAGGGGAGCGACGGTCAGGTGACGGAGATGGACTTAAACCAGTACTTATGGGGGGTTGTGGCGGCGGAGATGCCCGCCTCCTTCTCCCAGGAGGCCCTGAAGGCCCAGGCGGTGGCCGCCCGTACCTATGCCCTGAACAAGGGCCCTTCCTCCAACCATCCCGACGCGGATCTGTGCACCGACTATGCCTGCTGCCAGGCCTGGATTGCCCGGGACAAGGCCCAGGGCAACTGGGGGGACAAGGCGGCGGAGTACACCAATAAAATCACCACCGCCGTGGCGGAGACGGGCAACCAGGTCATTCTCTACCAGGGGCAGCTCATCGACGCGGTCTTCCACTCCTCCTCCAGCGCGGCCACCCAGGACGCGGTGGAGGTCTGGGGCAACAGCGTGCCCTATCTCCAGAGTGTGGACTCCCCCGAGGGGGAGGGCGTGCCCAACTATGAGAGCCAGGTGACCCTCACCACCCAGGAATTCAAGGACGCCTTCCTGAAAGCCCAGCCCACGGCCAGCCTGGAGGGCGACCCCGCCAGCTGGGTGGGGACCATCGAGCGCACCCAGAGCGGGAGCGTCCACGCCATCACCATCGGCGGGCTGACCGTCTCCGGGGCCCAGGCCCGGCAGATCTTCTCCCTGCGCTCGGCGTCCTTTGACGTGTCTCTGTCCGGGGATACCTTTACCTTTTCCGTCACCGGCTTTGGCCACGGCGTGGGGATGAGCCAGTACGGCGCCGACGCCATGGCCGAGGAGGGGAAGGGCTATGTGGAGATTCTCCAGCACTACTACACCGGCGTGACGGTGGAGGAGTGCCCGGCGGAGTATCTCCCCCAATAGAGCCAAACCAGGCGCCCGGCCGCGGGGATTCCCCGCGGCCGGGCTTTTTTGTGGGAAAAGGGTTGCGCTTTGGGTCGAATCGGGTGTAAGATAGCATCCATTAAAACCTTCCGGGGCGGTGTCTCGGGAGAGATGTGGAGAAGGAGGCCCCTTATGATTCGTGTCTTGTTGTGGGATGTGGATAACACCCTGCTGGACTTCCCGGCGGCGGAGCGCCGGGCCCTGCAGGAGACCTTCGCCCAGTTCCGCCTGGGCCCCTGCCCCGAGGATCGGGTGGAACGGTACGCCGCCCTGAACGCCAGCTACTGGCGCCGGCTGGAGCGGGGAGAGATTACCAAAGCCCAGCTGCTTCCCGGCCGGTTTCAGGAGTTTTTCCAGCGGGAGGGCATTGCCTGCACCGACTACGACCAGGTCAACGCCGCCTACCAGTGTCACCTGGGGGACACGGTGGTCTTCCTGGACCAGAGCTATGACCTGGTGCGGGACCTGCGGGGCCGGGTCAAGCAGTACGCGGTTACCAACGGCACTCGCACAGCCCAGGAGCGGAAGCTGGCCCGCTCCGGCCTGGGGGACCTCTTTGACGGGGTGTTTATCTCGGAGGTGGTGGGGGCGGAGAAGCCCAGCCTGGACTTTTTCCGCCCGGTGCTGGAGGCCATCGGCCCCTATGACCGGGAGGAACTGCTCCTCATCGGGGACTCCCTGACCAGCGACATGGAGGGCGGCAGCCGGGCGGGCATCCCCTGCTGCTGGTACAACCCCAAGGGCCTGCCCCGCCCGGACCGCCCTGCGATCCGGTATGAGGTCCGCAATTTGAACCAGGTGCGGGAGATTGTGGCGGGGAAATGCTGAGGAACAGGGAATGGGGGCTCTGTTATCATGTAAAACAACCGGATGCGCTACAAGAGTAGCGCATCCGGTTGTTTTGAAAGAAGTTTTTAATAGAGAACTCGGAAAGAACCAGACCCGGGCTTGTCATAGGTACTAACGCGGGCAGAATAATACTGACCCTTGTCAGGGAAAATATGGCACTCACCATGGACAGGGACCCGTAGCTTGTTCTTTAGCTCGACACCATTTGCATTGGCAATTCCTATGTTGCATGTTGCCCCGGGAAGAGAGTCAACAATCACAGCGAATGTTTCGACTGTGGTAGACCGAAGCTTAATCATTACCGGTGTGGGGCGGGAAGCGTTATACTTAGGAATGTAGTAATTTGGAATTTTTGCAACGGACGGTGAATGGCCTTTGTCAATGCCAGTGGCTGGGAGATGGAGAAAGAGGGGGTTTCAAGGATGGAATTCTCAAGCGTGGGGAGATCCCACCCTGGGAACAGATCAGAGAAGAGAGGATCATGTTCGATTGAACCATCTGGATAGACAGTGTAGTCATTGGGATCTGTGGTCCAAGACTGACTATGGATGATAAGATCCCTGGCGGCTAAGATATCATGCTGTAAGGATTCTGGAGCTGAATAGAGGTCCATATAGGCATATGGGGCAGCTGCGGACAATTCCGGAGAAGAGAGGATTTCTTCCTGTACTTTATAGGGCGCTTTGCTAAAGTTTTCTTGGGCTTGGGGACTCATGCCGAGGGAATTCTCAGAGGATGGTGTGGCGGCAAAAGCGATAGAGCAAGAGGCGAGTGTGCAAATTATCAGGACAGCTGCAAATGAATTTTTCAGAAAACGCATGATTACCTCCAAATTTAGACATTGTTGATAGGGAAATGGGGAAAATAGGATAATCCTCTCCTTTCATGCAAAATTTTCTTCATAGAACCATCACCCCCCTTCGTAAAACGTGTGCGATAGAGCTGCTTACTTAACTCGCTCCCAGGGAAACCCTTGTTCCACCAATTACCAGTGCCGTAATATCAGAGGGGGAGATCAGAGGGTGGAACTGAAAGTACGAGTAGTATTGCGGATTCTCCTGGCCGCTGGCGGATAGCCTGCCGGTGGTGTACTGACCGTTGGAGGCATCCAGGGGCAAAGTGCTTCCATTTTGAAGAACCAGGGAGACCGGCCAATCGGAGGCCGGCGCACCGGTGCTGATGACCACGCAGGAGAAGGGGGATAGGGAAATGCTCTCAATGTTGCCGCTCCCATCCGGCAGGGGAAGGGCTGGCGGGGTTACTGTAATGCCTGGATCAATATGAGTCAGATGCCAAGTCAGGTGCCAGGTGCCCTCAGCGATGGGGATAAACTGGGGAGAAGAAGAGACCTCCCAATATCCAAGGCGCGTAAGACGAAGGTGGACTGTCCCCGAAGACATCGTGCCAACCGGTGTGTAGGCGTAAGCCACGGCGGTTATTTTATGAGGCGTTACCTCTACAATATCGTTGCCAAAGATACTGCTGCCAAGTGGCGCTTGCAAGGGGAGAGAAGACAGGTCCAGGAACCCCTCCATATGCCAATTTTTTTCGGGGTCTAAAACGATTGACTCCGGTGTTGTCACCTCATAGAGAACATAGAGCCCGGAACTGTTTGCCAGGGTCTGGCGAATCGTGACGGAGATTCCTTGGTCGGAAACGGTGGTTACGGGGTTCTCAATGGCGCTTTCCAAAAGGGCGCTTTCCCCGCTCTGAAGATGGAAATAGGCGGCCAGCTTCTCATGGAGCCCCAGATTCACCGCCAGCGCCGTCCCCGCCACCGCCAGGCACACCAGAACAGCGGCCAAAACCACGGGGTAGCGGCCCAGCCGGCGCCGTTTGGCCGGCCGGCGGGTCTGGAGCTCACGCCAGCCTGCGTCGGGGTCAAAGGCTGCCCCGCCCGTTTGCCGGTCCAGCTGGTCCAGAATGGCCCGGATGGCGTTTGGGTCCGGGGTCTCCCGGGCCATTTCCTCTTCTAAGGCTTGGATGAATGCCTCCTCCTGGGCTTGGAAAAGAATATCATGTTTTTTCAACAGGGTTCCCTCCTTCCGAAAGGGTTAAGTAATGTTTGCACCGCTGCCGGGCCCGGTAGAGCCAGGTGCCGCAGGTGGCCGGGGGAATGCCCAGACGCCGGCTGATTTCCTCGTAGGTCAGGCCCTCCTCGTAGGCCATTTTCAGCAGTTGGCGGTCCCGTTCCGGCAGCTGTCGGGGAAGAATCTCGTCCAGGGTGCCGCCGGTGGCGGGGAGCGGGGCAGGCAGCCAATCCGGGTCGGCCTCCCCGGCCTCGTATTTGGCCCGGACCGCCTGGCGGGAAAAGGCGTGCCCCAGCTTGTACTGAAGGGTTTTCCAAAGCCACCCGGCAGGGTTGGGGTGGTGCTTGACCTGGGCCTGCTTGTCCAGCAGGGTCAAAAAGACCTCCTGGGTCAGGTCGTAGGCCAGCTCTGGGTCCTGGAGCCGGTACCTTGCCGCCCGGTACAGGTCCGGGGCGTGGGTCAGATACAGCTGACGGACCCAGTCCTCATGTTCTCTGGGCAAGAGATCACCTCCTTTGGGTTCGGGTACCCGTTCACTATTACTATCCCGTGAGGAAGGGAATTTCTTTCAGAAAAAGAAAAAATAAAAGGAAAATGGTAGAGAGAACGAAAAAAAGGACGTGCCGCAGCGGAACACGTCCTTTTTTCCATGGGGCAAAGCCACGCCAAACAGTCCAAACACCCCCGCCCCACCGGCATACGCCGACGGGGCGGGGGTGTTTGGGGGTTAGAGAGAGAAAAAGTAGGAGGCTTCACTTTGCCTTCTATATAAATAACGTTTCAGAGGGCCGTTTTGTGACAAATTTTTCAGAAAAATTTTCGATTTGGAGGAAGTTACAAAAGAACAGAGGATAAGTTGGTGGATTTTACAAAAAACCGGCGGTCTGGCTCAACCAGACCGCCGGAGAAACAACTATCAGCACAGCTTCGCGCCGGCGGGGATTCCGTCGTCCAGCATCAGCAGATGCAGGACCTCTTCCCCGTTTTCCTTGTGGACCGCGGACAGGAGCATGCCCTGGCTCTCCTGCCCCATCATCTTCCGGGGGGGCAGGTTCACGATGGCCACCAGGGTTTTGCCCACCAGGTCCTCCGGCTTGTAGTACATGGCGATGCCGGAGAGGATCTGCCGGTCGGTGCCGGAACCGTCGTCCAGGGTGAACTTCAGCAGTTTCTTGGACTTCTTCACCGCCTCGCAGGCCTTCACCTTCACCACCCGGAAATCGGACTGGGCAAAGGTGTCAAAGTCCACCGGGTCTTCCCAGGGCTCCAGCTCCACGGCGGGCTGCTGGGGGGCGGCGGCAGCGGCCTGGATGGCCTCCAGCTCAGCCAGGGCCTTGTCCATGTCCACCCGGGGGAAGAGGTTCTCCCCCTTGGTCACCGCCGCGGTCTCTGCCCGGCTGCCCCACTGGGCGGCAGAGTCCCAGGTGCGGCAGCCGTCACAGGCGCCGATCTGGGCAAAGAGCTTTTCACAGGAGGCGGGGATGAAGGGGGACAGGAGGATGCCGCAGATGCGGGTGGCCTCCAGGAGGTTGTACAGCACGTGAGCCAGGCGGGTGCCGTTGGCCGCCATGTCCTTGGCCAGGGCCCAGGGCATGGACTCGTCGATGTACTTGTTGGCCCGCTGGATGACCTTAAAGACCTCCTCCAGGGCTTTGTGAGGGGCACAGGCCTCCATGGCCTCCTCATAGCGGCCCCGCAGGCCGGCGGCCAGGGTGATGAGCTCGGTGTCATAGGCCTCGGGGGCGTCCCAGGCTTTGCAGCCGGCGGGCAGAGTGCCGCCGAAGTACTTCTGCACCATGGCGGTGGTCCGGCTGACCAGGTTGCCCAGGTCGTTGGCCAGGTCCACGTTGATGGTGTTGATGAGCAGTTCATTGGAGAAGTTCCCGTCGGAACCAAAGGGGAAGGTCCGCATCAGGAAGAACCGCAGGGAATCCACCCCGAACTTCTCCGCCAGCACATAGGGGTCCACCACATTGCCCTTGGACTTGGACATCTTGCCCCCGTCCAGCAGGAGCCACCCGTGGCCAAAGACGTGCTTGGGCAGGGGCATCTCCATGCTCATGAGCATAGCCGGCCAGATGATGGAGTGGAATCGGACGATCTCCTTGCCCACAAAGTGATAGTCCGCGGGCCAGTAGCGGTCGTAGTCGTCGTACTTGTCGTTGTACAGCCCCAGGGCGGTGGTGTAGTTGAACAAGGCGTCCACCCACACATAGACCACGTGGCCGGGGTCAAAATCTACCGGCACCCCCCAGGAGAAGGAGGTCCGGGAGACGCACAGGTCCTCCAGGCCGGGCTTGATGAAGTTGTTTACCATCTCGTGGACCCGGGAACGGGGCTGGAGAAAGTCGGTGTTTTCCAGCAGGTCCTGGACGGGCTGGGCATATTTGGACAGGCGGAAGAAGTAGGCCTCCTCCTCCGCGTCCTGGACCTCCCGGCCGCAGTCGGGACACTTCCCGTCCACCAGCTGGCTCTCGGTCCAGAAGGACTCGCAGGGCTTGCAGTACTTGCCCACGTACTTGCCCTTGTAGATGTCCCCTTTTTCATACATCTTTTTGAAAATTTTCTGGATGGCGGCCACATGGTAGTCGTCGGTGGTGCGGATGAACCGGTCATTGGAGATGTTCATGAGCCGCCACAGGTCCAGCACGCCCTTCTCCCCGGTGACGATGTTGTCCACAAACTGCTGGGGGGTGACGCCGGCCTGGCTGGCCTTGTCCTCAATCTTCTGGCCGTGCTCGTCCGTGCCTGTGAGGAACATGACGTCGTAGCCCTGGAGACGCTTGTACCGCGCCATGGCGTCAGTGGCCACGGTGCAGTAGGTGTGGCCGATGTGGAGCTTGTCCGAGGGATAGTAGATGGGGGTGGTAATATAAAACTTTTTCTTCTGATCTCTTTCCATATTGGGTGAACCTCCATACGCCCAGGGAGGGCGTGTTGTTTTCCTTGGTGTCACTGGGGCTGATCCGGGGTCTGTCCGTCCGTGCCGGCGGGGGACTGGCCGCCCTGGGTCCCCATGGGGGCGCAGCCCGGGCAGCCGGCGCAGTTGGGGGCGCAGGCCGGCGGGGCCTCTGGCTTGGCGTCGTTTCTGGCCAGGGCGGCGGCCATGGACAGCAGGTAGAACATCATGCCCAGATAGAGGGCGGTGTCCGCCAGGGGCAAACCGTCGGCCAGGGCCATGATATTAAAGGCGCCGGCGGCCAGGCACACCGTCAGGGTGAGGGTCACCCGGGCCTTGCCGAAGGCGAAGCCACCCACCAGGAAACAGGCGATCATGGACAGCAGGGCCCCCAGCATGGGGATCAGGTACTGACCCAGCACGGGCTCCTCCGCCCAGCTCTGGTAGTAGTTGGCCATGATCCACAGGCAGCAGGCAAAGCCGGGGACCACGGCCCAGGCGGTGAGAATGGGGGCGCCCCGGCGCATTTTCTGGGCGACAAAGTAGATGCCGGCGGCGGCCAGCAGGCTGAGAACCCCCAGCCCGGCCCAGGCGATGCTCATCGTCCGCTGTCCCAGCAGGGTACGGGGGCTGCCGGCCCAGGCGGCCAGGGCCAAAAAGCCGCCGATGGCCAGGAGAACCGCCCCGGCCAGGGCGCCGGAGAGCAGAGGGGTGGTGTCCGGCGAGAAAGCGCCGGTGTAGCACTGGTCGAACTTGCGGTGCTTGCCCCGGCTCAGAACCAGCAGCGCGGCCGCCACCGCCGCCGAGACAAGGACCATGGCCCACAGACTGGGGGCGCCGGAGATGGGCAGGCCGGTGCCCGCCTCAAACCCATGGGCCAGATAAACCCGCCGAACCAACAGACCGACCAGGCCGCCGGCCACGGCCACGCCGGGCAGGATGACAGATTTCCGCATGAAAAAGGACTCCCTTCGGTGAAACGGCGGGAGGGAACCCACTCCCGCGCATAGCTTCTTTTCATCTTACCACATTCCACCGGAAAACGCACGGGGATTTTGAGGTTTCGGGGAATTTTTTTGAAGGGGGAGGGGCCGGAGAGGTTGACGAGACAAAAAATTTGAAAAAAGTTTTCGGTTGGCGCAAAAATTTGTTTTCGGCACGACATAGAAGGAGTAGAGGGGAAAATTTCCCCGGGATTGGAGGTGGTGAGAAAGTACTTACGTAAATTTAGGTTATATCCAGGAGAAATAAAATGAAGAAATTTTGTGTTTTGTTCGTCGGAATAGTCATCCTTGCGATTGCTGGAATCTCTGCGTATGGTACAGAAGAAAAACCGGTAGAATCTGAACTTGGAAGCTATTATGCGGAGGCCGTAGACCAAGAGAACTCTGAAACGGATGTTGTGATGGCTGTCTACAAAGAAAAAACGGTGATGAAATCTGTCGTAGAATATCAAAGGAAGGCGCAAGAAGCCTTGGCCGGAAAGCCAGAGGGGACAGGGAGCAGTGATCGAGAGATCGTGGATGATATCTTAAAGAATGTCATCTTACAGGAAGAGGCGGAACAGAGGGGGCTGATGCCAACCGAAGAAGAAGTGGAGCAGTACCTTCAAGAGACCGTCTATGCGGCGTATGCCATGCCAGAGGGGAAGGAAGGGATCGATGCCTATTGTGCCAGCGCGGGGATAACCTACGAAGAATATGTGGAAAATTTGCGCGATCAAGCGCCCAGAGTGTTGGCAAAGGGGAAACTGAAAGAGGCGATTGCGGAGGAATCCTGTCAATCCCATGGTCTCACCTATGACCGGCTTAATACGCCGCAGGAGGCACTGGATGCGGTGGAGGAATATATGAGCAATCTTCTGGAACTCCACAAGGAAGAGATTACTTATTATATTTCATAAGTGTCCGCAGGACACAAGGAGAAAAAATTTTTTCAATGGGGTGTCACAAAGTATGGGTTCCTTTCGTTCTTGAGAATAGAAAGGTACGTTCTACACGAAGGGAAGCGCCCCAGAGAAAGAGACTTTTTTGTTGATTCTTCAGTGCGATGAAGGTATGATGAGCATGAAAGGAAAGAATCGACGCAAGCGGAGAAGAAAGGAGGGGATAGGATGCATTGGATCATCCGGTTGGGCCTTTCTATCGCGTTCTTTGGCGCAATAGTCTATGCGGATCGAAGGGAACGGCGGCTGCTTCTCTTTCTCCTGTTTGGTGCGGTGCTTGCCCTGTGGGTTTTTGGCCTGCTGGGGCTGTTTGGCCTTCCGCCGGCCTCTCTGTATCTCTCCGGCGTGGTGGGGATCAGCCTGGGCTTTGTCATTCGCAGTCTGGCCCGTTGGAAAAGAAAGAGAACGCATGGGACAGACGTTTCGTGATTGACCGGTGTGGACTGCGTTTTCAGGGAGGACGTGCTTTATGAAATCAGAAAAGATGACGCCTCTTTTGCAATCTATGTGGCTCCAGGTGCTTTGGATCTTGTGGACCCTTTGGTTTGTCTTGGACCCTGCCTGGGACCTGTTTGCCTCGGGCGTGGAATGGCTGCTCTCCATGGGGGTGCTGGGATGGTTCCTCGGCCTGGTGGCGCTGGCCCTGGCGGTCTCCCTGTTCCGAACCTATGGTCCGGCAGGAGGGATTCTGTCCATAATGGCGACCTTTCTGTTGCTCTGGGGCATTGGGGATGGGCTGCCGGGGGCCCTCCTCCCCAACCCCTATCAGCTGCTGTTTATATTGCAGGATGCCACCTATGACAATTTCGTTTTTTTCCTCCTCTGGCTTCAGGGGTGGGTGGTCTGCCTGGGCTTGATCTGGGTGGGGGCCCGGTGGTTCTGCAAAAAATTTCCCCCGGCGGAAACGTAAAAAGGAGAGCACGGAGATATTCTCCGTGCTCTCCTTTTTGTGTTTGGCGGCAGCCTGGGAGTGGCGCTTAGGGGAGAGATATGGTATGATAAGCCTGATTTTCAACAAGAAGGAGGCGACGCCCCATGCGGATCTTGGTGGTGGAGGACGAGGCCGACCTGAATCTGCTGCTCTGCAAGGTGCTCACCAAGGCGGGCTACACCGTGGACGGGTGCCTGGACGGCGAGGACGCCCAGGCCCACCTGCTGGGCGCGGCATACGATGGGATTCTGCTGGATGTGATGCTGCCCAAAAAGGACGGATACACCCTGGTGCAGGAACTGCGGGACCAGGGGAACGACACCCCGGTACTCTTTCTCACCGCCCGGGACAGTGTGGCCGACCGGGTCAAGGGGCTGGACCTGGGCGGGGACGACTATCTGGTCAAACCCTTTGACTTTGCCGAGCTGCTGGCCCGTATCCGGGCCATGACCCGCAAGCGGGTGGGCCAGCGCACCAACCGGTTTACCGTGGGGGACCTGACCCTGGACACCGAGCGGCGGCAGGCTGTCCGGGGCGGAGAGGAGATTCCCCTGCTGCCCAAGGAGTTTTCCATTCTGGAGTATCTGGTCCGGAACAAGGAAAAAGTCCTCTCCCGGGAGCAGATTGAGGACCAGATTTGGAACTATGACTACGCTGGCAGCTCCAACAACGTGGATGTCTACCTCAGCCGCCTGCGGAAAAAGATCGACGGGGGGCGGGAGGAAAAACTGATCCACACCGTGCGGGGGATGGGCTGGGCCATCCGGGAGCCTGCGGCCCCGAAAGGAGGGACCCGGTGAGAAAGCGCAGCGTCAAGGTCAAGATTACCCTCTGGTATCTGCTGCTGATGGGTCTGATGGCCGGCCTGATGCTGGTCTTTCTCCGGCTGATCAGCGGTTCTGTGTACACCCAAAGCGCCATGGAGCAGCTGGACCAGACGGTGCGGGAGAACCTGGGGCAGGTGACCCTTGTGGACGGGCGGCCCCAGATGGGGGAGGGGTTCCAGTTCTATGAGAATGGAGTCTATACCCTGGTGTACAGCCAGGACAAAACCCTGCTGGCCGGGCAGGTGCCGGTGGCCTTTACCGCAGCGGAGCCCTTTCACAACGGCTTGACCCGACTGGTAGACACCGACACCGGGCAATACTATGTCCTGGACTTCTGGGTGCCCGCTGGCTGGGATGAGGGCCTGTGGGTCCGGGGCCTGCTGGAGGTGCCGGCAGGGGCCCAGAGCATGCCCGCCCTGCTGTGGGTGGCCGCGGTGTCCCTCCCCCTGTTCCTTCTGCTGGCCGCGGTGGGGGGGTACTGGATCGCCCGACGGGCCTTCCGGCCCCTGGAACACATCACCGCCACCGCCGACGCCATCAGCCAGGCCTCCGATCTGTCCGCCCGGGTGGCGGTGCCTCCAGGCGGCAACGAGTTCAGCCGGCTGGCTGCCACCTTCAACCAGATGTTTGCCCGGCTGGAGCAGTCCTTCGAGGCCGAGACCCAGTTCACCGCCGACGCCTCCCATGAGCTGCGGACCCCCGTATCCGTGATCAAGAGCGCCTGTGAGTATGGGGAAACCTATGGGGAGACCCTGGAGGAGCAGCGGGAGACCCTGGCCATGATCCACCGGCAAGCGGACAAGATGTCCCAGCTCATCGACCAGCTCCTCCGGATCACCCGCCTGGACCAGGGGACGGAACTGGCTCGGCGGGAACGGGTGGATCTGGCCGCCCTGGCCCGGGAGGTGTGTGCCGAGGGCCCCTGGCCCCAGGATCGCCTGACCTTGGAGGGAGGGGAGCCTGTCTTTGCCCAGGTAGACCGGGCGCTGATTGCCCGGCTGCTGCAAAATCTCATTGACAATGGGTTCAAATATGGAAAGCCGGGGGGTGGGGTCTGGGTGACCCTTCGCCGCCAGGGCGGGGAGGCACTGCTCACCGTGCGGGACGACGGGATTGGCATTGCCCCGGACCAGCAGGCACGGGTGTGGCAGCGGTTTTACCAGGTGGACCCCGTTCGGGGAGAGAAGAGCGGCGCCGGTCTGGGCCTGTCTATGGTCTGGAAGATTGCCCAGGCCCACGGCGGACACATGAGCCTGGAGAGCGTGCCCGGTCAGGGGAGTTCTTTTACCCTCCACCTTCCGGCGGAGAGATAGGCCGAAAAAAAGAGGGTTTGTCGGGCGAAATTTCATGTTCCTTTCATGTTTCCATGGTAAGATAACGCCAGAATGAAGAAGGAGGTTTTAAGATGAGACGAAAATTGGTATGGATGCTTTTGGTTGCTGCGGCGCTTGGCCTGGTGCTGACAGGCTGCGGCCAGCAGCGTACCCAGGCCAGTTATATTGGGGCGGACGCGGCCAAAGCGATTGCCCTGGACGCCGCCGGCATCGCGGAGGGCGCAGCCACCTTTGCGTCTGCGGACCTGGAGAACCGGAATGGTACAGATTACTATCAGGTAACATTCACCGCCGACGGCCAAAACTATGCCTACGACATTGACGCGGTCACTGGTGTGGTGATCAGCGGCACCCAGAACGGCGGAACCGGCGGTGGTGCGGATGCGTCCGGCACCGAAACCGCAGCGGTGGGGGAGGGGAAGGCCAAGGAGATTGCCCTGAACCACGCCGGCCTGACCGAGGATCAGGTCACCTTTGTCCGGAGCCGCCTGGACTGGGAGGACGGCCGCCAGGTCTACGACGTGGAGTTCTACACCAGCGACTACAAAGAGTATGACTACGAGATTGACGCCGCCACGGGAGAGGTGCTCTCTTACGACTATGACGCAGAGGGCTACGCCCCCTCAGCGGATGCCGGGACCCAGACCATCTCTGCGGACCGGGCCAAGGAAATTGCCTTGGCGGAGGTCCCCGGCGCCACGACGAAAGACATCTATGAGTTTGAGGTGGACCGGGACGACGGACGTCTGGAGTATGAAGGGACCATCTATTACAACGGCGTGGAATATGAGTTCAGCATTGACGGGTACAGCGGCGCCATCCGCAGCTGGGAGGTTGACAGCCACCGTTAAAGCCGGGGAGTCCCCCTACCCCGGAATAAAAATCTATGGTAGAAACCGAAAGAATCATTAGGAGGATTGAACTATGAAAAAGCACATGCTTGCAAAACGAATGGGAGCCATCGCCCTGTGTGCGGTGCTTTCCACCGGGCTCCTGTCCGCCACAGCCGCTGCCCAGGGGAAGGATGTCACCGCGTATCTCTCCCCCGATCTGTCCATCGTGGTGGATGGGTCCTACCGGACCTTCTACAACGCAGTTGGTCAGGAAGTCCACCCCATCCTTTATGGGGGCACCACCTACCTGCCCATCCGGGCCATTGGGGAGCTGATGGGGAAAAATGTGAACTGGAGCCAGTCCACGCTGACGGTTTCTCTGGCGGGAGACCGGCCCAATGGCTCAGTGACGGGAACCCCGGATTCTGCAGCCAAGGCACAGACGGTTCAGGCTGCCATCCGGCCGGACATTACCATTCTGGTGGACCATGTCCGTCAGACCTTCGCGGACGCCAACGGCGATACCGTATACCCCCTGCTTTACAGCGGCTCGGTCTATCTGCCGGTGCGGAGCATTGGAGAACTGATGGACAAAGAGGTGAACTGGAACAACGCAACCCGTACCGTTACACTGAGCGGAGGCTCTCTGGTGACCGATGCGGATAGCTTTGAGGACAACAACGGGAACAACAACGGCGGTAATAACGGCAGCAATAACGGCAACAACAACCAGCCCAGCACCCCCACTGGGATGCTCACCGCCGAACAGGCCAAGCAAAAAGCGCTGGCCCATGCGGGTCTCCAGAGCAGTCAGGTCTCTTTCGTCCGCGCCCATCTGGACTGGGAAAATGGCCGCCAGGTCTATGATGTAGAGTTCTACACCAAGGATTACAGAGAGTATGACTATGAGATCGACGCCTACACGGGCAAGGTGCTCAGCTTTGACTATGATGCGGAGCATTACAGACCCGGCACTGGCAACGGCAACCAAAATTCCGGCTCCTATATCAGCCAGGCAGAGGCCAAGCGCATTGCCCTGGCTCAGGTGCCTGGCGCGACGGAGAATAACGTCCGCAAAGTGAAGCTGGACTGGGATGACGGTCGGGCAGAATATGAGGTGAAGATCGTGGTTGGAATGTTGGAGTATGAGTTTGAGATCAACGCCGTAAATGGCGCCATCCTGTCCCAGGATGTGGATTCCATCTATGACTGACCCCCTGCAATCAACGGCCAGTTTTGTGAGAATAAAACGTGGGAAGAACAGGCCAAACTGGAACCAACAGAATGATATCACATGACAAAAGCACCTGCGGCCGCAGGTGCTTTTGTTTGGTGCAGCGGCGGCGCCTTTCGGGAGAAGCACATAGAAAACGTCAAGATATTTGTGTATATTATGATATAAATTGTTGATTTTAACGGAGCGATTTGATAAATTAAAGAAAGAAGGACGAGAATAACACAGAGGGGATGATATGGCCCACGGGTTCCTTGGACTGCGCACCAATGCTGTGGTTCTTGGTTTGATCCCCTATGCCGATCGAATGGAAAAGGAGGGCGAAGTATGGTTTCCTGGTTTCATCAGACGGAACTGACCACGGTGCTTGACCTGGCGCGGTGCGAGGAATTCCGGCGGCGTCTGGATGCCCACGGCATCCCCTATAAAGTCAAGGGGAAGGATCGCTCCTCCCCGTGGTTCAGCCTGTGGGGCGGACGGGAGCGGACCGGTGTTTTCTTCCAGAACGCCAGCCTGGACAGGCAATACGTGATTTATGTTTCCCGGGAAAATCTTTCCCTGGCCCAAGCGGTGACCGGCTTGGAAGCGAAGCGATAGCCCGGTGCAGTGTGCCTGGCAGAGAAAACGTTTAGATAATATACAACGCAAGGAACAAAATCAATCTTCTTTCCACCGCGGTTGTTCTGCCTGCAATTTTGTGTTATAATATTACAAAAGAAGCCAAGACCGCGTACATTCTTAATATACACCAACGGAAGGACCTGCCCTTGGTCCGGAAAGAAGAGAGAAACCATGCCTTATGACAAAGAGCTGATTGCCCACAAGCTCATCCGGTGGGAGCATTATCTGAACAACTACAAGCTCCCCGCCTGGAAGGAGCTGCCGGACATTGGTCTGTACATGGACCAGGTGATCGCCCTGCTGGGTCAGTACCTGGATTTCATCCCCATGGAGGACTCCAAGGACAAGCCGGTGACCCCCACCACCATCAACAACTATGTCCGGCTGAAGGTGATGCCCGCCCCGGAAAAGCGGAAGTATTACCGGGTACACATCGCCTTTCTCATTATGATCTTTACCCTCAAGCAGGGCATCAGCATCAACGGGCTGCAGCAGCTGCTCCCCTCCACCGCCGACGAGGAGGAGATCAAGAACTTCTATACCAGCTATGTGGAGCGGCTCCAGGAGGTGGGCAACTTTTACACGGCCCAGACCCGGGCGGCGGTGCAGGATATCCTGGACCCCCAGGTGACCGACGAGGGGGTGGTGGAGAACGTCATCATCCAGAGCATTCTCCAGTCGGGGTTCTCCCGGATCATGGCGGAAAAGCTCCTCCACCTCCAGGACGCCGACCCGGAGCGGGTGCTGGAATTGGAGAAAATCAGCGACGGACGGGGCCGCCACCCCCTGGGACAGCTGCCGGAAAAGGAGGAATGAGCCATGCTCTTTGATACCCATGCCCATTACTACGCCGAGGCCTTTGACCCGGACCGGGACGCGGTTCTCTCCGCCCTCCCCGCGGCCGGGGTGGGGCTGGTCCTGTGCCCGGGGTGCGACCTGGACACCTCCCGCCAGTCCATCCAGCTGGCGGAGGCTTACCCCCATGTCTACGCCGCCGCCGGGGTCCACCCGGAGGACGCCCTGGGGCTGCCGGTGGACTGGCTGGACCAGGTGGCGGAGATGACCCGTCACCCCAAGGTGAAGGCCATTGGGGAGATCGGCCTGGACTACTATTGGAAGGAGGTCCCCCGGGACCTGCAAAAGGAGGTCTTCCGGGCCCAGCTCCAGCTGGCCAAGGTCCTGGACCTGCCCGTCATCGTCCACGACCGGGAGGCCCACGCTGACTGCCTGGCCATAGTGCGGGAATTCCCCGGGGTCCGGGGGGTCTTTCACTGCTACTCCGGCAGCGCCGAGGACTCCAAAACCCTGGTGAAGCTGGGCTGGCACCTGTCCTTTACCGGGACCATCACCTTCAAAAACGCCCGGAAGGCCCCGGAGGTCATCGCGGCAGTGCCTTTGGAGCGGATCATGGTGGAAACCGACGCCCCCTACATGGCCCCCACCCCCTTTCGGGGCAAGCGGTGCGACTCCCGCTATGTCTACCGAATGGCGGAGACCATTGCGGAGATCAAGGGGCTCACCCCGGCGGAAGTGGAGCAGGCCACCACGGAGAATGGCAAGGCGCTCTTCGCCATTCCATAACAGGCGGACCGAGCGGTCCGGAGGATTTTTGGGGAGGTGTTTTTCGTGCAAGGGGATATTGTGACCTATGACTACTTCGGCGGACTCTATATTAACATGACCAACCGCTGTGACTGTCACTGCGTGTTCTGCATCCGGGACCAGGATGCCTCCGCCCTGGGGGGCCTGTGGCTCCAGGAGGAGCCTGCCAAGGAGGCTGTCTTGGCCGAGATTCTGGCCCAGGACCTGGGCCAATATACCGAGATCGTCTTCTGCGGCTATGGGGAGCCCACCTGCCGGGCGGACGATCTGTTTTGGCTCTGCGACCAGCTCCGGGCCGCCGGACGGGCCGACCTGCCCCCCATCCGCCTGAACACCAACGGCCACGGCAGCCTCATCAACCACCGGGACATCACCCCGGAACTGAAAGGCCGCCTGGACGCGGTTTCCGTCTCTCTCAACGGGTCGAACCGGGAGGAGTATCTCCGCCTCACCCGTCCCGGCGCCGGGGAGAAGGGCTGGCAGGCCATGCTGGATTTTGTCCGCCAGGCGGTCCAGTACGTGCCCAAGGTGATGGTCTCCATCGTGGACTATGACAAATCCCCCCAGGAGATGGAAGCCTGCCGGCGCCTGGCGGAGGAGCTGGGCGCGACGTTCCGGGTGCGGCCCTTTGCAGGGTAACCGGGAGGAGATCGCCTTTTTTCCTCTTTTGTTGCAGCGGCAGCATCCCTTTTCCGGGGATTCCAATATACTATGGGGAGAGAACACCCCCGAAAGGGGAGGATGGGAGGGGATGGGCCATGAAAAATCCCAAAATTCGACTGACCTTGGTGGACCAGAAGGGGACCATGGGGTGCCACAGAGGGCACCGGATCGGGGACACCTTTGACTTTGACACAGAGCGGGGCAGACTCTGCCCCATGGCCATGCACGTGGCCTTTCCCTATGTGGATATCCTGCGCTACGGCGGCACCCTGCCCGCCCGGCCTGACGGGTCTTTTCAGTTCTGTTGCCCGGATGTGGATGTGATCAACGTGTTTCGGATTGATGTGGAGAAGGAAGAGGCCGAAACGAAAGACTTGTCAAGGGAAGAAAAATAGGGTAGAATGAATTGGAAAAAAGGGGTTGACAGCCTATGAGCGCGAGCAATATACTCACGGCAGGCAGGCAGGCAGGCAGGCAGGCAGGCAGGCAGGCAGGCAGGCAGGCAGGCAGGCAGGCAGGCAGGCAGGCAGGCAGGCAGGCAGGCAGGCAGGCAGGGTAATTCCTGCCTTTTAGTGCTGTCTAAAACCGCATATTACCAGACAAAAAACGTCCGCCGCGACACAGGGGAACTGTGTTGCGGTGGGCGTTTTTTGCGTGTGTCTCAGCGTTTGTTTGGGGCAAAATGCGGCGCTGCCGCAAAAAAGGAGGAAGGTTATTCATGAAAGGAAAACGAATCTGGAGCGGTCTGCTGGCACTGGTGTTCTGCCTGGGGCTGCTGCCGGCCACGGCGCTGGCGGCAGGGAATTTTACCGTGACAAAATTAGATGGAGAAACAGTCGCAGGAAGTGAAAATGCCGAGAACTACACCAAAGAGTATACCGTCACTGAGGATGTCACCATCACCGGCAGCACGAAAAATGAGCGACTGATTGTAGAAAGAGAGGCTACGATTACACTGAACAATGCTAATATGAGCTTGAATGAGTGCAAAGGAAGCCCCATTGAGATTGCCGAAGGGGTTTCTGCCACACTGATTTTAGAAGGGGAAAACACCTTGTCCGCCTTTGCGGATGGGCCTGGTATTTTGGTGAACCAGGGGGCAACCGTGACAATTCGATCCCAATCTGACGACAACACTGATCGCCTAACTGTTTCCGGGGCAAAGGCCGGTACCTATGTCAGTGCAGAAATGGGCGGTGGCGGTGGTTCTATTACCACAGATGGCTACGCCGGCATCGGCGGCCCCAATTTTGATGAGGCCACAAACTACACCGGCGCCATCAATATTGAGAGTGGAACAATCACCGCCACTGGCTACAGCTACGGCGCTGGCATTGGCGGCGGAAATTTCAGTTCCGGCGGCACCATCAATATCTCCGGCGGTGTGGTCACCGCGCTTAGCGGCGGCACAGACCCCGATGGCTGGGTAAGTGTTCCGGAAAATACAAAAATGGGAGCCGGTATCGGCGGAAGCCAGGGCTGCGGCAGTGGCGGTATCAACATCTCCGGCGGCATCGTGAAGGCCTACGGCGGATACGGCTGCCCCGGTATCGGCGGCGCGCCCTGCGATGTGACCATTTCCGGCAGTGCAGTGGTCACTGGCTACGGCGGTGACCTGGCGGCAGGTATCGGTGGATATGACAAATACAAGGGTGAGTCAAACGAGATCACGATCTCTGACACCGCCACGGTCACCGCCTGCGGCGGCAAAGGGGCTGCCGGCTTGGGGGAAGGCTCCGGCGATTCTGCCGCCCAATTTACCCTGACGATTGCCTCTGGCGCAAATGTGACAGCCTATTCCGACGGGGCAAAAGCCGCCATGACCGGCACACCCACCCCCACCCCCGGCAGCGCCCCCGTTGTCAATATGAAGTTTGATCCCGATTTGACCATCCCTTCTCAAGTGGGAGATATCTCCCTGACCCTGACGGGGACAGAAGCAAGCAACACCAAGACGCTGACCGTGCCCAAGGGATACCGGGCGGCAGCCGCCACTCTCCCCGCCGGAATATACAGCGCAAACGCAACCATAGGCCAGGAAATTCCCCTTCTGGGCCTGGAGGGCGCGCCTATCGAGTCCAGCCCAGATTATGCCAAGGTAGTGCTGGTGTCCATTCCCCAAGTCCCCAGCGCCCCGCAGGACCTGGAAGCTGTCTCTGGAGACGGGGAAGTGACCCTCACCTGGAGGGCACCGGAGAAGGCTGGCACCGGTCCGGTCACCGGGTACACGGTCTGTTGGAGTACCACGAAGCCCACCGGCGAAAATCCGACTTCTGGGGACACGCTGGAAACCAAGGCTGACGTTACGACAGCCACAGTTACCAATCTGACCAACGGTACCACCTATTATTTCTGGGTCGTGGCGAACAACCACGCCGGTACCGGAGCCGCCAGTGAGACGGCGGCTGCCATCCCGCTGGCGCCCGGCGGAGCCGTACAGGTGGACAGCGCGGACGGGCTCAAAGCGGCGCTGGAGAATGACGCAGTCACTGACATTGAGGTGGTCGGCAGCTTTGCCTACGACGACAGCATTCCCCAAGAGAAAAACATCACCATAAAAAGCAGTATGACCCTGACCTTACAATACAGTTCTGGATTTTATACTCCCTACGGCGCGACAGTCTGTAATTCCAATATCCGGGTGGAACAGGGCGGCACAATTGCCTTTATGGATACTTGTTGGTGGTCCTTCAGCAGCCCCAGCCTCCACAGTTACCTGCTGATGAACGGAGCCTTTACGCTGGAGGAAGGCGCGTCCGCTTACGCTAAAAATGCAGAGAGTGGTCAGACTATAACAAAACCTGGCTATATCCTCTTCCGTGGAGATTTTACAAACAACGGCAGCTTTGTCAATGAGGCTACAACCGGTACGGAAGTTTATTTGAACTACGGTACTGCGCCGGGAACTTTTACAGATAAGCAGATCACCGGGTTTTCTCCCAAATACAACCTATGTATCAGCACTCCCAGTTCAATAAAGTCCCCAAAATCGGACGATGATCTTGCCAATCTGGCAATCCCCTTGACCGGTATCGAGGGAGGTGCTTATGTAGGCGGACAGCTAAAGGCCGTGGTGGATGGCTTTGGTTCAGTGGAACAGGGCGGTCCTTTCTCCGTCATCTGGAACGACACCGGCGCAGCTACTGACGAGCCGTACAACGTCCAAGAGACCGATAAGGGCCGACAAGTTACTGCGGCGTTGGATGGAAATGGGAAACTGGGGCAAAACTATGGTTATTTCCTTGTCTCGGAGACAGAAAAAGGTCCTATGGCTTACCAGATTTTTAAGTTTAGTACTACATCTGTAAGCGAACAGATTGCCAATTTCGCGGTCAAATTAGATGTGAACGGCGGTGACACGTTGGAGGAATCTGTCTTGATCCCCAACGCGGAGGGCAGACTGTCCGTCCTTCCTACCCCCACCCGCAGTAACCACACGTTTGATGGCTGGTTCACTGCGGCCACCGGCGGCGAGAAGGTCACAACCGACACCGTGTTCACCCAGGACACCACCATTTATGCCCACTGGACCGCAGTGTCCTCCGGCGGCTCCTCCCGCCCCACCTATCCGCCCACTGTGACAGACACCGCCGGCGGCGACACCTCCGTGGCCCCTGCCCGCCCCCACAAGGGCGACATCGTGACCATCACCCCCAAGCCCGACCAGGGGAACGAGGTGGACAGCGTCACCGTCAGGGACCGCAACGGCGATCCGGTCAAGGTCACGGACAAGGGGGACGGAACGTATACCTTCACCCAGCCCACAGGCAAGGTGACGATCTCTGTTACCTTCCGGGACAAGGAAACCCCCGGCCTGCCGTTCGTGGATGTTGCGCCTGACACGTGGTATTTCGACGCGGTGAGATATGCCTATGAAAATAGTCTCATGGTGGGGACATCGCCTACCGCGTTCTCTCCCAACGGCATGACGACCCGGGCCCAGATCGTGACCATCCTGTGGCGGCTGGTGGACAGCCCGGCGGGGGAGGCCCCAGTGGACTTTGCGGATGTGGACCCCGCCGCCTGGTACGGCGAGGCGGTTCGCTGGGCGGCCGGCCAGGGCATCGTGGGCGGCTACGGCAACGGGAACTTTGGTCCCAATGACCCTGTCACCCGGGAGCAGCTGGCGGCGATCCTCTATCGGTTTGCCCAGCACATGGGCTATGACACCGAGGGACAGGCCGACCTGTCCGGGTTCACCGACCTGGCACAGGTGAGCACCTACGCCCGGGAGGCCATGGCATGGTGTGTGGATGCCGGTCTTCTCTCCGGCACCTCTCCCACCACCCTCTCCCCCCGCGGCCAGGCGACCCGGGCCCAAACAGCGGCTGTACTGATGCGTTTGTGCCAAGGGTACGGCATGTAAGTACGCGGCCAGATCAAGGCGTAAAAAAGACATCTGCTTAGGCAGATGTCTTTTTTTGCAAGCATAGGCTGCAAGCAAACTTTTTTCAAATCAGCAAAATGTACAAAACGGCGGTGAGTTCACATGGGACTCACCGCCGTTGGAGCAGGTAAAGGGAGTCGAACCCTCCTATCAAGCTTGGGAAGCTTGCGTTCTACCGATGAACTATACCTGCGTTGAAAGCTCCCTTAGTATAGCACGCCCAGGAAAAAAATGCAAGAGAAAAGTTTCGGCCTTTTTTGCGCTGCGGGCCCGAAGGAACACCTGGCAGCCCGGCGCAATAGAATGGAATACCAGGCGCCGGAGACTCTTGGTTTACGGCAGCGCTGGCCACGGGTGTTTTGTTTGCCCTATTTGTGACGAATCGGAGGGGCCCGTCATAGTATGGGGAGGCAAGAGCGCCAGTCTGATGAAGTCAGAGGAGGTAATACCATGAATGAAAGGGTTGTACCCGGGCCCGTGCAGGACAGCTGCGGTATCCGGGAGGCCGTGTGTATCCATACAAAAAAGATCTATGACAGCTGTCGGGACAAAGACTGCATTGAGGACCTGCGGGTGTATCCCACCCGTTCCTCCCAGGCGGTCATTGACCGGGCCCTGAGTGTCCGGGGCGGCCGGGCGGAGCTGCTGCAGGCTTACATCGATGTGGAGCCCGCCAGCTATAACCGGGGATTTTTCAGCGTGGATATCCGGTACTACTATCGGATCACCGCGGAGGCCTTTGTGGGGGGCTCCCGGCCGGCGGAGATCAGCGGGTTGGCGGTCTTCGACAAGCGGGTTCTGCTCTTCGGTAGCGAGGGCAACGCGAAGATTTTCACCTCCCGTTACCGCCCTGAGGAGCCCGACTGCCAGGGCCTGGGCCGGAGCAATCTCCCCGAGGCTGTGGTGGAGGCGGTGGACCCCATTGTTTTGAGCCTGAAGCTCATTGATCCCTGCGATTTTGTCTGCCCACCCCCCTGCCCGCCCCCTTGCAATCCCTGCAATCCCTGCCCCCCGCCGCCTCCACCCCCCTGCGGGTGCTGCGCGGAGAACGAGCTGACGGAAATTCCCCCCTGCATCAGCGCCTGCTTCGACTGCGAGCTGGCCTTCGACGGGGGTTGCCGGCGGCTCTATGTGACCCTGGGGCAGTTCTCCATGGTCCGGCTGGAGCGGGATTCCCAGCTGCTCATCCCCATGTACGACTACTGCATGCCCACCCGGGAGTGTGCCGGCGGCGATGAGGATGGGGACGACGATCCCTGCGAGATCTTCCGCCAGATTCGCTTCCCTGTGGGCGAGTTCTTCCCCCCCAGCACCCTGCCGGGGATGGAAGAGGAGGAAAACTGCGGCGGCGGCGCCAGCTGCAGCTGCTGCCGATAAACGGGCCGGAAGGCCTTGGAGCGGCGCGGAACAGGCGCAACCGGCTGACCAAACTTTGGTCAGCCGGTTTTTTGTTGGCGGGGGAGGGAAGGACTTAGTGGGCCGGGTTGGTGCAAAACCGCATTAGAACAGCGGCGGTTTGAGCCCGGGTGGCGGTGCCCTGGGGCAGCAGGGTGTCTTGGCTTACCCCGGTGAGAAGCCCGGCTTCTGCGGCCCAGGCCACGGCGTCCCGGGCATAGCCGCTGATCTGGCTGGCGTCCTGATACCCGGAGAGGTCCGTGGTTTGCGTGGTGTCGTATCCCTTATATTGGGCATACCGAAGGAAAAAGACCGCCATCTGTTCCCGGGAAACGGCAGCGTCAGGGGAAAACGTGGTGGGACTGGTGCCCTGGGCGATCCCTGCGGCGTCGGCCCAGCCGACCGCCTCGCGGTACCAAGCGGTGTCGGCCACATCCGCATAGGAGAGGCCGGTGTCTGCGGCAGGGCACCCCTCCAGCCGCCAGAGAAGGGTGACTGCCTGGGCCCGGGTGGTGACCGCCTGGGGGGCAAACCGGTCTTGAGAGACCCCGGCCATGAGCTGGTGGGTGAGGACATAGTCTATGGCCTCGTGATACCACTGGGTGGGGTCCAAATCAGAGAAAACCCGGGCGGGGCAGGTGTCCCCACCGTCACAGGGGAGGGGGGAAAAGGTGACGGTGATGGTCACCCGGCCGCTGGGCTGAGAGAAGGTGTAGGTGCCGTTCCCGTGGTCGGTCACCGGAAGGGCGGTGCCGTCCCGCTGGGTGACTGTCACTTGTTCCACCTGGTAGCCCTGGTCGGGGACAGGGGTGATGGTTACGGTGTCGCCCCGCTTGGGCCGGGTGGGAGAGACGGAGAGGGCACCGTGTACAGGCTCTGTCAGAATCGGGGGATACCGGGTGGGGCCGGAGGAGGCGGGCCGGCTCACTGTGACGGTGCAGGCGGCGGAGGCCTCTCCTGCCCTGGCGGTGATGGTGGCGGTTCCCGGCCCGACCGCAGTGACCAGACCGGCCTGGTCCACCACGGCAACCGTCTGGTCGCTGGAGGTCCAAGTGACGCGCGGCTCGGTGGCATCCGCCGGGAGAACAGAGGCCTGAAGGGCTGCGGTGCCGCCTGTGGTGAGGGAGAGCGTACTCTGATCCAGGATTACCTGTTCCACAGGGATGGTGGTGACAGGGGTGACCTGCACATAGGGGTTTTGGAAGACGCTGGCGGTCAGGTCGTCTCGGTCAACCTTGCTGGCGCTGCCGGCCTCTGTGCCGGCTGTCACCTGATAACTGTCTGTATAGGTTAATGTGGGGAGGGCGGTGTATGCGGAAGAGACGGCCTGAACCGTCACTGTGCTGTCGGCAATCTCCACCGTGCCGGAGGAAGCGGAGATGCCCGCGGGACCGGAGGAGGTGATGGAGACCTGGGCGCTGTTTTGTACGGTGATCTTGGTCTCGGAAGAGGAGGTGCTGTTTATGATACCGGCGTACGTGGCGGTAATCTCCAGCGCGCTGGCGTCAATGAGGATGCTGCCTTGGGAACTTCCGATGCCGACAGCGCCGGATACGGCGGTTTCCCCGTGGATGGTCAGAAGAGACAAGGCAGAATCTCCCTGTCCCATGGAGATGGCCGCATAATTTCGGGTGGTATCGGTGGCTTGGGCGATGGTTTTTCCGGTGCTGTCAATGGTGATTGGGCCGGAGAATGCGTTGAGACCGCCGGTGGTGCCGATGGCGGTGACGCGGGCCTGCTCGGAAATGGCAATCCCGCGGTTGCCGTTTATGGCAATGCCGGCGGGATTTTCCACGGTGACGGTGGCGGACCCGGTGATCTGAATCTGCTGCAAAGCGGACAGGCGTTCCGCAGTGACGGATGCGCGGCCGGAAATGACCAGATCTCTTGCCCGCTGGGCTTCCTCCATGTTGGGGTCTCCTCCCGTGGACAGGGAGCCGGCCGTTACCTGGGCGCTGCCTGTGATGCAGATGCCGCCGTACCGGGTGGAGATGGAGGACCCGTTGGTGTTTATGGTGCCGCCCTGGAGGCGGATGTCACTTGTCACTTGGGGGTCTGTGGCGCTGTCGGGTTGTACCGTGATGATGCCTTCTGCGCTGCTGTGAATGGAGCAGGAGCCTGGGCCAGTGATGGTGATGGCCCCGGGGGTGACGCCTTGGATGCCCACGTCGGTGGGGGAGTCTTTCGTGCCAATGGTGTTTTCTCCCACCAAGTGGATGGTGGTCTCTCCAGGTACAAGGAGGTAATCCGGCAGCGCCGCCGCGCGCAGGGTGAGCGTCCCGTCCTTGTAATAAATATTGTAGTTGTCTGCGTTGGCACCCTGAGTGGTGACGGTTTCGCCACGGACCAGGTAATAGGTATCTTTTTGGATTTCCGTCCCGTCGTGACTGCCGATATGCAGGGTTTCAATGGGAGGGTAGGGGTAAACAGCGGCCCACGCGGCGGGAGCCAGCAGAAGGCACAGCACCAAGGCGGTGCAGAGGGGCAACAGTCGTCGTTTCATGTTGTGTTCTCCTTTTGCTTCAAAAAGTGTACATTTACAAACAAAAGAATCGAAATGGAAATGGGGGAGAAATGCCTTGAAAAAAGAGATTTTTTCGGCTATTATAAAAATGGCAAGGGATTATTTCGGCAATTTGTAAACGTACACCTTTTCAAATTATCCCATGGGTCTGGAGGGTGTCCCTGCTTGAGACGGAGGGAAAAAGGGCTTGTCCTTTTTGGGGAAACTGGCTATAATAAAACAATCCATAACCCTGGAAGGGAAGGAGTGACAGCCCATGAGCCGGACTGGATTTATCCATGACAAACTGGACATCAAGTTTTTGATCCTGTATCTGATGGCCCGGGTGGCCTCGCCGGTGGATTTTGCCACGCTGGCGGACCTGACCTTTTGTGATGACGGGGTGGAGTATTTTGACTTTGCCGCGTCGGTGGCGGAGTTGGTGGAGACGGGACACCTCCAGCTGGAGGGAGAACGCTATACCATCACCGAGAAGGGCCGACGCAATGGGAAAATCTGTGAGAGCAGCCTGGCCTTCTCCGTCCGGCGGAAGTGTGACCGGAACCTGGCCCGGGTCAACGGCGTCCTCCGCCGGGATGCCCAGGTGCGGGCGGAGATCCTTCCCCGGGAGGACAGCGGGGTCACCCTGCGGCTGATCCTGGACGATGACAAGGGGAACATTATGACCCTGGACATGCTGACGGTGTCCGAGGAGCAGGCCGGCCAGCTGGCAGAAAACTTCCGGGCCCAGCCGGAAAAGCTCTATGAGAGCATTCTGCAAACCCTGTTGGAAAATCAGGAGGAATAACCGGCCCCTGCGGCAGCAGGGCCCTGTAACCGATGAAAACCGACCAGCGGAGTATCCTCTGCCGGTCGGTTTTTTGGTTCTGTTCCGTTGTCATTCGGGGGAAAGGGAGGGGGAGGGCCCCTTGTTCTGGCGTTGAGAAATGCGGTGGAAACGCATTCAGACGCCCGAACCCGGCGGTACTGCTTGGATGTTTCCGTCGGATCGGCCATTATTTTTTGGTGTTTTTTCGGGAAAAGAAAGAAATTCCGGGCTTTTTGTGGCAATGTTGGCCCCAATTTGGTATACTACGATTATATGGAGTGGAGCTGGCAGCTTGGCTCCGGCCAAAAACCCGGGCCGCTGCCCGGCGGGGACATGCCTCCGCCGGCGGTGTGCCCCGAAGGAGGACGACGTGTACAAACCTACCCACGCGGCCCAGCCGGACCGGCGCCCCCTGTGGGAGGCCCTGATTCTGGCGGCCCTTCTGGCCCTGTTTTTGGCCATCCAGCTGCCCAAGCTGGACAGCGTCCCCTGGGACCAGTATGAGTCTTGGCGTCAGTCGGACACGTACAGCATCGCGGTCAACTATGTCCAGTACGGTATGGATCTGCTCCACCCCCAGCTGAACTATGACGGGGTGTCGGAAAACTACGCCCAGCTGGAGCTGCAGATCGTCCCCTATCTCTCCGCGCTGGTGTTTCAGCTGACAGGCACCATGACCCCGGTGGTGCCCCGGCTGCTGTGTATGCTGTTCTTTTTGGGCTCGGCCTGGTTCCTGTACCGGCTGATGCGAGGGATCTCCGGCCGGTGGCCTGCATTGGTTGGGCTGGGGATCTACCTTTTTTTGCCCCTGTCGATGATGACCGCCCACGTGATCCAGCCGGAGGCCTGCGCCCTGTTTTTTTACTGTGGCGGGGTGTGGCTGCTCTGGCGTTTCCAGCAGACCAGGCGGCTGGCCTTCCTGTGGGGGGCCTCAGCCATGACCGCCGTGGCCATTATGGAAAAAACCCCGGTGGCCTTTGTGGGGCTGGTGTTTCTGTATGTGCTCTTTTCCCTGGGGGGCCTGGCCTGCCTGCGCTCTCCGGTGTTCTACGGCTGCGGGCTGCTCACCCTGGGGCCGCCGGTGGCGCTGATCCTGTATACCTCTCACCACTCGGTGTTCCGCTTTGTGGATGGAATTGGCCTCAAGCACATTTTCAGCAAGGAGATTCTCTCCATCTTTACCGCCGAGGGGCAGCAGTTTTTCTGGGAGGCGCTCCCCTCCCGCTTCGGCTGGGGCGCGGTGATTTTGGGCTGTGTGGGGCTGTTTTTTGCCGTGCGGCGTAAGCTCCACTTTTATGGGGTGTGGGCTCTGGCCTTTGCCCTGGAGTGTGTCACCATTGTGGCAGTGATTCGCTTCCCCTATTATCTGGTGTTCCTGCTGCCGCTGTGCGGCGCCCTCTCTGCGGTGGCGGTCCAGTCTTTGGCGCGGGTCCGCCTTCCCCTGGCGGCGGTGGCCTGCGCGGCGGTGGCGGTGACGACGGTGCAGGGAAACCTGGCCCTGTGGCCTCAAACCCAGGCGGACCCTGTCATTGCGGAGGTGGGCCAGTTTATCCAGGCGCACACCCAGCCCGACGAGGGGGTTGCCATCGGCGTGAACAACCCGTCCTACCTGAACGCCGCCAACCGCCGGGGGTACCGGGCAAACATCGCCTATTATGACTACATTCCCATCGGGCCGGAGGCGGAGGTCACCTATTTTATCGAACACGGCGTGCGCTGGTTCGTGGTGGTCCAAGGGTGGGTTTACAATGACGAGGACGGGGCTTACCGGACCTATCTGCGGGAGCAGTTCCCCGTGGCGGCCACCGGGACCAACTGCGTGATCTATGATCTGCAGGGAGAGTGAGGCGTCGGCAATGATGCGTTGGGTGCAGGCGATCTGGCACCGCTTTGAAAAAATCATTCGTTATCTATTTTGTTCTATCATCTCCACCGTGTTTGATGTGGCCATTGTCTGGTGCCTGTACCATTTGGCGGGGGTGTCCCTGGTGGTGGCCAACACAGTGGGCGTAGTGGCCGGGTTTCTCATCAGCTATGTGCTCTCGGCCCGGCAGGTGTTTGAGACCCGGTATGACGCGGCCTCCTTCGCCATCTTTTTTGCCACCTTCCTGATGGGGCTGGTGTGTGCCGACGGGCTGATCCTGTGGACCGAACACCTGGTCTCCCCCTTCCTGCCCAAGGGCTGGGCGTTTTTGGTGAGTAAGGGGGTATCCATTGTGGGGCCCTTCTTCCTGATGTATTTTGTGCGGAAATATGCTTTCCAAAAGCTGGAGAGCAAGAGAAAGGGGTCGTAGGATGCCAACCTTGTTTGTCTATCTGCCCTGCTACAACGAGGCGGGAAACCTCCGGCGGCTGACCGAGGAGTGGCTGGCCGAGGCGGAGGCGCTGGCCCGGACAGGCTACCAGCTGACAGTGATCCCGGTGGATGACCGAAGCACCGATGACACGCTGGCCATTGCCCGCCAGCTGGCGCAGGAGCAGGCGCGGGTCCGGGTCATTGCCCACGCAGTCAACCAAAACCTGGGGGGTGTGGTAAAGACCGCCATCGGGGACTTCCTCCAGGTGTCCCAGTCGGGGGACCTGATGTGCCTCATGGACGGGGACGACACCCATAAGCCCCGGTTCATCCACGGGATGCTGGCGAAAATTACCCGGGAAAAACAGTGCGTCATCGCCTCCCGGTATCAGCCGGGGGCCCGGGTCCAGGGGCTCCAGGCCAGCCGAAAGCTCTTCAGCGACGGCGCTCGCCTGTACTACACGTTGGTCCTCCACGTCCCCGGGGTGAAGGACTATACCTGCGGCTACCGGGTGTATACCCGCCCCGCCCTCCAGGCAGGGGTGGCGCGCTATGGACAGGCGCTGGTGGAGAAGAAGAGCTTTGCCTGCATGATGGAGCTGCTCTACAAGCTCTACCGCTGCGGCTGTACCTTTGCCGAGGTCCCCTTTACCCTGTACTACGACAGCAAGGAGGGGGAGAGCAAGATGAACCTGGGCAAAACCATCCGGGACAGCTTCCTCACAGCTTTGAGGCTGCGGGTGCGGGGATGAGATCACAGGAGAAAGCCTGGACAAAAACCAGTGGAAAAAGAGAAAAACCGCCTGACAGAGCAATGCTCTGCCAGGCGGTTTCTGTATTGTGCCATTAAAACAGCGGCGCGAACAGCCGGTAAATGGATTGGAGCAGCCGGTGGAACAGGGGAAGGGTGCGGCAGTCGGCCAGGGTGATCTCCTGGCAGACCTCCAGGGTCTGGAGAAAGTCGTCCCGGACCGAAAGGACGGCGGGGTCGCCGCAGAGCCAGACGCCGTTTTCAAACTGGAGATAGAAACTCCGGTAGTCCAGGTTGCAGCTGCCCACCGAGGCGTAGAGATCATCTGCCACCACGGTCTTGCTGTGGATAAAACCGGGGGTAAATTCATAGATGCGGGCTCCCGCCTCCAACAGCACGGGGTAGTTGGACTGGGTCACGGCGAAGACCACCTTCTTATCAGGGATATGGGGGGTCATGATTCGCACATCCACCCCGGACCGGGCGGCGGTGCACAGGGCGGCAGTGATGGTCTCGTCAATGGCCAGGTAGGGGGTGGTGAGGTAGAGGTACCGCTTGGCCTTGGTGATCATTTGCAGGTGGAGGTCGGCGCAGACGGTGTCGGCGGGGTTGGGGGTGTCGGTATAGGGGACCACGATGCCGCCGGTGGTGTTCAGGGGGGGCAGGGTCCGGGGACGGAAGAGCCGGAAGTCGGACCGGGGATTCTGGTGGTCCCACATGGTCAGGAAAAAGACCGTGAGGCTCCACACCGCCTCCCCCCGGAGGCGGAGGGCGTTGTCCTTCCAGTAGCCGAAGCGTTCCTTCCGGTCAATGTATTCGTCGGCCATGTTCAGGCCGCTGACAAAGCCGGTCACCCCGTCAATGACGCAGATTTTCCGGTGATCCCGGTTGTTCTGGTGAATGGAGAGCACCGGCAGCAGGGGCTGGAACACCCGGCAGAGGATGCCCCGGGCGTGGAGCTGGTCCGGGTAGTTGATGGGCAGGGTGGCGGCGGAGCCCACCCCGTCGTAGATCACCCGGACATCCACGCCCTGGGCGGCTTTGCGGGTGAGGATGTCCAGGACGTCCGACCACATGGACCCCTCGGCGATGATGAAGTATTCCAGAAAGATATAGTCTTTCGCCTGTTCCAGCTCCTCCAGAAAGTTGGGGAAAAAGGACGCGCCGGAGGAAAAATACGCGGTCTCCGTGTTGGTGTAGGCCGGGCACAGGGCGGCGTGCCCCAGGTACCAGGCCTGCTGCATGGCGTCGGGCCCATACCGCATCAGGTCCGTGGTGGACAGCCGGGAGGGCAGCTGGCGCTTGAGGGTCCGCCGGGTCTCCTCCCGGTGGTAGTGGGGGTCGCGGGCGCCGCCCAAGATAATGAACATGACCCCGCCGATCAGAGGGACCAGGAGGATGGGGATGATCCAGGCAATTTTATAGGCCAGCTTGGATTTCCAGGTGGAGATGAACAGTGCCATCACCAGGCTGACCAGCACGCAGATCCAGTAGAAGTAGACGAAATACTGGGAAAAGAGGACCAGCAGCACCACATAGATGGCAAACTGCAGGGCAATGCCGGCGGCAATGAGGAACATGCGCTGCCGGCGGGGGGAAAAGGCGCTGTGAACTTTTTGCTGGACTCGTTTCATAGGGATGGTAGGCCTTTCTTATGGAGAGGGCGGAGGGTCATTGGAGCACCACATTTTCCTCCCCCAGCAGCTCTTTCAGCTCCTGGAGCAGGGCGGGGTGGAGCAGGCACCGGGCCCCCAGCCGGCGCTTGGAGTCGGCCAGATAGAGCACGGCGGTCTGCTGGCCGGGGAAGAGGACAAAGAGGTTGCGTACCCGGGTGAGCAGGGGATCGTCGCTCCGGGCAAAGCGCAGATAGAGCTTCCCGGAGAGGGGGGCGGCAGCGCCGGCCGGTTCCGGGACCTGGCTGAGGGGGGTGACCCGATCACACATGAGCTGGGGGGCTTTCTCGTCCCGGACGGAGATTCTGCCCTCTGTCAGGATGGGCAGGTTGACCTGGAGGTAGCTGCCGCTCTCCTCCAGCACCCGGGAGAAGACCAGCAGTTCCAGGGAGCCGGTGTCGTCCTCCAGGGTCACATAGGCCATGAGGGAGTTGTTCTTGGTGGTCTTGGTCTTGGCCGCGGCCACCACCCCGGCCAGGAGGATGCGCTGGCCGTCCTGGAACTGGGTGGGGCCCTCCTCCTGGGCGAAGTCCTCCAGCACCGAGGCGATGGGGACCGCTCCCTGGGCCCGAACCGTATCCCGATAGGCGTCCATGGGGTGGCCGGAAAGGTAGAGGCCGGTGACCTCCTTTTCCATGGTCATCAGCTCCTCTTGGGAGAACTCCGGCAGGTCCCGGAGGACCAGCTCCACGGGTTCCGGCTTTTCCTGCCCCAGGGAGAAGAGGTCAAACTGTCCCTCCAGGTTTTTCCGGCGGTTCCGGGTGAGGCTGTCGATGAGCTGCTCATAGGCGTCCAGCAGCTGGGACCGCCGCACGCCCATGGCGTCAAAGGCCCCTGCCCGGATGAGGCTTTCCAGCACCCGCTTGTTCAGGTCCTCGTCCAGCAGCCGCTGGCAGAAATCCGGGAAGGAGGTAAACGGGCCATCTGCCTGGCGCCGGGCCAAAACCGCGTTGGTGAAGCCCCGACCCACCCCCTTCAGGGCGGCCAGGCCAAAGCGGATGTCCCGCCCGGCCACAGTGAAGTCGGGACCGGACTGGTTGATGTCCGGGGGGAGCAGGCGGATGCCCAGGCTTCGGCACTCGGCGATGTATTCCGCGATCTTTCCCTGGGAGTCCAGCACCGAGGTGAGCAGGGCGGCCATGTACTCCCGGGGGTAATGGCACTTAAACCAGGCGGTTTGGTAGGCCACAATGGCGTAGCAGACCGCGTGGGCCTTATTGAAGGCGTAGTTGGCGAAATCGGTGATCTCGTCGTAGATGCTCTCCGCCACGTCCTGGGGGATGCCGTTTGCCGTGCAGCCGGTGATTCCCCGGTCCGGGTCCCCGTGGAGGAAGGCCTCCCGCTCCCGCTGGATGTCTTTCATCTTCTTTTTGGACATGGCCCGGCGGACCATGTCGGCCTGTCCCAGGGAGTACCCCGCCAGCCGGCGGAAGATTTCAATGACCTGCTCCTGGTAGACGATGCAGCCGTAGGTGTTGGAGAGAATGGGAACCAGGGAGGGGTGCTTATAGGAGACGCTGTCCGGGTTGTGCTTGGAGGAGATGAACCGGGGGATGGATTCCATGGGGCCCGGCCGGTAGAGGGCGATGATGGCGGTGATGTCCTCAATGTCCTTGGGCCGCAGCCCCACGCACACCCCGGTCATCCCCGCCGATTCCATCTGGAAGACGCCGCAGGTCCGGCCGTCGGAGAGCATTTGGAAGGTCTCCGGGTCGTCGTCGGGAATGGCGTGCAGGTCAAAGTCGGGGGTATGGCTGCGGACCATCTGCACCGCGTCGTCCAGGACGGTGAGGTTGCGCAGGGCCAGAAAGTCCATCTTCAGCAGTCCCAGCTCCTCCAGGGTGGTCATGGTGTACTGGGTAACCACGGCCTCGTCGTTTTTGGCCAGGGGAACGTAGGTGTCCACCGGGTTGCGGGTGATGACCACCCCGGCAGCGTGGGTGGAGGCGTGGCGGGGCATGCCCTCCAGGCCTTTGGCGGTGTCGATGATCTTTTGTACGGTGGGGTCACTCTCGTACATCTCCCGCAGGGGCTTGGACAGGGACAGGGCGGAGGCCAAGGTCATGTGCAGGGAGTTGGGCACCTGCTTGGCGATGGCGTCCACCTCGGCATAGGGGACGTTCAGGGCCCGGCCCACGTCCCGGATGGCCCCCTTGGCGGCCATGGTGCCGAAGGTGACGATTTGAGCCACGTGGTCGGCCCCGTATTTTTGGTTGACATAGTCGATGACCTCGCCCCGGCGGCGGTAGCAGAAGTCCACGTCGATGTCGGGCATGGAGACCCGTTCCGGGTTCAGGAACCGCTCAAAGTACAGGGAGTACTTCATGGGGTCCACGTCGGTGATGTCCAGGCAGTAGGCCACCATGGACCCGGCGGCGGAGCCCCGGCCCGGCCCCACGGGAATGTCGTGGGACTTGGCGTAGCCGATGAAGTCGGAGACAATGAGGAAATACTCCACAAAGCCCATCTGCCGGATCATGTCCATCTCGTAGGCCAGCTGTTTTTCATATTCCTCGCTGCCCTGGGGATAGCGCCGGGCAAAGCCCTGGCGGCAGAGGGTCTCAAAGTAGGCGTCCCCGTCGGTGTAGCCCGGGGGAAGCTTGAATTCTGGCAGGTGATAGACCCCGAACTGAAAGTCCACGTTGCAGTCCGCCGCGATTTTGGCGGTGTTTTCCAGGGCCTCGGGCCAGTCGGGAAAGAGGGCGGCCATCTCCTGCTCGGATTTCAGGTAAAACTCCTGGGTTTCAAACCGCATCCGGTTGGGGTCCTCCACCGTCTTGCCCATCTGGATGCACATGAGGACGTCCTGGATGGCGGCGTCCTGCCGGGTGAGGTAGTGGGCGTCGTTGGTGGCCACCAGGGGGATGCCCGTCTCCTGGTGGAGGGCGACCAGGCCCTGGAGGACCTGCTTTTGCTGGGGGATGCCGTGGTCCTGCAGTTCCAGATAGTAGCTGTCCGGGCCAAACAGGTCCCGCATGGCCAGGGCGTGGGCCTTGGCCCCGGCGTAGTCCCCGGCCAGCAGCAGCCGGGGGAGCTGGCCGGCCAGGCAGGCGGACAGGGCGATGATCCCCTCGTGGTACCGGGTGAGCAGCTCCCAGTCCACCCGGGGCTTGCCGTAAAAACCCTCCGTGAAGCTCCGGCTGACCAGGGCGGAGAGGTTCCGGTACCCCTGCTCGTTCCGGCACAAGAGGACCAGGTGATAGGGGCGGTCGTCCACCTCATGGACCCGGTCGAAGCGGGTCCGGGGGGCCACATAGACCTCGCAGCCGATGATGGGCTTGATGCCCTCCTGCTTGGCTGCCCGGTAAAAATCCACCGCCCCGTACATGACCCCGTGGTCGGTGACGGCCACGGCGGTCTGCCCCAGGGCCTTGGCCCGGGCCACCAGGCCGTCAATCCGGCAGGCGCCGTCTAACAGGCTGTATTCCGAGTGAACATGCAGATGGACAAAAGACACGGCAATCCCTCCCTGGGTTTAAGCATTCTCCCCTCGCATCTCCTCCACGATCTCCATGGCGGTGATGATGAGCACGTCGCAGCGGTTGGTGAGGGCCATATCCCGGGCCACGGGGGTGGCGTCGGTGGCCTGGATCCCGGCCTTCAGCAGGGGCTTGCATCGCAGGTCCCCGAACTTCTCCTGGAAGCGCTTCTGGAATTCCTTGGCCAGGGCACCGGTGCGGCGCTTGCTGCCCACAGGGTCCTGGGGGTCCACCGGGGTGAGCATGCCAAGGGTGAGAATGGCGCCGGTGATGGCCCCGCACAGCTCCCCGGTCTGGGCGCCAGCGCCAAACCCGCCCCCCATGTCGAAGCTGGCCTGCTGGGACAGGCCGGTGAGATCGGAATAGGCGGCCAGCACAGACTGGCAGCAGTTAAATCCTTTGTGATGATATGCGACAGCTTGTTCGTAACGGTTCATAGAATATAGACTCCTTTTCTTTCTCTTGTCAGGATAGAACATGAAAAAACAGACAGACAGCCTCCGAGACCTGTCACAGGGGGCTCAGGGGGCGGTGTCCTGGGCGCTGAGCTGGATGAGCTTCCGCAGCCGGTGGCTCAGAGAGGACTTGGTCACAGGGGGCTCGCACAGGGCGGCCAGCTGGGCCAGGGAGAGCTCAGGGTGGGCCTCCCGAAGCTGGGCGGCCTCCCGGAGCTTGGGAGAGAGGGTCTCCAGGGCCCCCCGGTCCCGCAGAATCTGGATGGCCCGGCGCTGCTCCAGGGCGGCGTCCACGGTCTTGTCCACATTGGCGGCCTCACAGTTGACCCGGCGGTTGACCCCGTTGCGCAGGAGCTTTTCCGCCTTGGCGTTCATCAGCTCCATGGCGGACACCGGGGCCCCAATGGCGGTGAGGAGGTCCTCAATGGCCTCGCTCTGCTTAAAATAGGTGATATAGTTGGCCTTCCGGGTGGTCTCCTTGGGGGCGTAGCCCAGCTCCAGCAGCAGGGTGTCCAGCTCCCGGCTCACCCGGAGGTGGGTGGTGGCCAGCTCCAGGTGATACCCCTTCTGGGGATCGGTCACGGAGCCGCCGGCCAGAAAGGCTCCCCGCAGGAAGGCCAGCCGGCAGTGGGTTTCCTCCAGCATGCCGAAGTTGATGTGGTGGGCCGGGCCGCTGGGGTCAAAGGCGCACAACTCCCACAGCAGGGCCAGCTTCTCCGGGGCGGAAATGGTGAAAATCCGCTTCCCGGGGGTGTCCGGGTCCCCTTTTTCATCAAACTCCACCCCGAAAGCCTTTCGGAACAGCCCGGGCAGCCGCTGGGCAAAGGCCGGGGACTCTGTGACGATCTTCACCTCGGACAGGGAAAACCGGTTGCAGTACAGCAGCACCCCGCAGGCCTCCGCCTGGGCGCAGCACTTCCGGCCCAGCTTTCCCCGGCACAGCTCCGCTTTCACCTCTCCCGCAAAAGACATAAACGACCACCTCCCAAACAGACGCCCCAAAGGGGCGCGCACAGCGGAACCAAAGGGTCCTATCGGCTGATGTCCCGGTGGGTTTCCTCCACCCGATATCCCTTCTGCCGGATGAACTCCGTCAAGGCGTGGGCAACGGCCACCGAGCGGTGGTGTCCCCCGGTGCAGCCCACGGCGATGACCAGGGAGGACTTCCCCTCCTCCACGTACTGGGGCAGCAGGAAGGCGAAGAGCTCTTCCAGATGCCGCATAAACTCCGTGGTCTGCCGGTAGCCAAAGAGGAAGGCCCGCACCGCCTCTTCCAGCCCGGTGCATTCCTTCAGCTCGGCAATATAATAGGGGTTGGGCAGGAAACGCACATCGAAGACCAAGTCGGCGTCGATGGGAATGCCGTACTTGAAGCCGAAGGAGGTGACGGAGACCGTCATGCTCTCCTCCAGCGCCCCCATGCCGAACAGGCGGAGCAGCTCCCCCCGGAATTTGGACAGGTTGAGCCCGGTGGAGTTGAGAATGTGGCTGGCCCGCCGCCGGACGGGCTCCAGCGCCAGGCGCTCCAGCTTCACCGCCTCCGGCAGGGAGTAGCCCTGGCGGGTGAGGGGGTGGGTGTGGCGGGTCTCCTTGTACCGGCGGACAATGTCCTCGTCGGCGGCCTCGATGAAGAGAAGCTGATAGTCCAGGTGCATCTCCCGCAGGCCGTCCAGGGCCTGAAAGAGCTCGTCAAAGGTCTGGCCCCCGCGGATGTCGGTGACCAGAGCCACCCGGCCGTATTTGCCGGTGCCCGCCCCGGCCATGCACAGGCCGGCGAAGTTGGTGATGAGGGCCACAGGCATATTGTCCACGCAGTAAAAGCCCAAGTCCTCCAAAAAGGCGGCGGCGGAGCTTTTGCCCGCCCCGGATAAGCCGGAGATGATAATGAATTCCATACGAGCTCCCCCCTTTGAAAAGCCAAAAAACAGGAAAAACACACAATTTCGATTCTTTTAGTATAGCATAGGAAATGATCTGACTGCAAGCCCTTGCGCAGGGGAAGTCCTTGGGGTAAAATAAGAAAAACAGAAAGGGGGAAGCCCACATGGAACAACAGATGTATCAGTGCCCCAAATGTGGCAATACCAGCTATGAGACCGATCAGTTTCAGGCCACCGGCGGAAATTTTGCCAAAATTTTTGACGTGCAAAATAAAAAATTTATCACCATCAGCTGCACCAACTGCGGATATACGGAGATTTATCGGAACCAGACCTCCACAGGCTGGAACGTGCTGGACTTTTTGATCGGCGGATAAAAAAACAGAGGTGGCCCAGCCACCTCTGTTTTTTCCACGGGGTTATTTGGAGGCGTCTTTGGCGCTTTTTGCGGTGTCCTTGGCGGCGTTGGTCATGCCATCCAAGGTGTCCTCCGCTGCGTCTCCTACGCCCCGCGCCGCGTCTTTGGCCGCTTCGCCCACGTCCTTGGCGGCATCGCCGGCGCCCTTGGCGGCGTCCTTTACCGCGTTGCCGGCCCCTTTGGCCGCGTCTTTGGCGGCGTTGCCCAGGTTCTTCCCGGCGTCCTTCATGTCCTCTTTGGCGCTGCCCCGGGTGCCGTCGGCGCTGTCAGTGTGGTAGCCGTCCACACGGCCGGTCTCGTCCGCGTGGTAAGCCCCGTTGCCCCGGTCCTCCAGGGGACCTCTGGCGTCGCTCTGCCGCTGGATGGCCCACTCCTGGGAAGCGGCGTTGGTGCCAGTCCAGCGGTTGGCCGCCGTGCCGGCGGTTTCATTGCCGCAGGCGGTGAGCGCCAGGCCGAGGGTGAGGATGAGAGCGGCGGTCATCAGTTTGCGAACCATACCTTCCCTCCGTTGCTTCATTTCGTAAAATTACGGCGCAAGGCCGTGGGAGTAGTATGTGCCAAAATAAAATTTTTAATAAATCATAAAAAAACCAAAATTACCACTTATCTTTTTTGACAGAATGTGTTAAAGTCACTGTATAGACGCTCGGAATCGAGTATCCTAAAGACACAGGATTCCTCCTGTTCCGAACGAGTAGAAGTCATCAAACATAGATTCACATTCATTTTTTGAAAGGAGCTTTATTATGGAACTGAAAGGAAGCAAGACCGAAGCCAACCTGTGGGAGGCATTTGCCGGCGAGAGCCAGGCCCGGAACAAGTATACTTATTATGCCAGCCAGGCCCGGAAGGACGGCTTTGAGCAGATCGCCGCATTCTTCGAGGAGACCGCTGGCAATGAGAAGGAGCATGCCAAGCTCTGGTTCAAGGAACTGGGCGGCATCGGCACCACTGCGGAGAACCTGATGGCCGCCGCTGAGGGCGAGCATGAGGAGTGGACCTCCATGTACAAGCGCATGGCTGAGGAGGCCCGGGAGGAGGGCTTCCACCGCATCGCGGATATGTTCGCCGCTGTGGGTGAGATTGAGAAGTCCCACTATGAGCGTTACCTGAAGCTGGTGGAGAACCTGGAGAACGACGAGGTCTTCAAGAAGTCCTCCGTGAAGGTCTGGTACTGCCGCAACTGCGGTCATCTGGAGTATGGCGACAAAGCGCCTGACGTATGTCCTGTGTGCAGCCATCCCCAGGCGTTCTTTGAGGTGAAGGCAGAGAACTACTAAGGATTGGAACAAAAAAGAAGCCGCGGAAGCGGCTTCTTTTTTTATGCTGGAAAGGACAGCAGCTATCAAAAGGTGTACCTTTTGATAGCTGTTTTTATATGCAATAGTTTACAATAAAACATCGAAAGATGCAAGAATTTTGTTGGAAAATTCGGAGTATTCGCCTAAAAAGACCTGTCATTTCCTTTGTATTTTGCATGCTATCAAAAGGTACACCTTTTGACAGCCCCGGGAGAAAGGAAGATTTGCCGGGAAGACAAAGGAGGAAACGAAGATGAAGAAGCGATGGACCGCGGCGCTGTTGGCACTGTGCTTTGTGCTGTCTCTGGCGCCGTATGCTTTGGCGGTAGGAAAACCGCTGGGAAGTGCAGAGCCAAGCGTACTTTATGTCTCAGAATCAGGAAGTAATGATAAGGACGGAACCAGTGAGGAAAACGCAACAACGCTGGATCATGCAACAGAGATAGCAAACGACAAAGGAGGACCTGTTCAAATTGTGGTTGTTGGGATTGTCAGTGTTGATACATGGACAAGCCCCACGGTAGAGACCGAGTTGGTAGGGAAGGACGAGGACTCAGTTCTGAAATTCCATTATCATGCGATATCTGAGGGTACACCAAATATCAATTTGAGCGGCCCGCTTTCGATTGATGGAGTGAGCTTTGATGTGTATTATGAGGAGGAAGGTATAACCTCATCCAGTCCATACATTGGCAATTATGTTATTGTAGCCAACGGAAATCCGCTGATGATAGGGGAGAAGGTTGAGATACTCTACAATGCGAATGCAGAATATAATCCCGATACTGAGCGCCAGGAGGAGGCATCCGGTTGTTATATTATAGGTGGTGGCCTTAATGAAGACATTACCACAGGGACATCCGTCACCATCAATGCTTCTGTTCCGGTAACCAGAGTCTATGGCGGAGGCTATAATGGAACGGTCACTGGAGATGTTAACCTGACCATCCAAAACTGCGGTAAAGTACAACATGTCCGCGGCGGCGGATATGCAAAAGACAAAGATGCCACTGTTACGGGAAATGTTAACTTAAAATTTGCTAACTCTGTAACAGATAATGCCATATACGGTGGAGGAGAGGTTGGATATCCCAACAAAAAGAGCGCAGCAGTAACGGGGAAAGTATCAATAGATCTCTCTGCATTGAATAACGGGTTTGGCCGCCCGATTTATGGCGGTGGATGTGGAGAGACAGCTCCAGTGGGCGAAGTTGCGATTATTGCCCAAAATATTGACATGACCAACAATGCTGCGGCTCTCTATGGCGGAGGTTATGATGGAGCAACAGTGGAAGGAAATGTTACCATTCAAATGAAAGACAGCACGATCGCTTCAGATACTGTTTGGGGTGGCGGTAACGAGGCTAATGTAAACGGAAATGTGAGCATAAACATATTGGATAGCAAAGAAGTAATCGGAGATATTCATGGCGGCGGTGAGGAAGGCAATGTAAGCGGTGCAGTAGAAATTACATTAACCGGTGGCCCCATCACTTCGTGTCCAGATATTTTTGCAACAGGAAAAGGAAAAGATGCCGAGGAAAAAGCGAAGATCGGCGGCGACGTTTCCATCACGCTCAACGGCAGCCGTGCCAATGTATATACGCTGGGCGAAGACGGACAAATTGCCGAAGGTAAATCGGTAACGGTCACACTGGACGACACGGACCAACTGTACGGTGCGGTGCGCGGAAATGCAGAACAGACACAATATCTGTACAATTATGAAATTGGAAATACCGAAAATACGGTTCCTGGGACCGAAGTCATTGTCAAGGGAGACTACACATCCACTGGGATTGTCGGTTTTTCTGAGATTATCGTCCAGGATGGAGGATGCCTGCGGGAGCATCAGACCTCCAAAACCCTGTTTAACAATGTGGGGACTGTTACCATTGCAGAGGGCGGCACCCTCGACCTGTTGCAAACCAATGAGATCACAGGGGCGTTTACCACGGCAGGGACATTGAAAATGCCCAAGCCGGTGAGTGCAGAGCGTGATACCGTGTATTTCATTGTAACGGGGACCGTTGCTGTGTCGGAAGGCGCAACGTATGTGTCCACGGAAGACAACGGGGCGAAAGATGCGGCCTATGTAAAAGGAGACGTGTTTCTTCGGAGCATGTCCGAATATTCAGGACAAACGCCCTTTGCGGTTTCTGAAACTGGGAAAGCAGAAGGCTATTTTACCGATAGCCGTACAGTTTCTGGGGGAGGAATCCAGAATGAATGGTTTGTTGACAAAACGGAGCCGGTGATCATCCAGCCAGCGGATATTACAGTTTATATGGGCGGAGACGGTTATGAGAGCGTGGTAGGTGATATAGACAGTGGGGAAACCACCAACAGTGAGGGTCTGCCGGAACCTGGCTTCCTGTTTACCGTGCCGGACGAGATCAATGCGGCGCTGGAAGGAAAAGCAAATGCAGTGGACCTTTCGAAGTATTTGACGTTTACTTATAACGATGGTCAGGGGACAACAAGAACATGGTCGATACAGCCGTATACTCCCGATGGTTCCAGTACATTGGACCCGGTGGACGGCATTGCCCGCTATGTCTACCGCATGGTTCCCGCAAAAGGCCAGGACCCCGTGCGTCTTACCTTTACTGACAAGGAGGGGCAAGAAGTTGTCAGCGATGAATTTGTGTTTGACGAAGACTGCCTGAATACAAAGTATACCATGGCATTGTATCTCAATCAGCTGGATCAGGGGCATGTTCAGGCTAACTTCTCGGGAATAGAGGGGATGGAGGATTGCTCTTATCCCATTCAGTTAAAGACTGGCACCCTTACTGTCCGGGGTACCACGGAGGAGCCTGCTTCCACAGAGATTGTATCTGAGGAGTCAGAGGTCTCTGGCAACGAGGTGACCGCGATGGCACCGGCGGATGTCACCTACTATGTCAACGACAGTCAAGTAGAGATTACAGACAAAGAGAATGCCAAACTGCTGGTCGATGATGTGCTGGACACCCAGGTGCTGACCGACTACATTGCCGGTATGAAGGACATTCCAGCCGGAGAGTACCTGTTTGCCGTTCAGTACCTGGACCTGGTGGACACCAGCAACGGCAACGCCGTGGTCACCATGGGGGAAGGGCAGAAAATGACCCTTTACTGGCCGGTGCCGGCGGATGCCGACACGGCGGAACCCTTCTATATTGTGCACTTTGATGCCCTGGATCGAAACTACGGGACGACGGAGGAGATTGATGAGCTTTTACAAGCGAATCCGCCAGAGCTGTATGAAAAGCTGAAACCAATATCCATTGGAAATCAGCAGTATATCAAATTTGAGACGGAGGCCTTCTCTCCCTTTGCCCTGGTCTATGAAAAAGACACCGGCGGCAGCGGCCCCAGCCGGCCCACGTATTACACCCTGACCTACGACTCCAACGGCGGCACCCAGTACGACAGCGAGCGGTACCGGCGCAACACCGTGGTCCAACTGGACAAGGTGCCCACCCGGGAGGGGTATACCTTCACTGGCTGGTATGCCGACAAGGAACTGACCCAGGCCATCACGGAGATCAAGATGACCTCGAACAAAACGGTCTACGCCGGTTGGGAAGAGACGGATGTCCCCGGCATGCTCAATGGAGAGGACCACTACGCTTATGTGGTGGGCTATGAGGACGGCACAGTGCGCCCCGGCGGGAACATCAGCCGGGCCGAAGTGGCCACCATCTTCTTCCGGCTGCTCCAGGACCAGGTGCGCCAGGAGAACCTGACCACTGACAGCGCCTTTGCTGACGTTGGCGCCGGTGACTGGTACAACACGGCCATCTCCACCATGGCGGAGCTGGGCATCTTGAGGGGCCGGACCCCGGATACCTTCGTCCCCAATGCCCCTATCACCCGGGCGGAATTCGCGGCCATCTGCGCCCGGTTTGACACCGGGGAGAACGCGGGCGGCGCTACCTTCCCCGATCTGGCGGGCCACTGGGCCAAGGAGGAAGTGGAACGGGCGGTGTCCCTGGGCTGGATTATGGGCTATGAGGACAACACCTTCCGGCCGGACAAGGCCATCACCCGGGCTGAAGCGGTGACCATGATCAACCGCGTCCTCCAGCGCAATCCCCAGAGCCCCGAGGACCTGCTGAAGGACATGGTTACCTGGCCGGACAACCAGGACCCCAGCCAGTGGTACTACCTGGCCATCCAGGAGGCCACCAACAGCCACGACTATGAACGCACCACAGGCATCTATGAGACCTGGACCCAGCTGCGGGAGACCCCCGACTGGTCCCAATATGAATGAGATAAGACAGGTGAACACAATTAAAACGCCGCCCCCACGCCAAAACAGGCGTGGGGGCGGCGTGCAAAAACGGGGTTTATTTCGCGGCAAGATTGGCCGCCATTTTTTTCCGTTCCCGTCGCTTTTCCCAGGCGTCCACCACAATGGTGCAGGTGGCGTCGCCGGTGATGTTTACAGTGGTGCGCCCCATGTCCAGAATCCGGTCAATGCCGGCCACCAGGGCGATGCCCTCCACCGGCAGGCCCACGGTTTCCAGCACCATGGTGAGCATGATCATCCCCGAGCCGGGCACCCCGGCGGTGCCGATGGAGGCCAGGGTGGCGGTGAGAATGATGGTTAGCTGCTGGGCAATGGTCAGCTCGATGCCGAAAATCTGGGCAATGAAGATGGCGCAGACCCCCTGATAAATGGCGGTACCGTCCATGTTGATGGTAGCGCCCAGGGGGAGCACAAAGCTGGAGACTTCCTTCCGTGCCCCCAGCTGTTGGGTGGCATCCATGTTGAAAGGAAGCGTGCCCACACTGCTGGCGCTGGAGAAGGCAAAGAGCATGGGCTCGCTCATGGCCCGGAAAAACCGCAGGGGGCTCAGACCGGCAAAGCCCTTCACCGCCAGGGAATAGGTGAGCACCATGTGGGCCACGTAGGCTACGTAGGCCACCAGAATGACCTTCAGCAGAGGCAGCAGCACACTGGGGCCGTTGGCGGCCACCACGGGGCAGATCAGGGCGAACACGCCGATGGGGGAGAGCTTGAGGATCATGGACATGATCTTAAAGCAGACCTCCGCGAAGCTGTCCACCACATTCTTGGCGGGCACCCCCTTTTCCCCTACCGCGATGATGCCAAAGCCAAAGAACAGTGCGATGACGATGACCTGGAGCATGGTGGCGTCGGCCAGGGGCTGGAAGGCGTTGGAGGGGAAGATGTTCACCAGGGTGTCCATCAGGTTTAAGGGTTCTGCCGGTTCATAGGTGAGGGCTTCCGTGCCCAGGGTGTACCCCGCGCCCACCTGGAGCAGGTTGGCAGCCACCAGGCCCAGGGTGACGGCAATGGCGGTGGTGACCAGATAGAAGGCGATGGTCTTGATCCCAATGGAGCCCACCTTGCGGACATCCTGCAGGGAGACGATGCCTTGGATGATGGACAGGACCACCACGGGCACCACGATCATTTTGATCAGGTTCAGGTAAATGGTGCCGAAGGGCTTGACGTAACCTTCGGCGATGTCTGGGATCGACTGCATGGCGATGCCGGCCACAATGCCGATGAGGAGGCTGATGGTGATTTGCACGGTCAGGGAAGGTTTCTTTCTCTTATTTTCTCTGGGCATGGGGGTCCTCCTTTTGTCAGAATCCGGGTCAAAGCCCGACGGCTCAGACCAATGCAGTATCATAGCACAGGCCGGGCAGGGAGGGAACGGGGAAAAAGTTCTTTATGTCTTTTTTATCTTTGCTTTCAGGAAAAATTTTGAAGGGAATAGCACGAAATCCTGCAAATAAGCCTGAAAACCCGCCGGGACGACACAAAACTTGCGAAATGAGGGGAGAGGGTAGCGCGTCGGCTGGATCTATGCTATAATCACTCTACTACGGCGCTGTCTTGGCTGAGAACATTTTAGCCGGGGCGGCGCGGATCAGAAAGGAACACTGTATATGAAACCCGTTGCATCCCTCCTGCTTGCCGTTCTTCTCCTGCTCTCCCTGACCGCCTGCGGCCAGGAAGCGCCGCAGGCGCCAGCCACGCTGGGACAGGCACTGCTGCAGGACTTTCAGACCCGTATCAAAGACAGCCCTCAGGCGGACCTGGAGACCCTGGCCCAGGGCCTGCTGGACCAGGAAGACTTGGAATTTCAGGGCGCTGTCACCCCGGTGGAGCCCGGCCTGCTCATGGGCTTTGGCAACGAGACGATCCAGGGCTTTTCCCAGGGGGTGATGTTTGCGCCTGTCATCAGCACCATTCCCTTTGTGGGTTACCTCTTCCGGCTGGAGGAGCAGACCAGCGGGCAGGACTTCGTACAGACCCTCCGCGACGCCGCGGACCCCCGGTGGAATATCTGCACCGAGGCCGATGAGACGGTGGTCCAGCAGGAGGGGGACATCGTCTTCTTCCTGATGTGTCCCCAGTCTATGGAGGAATAACCGGCCTGTGCGCCGGAGGGGCTCCCCTGTACGCTGCCTTTGGCGCCGCGGCAGGGGGGCCCGGCATCTCACCCCGCCGACCTGGGCCTGTGCCCGCCGGCGGGGGAAAGTTGGGTGAGAAGTTTGTCCTTTGCCAGTCTGCCATTCCTATATTACTTTCTGCCCGTTGTCCTTGCGGTGTATTTTTTGGTGCCCTCCAAGGGGCGCAATGGGGTCCTCCTGGCAGCCAGCCTGGTGTTTTATGGCTGGGTGGAGGGCCTTTTTTTGCTCTTGTTGACGGCCTGCGCGGTCAACAGCGGGGTGTGCGGCTGGCTGATCCAGAGGATGCGGGGCCGGCCGGCGGCCAAACGGATTCTGGTCCTCTCCCTGGGGGTGAGTTTGGGGCTGCTGTTTGTCTTTCGCTACCTGGGCTTTTTCTGGGGGGAATTTCGGGCGGCCACCGGGCTGCCGGTACCCCTGGTGAAGCTGGTTTGCCCGGTGGGCATTGGCTTTTACACCTTGCAGGGTGCGGCCTATGTTCTGGGGGTCTGGCGGGGGACCGTAACCCCCCGGAAGGGGGGCCTCTCCGTGGCGCTGTATCTCATGGGATTTCCCTGGGTGCTGGCCGGCCCCATGATGCCCTATGCTTCCTTGGCCGGGCAGCTGGACCGCCGGACCTGCACGTTAACCAAAGGGGCGGAGGGCCTGCGGCGGCTGGTGGTGGGCCTGGGGAAAAAGTGCATTCTGGCCCAGACGCTGTGGGGCCTCTGCCAGAGTTTCCAGGAAGGGCAGGAGCGGACCTTGGCCTTCTGCTGGCTCTATGCCCTGGCGCTGGTGCTGGCCCTGTACTTTGACTTCTCCGGGTACACCGACATGGCCCTGGGGGTGGGAAAGCTGCTGGGCTTTGACCTGGCGGAGAATTTCCGCTGGCCCCTGGCCGCCAGGACGCTGACCGATTTCTGGCGGCGGTGGCACATCACCTTGGGCTGGTGGTTTCGGGATCATCTGTACCGGCCGCTGGTCCGGGCGGCCGGGGGAAAACGGACCGGCTGCCTGCTGCTGGTGTGGCTCCTGGTGGGCCTGTGGCACGGGGCCGGGTGGAATTTTCTCCTCTGGGGCCTGCTCTTTGGCCTGCTGCTGGCGGCGGAGCGCCTGGGCCTGGGGGGCTGGCTGAACCGGGTTCCCCCTTTGGGGCACCTGTTTGTGCTGGCCGTTCTGGGCTTTGGGGCGGTTCTCCTGACTGGGGAGGACCTGGGCCAGAGCCTGGCGCTGTGGGGCGGCCTGCTGGGCCAGGGGGAACCGGGGGGAATGGGGACTGCGGGATGGTATGCCCTGAGAAGCTATGGCCCCACCCTGCTGCTGGCCGCCCTGGGGGCCACCCCCTGGCCCAGCCGTTGGATGGCCCGCCTCCGTCGGGGGACCTGGACGGGCAAGGTGGTGGCGGTGGCGGAACCGCTGGTGCTGGCGGCCCTGCTTGTGATCTCCACGGGCTATCTGGTGGATGGCGGCGTCCAGCCGTTTTGGTATTGAGGGGGGAGAGCATGCGTGCGAACCGGAAAAATTCCATCCGAACCTGGGGCGCCCGGCTGTGGACAGCCTGGGACCTGCCTGGCCGGATCAGCCGGGGAAGGGCGGGACTTGCCCGGGCCTGGCAAGCCTGGCGGGCCGATCCCCGGGGGCATCTGGCCCGCCCCTTCCGCCGGCTGGGACGGGCGCTGCCCCGTCTTCGCTGCCGGGAGGGCGCGGTGGTGCTGGTGGTGGGAGGACTGCTGGCGACCCTTTCGGTGTGGGCCTGGGTGCAGCCTCCGAAGCACTATTCGGAGACCGAGGAGCGGGGACTGGCCTGGTATCTGGACCCCAAGTGGGAGGACCTGGCCGATGGGTCTTTTGCCGGGGACTTTGCCCAGCACACCCAGGATCAGTTCCCCCTGCGGGACAGCTTCCGCACAGTGAAGGGGCTGAGCGCCCTGAAGCTGTTGGGGCAAAAGGACCTGGACCATTTGTACCAGGCGGGGACCTACCTGGCCCAGATGGAGTACCCCCTGCGCCCGGAGATGCTGGACCACGCGGCCAAGAAGATCCAATGGGTGTACGATACCTACTTGGCCGGCACGGATGTCACCTGTTACCTGTCCATGATTCCGGGAAAGAACGCCTATCTGGCCGAAGAATACGGCTATCCCAGCCTGGACTATGGGGAACTGTTCCAGTACATGCGGGCGCACACCCCGCCCATGGAGTATGTGGACATTACCGACCTGCTGTCCCTGGAGGACTACTACAACACCGACAGCCATTGGCGGCAGGAGAAGATTTTGGACGTGGCCCAGCGTCTGGCCGGAGCCATGGGGGCGGAGATCGACGGGCCCGAGGCCTATCACGTCCAGCGCCTGGCCCGGCCCTTTACCGGGCGGTACGCCATTCAGATGGGTCTGACCATGGCCTGGGAGGACCTGTATTATCTCACCAGCCCCACCCTGGACCAGTGTCTGGTGGCGGTCTATGACCAGGGCGGCAGGCCCCAGCGGAAAAAGGTCTATGAGGTGGCCTCAGGGCATTTGAACTACCCCTATGTGCTCTTCCTGTCCGGCTCCAAGGGGCTTGTCACCGTGAAGAATCTCCAGGCTCCCATGGACAAAAACCTCATCCTCTTCCGGGATTCCTACGGGAGCAGCCTGGCCCCTCTGCTGGCCTCAGGCTACCGGACCATCACCCTGGTGGATCTGCGGTACCTCTCCAGTAGCCAGTTGGACCAATACATTGACTTTGAGGACCAGGACGTCCTCTTCCTGTACAGTACCCTCCTGCTCAACAACAGTCTTTCCATGCGGTGATTTTTTCGCCGGAGACCCTTGAGAACGGGAGAAAAATAGGATATGATGAACCCAAATCAGGAAATCAGACAAAGGAGTAATTGATTATGGAGACTGCAACCATTCTCAGCCACGTGGACCATACCCTGCTCAAGCCCGAGGCCACTTGGGACCAGATCAAGACCCTCTGTGACGAGGCCATGGAGTTTGGCTGCGCCACGGTGTGTATCCCGCCGTCCTATGTCAAGCGGGCGGCGGAGTATGTCCAGGGAAATTTGAAGATCTGCACCGTCATCGGTTTCCCCAATGGATACAACACTATGGCGGCCAAAATTTTTGAGACCAAGGACGCGGTGGAAAACGGCGCCAGTGAGATCGACATGGTCATTAACCTGGGCTGGGTGAAGGACCGGAACTGGAAGGACCTGGCCCAGGAGATCGCCGGGGTCAAGGCCGCCTGCCTGGGCCGCCCCCTGAAGGTCATCATTGAGACCTGCCTGCTCAGCGACATGGAGAAAATCAAGCTCTGCCAGCTGGTGGCCAAGGAGGGGGCTGACTATCTGAAGACCTCCACCGGCTTCTCCACCGGCGGCGCCACCCGGGAGGATGTGGCCCTGCTTCGGGAAAACCTGCCCAAGCAGGTGAAGCTCAAGGCATCCGGCGGCATCCGTACCCTGGCCGACGGGGAAGCCTATCTGGCACTGGGAGCGGACCGTCTGGGCGCCAGTGCCCTGGTGGGAGAGGCCCGGAAGCAGGGATGAGGGCCGACGCTGTCCAGCAGCTGCGGGATGTGCACGGGCCCGACAGGGTGCTGGAGCTGCTGCCGGGGCTGTTTCGCCTGCCCATTCCCCTGCCCCGCAACCCCCTGCGGGAGCTCAACGCCTACCTGATCCGGGGGCGGGAGAGAAGCCTGCTCATTGACACGGGCTTCCGGGAGCCCGCGTGCCGCCAGGCTCTCCAGGCAGGGCTGCGTGCCGCCGGGGCGGAGCACGATCCCCTGGATGTGCTGCTCACCCACATTCACACCGACCACACCGGGCTGGCCTCGGAGGTGGTGCGCCCAGGGGGCGCCATCTATATCGGGCGGGGGGACTATCCCTTCACCAGCCGGGCCTGGGAGGAGGAATACTGGGGCCGCATTGACCAGCGGTTTCTCCAGGAGGGCTTTCCCCCGGAGGAGCTGCGGATCACCACCGGCACCAACCCGGCCCGGACCCTGGGTCCGGACCTGGACCTGCCCAATTACCAGCCCCTGGAGGACGGGGACAGGCTCACCGTGGGGGAATATACCCTGGAGGTCATCGCTGCCCCCGGCCATACCCCGGGTCAGATCTGCCTGTGGATGGCAGACCAGCAGGTCCTCTTCACCGCGGACCATGTTCTCTTTGACATCACCCCCAACATCACCATGTGGCCCAATCTGCCCAACGCCCTGGGCCGCTACCTGGAGAGCTTAACCCGCATTGGGACCTATCCGGCCCGGCTGGCCCTCCCCGGCCACCGGCACACGGCGGATTTGGCCCCCCGGATTCAAGCCCTTCTGGCCCACCACCGGCGGCGGGCGGCGGAGACGCTGGCCATTGTCCGGCGGGAGGGGGGACTGAACGCCTACCAGGTGGCCAGCCGCATGACCTGGGATATCCGGGCCGACAGCTGGGCGGACTTTCCCCTGAATCAGAAGTGGTTCGCCACGGGAGAGGCCCTGGCCCATTTGGAATACCTGGCGGAGGAGGGGGCCGTTGTACGCGCCCTGGACCAGGAGGGCATGGCCCGCTATACCGCCCAGTAAAACAAGGAGAGAGCCCCCGGCGCGTCTGCACACCGCGCCGGGGGCCTTTGCTTAAGAGAGGGATAGAGAGGCAGGGGCCCGGCACAAGACGTGCCGGGCCCCTGCGGAGGAAAGAGAGGGTTTGGGGGTTAATGACACCCTTCACAGTCAATGGAAGAAAACTGTTTGGGATCGTAAGCGATGTTGTGTCTGTCGTAGTAGTCCTTCAAAGCGGCCTTGACCGCCTCCTCCGCCAGTACGGAGCAGTGGAGTTTATGGGCGGGCAGTCCGTCCAGGGCCTCCGCCACCGCCTTGTTGGTGAGGTCCATCACCTCATCCAGGGACTTGCCCTTAATCATCTCCGTGGCCATGGAACTGGAGGCAATGGCGCTGCCGCAGCCAAAGGTTTCAAACTTCACGTCAGAGACCGTGTCCTGGTCAATTTTCAGGTAGATTTTCATAATATCGCCGCATTTGGCGTTGCCGACCTCGCCCACGCCGTCTGGGTGTTCCAGGATGCCCACGTTGCGGGGGTGGCGGAAATGGTCCATGACCTTCTCACTGTATAACATAGCTGCATTCTCCTTTCTGCAATTTGCGCCATACCGGGGACATATTTCGTAAGTAGTCGATGACCTGGGGGATCTCCCGGAGCATGACGTCCACCTCCTGCTCGGTGTTTTCCTCACACAGGGACAGGCGGAGGGAGCCGTGGGCCACCTCATGGGGCCGCCCGATGGCCAGCAGCACATGGCTGGGGTCCAGGGACCCGGAGGTACAGGCGGAGCCGGAGGAGGCGCAGATGCCCCGGTCATCCAGCAGCAGGAGCATGGACTCCCCCTCAATGCCCTCAAAGCAGAAGCTGACGTTGCCCGGCAGCCGGTGGTTCCGGTCCCCGTTGAGGGCGCCGTGGGGGATGGCCTCCAGACCGGCGATGAGCTTGTCCCGCAGGGCGGAGACCTTGGCGGTATGTTCCGGTAAGTGGTCACAGGCCTCTTTCAGGGCGGCGGCCATGCCCACAATGCCGGCCACGTTTTCCGTCCCCGCCCGCTTCCGGCGCTCCTGGGCGCCCCCTTCAATGAGGGGGGTGAGGGGAATGCCCTTGCGGACATAGAGGGCGCCCACCCCTTTGGGGCCGTGGAATTTATGGCCGGAGAGGGAGAGCATGTCGATGTTCTCCCGGCCCACGTCAATCTCCAGGTGGCCGGCGGCCTGCACCGCGTCGGTGTGGAAGAGGACGTTTCTCTCCCGGCACAGCCGACCGATGTCGGCAATGGGCTGAATGGTGCCAATCTCGTTGTTGGCATACATGATGGTCACAAGACATGTGTCGTCCGTGATGGCCTCGGCCACCTGCTGGGGGGTGACGCGGCCGGTCTCATGGACATCCAGCAGGGTGACGGTGAAGCCCTCCTTCTCCAGCTTCTGGAGGGTGTGGAGGACGGCGTGGTGCTCAAAGGAAGTGGAAATGATGTGGGTCTTTCCCCGCGCCTTTCCCCGACGGGCGGCGGAGAGAATGGCCTGGTTGTCCGCCTCGCTGCCCCCAGAGGTAAAGTAGATCTCCTCCGGCCGGCAGTGGAGGCAGTCCGCCACGGTCTGCCGGGCCTCTGCCAGGGCTTCAGCGGCCTGCTGGCCCAGGGAGTACAGGGAGGAGGGATTGCCGTATGCTTCCCGCAGGTAGGGGAGCATGGCGTTCAGGGCGGTGCCGCTGAGCTTGGTGGTGGCGGCGTTGTCTGCGTATATCATGGAGCAACCTCCTTATTGCTTAATTCCTACTAAATTGTTGGGTTGATTGAAGGATACCATGAATTACATATAAAGTCAATAGGAAAAATAAAAAAAGCATCGGAAGCATCGGATAAAAAAGCGCCCCCTGCATATCGCAGGGGGCGCGGACAGACACGTCAGTTCTCCTCCATTTTTTGTAGGTCGGCCAGGGAGACGCTGTCCAGGTATTCATCGACCACCTGGTCCAGCCCCTTCCACAGGGGGAGGGCCCGGCAGTGGCCGGCTTTTTCACAGCCGTTTTTCTCCCCCTTCAGACAGGAGACTGTGGCCAGGCTGCCCTCGGCCAGACGGATGATCTCCCCGGCGGCGTATGCCTCGGGGGCGCGGCAAAGGCGGTAGCCGCCGCCTTTACCCCGGATGGCGTCCACTAAGTTGGCCCGGCTGAGGGAGGCCAAAATATTTTCCAGGTATTTCACAGAAATTTCCTGCCGTTGGGCGATATCTTTCAGAGGAATGTACTCTCCGGTGTTGTGGTCGGCTAAGTCCAGCATCACGCGAAGAGCATACCGTCCTTTGGTGGAGATCATCATACTCATATCCTTCTTTCTTCCGATGAATTACGATGCGGCCTTTTCCCACTCCGAATCCAGAGGGAAAAGGAGAGTAATTTTGTAGTTATTATACCCCAAAGCAGAGAAAAAGTGAATGGCCGTCTGTCAAAATTCAGAAATTTTTTGCAGGGATTTTTGCAGAAGACTTTTGGCGGAGACTTCTCGGGGCAAAAGAGTTGCCCAACGGTCCGGCCTGTGCTAAACTGACGCTATGTAAGAATCCAGGCAGAGGAGGGAACACGGTGGAAGCGCGACAGAACACCCTGACCATCACCGGCCTGCGGACGGAGTTTCTCACCCCGGAGGGGCCCCTTGCCGCGGTGGACGGCGTTGACCTGGCCATCCCCCGGGGGAGTATCGTGGGGCTGGTGGGGGAGTCCGGCTGCGGCAAGAGCGTGACCGCCCTGTCCGTGCTGGGCCTGGTTCCCCCCGCCGGCCGGGTTGCCGCCGGGGAGATCCGCTTTGGAGAGACGGACCTGCGGACCTTGGGGGAGGGGGCGCTGCGGAAACTCCGGGGCAACCGGATCGCCATGATCTTCCAGGACCCTATGACCTCTCTGAACCCGGTGTACCCTGTGGGCCGGCAGGTGGCGGAGGTCCTCCGCCTTCACCGGCGCCTGGACCGCTGGGCGGCCAAGGCCCGCACCGTGGAGCTCTTCCAGCAGGTGGGCATCCCGGACCCGGCGGCCCGGTATGACGCCTATCCCCGGCAGCTGTCCGGGGGCCTGCGCCAGCGGGTGATGATCGCCATGGCCATGGCCTGTGAGCCGGAGCTCCTCATTGCCGACGAGCCCACCACCGCCCTGGACGTGACCATCCAGGCCCAGATTCTCCGGCTGATGGGGGACCTGCGCCGGGACCACGGCACGGCCATCCTTCTCATCACCCACAACATGGGGGTGGTGGCCCAGCTGTGCGACTATGTCTATGTGATGTACGCGGGACAGATTGTGGAGGCGGCGGAGACCTTTGCCCTCTTCCGGGCCCCCCGCCATCCCTATACCCAGGGCCTGCTGAAGGCCATCCCCTCCCTGGAGGGGACGGCGGACCGGCTGTATACCATCCGGGGGTCCGTCCCGGACCCCCGCTGTCCCCTGCCTGGTTGCCGGTTTTGCCCCCGGTGTGACCAGAGCCGGCAGGACTGCGCCCGCCAGGTCCCGGACCTGCGGGCCCTGGCGGCGGGGCATTGGGTGCGCTGCTGCCACATATCCTGAGAGGAGGGGCTATGGCGAAGATTTTAGCGGAGGGGCGGGACCTCTCCAAAACCTTTCCCGCCCGGGGACAGGGAAAGGGGGCGGTTCTCCACGGGGTGTCCCAGGTGGACCTGGTGGTTTACGAGGGGGAGACCCTGGCCCTGGTGGGGGAGTCCGGGTGCGGAAAGAGCACCCTGGGCCGGCTCCTGCTGGGCCTGCTGCCCCCCACCCAGGGGCAGGTGTTTTTTGATGGGCGGGACCTGGCGGCCTGTTCGCCCCGGGACCTGCGGGCCCTTCGGCGGCAGATGCAGATGGTGTTTCAGGATACTGCGGCTTCCCTGAACCCCCGGCTGACCGTGGAGGGCATTCTGGCAGAGCCGCTGCGGGTCCACCGCCTCTGCCCCCGGCGGGAGATTCCCGCCCGGGCGGCGGTGCTGCTGGACCAGGTGGGGCTGCCCCGGGACCTGCTGGGGCGCTATCCCCACGCCCTGTCCGGGGGCCAGCGCCAGCGGGTGGGCATTGCCCGGGCCCTGGCCCTGTCCCCCCGGCTGGTGGTCTGCGATGAGCCGGTCTCGGCCCTGGATGTGTCGGTGCAGGCCCAGATGCTCAACCTGCTGGCCGACCTGCAGGCGGCGAGGGGGCTGACCTATGTGCTGGTCTCCCACGACCTGGGGGTGGTCCGCCACAGTGCCGACCGGGTGTGTGTGATGTTCCTGGGGCGGGTGTGTGAGGTGGGGCCCACGGAGGCGCTGTTTACCGCCCCGCGGCATCCGTATACCCGCTTCCTGCTGGATTCGGTGCCCCGGCCGGACCCCACCCGCCGGGGGGAGGGGCGGGAACTGCTGCCAGGGGAGATTCCCAGCCCTGTCACCCCGCCCTCCGGCTGCCGGTTCCGCACCCGCTGTCCCTATGCCGCCCCGGTCTGCGCCCAGGCTCCCCCGCCCCTTCAGGGAACAGGGGAACACCGGGTAGCCTGTCACGCTCCCCTCGGGGAGGGATAAGGAGGGGACTTCATGCCCTTTGTGGATTTGCACTGTGATACCATTGCCCGCCTGCTGGCTTGCCGGCGGGCGGGGCTGCCCGGTCAGCTTCGGACCGGGGAAGGGGCCCATGTTACCTTGGAAAAACTTCAGCGGAGCGGATACCTGCTCCAGAACTTTGCCCTGTTTGTCAATTTGCAGGGGGAGACGCCGCCCCCTGGGGAAGGGGCCGGTGCCGAGGACCTTTACCGCCTGTCCATGGGCTGCCGGGCGGGGTCGCCGTTGGAGGAGGTTTTGACCCTGGCGGACCTCTATTGGACGGAGATGGCAGCCAACGAGGACCTGGCTGTGCCGGTTCGGTCCTTTCAGGAGATGGAGCGGGCCCGGCAGGCGGGAAAGATTGCCTGCCTGCTGACCGTGGAGGAGGGGGGCGTCTGCCTGGGGTCCCTTCCGCTGCTGCGGACCCTTTACCGGCTGGGGGTGCGGATGCTCACCCTCACCTGGAACTATCCCAATGAGCTGGGCTGCCCCAACGGCCAGCCGGGTGGGCTGACCCGGCGGGGGTTCCAGTTCCTGGAGGAGATGGAGAACCTGGGGATGATCCCCGACGTGTCCCACCTGTCCGACGACGGGGTTTGGGACGTGTGCCGGGCGGCCCGGAAGCCCTTTGTGGCCAGTCATTCCAGCTGTCGGGCGCTGCACCCCCACCGGCGCAACCTCACCGATGCCATGCTCCGGGCCCTGGCGGACCGGGGGTGTCTGGTGGGGGTCAACTTTTACGCGGGGTTCCTGGGGCCCCATGGGACCAGCCGGCTGGCCGATCTCACCCGCCACATCCGCCACATGATCCAGGTGGGCGGCCTGGACCTGGTGGCGCTGGGCTCGGATTTTGACGGTATCGACTGCCCCCTGGAACTGGAGGACGCCGGCCACATGGACCGGCTGGTCCAGGCCATGGAGGGGGCGGGGTTCACCCCCCGGGAGATTGAGGCGGTGTGCTGGAAAAACGCCTGGGAATTTTACCGGCGGGTTTTGTAAGCCCCGGTCCTTTGAAAAAACACGAGAGAACAGGAGGAACATCCTATGACATTCATCCACGCGCCTCTGCTTCAGCCCCTGAGGATTGGGGCAATGACCATCCAGAACCGCTTCTGTGCAGGGCCTCTCACCCTGCCCTCCCTGCAGGGGCCCTTTGGCGAGTTCTCCCCGGACGGCCTGGCCTATTTTGAGGCCCGGGCCAAGGGGGGCTTTGGCCTGTTGTTTACCGGGGCCTTTCACCCGGACACCTTGGTGGACCCGGTCCATCCCCTGGACAGCAAGCAGCCGCTGAAGGCCCCCAAGACCTTTCAGCGGTCGGCGGTGGAGCTGCTGGAGCGGTTGGACGCCTATGGCACCAAGATGCTGCCCCAGGTTTCCATGGGATATGGCCGCAACGCCCTGGGATGCTTCTGTCCCTCGGAGATTCCCTATTACCACGATCCCGCCCGGAAGGCCCCTGCCCTGACCCGGGAGCAGATCCAGCAGAAGATCGATCAGATGATTGCCACGGCAGTTCTCCTCCGCCAGTGCGGGTTCCCGGGGATTGAGGTCCACGCCATGCACTGGGGGTATCTGCTGGACCAGTTTGCCCTGTCCTTTATGAACCACCGGACGGATGAGTACGGCGGGGCGCTGGAGAACCGCCTCCGCTGTGCCCGGGAGATTGTGGAGGGGGTCAAGGCCGCCTGCGGCGCGGATTTTGTGGTCTCCATGCGCCTGGCGCTGAAGTCCTACATCAAGGGCTATAACAAGCCCTCCCTTCACGGGGAAGAGGAAGTGGGGCGGACCCTGGAGGAGGGGCTGGAGATCGCCCGCCGGCTGGAGGCCTACGGCTATGACTGCCTGAGTGTGGACTTTGGGCAGTATGATTCCTTTTATTATGCGGCGCCCCCCTGCTATATGGAGAAAGGGCGGGTGATTCCCCTGGCGGCGGCGGTGAAGCAGGTGGTGAAAGTCCCCATTCTCTGCGGCGGCCGCATGAACGACCCCGATCTGGCCGCCCAGGCCATTGCCCAGGGGAAGCTGGACGCGGTGGTGCTGGGCCGGCCCTCCCTGGCCGACCCGGCCTACCCCCAGAAGGTGGCCACGGGGCGGCCGGAGGACATCCGCCCCTGTATCGGCTGCAACCAGGGGTGCATTGGCGCCCTGAAAGTGGGCCGCCGGGCCGGGTGCGCGGTGAATCCCCAGGCCGCCCGGGAGGCTTCCTTTGCCCTCACCCCCGCCCCCCGGAAGAAATCCGTGCTGGTGGTGGGGGGCGGCGTGGCCGGGATGGAGGCCGCCCGATGTGCCGCCCTGCGGGGCCACGACGTCACCCTGTGCGAGGGGAGCGACCGGCTGGGGGGCAATCTGATCCCCGCCGGCGCCCATCCCTTTAAGGAGGAGCTGAACGAGCTCAACCGCTGGTATCAGGGCCAGCTGGCCCAGCTGGGGGTGACGGTGGAACTGGGGGTCCGTCTGACCGCCCGGGAGATCCAGGACCGAAGTCCGGACGCGGTGGTGCTGGCGGTGGGGGCCGCCCCGGCGGTGCCCCCGGTGCCGGGGATCGACAGCCCCAAGGTGATCGACTGCGTCACCGCCCTCACCGGCCCGGACCTCCCCGGCCAGCGGGTGCTGGTGGTGGGCGGCGGCCTGGTGGGCTGTGAGACCGCCCTGGGCTATGCCCAGGCAGGCAAGCAGGTCACCATTTTAGAGGCCCTGCCGGACATTCTCTCCGCCGGTATCCCGGTGCCGGAGATGAATGACTCCATGCTCCGGGACCTGCTGGACGAGGCCGGGGTGGTGCGCAGAACCGGCCGCCGGCTGTCTCGGGTCACAGAGGACGGGGCGGTGGCCGATGGCCCCGACGGAGAGGAGAAGCTGCCCGCAGACCACATTGTCCTGGCGGTGGGATTTACCCCCCGGACCTCCCTGGCGCCGGAACTGGCCGGGGCGGGAATGGAGGTCTACCAGGTGGGAGACGGCAGCCGGGTGGGCAGTGTGATGACCGCCATTGGCAGCGCCTACACCGTGGGACGGATGTTGTGAGAAGGAGGAGAAATCCATGCGAAAAAATTTCAAGGATGTTGGCTTTTATCCCCAGCCGGTGCTGATCATCGGCACCTATGACGCCGACGGGGTTCCGGACGCCATGAATGTGGGCTGGGGCGGCCTGGTGGGGGGCGGCTATGTGGAGATCAACATTTCCCAGGGCCATAAGACCACGGAAAACCTCTCCCTAAAGGGGGCCTTCACCGTGAGCTTTGCCGACCGGGCGCACCTGACGGAAGCGGATTATGTGGGTCTGGTCTCCGGCCACACCACCCCGGACAAGATTGCCCGGGCAGGGCTCACCCCGGTGCGGAGTGCTTTCGTGGACGCGCCCCTGTTTGAGGAGTTCCCCCTGACCTTGGAGTGCCAGGTGGTGGAGAGGAGCGACGGCCCCGGCGGCGTGCGGATTGTGGGCCAGGTGGTGAACATGAGCGCCGATGAGGCCATCCTGGGGGAGGATGGCCTGGTGGACGCCGACAAGGCCCAGTTCCTGTCCTTTGACCGGGTTCGGCGGGTATACCGCCTGCTGGGCGGTGTGGTGGGACAGGCCTACCATGACGGCAGAAAAAAGATGGAGTGAACCGGGGCTTTGCCCGGGGGAGGCAGGCCCTTCCCCGGGCAAAGCCTGGAAACTGTGCGGAACTGCCCAAAAATAGGTGAAAAACCTGGGCGTATCTTGTTCCTTCTGCTTCCTTGACAAGGGGAGGTCTTGTCCCGTATAATGAAGAACAATGATAGAGGCGCGGCGCTCATCAGTACCTTCCAACCTCCGGCAGGCAACCGGGGAAGCGAAAGGGGGCACCGCCGAAGGGCTTCTCGGGTTCCTGCCTGAGGGGTGTCCTGGGTCGGCAGAGAAGATCTGCCGGACTGCCATTGTCAAAACGATGGAGCGCTATCATGGGACAACCAAAGGGGCGGGAGCCCCGTATTTGTGTTTGTTTGCCATGGATCTGCTTCGGGTCCATGGTTTTTTTAACAAATAAAAAATGAAAAGAGGAGACCACCATGAAAAAGATGCTTGCCTTGACCCTGGCACTGGTGATGGCCCTGGGCCTGTGCGCCTGCGGCGGAGACACCACGGACCCTGCTCCCGAGGAGAACCCGGCGGCCGAAACCGTAGAGATTCCCCCTGTGGAGGATCTCACCAGCGTGGACACCAGCGCCATCCCCGGCGTGGAGGACGGTGTGCTCACCGTCGGAATGGAGTGTGCCTATGCCCCTTATAACTGGACCCAGATGGATGACAGCAACGGTGCGGTACCCATCTCCAATGTACCTGGTTCTTATGCCAATGGCTATGATGTGATGATCGCTAAACGGATTTGTGAAGCCTATGGCTGGGAGCTGGAGATTGTCTCCTCTGAGTGGGCCTCTCTGACCCCCGGTGTACAGTCCCAGACCATGGACGCCAACATCGCAGGTCAGTCCATGACGGCGGACCGAATGGCAGAGGTAGACATGGCTGGCCCTTACTACTATGCTACCATTGTCTGTGTGACCACCAAGGACAGCAAGTTTGCCAATGCCAAATCCATTGCTGATCTGGCTGGTGGTACCTGTACGGCCCAGTCCGGCACCATCTGGTATGACTCCTGCCTGCCCCAGATTCCTGAGGCCAATATCCTGCCCCCCGCAGACAACGCGCCCGGCATGATTATGCAGCTGGAGACCGGCACGGCTGAGTTCGTTTGCACGGACATGCCCACTGCCATGGGTGCGGTGGCCAAGAATGATAACTTGGTTATCCTGAACTTCTCCGGCACAGAAGGCGATTTCCAGTTTGCTTCCGAGGAGGAGCGGGCTGAGAACGTGAATATCGGCATTGCGGTTCGAAAGGGCAACACTGAGCTCAAGGATGCCATGGACAAGGTGCTCTCTGCCCTCAATGAGGAACAGTTCAATGCACTCATGGATCAGGCCATTGCCAACCAGCCTGCGATCTAAGCAGGCCGACGGGAGTTTAGCCCTATCGGAAGCCTTATCTGTAGAAAATAAACATATCAGGTATACCCTCCGGTCCCGAAAGGGGCCGGAGGGTGTGACCTGTTCAGAAAGGAGTACCTCTCATGGACCTCTTCGCTAAGCTGGGCAATGATATGGCCCGGCTTTGGGAAGCCTATGGCTCAGCTTACTTAGATGGGATCAGAAGCACCCTGATCCTGGCAGTGGTTGCCACGGTGATCGGCTGTATCATCGGTTTGATCTGCGGCATCCTCAATACCATCCCCTATACCAAAAACGATCCCCTGCCCAAGCGATTTGTGCTCAAACTAATTCGGGTGCTGGTCCGCATTTATGTGGAGGTCTTTCGGGGTACCCCCATGGTGCTTCAGGCGGTGTTCATTTACTACGGCCTGCCGTATTTCAGCAACAACACCATGCGGTTTGACAGTATTTGGATGGCAGCTATCCTCATTGTCTCCATCAACACAGGCGCCTATATGGCGGAAACCGTCCGGGGCGGCATTATCTCCGTGGACCCCGGCCAGACCGAAGGGGCCAAGGCCATCGGCATGACGCACGTGCAGATTATGACCAATGTTATTCTGCCCCAGGCTTTCCGTAACATCATTCCTCAGATCGGCAACAACTTTATCATCAATATCAAAGATACCTCTGTTATGTTTATCATCGGGTTTACAGAGTTCTTTGCTTTCCACCGATATATCACAGGTGTCAATAACCTCTATTTCCCGTCCGCTGCCATTGAGATGATTGGCTACCTGTGCATGACCCTCATTGCCTCCTTCCTGCTGCGCTGGCTGGAGAAGCATATGGATGGCAACGACAGCTATGAATTGGTCCAGGATGATTCCCTGGCCCTTAGTGCCGGTACCTATCAGCATCCCGACAGAGGCACCCCCTTTGACGAGCGCAACCCGGAGGCCCAGAAGAGCATGCTCCGGGAGGAGCTGCGCCGCCAGGCCGAGCGGGACGCCGCGGTCCGGGAGGGGCAAAAGGCGGAGACCCGCCGGGCCCACGGCAACGAAACCAGAAACCAGGACGGAGGGGACCAGTGACATGGATGAGATGATTTTACAGGTGCGCCACCTGTCCAAATCCTTTGGCAAGCATGAGGTTCTCCGGGACATTGATTTTACGGTGAACCGGGGGGATGTGACCTCCATCATCGGGGCCTCCGGCTCGGGCAAGTCCACCCTGCTGCGGTGTGTCAACCTTCTGGAGACCCCCACCAGCGGGGAGATCACCTTCCACGGGGAGAACATCCTCACCCGGAAGGGCGGGGCCGCGGCCTACCGGACGAAGGTGGGTATGGTCTTCCAGTCCTTCAACCTCTTTAACAATATGTCGGTGCTGGACAACTGCACCGTGGGCCAGATCAAGGTGCTCAAGAAGAGCGCCGCCGAGGCCAAGGAGCTGGCCATGAAGTACCTGACCAAGGTGGGCATGGCCCCCTACATCAACGCCAAGCCCCGGCAGCTCTCCGGCGGCCAGAAGCAGCGGGTGGCCATCGCCCGGGCCTTGGCCATGGACCCGGAGGTCCTCCTCTTTGACGAGCCCACCTCCGCCCTGGACCCGGAGATGGTGGGGGAGGTGCTCTCCGTCATGCGGGACCTGGCTGCGGAGGGTCTGACCATGCTGGTGGTCACCCATGAGATGGCCTTTGCCCGGGACGTGTCCAACCATGTGGTCTTTATGCGGGACGGTGTCATCTGGGAAGAGGGCACCCCCCAGCAGATTTTTGAGAACCCCCAGAAGGCGGAGACCCAGGAGTTCCTCTCCCGCTTTCGTGCACACTGAAAAACAGAGGCAAAAGGACCTGCCGGCGGGCAGGTCCTTTTTTATTCGCTCTGGGGGACAGGGGGCACCCAGGGCAGGGCGCCCTCCTCCAGCAGCAGGCGCATGAGCTCCCAGCGGGAGGTCACGCCGAATTTTCGAAACATGTTCTGAAAATGCTTCTGTAAGGTGGAGGCCCGCACCGACAGGGCCTCCGCGATCTCCTGGTTGTTCCGAAACCGGGTCAATTCCTCCAACAGCTGGCGCTCCCGGAGGGTGAGGCCGTGGCGGGCGGCCACGGCGGCCAGGCTGTGGTCAGGGGACCCGCCCGCAGGGGGGGTCCCCGCCAGCAGAGCGGCCATCTGCTGGTTGAGGTGCGTGCCCACGGACCGGAGCAGGAAGAGCTCGTGGTCGGAGAAAGGCCCGTCCTCCCGGCAGCGGAACAGGCTCAGCGCCCCCAAGGGCTGACCGTTGCAGACAATGCCGTACTGGAGGGAGTCATAGACCTCAAAGGGCTGATAGCACTCCTGGTAGATGGTGGAGCGCAGCCGCTGCTGTTCCCCCACCAGGTCGCTCTCCCGGAAGAGGGTGGCCTCCCGGCAGCAGCTCAGCCAGGCGGTATAGTCGTCGGCGGCAAAGCGCATGTACCGGCGCTCGGCCTCGGCAAAGGCGGCGGGGACGCAGAGGGGATCCACCAGGTGGATGGAGGGCCCGGCCTCCGCCCGGCGCATGATGCTGGCGTAGCGGTAGGGAATGAGCATCCGCAGCATCGGCAGAAAGGCGTCCCCCAGGTCCTGATAGGTCCGGCATCGGTACAGCTCAGACAGTACATGATTGAAGATCAAAAATTGGTTTTTCTCCAGCAATGAAACGCCTGCTCCTTTCTCCGGATGGTTTGCTTTTTTTAGTTTAATATGAAATAACAGGAAACACCATACCTCAAAATAGGAATTTATACTTTTTTTCCCGTAAAAAGAGGGGGAAAGAAAGAATTTCAAAATGGAGCGCCGCCCCTTATAATGGAGCCAAAGCCGCCCAGTTCCTTTGTGAGAGCTGGGGACACAGGGGCCCTTTCGCGTTGGCACGGGGCCCACAGGGAACGCAATGCCATTGAAGGAGGTAACTATGAAGCGCTGCAAGAATTATATCAACGGGGCATGGACCGAGAGCGTGAGCGGAAACGCCGCCCCTACGTTCAATCCCGCCACCGGGGAGGAACTGGCCCAGGTGGTGGTCAGCACGCCGGAGGACGTGGACCGGGCGGTGGCCGCGGCCCATACCTCGTTTTATGAGACCCGGGAATGGCGGGATATGGACAGCCAGACCAGGGGAGATTTCCTGCTGCGGATCGCTGACCTGATTGCAGAGGCCCGGGAGGAGCTGGCCTACCTGGACGCGGTGGACATGGGAAAGCCCCTGCGGGAGGCGGAGGGGGATGTGGACGACGCCATCCACTGCTACCGCTACTATGCGGGCCTCATCAAAATGCCCCAGGGGGGCAGCTATGGCGTGAACGCCGGCTTTGGGGAGATGCATTCCTACACCATCCATGAGCCGGTGGGGGTTGTGGGGCTCATTACCCCCTGGAACTACCCCTTCCTCATGGGGGCCTGGAAGCTGGCCCCGGCGCTGGCCGCAGGGAACAGCGTGATTTTCAAACCCAGCTCCAACTGCGTTTTATCCACGGTGAAGATGTTTGAGATTTTTGAAAAGGCCGGCATGCCCAAGGGCTCGGTCAACCTGATCCTGGGGCCTGGCGGCTCTGTGGGCAGCGCCATCGCCGCCCATCCCGGCATCAGCATGGTGACCTTCACCGGGTCCACGGCGGTGGGACAGGACATTATGCGCTGCGCGGCGGCAAATGTCAAGAAGATCGGCCTGGAGCTGGGGGGAAAATCCCCCAACATCATCTTTGCCGACGCCGACCTGGAAGGGGCCGTGGAGTGGGCCATGATCGGGATTTTCTTCAACCAGGGGGAGGTCTGCTCCGCCGGGTCCCGGATCCTCATTGAGGAGAGCTTTAAAGAGACCTTCCTGCGGCGCCTGGTGGAACGGACCAACGCCATTACCCTGGGCAATCCCCTGAACAACCCCGACATGGGGCCCATGGTCAGCGAGAGCCAGATGAACGACGTTCTGGGCTTTATCCGCAAGGGGGTGGAAGAGGGGGCAACCCTGGTCTGCGGCGGTGCGCGGTACACCGAGGGCGAGTGCGCCAAGGGATACTTTGTGCAGCCCACCATCTTTGACAACTGCACCTCGGAGATGACCATTGTCCGGGAGGAGATTTTCGGCCCGGTGGTCACCATCCAGACCTTCCGAACTGAGGAGGAGGCCGTGGCCTTGGCCAACGACACCATCTACGGTCTGGCCGGTGGGGTGTTCACCGCGGACGGGGCCCGGGCGCTGCGGGTCATCAAGGAGATCCGGGCGGGGATCACCTGGGTCAACTGCTACAACCCCACCTTCAATGAGGCCCCGTGGGGGGGCTATAAGATGTCCGGCATCGGACGGGAGCTGGGTGTCCACGGCCTGGAGGAGTACCAGGAGGTCAAACAGATCAACATCAATCTCAACCCCGGCCCGGTGGGCTGGTATGAACACTGACCGGATGGGCCGCTGCCCTGCCGGGGAAAAAGCCCCGAACCCAAGTGGGTTCGGGGCTTTTCTGTCAGAAACGGGACAAAGGTGCCGGAATTACTCCGCGGTGTACCGCATGAGAATGGTGGCGACCTGTGCCCGGGTGGCGGTTGCCTTGGGGGAGAGGGTGGTCTCGGTGGTGCCGGAGATCAGGCCCTCGCCAATGGCCCACTTCATGGCGTCGGTGGCATAGGAGGCCACCTGGCCCGCATCGGTGAAGCCGGTCAGATCGCCGGTGATCTCGATGGGATCGGGATTCTCAAAGTCGGCGAACCGATAGAAGAAGGTGGCCAGCTGCTCCCGGGTCAGGGAATTGGTGGGGGAGAAGGTGGTCTCGGAGGTGCCGGCGGTGATACCGTTCTCGGAAGCCCAGATCACTGCGTCGGTGTACCAAGTGTCCGCCGGCACATCGGTGAAGGGATTCTCCGCGGTGACTTCGGGGGAGCCGGCCATCCGATAGAGGACGGTGACCATCATGCCCCGGTTAATGGCCAGGTTGGGGGAGAAGCCGTCCCCGGTGCCGTTCATGAGACCGGTGAGGGTCACATAGTTCACGGCATTGGCATACCAGTCGCCGGCCTTCACATCGTTGTAGGAGATGGTGTGGATGCGGTTGTCGGTCTCGCCGTACTGCGCCTTGGAGACCACGCCCTTGAGCTCGGAGGTGATGTAGTCCATGACCACTTCGTCCAGGGGCACGCCGGAGTCATAGCCGCTGGAGGCAGCCTTGAAAGCATAGTAGGTGTCGCCGCCGGCGCCCATAAAGTCGTTGGTGACGATGGTGTAGGTCTCTTCGGGGTTGAATGCCTCGCCGCCCACGGTCTGGATCATGACCCGGTTGATGGAGGCGGGCTTGCCATAGGTGGAGCCGGGATAGAGCTCCTTGGTGTCAAACTGGGCGCCGGTGTTCACGGTGAACTCAATGCCGGCCACCTGGGGGAAGCCGCCAATGGCCTCGGGGGTGCAGTAGGTGGAGGCCTCCAGAGCTTCCAGCAGCTCTGCACCGGTCACCTTTACCACGTACAGGGTGTTGCCGAAGGGGAGGACGGTGTTGATGTCCTTCTTGGTGATGTCCCCGGCGGCGATGCTGGCGCGGATGCCGCCGCCGTTGGTGACGGCCGCGTCCACCCCTTCATCCAGGAGGCCGGCCTGCCACAGCATGGCGTCGGCGATCAGGTCGCCCAGATTGGTCTCGCCGGTGCGGACGTTGGCTTTCTCGCCGTCCAGAGCAACCTCGGTCTTGGCAAAGACCGTGCCGTAGTCGGCGTCGATTTCCTTCTGGATTTCCTCGGCCCGGGCGGCGACCTTGGCGTCGGGGGTGACGGTCAGCTCGCTGGTGGCCAGGCTGGAGGTGGAGATGGTGCCGTCGGGGGAAATATCCACCATGCCCACGTTGGCCAGCTTGGTGCCGGTGGAGGTGAGCACGGTGTCACCCACCTTGCCGGTGCCGTTGGTGGCTTCCTTGATCTCTTCCAGGGTGGAGTGGGAGTGGCCATCGATGAAGACGTCAATGCCGGTGACCTTCTCCAGCAGGTCGATGGAGCGGTTGCCGGTGGACTCAGCGTCAATGCCCAGGTGGCCCAGGCAGATGATGTAGTCGCAGCCGTCGGCTTTCAGGGCGTCCACCTGGGCCTGGGCGCAGTCGAACATCTCCTGGGCGGCCAGGAAGGAGACTCCCTTGATCTTGTCCGGGTGGGCCTTGGTGGCGGTCTCAGGGGTGTCCAGGCCGAAAATGCCGATCTTTTTGCCATCGGTGGTGGTGAAGGTGGTCTGATCCCCCAGGGCGGCGGCGTTGTCATACCGTACGTTGGCGGCCAGGATGGGGAAGTCCGCTTCCCCGGCCAGGGTCTTCAGATTGGGGTAGCCGTAGTCAAACTCGTGGTTGCCGGGGGCGGCCACGTCGTAGCCGGCCAGGTTCATAAGCTCAATGGCGGTCTTTCCCTGGGAGGCGCTCACGGTGGGGTCTCCCTGGATAAAGTCGCCGGCATCCGCCAGCAGCACATAGGCGCCGGCCGCTTGGTAGGCCTGCTTCAAGGCGGCGACTTTGGCATACTCGCCGATGGCCCCGTGGACATCGTTGGTGTGCAGAATAACGATGTGACCGGTCAGGTCCTGTTCCGTCTCTGTGGCTCCGGCGGGAATGGCCAGGGCCAGCACCATGACCAGTGCCAGGAAGAGCGCGGAAAACTTCTTCCATAGTTTCATGTTGGACAATCCTCCATATCTTCAAATTTCCCGGGGACGAGAGAGGGACCTCTCACCCGCGGTGGTAGGGATAGTATAGCGTATTTTTGCGTACATTGCCACCATTTCCAACGAAAATTTTGGGAAAAATATGCAGGAAACGGAAACCCGTCTCCCCCGTTGCCGGGCGGGGGAGACGGGCTGTCACTGGGCGGCGGGGTTGCTGAAGAAGCCGCCGGTTTTGTCGTATTGATATTCCAATGCCTCGGTGATCCGCTCCACCAGATAGAGGAACCGGGCAAACTTTTTCCGGGGGTCCAGACTGATTTGGTGGACGTAGTAGGTGGCCAGCGGCAGATGCCAGGTGCCGTCGGGGCGGGGCTTCTGACCGGCCAGGAGGGCGTCGGTGGGGAGGAAATAGAGGGCCTTCATAAAGGAGGTTCCCTCCGGGGTCACGCCGTAGCCCAGAATGGCGGCGTAGTCAAAGTTCACCTGGGTGAAGTCGTTGGCGTCGGATTCCTCCCAGGGACTTTTGGCCATGGGGAGAAAGAAGGGACGGATCACCAGGGTCTGGTCCTTCAGATGGGCCAGCTTTTGGTCAATGGGGTTGGCGCTTTGGGCCAGGGGCTGGCCGTCGGTCCGTTCCAGCCGGGCGGTGAGCCAGCCGTTCTCCGCAGTCTGAAAGGTGACCCGGCGCTCGGCGGCGTAAGGGGTGTAGCGGTTGAGAATTTCCGCGGCTTCCCGGACCAGACCGGCCCGGTGGGTGAGTTTGTTTTCTTCCATAGAGAAATACCTCCTTTGTAAGATCGAGAATGCGTGGGGGAGAACTGCGGTCTACCGACGGTAGAGCAGGTTCCGCTCCACGGCGGTGTACTGTTCCAGTATGGCCAGGTCCTCCTGAGACGGGGAATAGGTGCCCTTCCCGTCCTGGTCCACAAAGAGGGTGCGGCGGGAGAGGAGCATGTGGGAGGCCACCTCCCGGTCCAGCCAGGAGAAATACTGGTTCAGAGGAATGCCCGCCCGCTGTAAGGTGTGCAGCCCCAGGAAGGTACAGCTCTCCATCCGGTCCGGGGCGGCCTGGGCCTCGTAATTGGTCCAGATCAGGTAGTCGGTGGACAGGATGTTCTCCAGGGTCTCCGGGTCCCAGTCCGCAGCCTCTTCCGTGGGGGAGTACCCCAGGTGGGTGTAGAGGGAGACCCCGTCGGACAGGTTCAAGGAGGGGAGATGGTCCCCCACAAAGACCAGCATCACCGGACGGTCCACCTGGGAGAAGTAGTCGGTGAGCAGCCCCAGGGAGGCATCCGCGTGGTGCAGCCCCATGACCAGCGCGTCCAGAATGGCCAGGTCCTCCTGGGACAGCTTGTCGCACTGGGCGGGAAAGCCCGAGGGCTGGCCGTACTTTTCCGGGGTGTAGGTCTGGTGGTTCTCCATGGACATGCCGTACAGAAAGACCGGCTGGCTGGGGTCTCGGGCTTCATACCGGGCGATGAGTTCCCGGGCGAAGGAGTCGTCGGAGGCGTACTTGCCTGCGATCTCCACGGGGGTGAGGAAGTCGTCCAGAAAGGCCACCGTGTCAAAGCCGATGGCGGGATAGATGGTCTCCCGGTTGTACAGCTCACTGGTGTGGGCGTGGAGGGCGGTGGTGGCGTATCCCGCCTTTTGCAGCAGCCGGACGGTGGTGGGCAGGTCCTGATAGACTGCGGTGTGAAGGGTATTCAGGGTATCCCCCTCCTTGAGCAGGGAGGAGGTCAGGCCGGTGAACATCTCCATCTCCACATGTCCGGTCCCGCCGCCATAGGTGTTGGAGAGAAAGGGGCCGTTGGTGCAGGTCTCCGACAGACGGTGGAAATTGGGCAGGGGATCCTGGGAAAAGGTGAGACCCGGCAGACGGGTTACGTCAAAAAAGCTCTCGGAGGTGACAAAGATAATGTCCGGGGCGGCGGCAGGCGCGGGGGTGCCTGGCCCCATGGCGTCCGCCCGCAGCTGGTCCACCAGACGGGTGGTCTCCGGGTCGGCGGTGCCGGTCTCCACCTGGAGACGCTGGGCCCAGGCGGTGTAGAGGCCCAGCACCACCCCCATCCGTTCGTTGCGGGTCTCCTGGTCCGGGCTGTCCTGGTCCAGGCGAAGGGCGGCGGACTGAAGGGCGCCGGGGTACAGCGCCGAGAGGAACAGCGTCAGGCACAGGCTGCCCAGGACGAAGCCCTGGGTGAGGGAGGGACGCCAGGTCTCCTTGCGGCGGAGGGTTTCCGTGAGAACGGCCGCCACGCCGATGGCCAGCAGGGTAGTCAAGGTGGGAATGAGCTGAGCAGCGGCATACCCGGTGATGTCGCCCAGGTTGCCCACGAAGGCAAAATCACTTAACTGGAGAGGTGCGCCGTTGATGTCCAGCTTATACCGGCTGGTGACGGCTACCCCCATAAAGACGGCCACTTCCGGCAGATAGGCGGGAAACAGCCGGCGGAAAAAGCCGTAGAGGGTGAGGCTCAGACTGGAGAAGAGCATCCAAAACAGCACGGTTGCACCGCCATGCGAGGCCATCCAGGGCAGGGGCGCCCACAGGCTCTGGAGCCACACGGCTTGGGTGGCATACAGGGTGACAAGGGGAGCCAGCAGCAGGCTGCCCAGCAGGAAAACCAGCTGCCGGCGGGTGGGAGATGCAGTCATAAAAAGGAGTTCCTTTCCATCTTTCCCAAACAGTTTGGGAGGAAATCCCTTTTATTATACAGGAAAACACCCTGGGACGCAATGGAAAGGGAAGGAGAACCCGCCTGCTTCACCTTGCGTCCGGGCAGAAAATATGGTACAGTCATGGAAGAACCCCCGTGGTTCCCCGCCGGTCCCCGGCGGGGCCCGGGAGAAGGAAAGGAGCCTGCCGATGGGAATCCGATTGGGATTGTGCCAGATGCGTGTGACACCGGACAAACAGGAGAACCTCCGCCGGGCGGAGAGCTGCCTCCGTCAGGCCGCCGCCCAGGGCGCCAATTTGGCCCTGCTGCCGGAGATGTTCAACTGTCCCTATGAGAATGCCTGCTTTCCGGTCTACGGGGAGCCCGCCGGAGGAGAGACCTGGCAATTTCTTTCCGGCATGGCCCGGGAACTGGGGATTTACCTGGCGGGAGGGTCGGTACCGGAGACCGAGGGGGAGGCCATTTACAACACCTGTTACCTCTTCTCTCCCCAGGGGGAGGAGCTGGCCCGCCACCGCAAGGTTCACCTCTTTGACATTGATGTGCCGGGGGGCCAGCGGTTTATGGAGTCGGACACCCTCACCGCCGGCAGCCAGATCACGGTGGTGGACACAGCGCTGGGAAAACTGGGGCTGGCCATCTGCTTTGATATCCGCTTTGCCGAGTTTTTCCGGGTCATGGGGGACCTGGGGGCCCAGCTGATCCTGGTGCCCGCCGCCTTCAACATGACCACGGGCCCCCTGCATTGGGACCTGGCTTTCCGGATGCGGGCGTTGGATCAGCAGTGCTTTGTGGCCGGCTGTTCCCCGGCCCGGGACAGGTCGGCCTCCTATGTGGCCTATGGCCACTCCCTGGTGTGCAATCCCTGGGGGGAGATCCTCACGGACTGTGGCGAGGGGGAGGCGGTCCGGGTGGTGGACCTTGACTTGGGGGACCTGGCCCGCTACCGGGCCCAGATTCCCATTCTCTCTGGCCGCCGGACCGATCTGTACCGCACGAAGCAACAAACATAACGGCCCCGTTGGAGCCCCACAGACAAAGAAAGGGATGCTGCCATGTATTATTACGGTTATCAAAATTATGCCGCCGGTGTCATTGGAATCCTGGTGCTGGCGGTGGCGCTGACCGCCCTGCTGGTGGTGCTGGTGCTACCCAAGGAGAAGGACGGCCATCTGCCGTCGGTGTTTCAGATGCTCTATGATCTCTTCAGCCCCAAGACCCTGGTGATGGAGAAGCTGCTGCAAATTCTCTACGTGTTTCTCACCTGCCTGGCGGTGCTGTACGGGATTGTGGTCTTTTTCAGCGGGTTCTTCTCAGGGTTTCAGAACCTGGCCCTGGGCCTGGTGATCCTGGCGGTGGGGCCCATCCTGCTGCGGGTGGGGTATGAGCTGATCCTGCTGCTGGTGATGCAGGTGAAGACCACCCGGGAAATCCACCAGAAGCTGACCCAGATGACAGAGGAGAGGGGACCGGCCGCTGCCCCTGGACGTCCGCAGCCCGCCCCGGAGACCGCCGCCCCGGCGGCGGAAAAGTCTGCGGTACCCTGCCGGGAGAACCAGGCCATGTCCCACTGTCCTGCCTGCGGAACCTGGTACCGGGCTGCCTCGGACCGCTGCCCCGTCTGCGGCAGACAGCCGGAAGGAAAAGAATAACCGTCCCCAACGCGCGGCGTAGGCCGCGCGTTTTTTTGTTCGGGCAGGGACAAAGCCTGTACCGGTCGAACCATGGCGCGGTGAATTTGACAGCGCCGGATTGCAAGAGGGGAAGTGGCACGGAAGCCATCGTGATTTAAGAAAAAATTTCGCAAACCTTAACGCTTTTTTCAGAGATCCATGGTAGATTGGATGGGTAAGTGGAAGGGGGAGCGGAAAGAATGCTTTTGATGCTGATGATCCCAATTCTTTTGACCATAGTGCCGGGTATGCTCTATCAGAGCATGAGGCTGCTGGCACGAAAAAAGTCTACACTGACCCACTATGTGTGGACATACACGATGATGCTTTATATATGGCTTGTTTTTTCTGTGACGGGAATCGGCTCTATATGGGATGTCATTGCCAAAGGCGGATGGGCTGCCACGGTTCAGCAGGCAAACATAAGCTGGGTCCCCTTTCAATTGGAGGGGATATTCACCTATTGCATGAATGTGATCATGCTGATGCCGTTGGGATTTTTGCTCCCCTATATATGGAAGAACTTTAGAAATCCCTTCAAAGTGGCATTCACAGGTTTCTTGCTGTCTGTCTTTATTGAGTTTGCCCAAGTACCGACGAATCGGCTGGTGGATGTGGATGATGTAATGATGAATACGTTGGGGACCATGTTAGGATATCTGGTGTGGAAGACGGTGGGAAAGCATTTTTTCGGGGGGAAGGAGGCACAACGGACGGTTTCACTGGGCAGCTGTGAACCGGTAATCTATTTGACACTGGCCTGTGCCTGCAATTTTCTGTTATATAATTGGACCTGGTTTCTATAAAATGCAAAGATAGTCACGCTTTGAAAAGGGGTTAAGCTCTATGAAAAAATAAGTCCTCCAATGCAGTAGGCATTGGAGGACTTATTTGACATTAGGACTTTGTCTCAAACCGAGAGGCGCAGGACCGGCAGGTGATCTCCACCTTGCCCAGTCCCCGGGGCAGGCGCATGGACTGGCCGCAGGTGGGACACTTGAAATAGTAATACTCTTTGTCGGTCTGGAGCACCTTCCGCCCCCGGAACCACCGGAAGATGGACCGGAACAGGGCGATAAAACGGGCATTTTCCACCTGCCGCTTCTGCTGATTTTTGGAGAACAGCCGGATGAGGAGGTAGACCAGAACTACGGCGGCTGGGAGGAACAGGGGGAGATAAAACCGCCCCAGCGCCGCCAGGATCAGAAAGAGAACCAGCCAGAACAGGCTGTAAACGTCAAAGCCAGGGTGCCGCTGCCAAAATGTTTTTGTGGGCTCCGCCAAGGAATCATCCCCCTTTGCAGATAGTAAAGAATATTATACCCCAGGGGGAGGGACAGTCAAGGGAGGAATCGTAAAAAATGTGTGAACTCAACCATGAGCCGGCCGGACCCGAACCTCCCCGGAGGATAGGGTATGGATGGTGCCGTCGGTTTCCCGGACCCGGAGGGAGAAATCCCGTTCCAGGTCCAGGGCAAAGGCGGTGCGGGTCTGCCCGCCCTCTAAGACGGTGATCTCCTGGCCCAGAACCAGGGAGCGGCGCCGGTAATCTGCAAAGAAGGGTTTATCTTTTAGGTGGGGATAAAAAGAGAAGAAGTGGTTGAGAATGGACCCTGCCAGCTGGCTGCGCCCCTCCAGCCCCTGAGGACGGGTGGGGAAAACCGCGCCGGCCTCCGGCAGCTCCGGAGGGAAGCCCCCCTTCGGGGGGAAGAGGTTCACCCCAATGCCCACAATGGCGTACTGCAGGCCGCCGGTCTCTAAATCCAAGGCGGCCTCAGTGAGAATGCCGCAGACCTTTTTCCCATGACAAAACACATCGTTGACCCACTTGATCTTGGCGTCCACTCCGGCGCACTCCTCAATGGCCAGGGCCACCGAGGCGGCGGCGCAGGTGGTCAGAGAGAGGGCATCCCGGGCGGAGAGATCGGGGCGGAGAAGAAAGCTCAGGTAAAGGCCGGAATCTGGGGGGGAGAAGAAACTGTGATCCCGCCGGCCCCGACCGGCGGTCTGGGTAACAGCCACCAGAGCCAGTCCCTCATGGGCCCCCTCCTCCGCTCGCTGGCGTAAAACCTGATTCGTGGAGGTGACCACGGGCTGGACCTCCACCTGCAGGCCGGGAACGGTGAGGAAGGGGGCGATGCTCTGGGGGGAGAGCATGGCGCTGTCCGGGGCCAGAGAATACCCCCGGTTGGAGACTGCGTGGATGGGATACCCCTGGTCCCGAAGCTGACGGATAGCCTTCCAGACGGCGTTCCGGCTGACCTGGAGCTCTTTGGCCAGGGCTTCGCCAGAGAAATAGGTTCCCCGGTGGCCCTCCAGGGCTTCCAGGACACGGTCTTTGACTTGCATCGGGAAATCAACTCCTTGGAAAACAGAGGTTATAGGGCCAGGTGTTTTTTCACCCGGGAGACCAGCACCAGGGCGAGGAAAATCTTCCCCAGGTCAGGCAGAACATAGGGGAACACACACAGGGTCAGGGCGCCCAGCAGGGTCTCCCCGCTGCCGCCGGTGTAGACGGTGAGAAACCAGAAGGTGCCGAAGGCATAGCAGAGCACCAGCCCCAGCACCATGGCCGAGGCCATCACCGGAAGGGTTTGCCCCAGCTTGGCGGTGAGGCCCCAGAAGAGGAGCGCGGCGGCCAGATAGCCCAGCAGATATCCGCCCGTGGCGCCGAACAGTACCCCCGCCCCGGCGGAAAAGCCGGAGAAGACAGGCAGGCCCACGATGCCCAGCAATAGATAGATCAGAAAGGCCAAGGTTCCCCGCCGGCCCCCCAGCAGCCCCAGAGCGGCGAAGATGCCAAAGGTCTGCATGGTAAAAGGGCCGGCCCCAAGGGGACAGAGATCCAGGCACACAGGGCGATCAGGGCGGCCATCAGGGCAATATACGCCAGGTCCAGGGCTTTGGTGTGGGTAGGTACAGACATCAGCATTCGCCTCATTTCGGAAGGGATGCGTCAGTATACCACGAAAAAGAGATATTTGTCAACTTAATCTTTTGGACTGGTTGACGATTCTGCGGTGTGCTTCAGCTTGTCTAAATGATTCAGCACCGCCTGGGTGCATTGGCCGGTGAAGAAACCGGTGACAATCCCCGCCAGCAGAAGAACCGGTGCGTAAAAGGCCAGGGCGGGGGTGCCGGAGACCCAGACAGCCACAGCCAGCTGGCCGGCATTGTGGCCCAAGGCGCCGAAGACGCTCATCACCCAGATCTGCTTCCGGCCCACGTGGGGCTTGAGCAGGCACATGACGAGCCAGCACAGCACCCCGCCGGCCAGACTGTACAGCATGCCCATGACATTGCCGATGATGAGATTGCCCAGGACGATCCGCACCATGAGAATGGCGCCAGCCTCCCGGCGGCCCAGGGTCCAGATGGCAAAGAGGGTAATCACGTTGGCGATGCCCAGCTTCACGCCGGGGATGGCGATGGGGAGGGGGATCTGGGCCTCAATGAGAAAGACGATCATGGAGATGGCCGTGAGCATGGCCATGGTGGTGAGTTTTCTGATATTCATTACGACACTCCGTCCAGCTGGGACGACGTCCCATTGTCAATGACCTGGATGACCAGGCGGTTGGGAAGGCAGGCGATGGGGGAAGCGGTTTGGTCTGTGGGACCGGTGCGGACACAGACCTGGTCCGGGCAGCTGGCCTCGGAGACCCGCACCTTGCCGTCTGCAATGACCACGATATTGTACCCGCCGTCCTGACTCTCATAGCGCAGGGTGCGGGGCTGCTGCAGGGAATAGGTTCCCACCACCTGGCCGTCCTGGGTGATCTGCACCATGGCGCCGGACTGGCGGTGGAGGGAAAGGGCGACCAGGCCGGCCACACACGCCAGGGCGATGGGGCCGATGAGCAGAAGCCAGAAACGAAGGGGTTTGCCTGAGGAAGCTTGGGGCATGTGCCCACCTCCAAACGAGGGGATAAGATACAAATATCTTACTGCATTCGGGGAAGAATAGCAAGAGTTTTTGCGGGAGGCGGGCCTGGAGGGGAGGGCCCCTTTTCCGGGGAAAGACCGGGGATTCCTCTTGACAAACCCTGCAAAATAGGATATGATGCCCCGTAGAAAAAGGGAGTAGCTGGCACAAGGGATTGTGGAGCCGCGGCGTCAATGCACGGGCCAAAGGGCCCCGCTTCGGTTTGAAATGGCGAGACTTTTGAATCCATACGCGAAGGTGTGGGGGCAAAAGGGCTCGTCTTTTTTGCGTGCCCAGGCTGTCGCGGAACAGAAAGGAAGAAGAAGGCATGAAAACACCCGATCAGATCTGGCAGCGGTCCGGCAAGGACCTGCTGGACACCCTGGAAAGCGGCCCTGGCGGCCTGACCAGCCACGAGGCCGCCCGGCGGCTGGAGCGGTACGGCCCCAATGAACTGCGGGAAGGGGGAAAAAAATCCACATTTCGGATTTTTTTGGAGCAGTTCGCGGACTTTTTGGTGATCATTCTGATCCTGGCCGCGGTGGTCTCCGCCGTGCTGGGAGATGTGGAGAGTACGGTGGTCATCCTGGCGGTGATCACCATGAACGCGGTTCTGGGCACGGTCCAGACGGTGAAGGCGGAGGCCTCCCTGGACAGCCTGAAACAGATGTCGGCCCCCACGGCGAAGGTTCTGCGGGATGGTACAGTGGTCCAAATTCCCGGCCGGGAGGTTGTCCCGGGGGATATCGTGGTGCTGGAGGCAGGCGACGCCGTCTGTGCCGACGGCCGCCTGCTGGAATGTGCCAGCCTGAAGACCGCCGAGAGCGCCCTGACCGGGGAGAGCCTGCCGGTGGAGAAGGCCGCGGAGGTCATTGACGGGGAGGTTCCCCTGGGAGACCGGAAGAACATGGTGTTCTCTGGCACCTTTGTCACCTATGGCCGGGGCCGGTTTTTGGTCACCGGCACGGGGATGGACACCGAGATGGGCAAGATTGCGGCCCTGCTGAAGTCCACCTCGGAGAAGAAGACCCCCCTCCAGGTGAGCCTGGATCAGTTTGGCAAAAAACTCTCCATCGGCATTTTGATCCTGTGCGGCCTTTTGTTTGCCGTGAGTGTTCTGCTCCGCGGGGAAAATGTGATGAGCGCTTTCCTCTTCGCCGTGGCCCTGGCGGTGGCGGCCATCCCTGAGGCGCTGAGCTCCATTGTCACCATTGTCCTCTCCTTCGGCACCCGGAAGATGGCCAAGGAGCACGCGGTGATCCGGAAGCTCCAGGCGGTGGAAGGGTTGGGGAGTGTGTCGGTGATCTGCTCGGATAAGACTGGCACCCTGACCCAGAACAAGATGACCGTCCGGCAGCTCTATGTGGGCGGGCGGATCATACCCGCTCAGGAGGCCAACTTCAAGGACCCTGTGCAGGAGCCCCTTCTCCGGGCGGCTCTGCTGTGCAGCGACGCCACAGTGAATGAGAAAGGGGAGATCGGGGACCCCACGGAGACCGCCCTGGTCCGCCTGGGGGAAGACTTTGGCTTTGATGAGCTGGATGTTCGGGACCAGTGGCCCCGGCTGGGGGAACTGCCCTTTGACTCAGACCGGAAACTCATGTCTACGGTCCATCGGTTTGCCGGCGGCTATATGCTGGTGACCAAGGGCGCGGTGGACGTGATGCTGGACCGGACAGTGCTGGGGCCCGGGGAACGGGAGGAGATCGAGCGGGTCAACCAGACCTTTTCCAACCAGGGCCTTCGGGTACTGGCCTTTGCCTGCCGGCGGCTGGAGTCCACGGAGGTCTCCCTGGAGGAGGAGAACAACATGCTCTTCCTGGGCCTGATCGCCATGATGGACCCTCCCAGAGCAGAGTCCAAAGAGGCGGTGGCTCACTGTATCGCCGCAGGGATCCGTCCCATTATGATTACAGGGGACCATGTAGTGACCGCCTCGGCCATTGCCCGGGAAATCGGGATTCTGACCCCGGGCACCCAGGCGGTGGAGGGCGCGGTCATCGAGTCCATGACCGACCAGGAACTCCAGGACTTTGTGCCCCAGGTGTCGGTCTATGCCCGGGTGTCGCCGGAACATAAGATTCGGATTGTCCGGGCCTGGCAGGAGCGGGGGGCCCTGGTGGCCATGACCGGAGACGGGGTCAACGACGCCCCCGCCCTGAAGCAGGCGGACATCGGTGTGGCCATGGGCATCACCGGCACCGAGGTGGCCAAGGACGCCGCCGGCATGGTGCTCACCGACGACAACTTCGCCACCATTGTGCAGGCGGTGAAGAACGGCCGGAACGTCTATGCCAACATCCGCCGGTCCATTCAGTTTTTGCTGTCGGGGAATATGGCGGGGATTCTCACGGTGCTGTATGCCTCCCTGCTGGCTCTGCCGGTGCCCTTCGCGGCGGTCCATCTGCTGTTTATCAATCTGCTCACCGATTCCCTGCCCGCCATCGCCCTGGGGCTGGAGCCCCACACCGAGCAGGTGATGCACGAGAAACCCCGACCCCGGAAGGAGGGAATTCTCACCAAGCCCTTCCTGGCCAGCGTGGGTCTGGAGGGGCTGGTCATCGCGGTGGGGACCATTGTGGCCTTCCATTTGGGCCTGCGCTACGGCGGAGAGGCGGCGGGGGCCACCATGGCCTTTGCGACCCTATGTCTGTCCCGGCTGTTCCACGGCTTCAACTGCAAGGCCGCGGAGCCCGTTCTCTTCACCCGGCGGTTCTGGAACAACAAGCCCCTGTTGGGGGCCTTCCTGGTGGGGGCGCTCCTGCTGTCGGCGGTGCTGGTGATCCCCCCCCTGGAGGAGCTGATGCAGGCTGTGGCCCTGCCCTGGCAGCTGGGGCTGGCCATCCCGGCGCTGGCTGTGGGGAGCATGGTGGTGATCCAGCTGCTCAAGGCCATTCGGGTTCGTTTGCGGAAAGCCTCCTGACCCATGTACCGTGGAAAACCGGTGCTCGGATCTTCCGAGCACCGGTTTTTTGGGCCCTTGGGGATGGTTATCTGCGGTGGATGCAGGTGGCAGAGATCTGGGGCGGGAGGCTGTTGGTCATGGCGCCGTTGTAGTGGATGCACAGACAATCCCCCACGCGGTAGCAGCAGGCGTCGTCGGTGTTCACCTGGACCTGCTGGCAGGTGTCGCAGTCGCAGACCAGCAGGGAGCAGCACTGGACCTCCAGGACCCGCGCGGTCATGGTGGTGGGGCGGAAGCTGGTACCGCCGCAGCCGCAGCCACAGCCGCTGTTCCAAGAAGACATATTACACATGGTCAAAATTCTCCTCTCGAATTTTTGGGACCCATGGCAATCTATGTCGAAGGGGCGGGAAGGGTGCAGGAAAAACCGTCGATCCCCGGCAGAAGAAAGCCCCGCATTTTCCCAGCTCTGCTCGCGGAGAAAATGCGGGGCGATCAATCCGTTAAAAGGGATCGGGATTCTGCGGCGGCGGAGGCGTCTCGTCCTCCTTGGACTGGGCAGCTTCGTCCGCCTCCTGCAGGCGGCGGGCCATCTCCGCCTCCCGCGCGGCCTGGAGACGGGCTTGCTCGGCGGCCTTTTCCTCGGCCTGCCGGGTTCGCTGGACCCGCTCCTCGGCCTTCCGGCGTTCCAGAACCTCCGGGGGCTGGAAGACCAGCTGGAAGTCCTCGGCGGACATGGTTTCAAATTCCAGAAGATACTGGGCGGTCCGCTCCAGGGCGTCCATGTTCTGGGAGAGAATCTCCCGGCAGCGGGCATAGGCGGTGTCCAGAATGGCTTTGATCTCCTCGTCGATCAGCCCGGCCACCTCCTCCGAGTAGGCCCGGGCCTGGGACATGCTCCGGCCGATGAAGACCTCCTGGTCGCTGTCATAGGAGATGGCGCCCAGCCGGTCGCTCATGCCGTACTTCATCACCATGCTCCGGGCGATGGAGGTGGCGGTCTGCAGGTCGTTGGAGGCCCCGGTGGAGATATCGCCCAGGACCAGCTCTTCCGCCACCCGGCCGCCCAGGCAGGTGCAGATGCGCTCCTGGAGCTCCTGCCGGGACTGGTACATCCGGTCCTCCTCCGGCAGGGAGATGGTCAGGCCGCCGGCAGGTCCCCGGGGGATGATGGTGATCTGGTGCACCGGGTCCTGGGTTTTCAGCTCGTGGATGACCACGGCGTGGCCCGCCTCATGGTAGGCGGTGAGCTTCCGGGCGTGGAGGGGGACCACCCGGCTCTTCTTTTCCGGCCCGGCGATGACCTTCAGCATGGCCTCATGGAGGACATCCATGCGGATGAAGGGACGCTTTTCCCGGGCGGAGAGAAGGGCGGCTTCGTTGAGCAGGTTCTCCAGATCAGCGCCGGTGAAGCCCACGGTGGCCTGGGCCACGGTGTGCAGGTCCACGTCCTCGGCCAGAGGCTTGTTCCGGGCGTGGACCCGGAGGATTTCCTCCCGGCCCTTGATGTCGGGCAGGCCCACGTAAATCTGGCGGTCAAACCGGCCGGGCCGCAGCAGGGCCGGGTCCAGAATGTCGGCCCGGTTGGTGGCGGCCAGCACGATGACCCCCTCGTTGGAGGCAAAGCCGTCCATCTCCACCAATAGCTGGTTCAGGGTCTGCTCCCGCTCGTCATGGCCGCCGCCCAGGCCGGTGCCCCGCTGGCGGCCCACGGCGTCAATCTCGTCGATGAAGACAATGGCGGGGGCATTCTTCTTGGCCTGCTCAAACAGGTCCCGGACCCGGGAGGCGCCTACTCCCACGTAGAGCTCCACAAAGTCCGAGCCGGAGATGGAGAGATACTGGCAGCCGGCCTCCCCGGCCACCGCCCGGGCCAGCAGGGTTTTGCCGGTGCCCGGCGGGCCCACCAGGAGGATGCCCTTGGGAATGCGGGCGCCCAGCTGGGTATACTGGGCGGGCTGGCGGAGAAAATCCACCACCTCGGCCAGTTCTTCCTTCTCCTCGTCGGCGCCGGCCACGTCGGCAAAGGTGACGGTCCGGCCGGTTTCCGCCAGGGTGCGGGCCTTGACCTTGCCGAACTGGGTGGCGGAGGGACCGCCCCCGCCCTGGGCCCGGCGCAGAAACAGGAAGTACCAGAGCAGGGCCATGACAGCCAGGACCACCACCCAGGTGAGGATATTGCCCATCCAGGCGGGGGAGGGGCTGTCGGGGTACTCATAGTCGGAGATGATCCCGTCCTTCCACTGCTGGACCACCAGGTCGTTAAAGTCATTGTAGAACAGATCAAAATTGTAAAGGGAATACGTGACCACTTGGGCGCCGTTCAGGGGCTCTTTGAGGGTCAGGGTGAGGGTATCGTCGTCCACCAGCACCTTATCGACCTTTTTCTCTTCAAAAAGCGCCCGGATATCGGCGTAGGAGTATTCTGTCTGGTGGGAGGTGGTCCGAAAGATGCTGGTGGCGCAGAAGATCAGCGCCAGGATACAGAGCATCAGGATCAGACCGCGAAAGGGGTTCGTGTTTTGTTTCAAAAAGATGTCACTCCTTTTTGCGGCGGTGAGGCTTCCGCCGCAGGATGCCTGGGCAGGGGGGCCCGCCGGGCGCGGTTATTCGTAGACGCTGGGTTTCAGCACCCCGATGTACGGCAGCTGGCGGTATTTTTGGTCGTAGTCCAGGCCGCAGCCCACCACGAAGGCGTCTGGGATGGTGAAACCCACATAGTCGGCTTCCAGAGGCCGTGTCCGCCGCTCGGGCTTATCCAGCAGGACACACAGCTTCAGGGAGGCGGGATGGCGTCCCTTGAGCTCGGCCACCAGCTTGGACAGGGTGTTGCCGGTGTCCAAGATATCCTCCACCAGGAGCACATCCCGGCCGGCGATGTCATCGTGAAGGTCTAAGCGGATGTTGACCAGTCCGGAGCTGGTGGTGCCGGCGCCGTAGGAGGAGGCGGCCATGAAATCCAGGGTGAGGGGGAGGTCCAGATGCCGCACCAGGTCGGCCATGAAAATGAACGAACCCCGGAGCACCCCCACCACCAGGGGGGTCTTTCCGGCGTAATCCCGGGTGATCTGGGCGGCCAGCTCCTGCACGCGGGCGGCCACCTGGTCCTGGGTGAATAGGATCTGCTGCATATCCTGTTCCATCATACTCTCTCTAAGTCCTTTCCTCTGGTTTGGTTTTGGGGGTCAGTCGAATGTGCAGGGCGGGCTGGCCGGGCTGGGCCAGGCGGGGATAGTTGGGCCCCAGGCCGGCGGCGGCCAGCAGGCCGGATTCATCCGCCAGGACCGGAAGGGACTGGCGGTTCTGCCGGGGAATTTTCTCGTCAATGTACCATTTCTTCAGGGTTTTGGTCCTGCGGCCCGGCAGGCGGAGCTGATCGCCAGCCTGGCGGGAGCGGAGGACCAGGGGGAAGGTTACGGTGTTCTGGGCAATGTCCCACTCGTATTCCTCCTGGGCGGGGAGATCAGGGCAGATGGTCTCCGTGATCTCGATCTTCCAGCCGTTGTCCAGGGCGAAGGTGCCCGGCCCGGTGAGCAGGCGCAGGGAGAAGGCCAGGGGCATGGCGGAAGAGGGACAGAGAACCAGCTGATCGTACTCCCGCCAGACAAACAGATCGTCTGGCAGGTTCAGGGTGGCCGAAGGGGAGGGGCCGGCGGCCAGGGACAAGATCTGTTCCAAATGGACGGAGGAAATTTGGAAGCGGTCCACCTTGGCCAGGAGCTGCTTCACCGCCCGCACCGCCACGGGATGGGGTAGCGCGGCCAGGGTCCGGGCGGAGAGGGAGACCCGCCCCTCAGACACCACCGCGGTCTTGGTGGCCTTTTCCGCCATGGCGTGGAGAAGGTCCCGGTCCTCCCGCAGGTGGACCAGATTGGCGGCCAGGGTGGAGACAAAGGCGGGGTTCAGATCCCGGAGCACCGGCATCACCTCCTGCCGCAGACGGTTGCGGGCATAGACGGTGTCTTGGTTGGAGCTGTCCTCCACATGGGGAATTTCTTCCTGGGCCAGATAGACGGCGATGTCGATGCGGGGGGTGGCCAGCAGGGGACGGATCAAAATGCCTCGTACCGGAGGAATCCCTGTCAGTCCATCCAATCCGGTGCCCCGGGCCAGGTGGAGCAGGAGGGTCTCCGCGTTGTCATCGGCATTGTGGGCGGTGGCGATCTTGTCAGCGCCCAGCTCCTGGGCGGTGGCGGTGAGAAAGCCGTAGCGCATGGCGCGGGCGGTTTCCTCCACCCCTTTGCCCTGTTCCTGGGCCTCCTGGGCCACGTCGCCCCGACCCACCACCAGGGGGATGCCCCGCTTCTGGCACCACTGGACCACGAAGTCCTCGTCCCGTTGGGACTCCTCCCCCCGCAGCTGATGGTTGAAGTGGGCGGCGTGGAGGGTGAGGGACCGGGGTTTGGCCAGGGCCTCCAGCACGGAGAGCAGGGCCATGGAATCTGCGCCCCCGGACAGGGCGCAGAGGACGGTGCTCCCCTGGGGGAGCATATTATACTTGTCGGCAAAAGCCGCCGCCTGGGCGGCCAGGTCAATAGGGTTCTTCATAATTACGCTCCACAGAGGAGAAGGCAGTGAATTCCGGCAGCCACTGGAGGGGGATGGTGGTGGTCTCCCCCCGGCGGTTCTTGGCGATGATGCACTCGGCCTGGTTGCGCTTGTCACTGTCCTTGTTATAGTAGTCGTCTCGGTAGAGGAACATGACCACGTCGGCGTCCTGCTCAATGGCGCCGGACTCCCGGAGGTCCGAGAGCATGGGGCGCTTATCCGAGCGGCTCTCGTTGGCACGGGAGAGCTGGGACAGGCAGAGAACGGGGACGTGGAGTTCCTTGGCCATGATTTTCAGGGCCCGGCTGATGTCGGCCACCACCTGCTGGCGGTTTTCCCCGGCGTACCGGGTGGTGCTGCCAGAGGACTGCATCAGCTGCAAATAGTCGATGACAACCATGCCCAGGTCCTCGATCCGCCGGCACTTGGCGTTCATGTCGGCCACGGACAGGGAGGGGTTGTCGTCAATGTAGATTTTGGTGTGGGCCAAGGCCGTGGAGGCCAGGGTCACTTTATCCCAATCGTCAGGGGAGAGCTTGCCGGTCATGAGCTTTTTGTTGTCCAGGAAGGCCTCGCTGGAGATCAGACGGGTGGCCAGCTGCTCCCGGCTCATTTCCAGGGAAAAAAAGACCACGCTCTTGCCGGAGAACTTTCCCGCGTGTAGGAGGACGTTCAGGGCAAAGGAGGTTTTGCCCATGCCCGGCCGGGCGGCCAGGAGGATCAGTTCAGAGCCGTGAAACCCTGTGAGGGTCCGGTCCAGGTCCCCGAAGCCGGTGGCCATCCCGGGGACCTCGGAGCCCGACATGGACAGCTCCTGGAGCTGGTCGAACACGTCCACCAGAATTTTGGACAGGGGCTCCAGCCCCTGGGCGCTGCGGCCCTGGCGGATGGCGTAGACCCGCTGCTCGGCCAAATCCAGCACGGCCTGGGCGGTCTCCCCCCCCTCCTGCACCAGGGTGGTGAGCTCCCCGGCGGTCTCCGCGATCCGGCGGAGGAGGGCCTTGTCCTTGACGATGCGGATGTACTCCTTGACGTTGGCGGCGGTGGGGGTGATCTCCATGAGCTGGAGCAGGTAGCTGCGGGAGGTGTTTTCATCGTAAACACCTGTGAGCTTCATCTGGTCCAGCACCGTCACCGGATCAATGGTGGCGGAGAAGTTGAACATGGTATAGATGGTCTCGTAGATCTCCCGGTTGGCCTTGAGATAGAAGTCCTCCCCGGTCAGGGCCTCCACCACGTCGGGGATACAGCGGGCGTCAATGAGCATGGCGCCCAAGACGGACTGTTCCGCCTCAATGCTGTGGGGAATTTGTCGCAATAGGAGGGACGACTCGTCCATGGAAACACCACCTTTGGAAGCAAGGGACTGCCCCGGGGGGATCAGGCCTCTTCGGTGACCACCACGTTGACGGTCCCGATGATCTCATACCCCAGCTTGCACTTGAGCTGATAGGTCCCGAAGCTCTTGATGGGCTCCTCCTGGACAATCTTGCTCTTGGCAATCGTCAGGTCAAACTGGGCCTGCAGGGCCTCGGAAATTTCCTTGCTGGTCACCGCGCCGAAGAGCCGGCCGCCGGTGCCCGCCTTGGCGGGAATTTTTACCATCACGCCCTTGAGCTTTTCCGCGATGGCTTGGGCCTCGGCCTTTTCCGCGGCCATCTGGGCCTTCTTGGCCTTGTCCTGCATGATCATCTTGTTCATGTTGTCGGCGTTGGCGGGGACGGCCAGGTTTTTGGGGAACAGGAAGTTGCGGGCATAGCCGTCGGAGACGTTGACCAGCTGGCCCCGCTTGCCCTGTCCTTTGACATCTTGCTGTAAAATCACTTTCATCGGTGTTACCTCCCAAGTTATATGGTGTAAATGAAAATTAAATTATGATTTCTCATCGTCAAAATAGGTGTCAATGGCATTCTTCAGCAGGGGAAGGACTTCTTCCGGGGTTTTCCCCGGGAACTGGGCCCCTGCGGTGGCGGCGTTGCCGCCGCCGCCCAGCATCTCGCTGATGACCTGGACATTGACATCGCTGTTGGAGCGGGCGGAGAGATAGGCCTGGCCGGCCTCCGGGAAGAGGACGAAGGAGGCCTCGATGCCCGCGATGTTGAGCAGTTCGTCGGCGGCTTGGCCGGCGATGGCCCGGCCCACAAGCCGGTCGGTGAGGGCCAGGGCGATGGAGCCCCGGTAGGTGTGGGCGCCCTGAATGATATGGAACTTGGTGACCGTGTCCCGCAGGTCGTTCTGGAAGAACTTGTTCACCTGGGCGGTGTCGGCCCCGGATTTGCGCAGGAAAGCGGCGGTCTCAAAGGTACGGCTGCCGGTGCGCATGGTAAAGCCCTTGGTGTCCAGCACAATGCCGGCCAGCAGGGCCTCGGCCTCCTGGCGCTTCAGGTCGCCGGTGTCCAGGATGTATTGGACCAGCTCCGCCACCAGCTCACTGGCGGAGGAGGCGTAGGGATCGTGGAAGCTGAGGGCGGGCTTTTCGATATAGGAGGCGGCCCGGCGGTGGTGGTCGATGACCACGATTCGGGCCCCGGAGTCAAGCAGCTCTGGAACCTGGGTCTGTTCCGGGCGGTTGGTGTCCACCACCACCAAAATGGTGTTGGGACCGGCCAGGTGAAGGGCCTCATCCGGAGGCACAAAAATCCCCTGGTACTCCGGCAGGGCGGCCAGCTGACGGGTCTGCTCCTCGGCGGGGTAGGGGGAGGGGGCCCGGACGGCCTGAATGGAGACCCCTTTTTTTCGGGCAATGGCGCACACACCGGCCACCGCCCCCAGAACGTCCAGGTCGGGGTACTTGTGCCCCATGACGATCACCTGGTCCGTGCTGGCCAGCAGCTCGGAAAAGGCGGAGGCCACCACCCGGCTTTTCACCTTGGTGCGGCGTTCGGTTTCCTTGGAGCGGCCGCCGAAGAAGAGGAATTCTCCCCCGTCCCGGATGACCACCTGGTCGCCGCCCCGGCTCAGCGCCATGTCCAGGGCCAGGGAGGCGAATTCGTGGAGCTCCCGGGGAGAGGCGCCGTTGCGGCCGAAGCCGATGGAGAGGGTGGCGGCGACGCCGTTGGGGCTCTGTACCTGCCGGATCTCATCTAAGATGGAAAATTTCCGCCGGTAGAAGTCCTGGAATTGACCGGCTTCCACCAGAAGAATGTAGTGGTCCCGGTCATACCGGCAGAGCATCCCGTGGGCGGGGTCTACCCAGGCGGCCAGACGGTTGTTGATCTCGGTGCGGATCACGGACCGCTCTCCTTCCTCCAGGCCGCGGTTCAGGTCCTCATAGTTGTCCACCTGCAAAATGCCCACCACAGGCCGGGTTGCGTCAAATTGTTCCGCCACCCGGGCGTACTCTGTGACATCCACCCAATAGGTGGTGGCCAGGAATTCGTCCTGTCCCCCGGTACAGACCAGATTGCCGAAGACCAGGTACAACTGGTCGCCCACGGGAACGGGTTCGGGGCTGAGGTGGTCTCCATCCAGCAGCCACTGGGACTGGAAGGAGGGCACCAGGGCAGAGAGCTTGGTCTCAAAAAGGTGGTCGGGGTCGCCGGTGAGGTGGAGAAAGCGTTCATTGCTCCAGATGATGTCATCGGTGTCCGGCCGGAAGATGGCGATGGGGAGGGGGGAGGAGATCAAGGTCCGCCGGGAGGCCACGTCCACGCCGCTGGTCATGTGGTCCAGATAGGCCATGACCTCTTTCTTCCGGCGGCTGATGCCGGTCTGGAAGAAGAGGTAGAGCAGAAGGATCAGGACCAGCTCCGCCAGGCAGAGCCAGATGTTGTAGATGGCAGTGAGCAACGCGAAGAGAAGACAGGCCGCAAAAAACAGTCGAACGCCGGTTTCCGTCATTCGGGAAAGGGCTTTTTGAAAGGTTTGCTGACGCATAACGGTACCCTCCAGGCAGTGGGGCACTGCCAAGTGATTCAGGATCGGGAAAACAAAGAGATGCTAAGATAGTAATGATACATTATAGCACAATCCCTATCGGGTGACAAGGGTTAGTCATCTGGATCTGTCAGCCGCCGGCGGCGCCAATGTTTATACCATACGCTGGTAAACACAATCCCGATGAACAGAATTTGTCCGCACAGGTAGAGCCAGATCAGCAGAATGATCAGGGAGACCAGGGAGCCGTAGACCAGGGAATACCGGGAGGACATACTGATAAACCAGGAGAAGACCGCAGAAGAGACCACCAGGGCCAGGGCGGAGACCAGACTGCTCAGCAGCACGGGCAGCCGCGGTGTGCCGAAGGGGGCGGCCATGTTCAGCACCGCCAGGATAAAGAGGAAAAAGATGGAGAACAGCAGAACATAGCGGGTCCAGGACCATAGGTTCAGCACGTGGTCCCAGAAGGGGAAACGCTGGGCCACGGCGGCCAGGGTCCGCTGGCCGGTGACCACCACGATCACGGACAGGTCCACCGTGACCAGCAGCCCCAGGGGGAAGAGAATGCTGGCCACCATGCCCCGGACCATGGATTGGGACACATCCTCATACATGTCGATGATGACCCGGGTGATGGTTCGGAAGGCGGCGGCCGCGGAGAACCAACAGCCCGCCAGCCCCGCCAGAAAGAGGCCCGGGGTCTGGTGGAAGGAGATGTAGCGCAGGTAGCTCTCCAGCACGTCCAGGGCGGCCTCCGGCAGCAGGGGCTGGAGCTGATCCATCAGGCTGACAATGTCGATGTTCACCATGCCCAGAATGTAGGACACGCAGATGAGCACCGGGAACACAGTGAGCAGCACGAAGTAGGCCAGGCAGGCGGCGGCCTGGGGCACCCGGCGGCTGAAATAGAGCATGATGGCCTCCCGCAGGAAGAGGACAAAGGGGGAAGTCCAGAGCTTTTTCAAGGGGGGCACCTCCTTTTCGGCGGGGGACAGGTTCTGAACCTGGACCGCGGTACATAGGATACTGGCATACGGGAGTGTGATGCCAATGAAAAAACAGAAAGCCAGGGGACAGGTCCGCCGCTTCCTGCGGCGCAGCATTGCCTGTCTGTTGGCCATTGTGGGAATGGGCATGGCGGCGGTCACGGCGGGCCTGCCCCAGCCCCTGGGATGGCTGGGGGGACTGGGAGGAATCCAGACCGCCATGGCGGCCCAAGCCCCGGCGGGGGACGGGCCTGTGCCCTTCTGGCAGCGGCTGCTGCTGGGGGACTCCGCCCTGCTGGCCCAGTGGGCCGCGGAATCGGCGGGCCAGGCCCAGGGGGAAAAACCGGAGGAGACCGCCCCGGAGGAGGCGGAGGAAGAGCAGAATCTGCAGGCGGTGACCCCGGACAAGATCCAGGAAAAAACCATCTCCGGCAGCGGCTCTGGCTATGTCAATGCCCAGGGCATCTCCCTGTTCAACCGGACAGAGAAGACGGTGGATCTGGAGGCGGTGGCCAAGGGAGGGTCTTCCCTCTCCTTTCAAAAGGCGGAGGCAGGCCCCCAAGTCCTGATTATGCATACCCATGGAACGGAATCCTATGCCCGGGACGGCACCGAGCCCTACACCGAGACAGGGGTGGCCCGGACCACGGACACCTCCTATAATATCATAAGAGTGGGGGATGAGATAGCACGAATTTTCGAGGAGATGGGATTAAACGTCATTCACGACCGGGAACTGTACGATTACCCCTCCTATAACGACGCCTATGACAAGGCCCGGGCGGGGATCGAGGCCCATTTGGCCCAGTATCCCACCATTCAGATGGTGCTGGACGTCCACCGGGACGCCCTGGTGGGCACCGACGGCACGGTGTATAAGCCGGTGCTTCAGATCGACGGCGTCAAAACCGCCCAGGTGATGCTGCTGGTGGGCACCGATGACGCGGGGGCCTCCTTCCCGGACTGGGGGGAGCATTTGGCCCTGGCCATGCAGATCCAGCAGCAGATGAACTCCCTTTGGCCCGGCCTGGCCCGGCCCATCACCCTGCGGACCGCCCGGTTCAACCAGCAGCTCACCAAGGGCTCCCTGCTGGTGGAGGTGGGAGGACATGGAAACTCCCTGGAGGAGGCGCTGGCCGGGGCCCGGCTGTTTGCCCGGTCGGCGGCGAAGGTCCTGCTGGAGCGGGTGGCGCAGTAGACACAGGAAACGGCCTCCGGATGGGAAGACGTCTCCTTTTTACAGATGGGAAACAGAAGACAGGGCCGAACCAAACTGGTTCGGCCCTGTCTCAGATTATGGGGATGGGGAAGGGGAAGCCTGGCCGGCGGCACCGCCGCCGGCTTCCAGCTCTTCCGGCGGGGCGGCGGGGTCCTCGGTGGAGCTGTCGGGGTCTTCCGGTTGGGAGGGCTCCGCTGGGACATTGGGTTCCACCGGTTCCGTGGGCTGTTCCGGGGTCTCCGGGGAAACGGGGGGCTCTTCCGCAGGGGGAACCTCCTCCTCCGGAGGCTCTGTGCGGACGGGGGCGTTGTTCTCGCCGGGGAGGTAGAACAGGGGGTCGATGGGATTGTTCTGGTACCGCACCTCAAAGTGGCAGTGGGGCCCAGTGGACCGCCCGGTAGAGCCCACCGCAGCGATGGGCTGACCCTGGGTGACGGAATCCCCCACTTGGACCAGGAGCTTGGAGCAGTGGGCGTAGTAGGTCAAAAATCCGTTCCCGTGGGAGAGGATGACCAGATTGCCGTAGGTTCCCTTCTCCCCGGAGAAGATCACCGTGCCGTCCGCGGCGGCGTTGATGGCGGTGCCGGCGGCGGCGGCGATGTCCAGCCCCCGGTGGAAGTTGTTTTCTCCGAAGATGAAGCGATAGCCGAACTCAGAGGTGATGGGACCCTGGACGGGCCAGAGGAAGAGACACCCGTCGGGGAGCTCCGGCATGGCCTTGGTGCCGGTGCCCACAATGAGGGGGGTGGCTTCCGACAGCGTGACGGCGCTGAGGTCATTGCTGGCCACAGGGACGCCGCAGCGCTTCACCACCCGGGACAGGACGCTGGATTGGCCGGCCTCTCCCTCCTGGATGATCCGCTGCTGGCCCTGGAACATGGTGTCGTCCTCTTGGGTCTCTAAGTCGGGGAGAATCTCCCGGGTGAGGTTCATCTCCTCCACGGTGGAGACCACCAGCAGGGGGCAGGACTGCTCAATGGTGATGGTGAGCCCCGCTTCCAGCGGGGTTTGCAGCTGGTCGCCCAGGAGTGCCTCCAGGTCAATGACGTTCTCGTCGGCCTGGGAGTCCGCCTCTGCGCTGTCCGGGGATGGCTCCTCTGCGGCCGAGACCTGGGCATCGGCGGCCTCGTTGTCCGGCAGCTCATCCAAGGGACTGGAGGCCGTGGGGGGCGCCGGCTCCAGGGTGAGGTCGGGGTTGAGTTCCCGGAACCGCTCCTCTGTCATGGAAAAGAGGGCTGTGACGGACTCCATGGTATCCCCCGGCTGGGTGGTGTAGGAGAAGGTGCGGGGGGACTGGGCCAGCAGCGCGGCGGCCATTTCCTCCGCAGTGGATTCTCCCGTGTCGGCGGGAAGATACTGGTAGCGGATATCTACCTGACTGTCGATGTGGAGGGAGCGGGTTTCCGGGGTGGTGTAGCGTTCCTTCACCAGGTTCAGAGCCTGGGTGATGACCGAAGGGTCCTGCGCGGCGCCCACCATGGTGCCGTCCACAGAGAGGGTGTAGACGTGTTCCAGCTCCGGGATGCTCTCCATGAGGGAGCCGGTGACCCCGGACAGGGATTCAATCTGGTCCTTGGGGGCCAGTGTGGCCCGGACGGAGAGGTCCTGGTTCAGGGAATACTGGGTCTCCAAAATTTTAGAGGCCCGGGTTTCCGCCTGGGACACGGCGGCGTCATAGGTTGCCACGTCGTGGAAAAACGCCAAGGACTGCCCCTGGGCGTCCACCCGATAGCACAGGGTGCAGGAGGCGGCAGTGACCACGGTGGTCATCAGTACCCCTGTGGCGCAGAGAAAGGGCAGGCAGGCGCGCAGGGGGTGGGACACGCTTTGTTCCTCTTTTTTCTGCCGAAACAGGTCCAGCCTGCGGCGCATCCGCTGAAATTTGGAGGGGTTGGAAGATTGGTGCATGGGAATCGACTCCTTTGCTGTGGGGATAACGGCCCCAAGAGGACGGTGGGGTCAGGGAAGGAGCTGGAGCATGGCGGCGTGGTTGCCCCGCAGGTCACCCATCTTCCGGTGGGACCAGTAGAGCTCCGGGTGGCAGGCGGTGCACAGGGACAGGGTGTCCACATGGCCGTCCGCCAGACCCGCCTGGGTCAGCTGCCAATGGATGATCCCCTTCAGGTCCACGGAGAACTTGCCGTGGGCCAGGGGGGCGCAGTGGGAGAGAATGTCCTCCCCCAGCCGCTGGACCATGGCGGAGGGGACATCATCGTGGGTCTCAAAGCAACAGGGACCGATCCCGGGACCGATGGCGGCCAGGATGTCCCCGGGGTCACTGCCGTAAAGGGCGGTCATCTTGGCCACCGCCTGGGGGGCAATGCCCAGAGAGGTTCCCCGCCAGCCGGAGTGCACCGCGGCAATGGCCCTGTGCACAGGGTCGTACAGGAGCACGGGAATACAGTCGGCGTAGTAGATGGTCAGGCAGAGGCCGGGCTGGTTGGTGAGCAGGCCGTCCGCCTGGTAGTCCAGGGGGTCCAGCAGGTCATCCAGCACATCGGCCCGGGTGGCCTGGCGGATGGTATCCTCGTGGACCTGGTGGGTCATAACCAGGCTGGTGACATCGGCGCCGATGGCGGCGCAGAACCGGTGATAGTTCTCCCGGACTGCCGCCCGTTCGTCGGGGCGGGTGATGCCCAGGTTCAGCTGAGCATAGGGACCGGTGCTGACGCCGCCCAGCCGGGTGGCGAAGCCGTGGGCCACCCCGCCGGCGGCGGTAAAGGCGTCCGCCGTGTGGAAGACGACGCCGTTTCGGGTTTGTTGGGTAAATGACATAGACGAGCCTTTCTAACCGGGGCCGCAGGTGCTTACTGTGCGGCCTTATCCTTCAGGTAGCAGCACTTCTTATACTTCTTGCCGCTGCCGCAGGGGCAGGGATCGTTGGGGCCGATCTTGATGGATTTGCGGACCGGCGCCTTTTTCTGGGGCTCCTCACTGCCGCCGGATTCGCCGGTGACCTTGGCTACCCGCTCCCGGCGGACCTCGTTGGTCTGGACCCGGGCCAGAATGATCCGGCGGATGGTCTCCTCCTGGATGGCCTGGATCATGGCCTCGAACATCTCGAAGCCTTCCTTCTTATAGGCGTCCACGGGGTTGGTCTGGGCATAGGCCCGGAGCTGGATCCCCTTTTTCAGCTCTTCCATGGCGTCGATGTGGTCCATCCAGTATTCGTCCACCACCCGGAGCATCATAACCCGCTCCAGCTCCCGCATGAGCTCGTCGCCCAGGGCGGCCTCCTTGGCGTCATAGACAGCCAGGGCGGCCTGGTCCAGTTCCTCCACCAGAGCATCGGGGCTCTGCTTGGCCAGGTCTTCGTCGGTGTACTGGAACTGGTCCGGGGGGAAGAAGAGGCCGCGGAAGGGCTCGGTGGCCAGCTGATAGGACTCGGCGGAGAGGTGCTTGTTCTCCCCCAGGTGGCCGTGGATGGAGGTGTCAATCCAGCGGTGGATCATGTTGCGGATGAACTGCCCCATGTTCTCTCCGTCCAGCACCTGGCGGCGCTGCTTATAGATGACTTCACGCTGGACGTTCATCACGTCGTCGTATTCCAGGGTGTTCTTTCGGGCCTGGAAGTTCTTGGACTCCACCTTTTTCTGGGCGTTCTCAATGGCGCCGGAGAGAATCTTGGCGTCAATGGGGGTGTCGTCGTCAATCTTCAGGGTCTCCATCATGTTTTGCATCCGCTCGGTGCCGAACAGACGCATGATGTCGTCCTCCATGGACAGGTAGAAGCGGCTCTCACCGGGATCTCCCTGCCGGCCGGACCGGCCCCGGAGCTGGTTGTCGATGCGGCGGGACTCATGCCGTTCGGTGCCCAGAATGAACAGGCCGCCGGCCTCCCGCACTTTTTCTGCCTCGGGGGCCAGTTCTTCTTTATGCTTGGCCTCGGCCTGGGAGAACATCTTCCGGGCCTGGAGAATCTCCTCGTTGTCGGTCTCGGCAAAGCCGGTGGCCTCGGCGATCATCTCGTCGGACAGGCCCGCCTTGCGCAGGTCGTTCTTGGCCAAAAACTCCGCGTTGCCCCCCAGCATGATGTCGGTACCACGGCCGGCCATGTTGGTGGCCACGGTGACCGCCCCGAACTTGCCGGCCTGGGCGACAATCTCGGCCTCCTTCTCATGGTTTTTGGCGTTGAGGACGTTGTGCTTGATGCCCTGCTTGGTCAGCAGCTTCGAGAGGACCTCCGACTTTTCAATGGAGGTGGTGCCGGCCAGGACGGGCTGTCCCTTTTCATGGCAGGCGGCAATCTGCCGGACGATGGCGTGGTATTTGCCGGTGGTGTTTTTGTACACCTCGTCGGGGTGGTCCACCCGGATCAGGGGCTTGTTGGTGGGCACCTCCACGATGTCCAGCTGGTAGGTGGCGTTGAACTCCTCCTCTTCGGTCAGGGCGGTGCCGGTCATACCGGAGAGCTTCCGGTACAGACGGAAGTAGTTCTGGAAGGTGATGGTGGCCAGGGTCTTGGACTCCCGGGCCACGGTGACCTTTTCCTTGGCCTCAATGGCCTGGTGCAGGCCGTCGTTATACCGCCGGCCATACATGAGGCGGCCGGTGAATTCATCCACGATGATGACCTCGCCGTCCTTCACCACGTAGTCGATGTCCCGCTTCATGAGGCCCCGGGCCCGGATGGCCTGGTTGATGTGGTGGGAGAGGGTGGTGTTCTCCGGGTCGGAGAGATTTTCCACGTTGAAGGCCTTCTCCGCCTTGGCAATGCCCCGGGCGGTGAGGGTGACGGCCCGGGCCTTTTCATTGACCACGTAATCGGCGTCGATGTCGTCGGCCTCCTCTTCCTTGTCGTCCACGGTGGCCTTCACCAGGCCCTTCAGACTGGCGGCAAAATTGTCCGCCAGGGTGTACAGCTGGGTGGACTGTTCCCCCATACCGGAGATGATCAGGGGGGTACGGGCCTCGTCGATGAGGATGGAGTCCACCTCGTCCACAATGGCGAAAGCGTGGCCCCGCTGCATGAGCTCAGCCTTGTAGATGGCCATGTTGTCCCGCAGGTAATCGAAACCAAACTCGTTGTTGGTGCCGTAGGTGATGTCCGCGTTGTAGGCGGCTTTCTTGCCCACCGGGTCCACGCCGTGGATCACCAGGCCCACGGTAAGGCCCAAAAAGCGGTAAACCTTTCCCATCCAGTCGCTGTCGCGCTTGGCCAGGTAGTCGTTGACGGTGACGATGTGGACCCCTTCCCCGGACAGGGCGTTGAGGTAGGCGGGGAGGGTGGCCACCAGGGTCTTGCCCTCGCCGGTCTTCATCTCGGCGATGCGGCCCTGGTGGAGAATGACGCCGCCGATGAGCTGCACCCGGTAGGGGCGAAGCCCCAGAACCCGGTCCGCGGCCTCCCGGCAGGTGGCAAAGGCCTCGGGGAGAAGATCGTCCAGGGTCTCCCCCTTCTGATACCGCTCCTTGAATTCTGCGGTCTTGGCCTGGAGCTGGGCGTCGGTGAGCCCCTTGTACTCCTCTTCCAAGGCCTCGATTTTGCGGACAATGGGATCAATGCGCTTGATCTCCTTTGCCATGTTGGTGCCGAACAGTTTGGTCAAAAAACCCATAGTGGATAGATCCTTTCCAAAAGCGGAAACCGCTGTGTTTTGTAAAAATAATGGGCATAAACCCCCATGGTCATAGCATTATAACACATTCCCCCGGGAGAAAAAAGAGGAAACTGTGAACAAGTGGTAGAAAATCCGGGGAAAAATCAAGGTTGTTCGGGGAAGATTCCCTGTGGTATACTGTTGCCAAAAGACATTGACACCAAAAAGGAGACATGGCCATGGCGGCGAAAAAGAACGAACAGCACCCTCTTCGGATCGAAGGATACGGCAGCGCGGGAGAGGGGGTGGCCCGGCTGGAGGGACAGGCGGTCTTTGTCAAGGGGGCCTTGGCGGGAGAGGTCTGCCAGGTTCAGCTGCTGAAGGTGGGCAAGTCCGCCGCCTGGGGCCGGGTGACCCAGGTGCTGACGCCGGTTCCAGGCCGCCAGAGCCCCGACTGCCCCCGATATCCCCGGTGTGGAGGATGTCAGCTGCGGCACATGACCTATGCCGAGGAACTGCGTTTTAAGCAGCAGAAGGTCCAGGACGCCTTGCAGCGGATCGGCGGCTGGACCGGGCGGGTGGAGAAGATTCACGGGGCGGAAGCGCCGGACCGGTATCGGAACAAAATCCAGTTTCCCGTGGCCGACGGCCCCCGGGTGGGCTTTTTCCGGGCCCGGAGCCATGAAGTGATTGACGCGGAGGACTGTCTCTTGCAGCCGCTGGCCGCCACCCGGCTGCGGGAGGCGTTCAAACTGTGGATGGAACGGTATCAGGTTCCCGCCTACGATGAAAGGGTCCACGGGGGGCTGATCCGGCATTTCTATGTGCGGGTCAACCGGCGGGGACAGTCCCTGTGCGCGGTGATCGCCAATGGGACGGACCTGCTCCATCAGGAGGAATTGGTGCAGGCGCTGCGCCGGGCAGAGCCTGATTTGGCGGGGGTGGTGCTGTCGGTCAACCAGGAGAAGACCAATGTTATTTTGGGAAAGACCCAACGGTGCCTCTGGGGGCGGGACTACCTGGAGGACACCCTGTGCGGCCTGACCTTCCGGCTCTCCGTGCCCTCCTTTTACCAGGTGAACCGGGAGCAGGCGGAGGTTTTGTATGGCCGGGCGCTGGCCTTTGCGGGGCTGACAGGGCGGGAGACGGTGCTGGACCTCTACTGCGGCATTGGAACCATTACCCTGGTCATGGCCCGGCAGGCGGGGCGGGCCATTGGGGCGGAGGTGATCCCCGCCGCGGTGGAGGACGCCAAGGCCAACGCGGCCCGCAACGGGGTGACCAACGCGGAGTTTCTCTGCGCCGATGCGGCGCAGGCCGCCCAGACCCTGGCCGACCGCGGCCTGCGCCCCGATGTGATCTGCGTGGACCCGCCGCGAAAGGGACTGGCCCCGGCGGTGATCGACGCCATCGTTCAGATGGCCCCGCAGCGTCTGGTCTATGTCTCCTGCGACCCGGCGACACTGGCCCGGGACGTCAAGCGCATGGAGGAGCAGGGGTATGTGCTGCAGAGGGCGGAGGCGGTGGATTTGTTTCCGCGGACGGCGCATGTGGAGACGGTGTGCCTGTTGTCCAAACTCAATACTAAGCAGCATATCGAGGTGGAGTTGAATTGAGATGAGCTGGATTTGACTGCGGCGAAGAGCAAAGTCATCTATGACGAGTGACGAGATCAAAGCGTATGTACTGGAGCATACTGGCTTGAAGGTATCGTCTCTGTATATCTCCCAGGTCAAGAGGAAGTGCGGGTTGGAGGCTGGCCAAGACTATCATCTGTCGAAGAAGGAAGATGCCAAAGCGCCGCAGTGCCCGCCGGAAAAGGAAGCGGCCATTATGGAGGCACTGAGGTATTTTGGCGTGCTCTGAGGAATTCTGGAGTATTGGCGAAACGATGAACGGAGTCCGTAGAAGCGACCACCGAGTGTTCAATAGTCGGTGGCCGCTTCTTTTGCGATCAGGAAAACAGAATACGATTTTTATTGTCTCTATCACAAAATATTTAATTTGCGAAACCAGTGGAGGAATTTGTGGATTTTTGGTATAATATAAGAAATATTAACGGAATTGGTTGGGAAGCTTCCGATGGCGCGTATCAGTTGCAATAAGCTCTGGAAGAGGCTTATAGATCAAGAGAGAAAAAAGCCGGCATTCGCTCTGCTTCCCTTGCAAAGCTCGGCAAAGGGGACAACATTACCACAGATGTTCTGCTTCGTATCTGGGAGGTAGTGGACTGCCATATAGAAAATATTCTCGAAACGACCGGAGAATAGCCAGCACGAAGAATGAATTGGGAGGTTTTGCTATGACGATATTGGGCAAAAAACAGATGTCCGAAGAAGACATCAAGTTAAACTTCATAACTCCGGCCATTCAGAGAGGTTGGAAAGGTCATATCACGATGGAGACCAGAATCACAGATGGCCGCATCAACATCAGGGGCAATATCGTGGTTCGCAGCAAACCCAAGTTTGCCGATTATTTGCTGTACTTAAACGATGGCAAGCCGATTGCCGTTGTGGAAGCAAAGGACAACAACCACGCTGTATCTCATGGATTGCAGCAAGCGATGACATACGCTCAGATGATGGACTTGCCGTTTGCATATTCGTCAAACGGCGACGCGTTCTATGAGCATGATTTCCTGACCGGGCAGGAACAGCAGATTGCATTGGAAAAATTTCCGACACAGGACGAGCTGATTGCACGCTACTATGCGGAGTTGAATGGCGGCAAGGGCATTTCTGCCTTGGAAAAGAAAATTGTTACCCAGCCGTATTATTCATCTCAAAGCACGTATCCGCCAAGATATTATCAGCGAAACGCTGTGAACAGAACGGTGGAAGCAATCGCAAGAGGACAGCAGAGATTGCTGCTTGTTATGGCTACCGGAACCGGCAAGACCTATACAGCGTTTCAGATTGTCTATCGGCTGCTCCGTTCTGACCTAAAAAAGAGGGTTTTATATCTGGCAGACCGGAACATTCTGGTTGACCAAAGCATTTTGCAGGACTTCGCCCCCCTTGAAAAGACCATCTACAAGGTGGACTTCTCCGATAAGGAATGCCTGAGCAAGATTGCTTCCCATGAAGTGAATTTTGCCCTCTACCATCAGATGGTAGGGCAGAATGACGAAGAACATTTCAGGCAGATACCGGCAGAATATTTCGACCTTATTATTGTAGACGAGTGTCACCGCGGCAGTGCCAAGGAGGACAGCAACTGGCGTAGGGTTTTGGAGTATTTTACTTCGGCAACGCAGATCGGAATGACCGCCACCCCGAAGGAGAGTGAAAAGGTATCCAATATCGACTACTTTGGAGAGCCGGTTTATATTTACAGCTTAAAACAGGGCATTGAGGACGGCTTCCTTGCCCCGTTTAAGGTCATCAATATTACAACCAACATCGGAGACGGCTGGAGACCATACCAGGGACAGACCGATATTTTTGGCAATGTCATTGAAGACCGAATTTACAACAACCGGGATTATGATTACACCATCATTCTCCAAGACCGTATTGATGAGGTCGCCAGAGAGATCACGGAATATCTGAAAAGCACCGACAGAATGCAGAAAACCATCGTGTTCTGCGCTTCCGAAGACCATGCAGAGCGCATGAAAATTGCCCTTGTCAACGACAATCAGGATATGGTGAAGGAGAATCCGGACTATTGCGTGAGAATTACCGGCTCAGATGTGTACGGCAAGTCCAAACTTGACTATTTCATCTCTGTATCCGAACCATATCCCGTGATTGCAACCACATCGGAACTGCTTTCCACCGGCGCAGACTGCAAGATGACCAAGCTCATTGTTCTTGATAAGACTGTGGAGAGCATGACCACGTTCAAACAGATGATCGGACGAGGAACCCGTATCCGAGAAAAGGAGGGCAAGACACACTTTGTCGTGATGGACTTTCGGAATGTGACAAGGCTGTTCACCGACCCTGAATGGGACGGTCCGGTTGAGCAGCACGAGGGTTTTGAGCATGGCGGCGCCAAGCCAAAGGGCGGCGGTCACGGCGGTGGTGGGAAGAATCCTCCCGATGATCCTGTGGAAACGCCCATCGTGGACAGGGACGGCTGCAAGGTAAAGATTATCAATAAGACCGTTTCTGTCTATGATGCGAATGGCAAGCTGCTTAAGCAGGAGGATATTATCGACTACACCAGAACCAATATCAAGGGTGAATACGCTTCCCTGTCCGATTTTATCCGCAAGTGGAAAGCGTCGGACAAGAAGAAAACCATTGAGGAATCTTTCACGGCGATGGGCATTGACCTCAAAGCGTTGAAGGCAGACCAAGGGATGGAAGATGTGGACGATTTCGATTTCATCTGCTATGTGGCATACGGCAAAAAGCCGCTGACCCGCAAAGAACGGGCCAGCAAGGTGAAGAAAAAAGACTTCTTCAGCAAGTATTCTGCCGAAGCGCAGGCGGTTCTGGGTATCCTTTTGGATAAGTACATGAATCAGGGTATTACCGAGGTTGAAGATATTAAGGTTCTGTCCCTTGCCGATTTTGCGAACTTTGGGAAGCCCGCAAAGATCGTCAAGCTGTTTGGCGGCAAGGCGCAGTACGAAGCAGCCATCAGGGAGCTGGAAGAAAGTATCTATGAATTTGAGGTAGTTTAATATGGCGATGCAGTCAGGATTTATAAAACGCATCAGAGATATTATGCGTATGGACGCAGGGATCAATGGTGACGCCCAGAGAATTGAGCAGATGGTGTGGATGCTCTTTCTGAAAGTCTATGACGCAAAGGAAGATGATTGGGAGCTGAACGAGGACGACTACGAATCCATCATTCCCGAAGCATTGCGATGGAGAAATTGGGCGAAGGCCGACAGCAACGGTCACGCCATGACGGGGGACAAGCTGCTGAACTTCGTCAACAACATTCTGTTCCCGGTGCTGAAAGGCAATGATGTGAAGGACGGGGATGCGGTTCTCTATGAGGGGATCAAGGTGACACCCGATACGCCAATTAAGAAAGCCATTGTCAAATCCGCCTTTGAGGACGCCAACAACTATATGAAGGACGGCGTTTATCTTCGTCAGGTCATTGATGTCATTGACGAGATTGCATTTGACGATGTGAAGGAAAGCCACGCTTTTGGCTTTGTCTATGAGGAGATTTTGCGGGAGCTGCAATCTGCCGGTTCTTCCGGTGAGTTTTACACGCCGAGAGCAGTCACCGAGTTTATGGCATTGATGATAAAGCCGCAGCTGGGCGAAAAGATGGCAGACTTCGCCTGCGGCACCGGTGGATTTATCACTTCGTGGCTGGGGCAGCTCTCGGGGCAGGTAACGGACACCACCGCGCAGAAGCAGCTTGATGACAGCATTTATGGCGTTGAGAAGAAGCCCTTTCCCTATCTGCTGTGCGTGACCAATATGCTGCTGCATGACATTGAGGTTCCGAATATCTACCACATGAACTCGCTGAAACACAATCTGCTGGACTACACGGACGAGGACAAGTTTGATGTGATCCTGATGAACCCGCCCTACGGCGGGCATGAGGACAAGTCCATTCAGGGCTTCTTCCCTGACGATTTGGCAAGCGCCGAGACCGCAGACCTTTTTATGTCAGTCATCATGTACCGCTTGAAGAAGAAGGGCAGGGCTGCTGTTGTCGTGCCGGACGGTTTCCTGTTCGGTCTGGACAACGCCAAGGTGAACATCAAGAAGAAGCTCATTTCCCAGTTCAATCTGCACACGGTTGTCCGGCTGCCCGGCTCTGTGTTCAGCCCTTACACCTCAATCACCACCAATCTGCTGTTTTTTGACAACACCAAGCCGACCACAGAGACATGGTTTTATCGGGTGGATATTCCGTCCGACAGAAAGCACTTCTCCAAGACGAAGCCCATGGAGCTGAAACATTTTGATGATTGCATTGCCTGGTGGAATGACCGAAAGGAAATTCCAGATGGCGAAAACTTCAAGGCGCAGAAGTTTACCGCAGAGTATCTGCTGAACGAACAGGGCTGTAACATCGATCTGTGCGGTTATCCCCATGAGGAAGAAGAAATCCTTGATCCGCTGGATACCATCCGAGAGTATCAGGAGAGAAGAACCACCCTCAATGCGGAAATCGACAAGGTGCTGGCGGAACTGGAAGCCCTGCTGCCGGGAGGTGTAATTGAATGACACCGGAACAGTTGAAAGCGAGCATTTTGCAGTATGCCATACAAGGCAAGCTGGTGGAGCAGAGACCAGAAGAAGGCACTGGCGAGGAACTGTATCAGCAGATTCAGGCAGAGAGGCAACGGCTGATACAGGAAAAGAAAATCAAAAAGGGAAAACCATTGGCGGAGATTTCCGAAGATGAAATTCCTTTTGATATTCCGGAGAGCTGGAAGTGGACACGATTGGGAAATATTTTCAACTTGATCATGGGACAATCACCAGATGGGAAAAGTGTTTCTGAAAGTCCTGATGGTATGGAATTTCATCAAGGGAAAGTTTATTTCGGAGAGGACTATATAGGTAAATCACCGCAAACTACAAATGCTCCCCAAAAAATTGCTGAGCCTAATTCGGTTTTACTATGTGTGAGAGCACCTGTCGGTATTGTAAATATAACTAATAGAAAACTTTGCATTGGTAGAGGACTGTGTGATGTTGTACCACTGGGTGGAATGAATGAAAAATTTACACTCAATTGGCTCAGGTGCTTCAAGAATGCTTTTATAAAAAAAGCAACAGGAACAACTTTTGTTGCTATTACAGGAGATACTGTTAAAAACCAAGTTGTACCACTCCCTCCTCTTGCCGAGCAAAAACGCATTGTAGCGAAGATTGAGGAACTCCTCCTTCTGGTTGACCGCTATGCTGTTGCCTATGAAAAGCTGGAGCAGTTTAACGCCAAGTTCCCGGAGGACATGAAGAAGTCCATCTTGCAATATGCCATTCAGGGTAAGCTGGTGGAGCAGCGAACCGAAGAAGGCACCGGCGAGGAACTGTACCAGCAGATCCAAGTGTACAAGAAGAACCTAATCAAGGATGGTAGGCTGAAGAAAACAAGAGCTTTAGAGCCTATTTCTGAGGCAGCTATTCCGTTTGATTTTCCGCAGCCTTGGAAGGTCTGCTATATTGATGATATTGCGTTTGTTACAAAGTTGGCTGGATTTGAATATACGAAATATATTGCTGATAACCTCGTCGCAGATGGAATTCCATTATTTAAGGGGAAAAATGTTCAAAACGGAAAATTAGTTCTTTCTTTTGAGAGCTATATCCCCAAAAGCATTTCGGATGAACTGCCTCGCAGCCAAATAGCAAAGAAGTGTCTGCTGACGCCTTATGTCGGTACAATCGGAAATATTGCAATATTTGATGGATCATTCAAAGCGCATCTTGGCTCTAATGTTGGTAAAATAGAACTGCTTAATTCTGACATACAAACTTTTGTGCTGGAAGAATATGTTTTGTGGTACTTAAAGAGCACATACGGATATGCCGAATTGACAAAACACAAGAAAGCAACTGCCCAGGAAAGCATATCGATTGATGCTATCCGAAATGTAATTATAGCAATTCCTCCTCTTGAGGAGCAGTATCGCATCGTTGCCAAAATCGAAGAATTGCTGCCGCTGTGCGATAGATTAAGAAAGTAGGGGAATTAGATTTGAGGGAGAAAACGATGTGTCGATGGAATGATGAGATTAGAAACAATAGAGTTTCAAGCTTCCGGGTGCGCAGCTTTTGCACGATGCCGGCGTCCGCAAGACAAAAATAGGGTCTGAGCAGGGAGAGCCGCAAAAAAATGGCCCGCGGAAAAAAGTTTTTCTTGTAATTTGGGGCAAAGGGTGGTACACTGCAACCGACAATTTAATAATGGGAGATGCTATTTTTGTTGTAACGCCGCGGGGAAAACGCGGCGGAAGGAGAAGTTCATGAAAAAACGTATTTTCGCACTTTTCCTGTCGGCCCTGCTTCTGACCACTGTACTCTGCGCCTGCGGAGACGAGAAGTCTGAGGAAGCAGGCGGGATCGGCAGCAATGGAACGAGCTCTTCCGGAGAGCCGGTCACCGGCGGTGAGCTGGTGGTCGGAATTTCTCAAGACCTGGGAGACAGTCTTGACCCGTATCAGATGACGGCAGCAGGAACCAGAGAGGTCTTATTCAACGTCTACGAGGGCCTGGTCAAGCCCAATGTCAGCGGCGAGTATGTGCCGGCGGTGGCATCCGACAGTACTGTGTCGGAGGATGGCCTGACCTATACCTTCCCCCTGCGGGAAGGGGTGCTTTTCCACAATGGGGAAGCTGTGACCGCCGAGGACGTGATCTATTCCTTTGAAACCTGCGCCGAGACCACGGTGGACACCGCCCTGGCCGCGGCGCTTTCTTCTGTGGAGGACATCTCCGCCGAGGGGAGCACCGTCACCATCACCCTGTCGGAAGCCAACCCGGACTTCCTGAGCTATGTGGGCATGGTGTACATTGTCCCGGCGGCGTATGACCAGCAGGATACCGCGCCGGTGGGGACGGGCCCCTTCCAGTTTGTCTCCCGCTCTGTGCAGGAGAACCTGGTTCTGGAGAAGTTCGGCGACTACTGGGGCGAGAAGGCCTACCTGGACCAGGTGACCTTCAAGATCTATGAGGACGCCAACGCCCTTATGTCCGCCCTGAGCGCGGAGTCGGTGGACATGGCCTTCCACCTGACCATTGACCAGGTGAACACGGTCAGCGGCGGCGCCTACAAGACGCTGGAGGGTACCATGAACCTGGTCCAGGCCCTGTACCTGAACAATGATGTGGAGCCCTTTGACAATGAGAAGGTCCGACAGGCCATGTGCTACGCGGTGAATGTGGAGGAGATCCTGAACCTCACCGGGGAGGGCCATGGCAAGAAGCTGGGTTCCTCCATCTATCCGGCCTTTACCAAGTACTTCGATGAGAGCTTGTCTGATTACTACACCTATGATGTGGAGAAGGCAAAACAGCTGCTGAAGGAGGCCGGGTACGAGGACGGGTTCTCCATGACCATCACCGTGCCCTCCAACTACACCCCCCACATGAATGTGGCAGAGGTGCTGGTGGAGCAGTTGGCCCAGGTGGGGATCACCGCCACCATCAACCCGGTGGAATGGGAGACCTGGCTCTCGGAGACCTACATGGGACGGGACTTTGAGAGCACCGTGGTGGGCTTTGACGCCGCTACCCTCAGCGCCGGCGCTCTGCTCAACCGCTGGATGAGCGACAATGAGAACAACATGATCAACTACGACAACCCCGAGTACGATGCGATCATGGAAAAGGCCAATACCACCACCGACGACGCGGAGCAGACCGAGCTGTACAAGCAGGCGGCCAAACTGCTCACGGAGACCGCGGCCAATGTCTATATCCAGGACCTGGCGGACTTTGTGCTCATCAAGTCTGACCTGGACGGGTATCAGTTCTATCCCCTGTACGTGATGGACCTGTCTACCGTCCACTATGTCCAGTCCGTTTAACGAATCCGGCCCCCTGGGCCATGCCTGAAAGAGAAAGGAGGGCGAGAGGATGAAATATATTTTGCGCAAGCTCCTCACTCTCATTATTACATTGTTCATTGTTTCCCTTCTCGCCTTCCTGGCCTTTCAGGTGATTCCCGGGTCCCCGGCCACCAGTATGCTGGGGACCAACGCCACCCCGGAAAAGGTGGCGCAGCTGGAGGAAGAGATGGGACTGGACGACCCGGTGCTGGTTCGGTATGGCCGGTGGGTGGCGGATTTCGTCCAGGGAGACTGGGGGGAGTCTTACAGCTACAACCTGCCGGTCAAGGACATGGTGCTGGAGAAGCTGCCGGCCACGGCGGCCCTGGTGCTGCTGGCCTTCGCCATCACGGTGGCGGCCTCCTTCCCCCTGGGGATTGCCACGGCCCGGCGGGAGGGGAGCAGGCTGGACCGGATCATCACGGTGGTCAATCAGATCTGTATGTCCATTCCGCCGGTGTTTGTGGGCATCCTGCTGTGCTTTGTCTTCGGGATCACCCTGCGGGTGTTTGTACCGGGAAATTTTGTGTCCTTTGCAGACAGCCCGGGGCAATTTTTCCTCTACATGCTCTTCCCGGCCCTGGCGGTGGCCCTGTCCCGGATGGCGATGACCGTTAAAATGCTGCGCTCCTCCATCCTGGATGAGATGAACAAGGATTACATCCGTACCGCCTTCAGCCGGGGGCGGACCCGGGTGGATGCCCTGAAAAAGCATGCCCTGCGCAACGCCATGATCCCCGTCATTGCCTTTTTGGCGGTGACCGCGGCGGAACTGGTGGCGGGGAGCATTGTGGTGGAGCAGGTGTTTGCGGTGCCGGGCATTGGCCGGCTCCTGTTGGCCTCCATTGGCAGCCGGGACTTCCCGGTGGCCCAGGCGGTGGTGGTACTGCTGGCCGTGTGGGTGGTGGTGGTCAACTTTATCGCGGACATCCTGTACCAGTATATGGACCCACGGGTCAGAATCCAATAACCCCCGGGGCCTGCCCCAAGAGAGACAAGACACAGAGGGGAGGGAAGGAATGTGCTTCTGGCAAGAGACGGAAAAGCGCCGAAGAAAGCCCAGCGGAATCCGGCGGGGGGAAGAAAGCCCCATCCCAATTTCTTTTTGCTCATCGGCGGCGTGATTGTGGGCGTCATGGCGGTGCTCATTTTAGTGGGCTATGTCTGGACCCCCTATGACACCACGGGAATGTCCGGCGCGGACAAGTTTTTGGCCCCCTGTCTGGCCCATCCCTTGGGCACGGACAATTTTGGCCGGGATATTCTCTCACGGGTCATGGAGGGGGCGGGGAGTACGTTCCTTATTGCCCTGTGTGTCGTGCTCATTGGCGGGATCATCGGGACGGTGATCGGCTGCCTTACCGGATATTTCGGCGGGGCGGCGGACCTGGTGCTCATGCGGGTGTGCGACGCCATCACAGCCTTTCCCAGCATTCTGCTGGCGCTGGTGCTCATCAATGTGTTTGGGATGGGCAAGTATCAGATCATCTTAATTTTGGGCATTCTGTTCATCCCCTCCTTTGCCCGGGTGGTGCGGGGGGAGGTGGCCAAGGAGCGGAATCTGAATTATGTGGCCTCGGCCCGGCTCATGGGGGCCAGCCACCTGCGGATTATCTTCCGGCATATCCTCCCCAACACGGTGCAGGTGCTGCTGCCCATTGTGGCCATCGGCTTTAACAACGCGGTGCTGGCGGAGGCCAGCATGAGCTATCTGGGGGTGGGGGTGCAGCCCCCGGACGCCTCCTTGGGGCGAATGCTGTCGGAGGCCCAGACCTATCTGGGCCGGGCGCCCTGGTATGCCCTGTTTGTGGGCCTGGCCATTGTACTGATGATTCTGGGGCTGAGCCTGCTGACGGAAGGGCTCCAGCAGCGCCGGAGAAGCTGAGAGGGAGGGACGGGCATGTTAGACATTCAAGACCTCCACATTCGCTTCCGCAACGCGCCGGAAGGGCGGGAGGCGGTGAAGGGAATCTCCCTGCACATGGATGAAGGGGAGATTCTGGGTCTGGTGGGCGAGTCCGGCAGCGGAAAGACGGTGACCGCCATGGCCCTGGCGGGGCTGCTGAGCCACGCCAAGACGGAACTCTCCGGCGCCATTTTCTTTCAGGGGCTGGACCTGCTCCAGGCCTCCCGGGAGACGGTCCGGGCGCTGCGGGGCAAGGAGATCGCTGTGGTCTTTCAAGAGCCCATGACCTCCATGGACCCGGTGATGCGGATCGGGCCCCAGGTGGAGGAGGCCCTGGTGGTCCACACCAAGCTGAGCGCCGAGGAGCGTCGAGCCCGGGCCTTACAGGCCATGGCGGATGCGGAACTGCCGGAGCCGGGGACGCTGTATCGCAAATACCCCCACGAGCTCTCCGGGGGAATGCTCCAGCGGGCCATGGTGGCGGCGGCCATCATTTCAGAGCCCAAGCTCCTGATCTGCGACGAGCCCACCACGGCCCTGGACGTGACGATCCAGGAGGGCATTTTGAATCTGCTGAAAAAGATCAACCGGGAGAAGGGGACGGGCATCCTTTTTATCTCCCACAACCTCCATGTGGTGCGGAAGCTGTGTACCCGGGTGGCGGTGATGTGCAAGGGAGAACTGCTGGAGGAAGGGCCGGTGGACCAGGTGTTTTACCACCCTCAGGCGGACTACACCAAGGGCCTCATCGCGGCCATTCCCACCAGACGGAAACGGGGGTAAGACCATGGAACCCATTTTGGAGATTCGCCAGCTCAACAGTTTTTACCGCCAGGGCGGCAGTGCCTTTTCCCGAGGGCGGACCGTCCAGGTGCTCCAAGACATCAATGTGACCATCGGCCGGGGAGAGGTCCTGGGGCTGGTGGGGGAATCGGGGAGCGGCAAGTCTACCCTGGCCAAGTCCATTCTGGGCATGACGGAGTACCAGGGGGAGATTGTCCATCACTCCCGGCGGCCGCAGATGGTGTTTCAGGACCCCTATTCCTCCTTGAATCCCGCCTTCTCCATCCGGCGGATTGTGGAGGAACCCCTGCGGATCTATGGCAAGTACTCCGCCGCCGAGCGGAAGCGGCGGGCGGAAGAAATGCTGGAGGCCGTGGGGCTGGGACCGGAATTTCACAATCGAAAGCCCGCTCAGCTCTCAGGCGGTCAGCGGCAGCGGGTGTCCATCGCGGCGGCGATGATTGTCCAGCCCCGGCTGGTGATCCTGGATGAGGCGGTGTCGGCCCTGGATGTGACCATCCAGGACCAGATTTTGGACCTGCTGATGAAGCTGCGGCGGACGTATGACCTGAGCTATCTGTTTATCTCCCATGACCTGAATGTAATCTACCAGTGCTGTGACCGGGTGATTGTCATGCAGAAGGGGAAGATTGTGGAGGAGAACACGGTGGATGGGATTTTTGACCATCCTGTGCATCCCTACACCAAGCAGCTGCTGAAAGCGGCGGAATGAAAGCACGGATGCCGGACGGAAGAGATGATCCGTCCGGCATTTTTGTTTTAGGAGGTGCAGACAGGGCGCGCCGGGAAATGGCGCCTTTGGGTTGACGGATGGAGGGGAGAGGCGATATAATGAGAGAAATCTGGAAAGAGCCGGGCCGACGCTGGAAGGCCCGTGGAAGGAAAGGCAGGAGATGAGGGGATGAAAAAAAGACGAATGCTGTCCGGGGCGCTGGCCCTGGTCATGTCCCTGATGGTGCTGGCCTCCCCCGCCCTGGCGGCGGAGGCAGTGTCTGATGGGGAAATGCCGGCGGCGGTGGAGACGGAACCCGCCGTGCCGGAGACGGAAGAGACGACCACACCGGGAGAGCCGCCGGTGGAATCCCAGGAACCGCCGACAGAGGAACCGGCCGACCCGGCGCCGGAACAGCCGGAGGAGCCTGTGCCGCCGGAGGAATCGGTGCCGGAGAGCCCCAGTGAGGTGCCTGCCGGACCGGCGCTGCGCCAGGATCATGTGCGGTACATGGAGGGCTTTCCCCAGGGGACCTTCCAGCCGGAGAAACAGCTGACCCGGGCCCAGGCCGCCCAGCTGGTCTATCGCCTGCTGGCCCAGCCAGAGAGCGGGACGGGCGACTGCTCCTACACCGATGTACCCAGCAGCCAGTGGTACGCCCAGCCGGTGCGGGCGCTGTGCGCGCTGGGGCTGTTTGACAACGGGACCACCTTCCGGCCGGAGGCGGTCATCACCCGGGCGGAGTTTGTGGATCTGCTGGTCCGCCTGAAACCCCAGGCGGAGGGAACGGCTGTTTTTCCCGACGTGCCGGCTACCCACTGGGCAGCCAAGCAGATCGGGGTAGCCGCCGCCCAAGGGTGGATCGCCGGCTACCCCGATGGAACCTTCCGCCCGGAAAAAGGGTTGACCCGGGCTGAGGCCTGTACGGTGGTCAACCGGATGCTGGGCCGGACGGGAGATGCGGCCCAGGCTAACAAGCTGCTGACCCTGGGGTTGTTCTCGGACATGACCGCTGCCCACTGGGCGGCTGTGGCTGTGGCCGAGGCATCGGTGTCCCACACCCCGGCAGCGGGCAGCGGCGGAGAGAGCTGGAGCGGTGTGGACCTGACAAAGATGACCTTTCAGACCGGGTTCCATCAGGTGGGCGGTCAGCTGTACTACGTGGACCGTGACGGCAAGCTGGCTGTGAACCAGACGGTGGGAGCGTACACGGCCAACAGCGCCGGGGCGCTGACCCAGACCGCCGCGTCCTACCAGATGGCCAACGTACCCTATATCAGCCAGATTGACAACATCTATGCCTGGGTGGGCTGTGAGGCGGTGGCCACCCTGATGGGCCTGCAGGCCAAGGGGTATGCCAAAGAGGTATCGGTGAAATACTTCCTGGACAATCTGCCCCGGCACAGCTCCAACCCGGAGAAGGGATTTGTGGGCTCCCCCTATGTGCCGGATACCTCCAAGCGGACCCGGACCACCATCTATCCGGCGAAGCTGGCGGAGTATTCCAACAGCTACTGCGGCGGGGATGCTGTGTGCGCGGATTTCCGGGGGACCTCCATCACCGACCTGCAGCGGGAACTGCTGGCGGGCAACTGTGTGGTGGCCTATATGACCCTCTGGTGGGAGGCGCCGTACTATCGTTACTACAATATTGAAGGCACCACCCAGCGGCTGGTGAGCAACAACCACGCGGTGCTGGTGTGCGGCTATGATCCCAACAAGGGATACTTCATTTCCGACCCCTATAACTATTACAACCGGGGGCAGGTCCACCAATATTGGGAGAATGCCCAGACCTTTGAGAAGATTTGGAACGAGAGAAAGGTCGGCATGGTGCTGCGGTAAGGGCCGGAGAGACGAACCAATGAATCAAAAAGACGAGAGACTTTGCAGGTCTCTCGTCTTTTCGTTTGGGCGGGGAACACGCCGAAAAAGTCCCCCACGGAAGGGTCCGTGGGGGAGGGATCACACCTCGGAAAGGGTGAAGGTAAATTCGGTAAAACCGTCCTGGCTGGTGACGGTGATGTCCTCTTTGTAGGTGTTGAGGATGGTTTTGACAATGTAGAGCCCCAGACCCACCCCGTCCTTGTGGGTGGAGCGGGAGGAGTCGGCCTTGTGGAGCCGGTCAAAGATATGGGTGAGCTGCTGGGGGGGGATGGTCTCGCCCTGGTTGCCGATGGCGATATAGGCTTTGCCGGCCTTGGTGGTAATCCGGAGAGTGAGACGCCCCTGGGGAGAGGAGAACTTCACGGCGTTGTCCAGCAGGTTGTAGCAGACCTGGGTGACCGCGTCCGGGTCGCCCCAAACCATCACAGGGCCGTCGGGGAGCTGGGTCTGCACGTCCAAATCCTTTTCCGTAATCTTGGACTCTAAGCTCACCAGCACCCGGAGAAGGACCTCCGCCACGTCAAACTGCTCCTGGGCGGCCACCCGTTCGGAGGACTGGAGCCGGGAGAGCTCCAGCATCCGGCGGACCAGCCGGGACAGGCGGCGGGTCTCTGAAGAGATAACCTGTAAGGATTCCCGCTCCTTTTCCGGGGGGATGGTACCGTCCAGAATGCCGTCGGCAAAGCCGGCGATGGTGGTCATGGGAGTTTTCAGCTCGTGGGAGACGTTGGCCACAAACTCGCTGCGCTTTTGCTCTGCCTGGGCCAGGGAGTCGGCCATGGCGTTGAAGGCGATGGCCAGCTCTCCAATCTCGTCCTTGCGGTTGGTGTATTCGGTGATCCGAGTGTCCACCTCGCCGTGGGCGAATTTGTGGGCGAAGGCGCACATGCCCTTCAGGGGGTCCACCATGCGCTGCACGGTGATGGAGCAGATCACCAGGGAGATCAGCAGCACCGCCACGGCGGTGATAAAGAAGAGCTGGAAGGTATTCTCCAGAAAATCCAGCACGGAGGTGGCGTCCGCGGCCACGAAGAGAAAACCTGTGGGGATGCCGGAGGAGATGAGCTCCCCGGAAACCCGGTCCTGCACCAGGGGGGAGAGGACTTCGCTGGTCAGGTAGCATTTGCTGGACAGGAGCTGACCAAAGGTGGTGACCCCGCTGTATGGCTTGCCGTTGAGCAGCTGATTCACTGCCCAGGAGGGGACGCTGAGGTCCGCAATGGTGGAGGAGTTGAGCAGGTCCTCGTTCAGGTTGACCCCGGCGGCACAGAGAATCTGGCCCTTGGTGTTGCAGACCAGAACCGTGGTATCCGTCAGGCGCACAGCGGAGTAGATGTAGTTGATAAAGTCCTCCCCGGACAGAGAGTCGCCCTTGGTGATGGCGGCGTTGGCGTAGCTGGAAATAAATCCGGCGTTTCGGTCCAGGGTGGTTTGGATTTCCTCCAGCTGGTGCCGGTAGGACAGGGAGAAAAAGCCCGCGCCCAACAGGACCATGCAGAGGATGATCAGGCCCAGCATCACGGTGACCTGGCGCAGGTACATGCTTTTCGTCCGCTTCATATTCATATCAGCCGTTGTGTAGCTCGAACTTATAGCCCACGCCCCAGACCGTTTTCAGGGACCACTGGTCGCTGACCCCCTCCAGCTTTTCCCGCAGCCGCTTGATGTGTACATCCACTGTGCGGGAGTCACCAAAGTAGTCAAATCCCCAGACCTCGTCCAGCAGTTGGTTCCGGGTAAACACCCGGTTGGGGGAGGAGGCCAGATGGAAGAGGAGCTCCAGCTCCTTGGGCGGGGTGTCCACCCGCTTGCCCCGGACCTCCAGCTCGTAGGAATCCAGGTTGATGACCAGTCCATCAAAGGTGAGACGGCGGGCTTTGGCCTCGTCCCCGCCCAGGCGGCGGAGAACCGCGTGGACCCGGGCCAGCAGTTCTTTCATTTCAAAGGGTTTGACAATATAGTCGTCGGCCCCCATCTCCAAGCCGGCCACCTTGTCAATGGTCTCGCCCTTGGCGGTGAGCATGATGATAGGGGTTTTGTCGGTCTCCCGAATTTTGGCGCAGACCGCCCAGCCATCCATCACAGGAAGCATAATGTCCAGGAGGACCAGGTCAGGGCGAAAGAGGCGATAGAGCTCCAGTGCTTTGCCGCCATCTCCGGCGACCATGGTTTCATAGCCTTCTTTTTTTAGGTAGAGGTTGATGAGCTCAGCGATGTTGCTCTCATCCTCCACGATCAGTACCTTTCTTGCCATGGGGGTCACCCGCTTTCCGTAAAAATCATGTCGAGGGATAGCATATCAGATCATTTTGAATAAATCATGAAGAACCCGCGCCGCAGCCCGAGAGAGCACCGGTCGGCTGCCGGCGGGGGAGATAAAAATATTATTGCATGGACGGGAAGGTTCGTCAAGGAATAAGTCCCGGATGGCGGGGCATATTAGGAGGGAACTCTTAATGAGAAAGGAGATGCAAGATGAGCCAGAAAAAGGAAAATAAGCCCTGCAACCAGTTTGAACAGGGCCAGGGCAAGCAGAAGAAGGCCCGCAGCCAGCAGCAGGTGAGCGACAAGAGCAGCCTCATCGGCGGCGCTGGAAACAGCAACAACGGCGGTCAGGCTGGAACCTGAGGCCGAATGGGAAAACCCGCGGAATCCGGGAGAACGGATTCCGCGGGTTTTTTCGTGGACTGGATGAGGGTGTGGGCGGCATACAGTTCAGCCCCGGCTTGGGCGGCGCGGAGCTGGAACAGGTGGTCGCTGGGGACCGCGCTCAGCTCTGTTGTAAGGGTGCCGGAGGCACCGGGCTCTATGGTGATGCAGGTCTCCGGGTCTTTGTCCAGGGTGACGAGGATGGCTGTGCCGCCCAGGTTTTTTACCTGGAGGGTCAGCCAGGCCCCGTTGTCAGAGGAAAGACTGCCGCTCTGAATCTGGGTCTCCACAGAGGTGCGGGAGGTGCCGTGACCAAGCTCCGTGGCCTGAAGCGAGGGTGCGTCCGGAGAAGAGGCTGGGGCACAGGCGGTGACAAGCAGGGAGAGAAGGACGGCGGCCGGGAAAAAACGAAAACAATGTCTCATATAAAAGCTCCTTTCTATGGCGCGGGGAAAATGCTGCTATTTTTTTATTCCCACAGGGCGGGAAAAACGGACAGAATTTGCGAAAAAAGAGGGACGATTTTTCAAGTTTGTGGAAACGGGAGAAGTTGACGCCCCTGTATTTACCCGGGTGGAAAATCCCGGTATAATGGGGGAAAAACACGGGAGGGGATGGGCAAGAATGGATCAGACACAGCGTGCACTGTTAAGCACCCTTTACGAACGCTGGTATGGCGTTCTGCATCGCTATGCTCAATGGGCGGTGGGGGACGCCCTTTTGGCAGAAGAAATTGTTCAGGAAACTTTTTTGGCGGCGGTTCCCAAAATAGAGGAACTGGCGGCGGGGGAACATCCGGAGCGGTGGCTGATCCAGACGGCAAAATACAAGGCGCTCCATGTCCTGCGGGAGCAGGCCAGGCAGCGGGCAAAGAACACGGTGCTGGAGGAATCCCTGGCTGCACCCGATCAGCTGGGGCAGTGGGAGGACCGGGAGTACGCGGGGCAGCTCTGGGAAAAGGCGGCGGCGCTTTTGTCCCCGGAGGAAGTGGCGCTGCTTCGGATGGTGGCACTGGAAAAGCTGGGGCACCAGGCGGCGGCAGAGCGATTGGGGCTCTCGCTGTGGTCCTGCCAGAAACGAATGCAGCGTATTCGAAAAAAGCTGCGGGCCCAGAGGAGAAAGCTGGAAGGGGGGACACCATGAAGCGACCGGAGGAGACCATGCGGGCATTGTCCCGGGAGGAATTGGAGCAGATGCTTCAGAATGACTTTCTCATGGCGTCGTCCTGTGACGCGGAGCAGGTTGTTCAGGTGGTGGAGGAACTCATGGCCCGGGAGGGGCAGTCGGAAGCAGTACGGAGGGCCCGGACATCGGCGTCTTTGGAAGCCTTTTGGAAACGCTATGAAGGAGAGCGGGGCGCGGCGGGAACAACGCGCCCACGACGGCGGAGGAAAAGGGGATGGATGGCGGCAGCGGTTCTGGCGGCGCTGCTGGCCGCTGCGGTTCTGCCCGCAGCGGGGCACGAGGGGATGTTCCAGGTCCACAGCCCATGGCAGACGGAGGACAGCCCGCAGATAGCAGGGGAGACCCTGGAAGTCCAGGTGGAAGAGGCGGGGAGGATGACCATTCGCTATTTCATTGCGGGAAAGGGGCAGGTAGAGGCACTGGGGGCCGAGGAAATTGTGATCCGGCATAAAGTGGGGGGTGTTTGGATGGAGACGGTCCGATATGATCGGAAGACCGACGAACTCTGGACGGAAGGGACGATGGAATATGGAGGAGAGATTTCCTACCAGGGCCGGCCCGGGGAGCGTTACCAGGTGGAAGTGTTGTTTTTTGCGGAGAACGAGGCCGGGTACGACAGCCGTCGGCAAACGTGGGAAGTCACGGCAGAATGAGACCCGTGCGCAGGGAGGGGGATCGCAATGGAACTGACCCAGGGTATGGAGCTGGCGCAGGTTTTGAAGCTGTCGCCTGGGCTGCTGCAGTCCATGGAGATGTTGCAGATGAATACGCTGGAGCTGGGGGCGTATCTCAAAGAACTGGCGTTGGAGAACCCGGTGCTGGAGGAGGCGGAGCCCGGGCAGGGGCAGGGGCAGGATACGTGGGAGGCCTTTGCCAGCCAGGTGCCCTGGCTGGGCGACACTCCTTGGACCGGACAGACTGCCCAGGAAGGGGACTGGGGCCGGGGAGAGTCGCCGACGGAGTCCTTGGCGTTTTTGCTGGAGGAACAGTTGGCCCGGCGGGGTCTGTCGCCCGAATTGCTGGCGGTGTGCCGGTATTTGGCGGGGGTGCTGGACGATGACGGACGGTTGGACCCGGAGGACCTGGCGGGGCTGCGGACAGCAGGCGTGCCGGCAGAGCTTCTGGAGCGGGGGGTGGAGGTTCTCCAGTCCCTGGAGCCTGCGGGTGTGGGGGCCAGGAGTCTGGAGGAGTGTCTGCTGCTCCAGCTGCGGCGGCTGCCAGGGGAGCATACAGTGGCCCAAGCCATCTGTCAGGGCCATTTGGAGGAACTGAGCAAGGAGCACTATGGGGCGTTGGCCCGGCGGCTGGGGGTCACCCAGCGGCAGGTGGAGGCGGCAGCCCGGGAGATCCGCGCCCTCTCCCCCAGCCCGGTGGGGGAAGGGGTGGAACCGCCGGCGGTGCCATTCATCCGGCCGGATGTCTGGGTGGCGGAGATGGACGGAGAGCTGCGGGTTTTTGTCAACCAGTGGGATTTGCCCCAATATCAGGTGAGCCAGACCTACCGGCAGATGCTGCGCGGAGGGGTGGAGGCGGAGACCGCGGACTATCTGCGTCAAAAGCTCCAGCAGGCCCAGTGGGTGCTGACGTGCGTGCAGCGGCGGCAGAAGACGCTGGAGGCCTGCGTGCAGGCCCTGGTCCAGGCCCAGGCGGCCTATTTCCGGGGCTGTCAGGCTGCGCCGGGGCCGCTGCTGCGCCGGGAGGTGGCGGCGCAGCTGGGGGTCCATCCCTCCACGGTGACCCGGGCGCTGGGGCACAAATACCTTCAGTGCCGTCAGGGACTGTTTCCCATGGGGTACTTTTTTGCCCGGCCCATGGGGGCGGAGGGGGCCTCCCCCCAGCGGGCGAAGGCCGCACTGGCCAGGATGATCCAGGGGGAGGACCCCCGGCGGCCGCTGAGTGACCAGGCGCTGGGGGAACGGCTCCAGGCGGCGGGGATGCCCCTGGCCCGCCGGACGGTGGCCAAGTACCGCCGGGAAATGGGACTGCCCCCGGCCTATCGCCGGCGGCGGTGAGGAAGAAGCCCAAAAGGAGCCCAGCCAAACGATGGCTGGGCTCCTTTTTTGACGGAGAGGTGGTTATTGTGTGCAGGTTTTCAGTGTGTTTTCCAGGATATCCAGGCCGCAGTGGAGCTGGCGGTCGGTGATGGTCAGAGGGGCCAGGAAACGCACCACCTGTCCCCAACGGCCGGCGTTTTCAATGAGCAGGCCGTGGCGGGCGCATTCCTGTACCAGGGCGGAGACCAGGTCGCCGTTGGGGGCCTTGGTGACAGGGTCCTTTACAAACTCCAGGCCGATCATGGCGCCCAGGCCCCGGACATCCCCTAAGAGGGGGAACTTCGTTTGCCATTGGGCGCACCGGGCGGTTACGATCTGACCGATTTGGCGGGAACGAGCGGCCAGGTCGTCCCGTTCCATCAGCTCGATGGTCTTCAGCGCGGCGGCGCAGGCCAGGGGATTGCCGCAGTAGGTGCCGCCGATGGTGCCCGCGGGGACAGCGTCCATGATCTCGGACCGGGCCACAATGGCGCTGATGGGTAGGCCTGCGGCGATGGACTTGGCGGCGGTGAGGATGTCCGGGGCGGCCCCGGCCTCCTGCCAGTATTCCGAGGCGAACATCCGGCCGGTGCGGCAGAAGCCCGACTGGACTTCGTCGGCGATCAGGAGGATGCCGTGGTCATCGCACACCTTTCTGAGGGCCTTGACCCAGGGAAGGGGGGCGGGGAGGAAGCCGCCTTCTCCCTGGAGGGGCTCCAGAATGAGGGCGGCCACCTGGTCGGCGGGGGTGCCCTCCTCAAAGACATCTTGGAGGCTCTGGAGGCAGGCGGCGAAAACTTCCTCCTCAGACAGACCGTCGGGACTACGGTAAAGGTAGGGGAACTGGGCCCGGTAAACCCCGGTGGCCAGAGGCCCCAGACCGGTGGTATAGGCTTTCTTGGCGGTCAGGGTCATGGTGAGCAGGGTGCGGCCGTGGAAAGCCCCGGAGAAGGTGATGAGATTGGGCCGCCCGGTGTAGGCCCGGGCGATCTTGACAGCGTTCTCATCGGCTTCGGCGCCGGAGTTGGCGAAGAACACTTTCTTGGCCGTCCCCCGCACTGGGGCCAGCTGGGCCAGCTTTTCCGCCAGGGCCACGTAGCCCTCGTGGGTGACGATGTTGAACATGCCGTGAAAGTATTGTTCCGCCTGGGCCTTGACCGCGTCGATGACCTCCGGGTGGGAGTAGCCGATGTTCAGCACGCCGACGCCGCCGATCCAGTCCAGAAAGCGGTTGCCGTCCAGGTCCTCCAGCATGGCGCCCTCGCCCCGGGCGATGGCCACGGGGTAGACACAGCGGATGGCGGCGGGCACGGCTTGGGCGCGGCGGTCAATCAGGGCCTGGGCCTTGGGGCCGGGCAGGGTGTCGGTGATGATTTCGGGCAGGGCGGTACGCAGCATGGGAATCCCATCCTTTCTGGTTCAAAATGGTGTGGGGGATTTAGTAGAGGGAGCGGTAAATGGCGTAAATCTGCTCCCGGGAGAGGGGGACAAAGTTGTTTTGAAGCAGGCGCTGCTGATTTGCCAGGACGGAGTCGGTGAACTCCGCCAGCTCATGCTCCTGCATGCCGTATTCGTGGAGGGCTTTCTTGGGCAGCAGGCAGGAGAGCAGGTCCTCCAGGGCCTCGTACACGGCCTCGGGCGGGCAGTCCAGAAGCTGGGCCAGGAAGGCATTGAGCTCGGCGATGGCGCCGTCGGACCGAATGGCTAAGTATTGCTTCATGACGCCGGTGAACATGGCGTAGTTGGACTCCCCATGGGGGACGTGATAGACCGCGCCCAAGGGGTAGCTCAGGGCGTGGACCGCGGCGCAGCCGGCGTTGCCGAAGGCGATGCCGGCGTAGTTGCTGGCCAGGAGGAACTGGGACAGCAGGGGGAAGCGGGCGTCGGGTCCCTGGTCCCGGATGGCCAGATAGCCCTTGAGAATCCAGGCAATGGCCTGGTAGCCGAAGAGCTTTGTGGTGGCGCTGGCCTTGGGGGAGAGGCTGGACTCAATGGCGTGGATCAGGGCGTCAATGGAGCTGGTGGCGAAGACGGAGAAGGGAAGGCCCTTCAGCAGCTCGGGGATGAGGACCGCCTGATCAGCGAACATGCTCTCATGGGCCAGACCTTTCTTGGTCCGGCGGGAGAGGAGCGCCAGGATGGAGATGTTGGTGACCTCGCTGCCGGTGCCGCAGGTGGTGGGGACCAGCACCAGGTCCCGGGCCTTTTGCAGGGGAAGCTTGCCATCGTAAAGGTCCAGGATGGGGGTGACATGCTGGAGGACCAGGAGCTTGGCGATGTCCAGCACCCCGCCGCCGCCCACGGCAATGACCCGGGTGACCTCCTTGGGCATATCCCGGTAGATGGCCTCCACCATCTCGTCTGAGGGCTCTCCCAGGCCGTATTTCTCCTGGAAGAGGACCGGGCAGGGCAGGTTCAAGGGGGCAAAGTAGGGGGTGTAGAGAAACTCATTGGTGAGGAGCAGGTCCTGGGGACCCAGGTGGAAGTCCTGGGCGAAGGCCTGGCAGGTGTCGTACTGCCAGATGGAGGGATGAATGACAAACTGTGTCATGGGAATGCACCGTGCCTTTCGTTTGGAATCAATAGGTTCTGGGGAAGCGGCGGCGGTACTCCTCCCGCAGGGCGTCCCGGAAATCGGGGTGAGCGATTTCAATGAGGGCTTCCGCCCGCTGGCGGAGGGTTTTGCCCCGAAGCTGGGCGATGCCGTACTCGGTGATGACGTAGTTGACATCATTGCGGGTGGTGGTCACCGCAGAGCCGGGGTCCAGGAAGGGGACGATCTTGGAGACCTTGCCCTTGCCGGTGGTGGAGGGCATGGCCATGATGGCCCGGCCGCCCTTGCTCATATTGGCCCCCCGGACAAAGTCAATCTGGCCGCCCACCCCGGAGATCTGCCGCAGGCCCACGGAGGTGGAGACCACCTGCCCCATCAGGTCAATCTGCACGCAGGAGTTGATGGAGACCAGGTTGTCATTCTGGGCAATGACATAGGGATCGTTGACATACTGGACAGGGTACATGGCCACGGCGGGGTTGTTGTCCACGTAGTCGTAGAGGCGGCGGGTGCCCATGAGGAAGGTGGCCACGCTCTGGCCCCGGTGGAGGGTCTTCTTTTGGTTGGTGATGTTGCCCGCCTCGGCCAGCTCCACCACGCCGTCGGAGAACATCTCCGTGTGGATGCCCAGGTCGTTCTTCTCTTTCAGGAACAGCAGGACAGCATCGGGGATGGCGCCGATGCCCAGCTGAAGGGTATCCCCGTCCCGGACCAGCTGGGCCACGTTTTGCCCGATGGCCCGCTCCACCTGGCTGATCTTGGGGGGCGGCAGCTCAATGACGGGGGTGCAGCTCTCCACGATACAGTCAAACCGGGTGACATGGAGGAAGCTGTCCCCCAGGGTCCGGGGCATGTTTTGGTTGACCTGGGCGATGACCAGGTCGGCCTCCTCGGCGGCGGTTTTGGTGTAGTCCACAGAGACCCCTAAGCTGCAGTAGCCGTGCTCATCCGGAGGCGAGACCTGGATGAGGGCCACGTTGGGGTGGAGGTGGTCCCGGAGAAGGGCGGGAATTTCGGAGAAGTAGACGGGGGTGAAGTCGGCCCGCCCTTCCGCGGCAGCGGCCCGGCTGGTGGCCCCCAGGAAAAAGCTGTTGTGGTGAAAGTTTCGGTCGTATGCGGGCTGGCAGTATTCCGCCTTGCCCATGGCCACCATGTGGACGATCTCCACATGCTCATATTGGGCGGCGTTGGCCACCATGGCATCCAGCAGGAGGGAGGGCTCGCCGGTGGCGTGGGCCACCACCACCCGGTCCCCGGAACGAATCCGGCGGACGGCCTGCTGGGGGGGACAGAGGTGCTCTTGATACCAGGTTTTCCAGTCCATGGGAAATCCCTCCTTTGCGTTATCCTTGGTCCCGGGACCGGGCCCGGGTCATAAGAGACCGGGCCTCGGCCAGCAGGGACGCGTCAACGGTGTGGACCAGGATGACCTCCTTCAGATCGGGGAGCAGGGGCATGAGCTGGCCCTCGATCAAGGTCTCGTTGGTCATGGCGGCGGCGGGACAGCCGGCGCACTGGCCCAGCATCCGCAGCCGGAGAATACCGTCCTGGTAGCCCACCAGTTCCACGTCCCCATTGTGGGCGCGCAGGGCGGGGCGGACCAGTGTCTCCAGAAGTTGTTCCAGCGTTGCAGTCATCGTGATCTCCTCCTGACGTTGGGTGTGGGACGGTCAGTCCTCTTTCACATGGGCGATGCGCTTGGCCAGCTTTTTCTTCCCCTCAATGTCCCCCTGGCGGGCGATCATAACCCGCTGGGCCTGGGGAGAACCGGCCCCGTGGAGGGACTCGGTGCGGTAGCCCACGGCGCCGGAACCCAGGGAGAGGTTTTCGATGAGGCGGAGAATCCGCATGCGGTTTTCCGCAGTGGTGCCGGTGCCGTTCTTCATGTATTTGGCCACCCAGGGACCGGTGAATTCCCCCCGGAGGTCGGCCTCGGACAGGCAGGTGCCCACGCTGCCGCCGGCCAGGTCCTCGGCGATGCGGGCCATCTCATAGGGGAAGCGGGTGACGTTCTGCTTGCAGACGTTGGCCAAGAGCAGGTCGATAAGGTAGTTGCCGGAGGCGGTTTTGGTCCCCTCGGCGGAGCAGGCGATGCCGCAGGAATACATGGTCTCGTTGAGGTGAATCATCTCAATGAGCTTATCCTTGACGTGGCTGGCCTTGGCTACACCGTTGTAGTCGGCGGCCACGGCGGAAGCGCCGATGAGCACATCCCCCACGCCCACCTTGCAGCCGCCGTAGCTCTGGCGGTGGTAGCCGGCAAACCGCTCCACCATCATGGTGGCAAACTCGGTCTCCCCGTTGAGGTAGATGTTTTCGTTGGGGATGAACACGTCGTCAAAGACCACCAGCAGCTCCACCCCGCCGTACTGGGCGTTGCCCACGTCGATGTCGGTGTTCTCCAGCTTCCGGGTGTCGCAGCTCTGGCGGCCGACGATCATGAACAGTCCCTCGGCGTCGGCGGGGGCGGAGAAGGAGACGGCGTAGTCCTTGTCATCGGGCCCCATGGCCTGGGTGGGCATCACCAGGACCTGGTGGGAGTTGCACATGCCCGTCTGGTGGGCCTTGGCCCCCCGGACCACGATGCCGTCGGGACGCCGCTCCACCACGTGGAGGAACATGTCCGGGTCCTCCTGCTTGTGGGGGGGCAGGGACCGGTCGCCCTTGGGGTCGGTCATGGCGCCGTCAATGGTCCAGTCCTTGGTCTGGGCCTCGGCCACAAACTTGCGGAAGTTTTCGTGGTAGCTGGTGCCGTGCTTCTGGTCAATTTCGTACGTGGTGCTGTACACGGCGTTGATGGCGTCCATCCCCACGCAGCGCTGGAAACATGCCGCAGTGACCTGGCCCAGCAGGCGCTGCATCTTGACCTTGTTGACCAGGTCCTCGGTGGACTGGTGGATGTGGGTGAACCGGTTGATGGTCTCTCCGGTGAGATGGGAGGTGGCGGTCATCAGCGCCTTATAATTGGGACCCTGGGCCAGATCATAGGTCATCCGAACGGAGTTGACCGAGGGGCGGAGGATGGGATCGTCCACGGGGTTTTCCACCCGTTTGCCGAACATGTAGACCCGCAGATTCATGGCCCGCAGGCTCTCAACGTATTCTTTTCCGGTCATCATTGCCATAGTATTTCGTCCTTTCCGTGTTTTGAGATGTGGTTCTCCTAAAGGTGCAAGAATGTATTTGTCAGCGAAGGAGGTGAAATTGCCTTCGCCTATCAATACAAGCAATTATCGTGCCAACTATGGGCAAAAAAGAAAACCAGGCAAAAAAACAGGATAAAAATTTGAAAAAAGAACGGAAAAAGGAAACTCCCCTGGGGCCGGATCAAAGAGAGACCGAGCCACAGGGGAGTTCTTTTGTGACGAAACACAGAGAGAAACCAGGGGCGGGAGGCTATTCTGTTTTGAAAATAAAACACGCCGCAAAACTGAAACACTGGGATCGCCGGGGGAAGGTGTTTTAGAAATGAATCAGTCGGGGGGCAGGCGGCGCTGTGCCTGGTATTTTTTCTTTCGGCGGAGGAGGGTGGCCGGGTCCATTTGGAGCCGGCGGGCCGCGGCCCGGAGGGAGCCCGCCTCCGCCAGGGCCTGGGCGATGAGGGCGGCCTCAAACCGCTCCATCTGGGCCTGGAGGCTCTCTTCCGTAAGAGGGGGACATTCCGGTGCGGGGGCTGGGGGCTGGGGGTGTTGGGGCTCTACCCCGTAGGTGGGGGAGATGGTTTTGGGGGTGTGGAGACTGCCGTTGTCCAAAATGGCCAGATCCTCAGCCTGGATTTCCTCTCCGTCGCTCATAATAAAGGCCCGTTCCATGACGTTGCGCAGTTCCCGGACGTTGCCGGGCCAAGGGTATTGGAGCAGGGTGGCCTCCGCCCCGACGGTAAGGGATTTTTTGTGCTCGTAGGTCTGGTTGAGTTCCTCGATGACGGAGGCGGCCAGTTTGGGGATGTCCAGCTTTCTCTCCCGCAGAGGGGGCACCCAGACGGGAAAGACGCTCAGACGGTAGTAGAGATCCTCCCGGAAGGCGCCTTCGGTGACGCACTTTTGCAGGTCTCGGTTGGTGGCGGCGATGACCCGGACGTCAATGGGAATGGGCTTGCTGCCCCCCACCCGGGTGATCTCTTTTTCCTGGAGAACCCGAAGGAGCTTGGTCTGGGTGGCCAGGGAGAGCTCGCCCACCTCGTCCAGGAAAATGGTGCCCTCGTGGGCCACCTCGAAGAGGCCGGGCTTGCCCTCCCGGTTGGCACCGGTGAAGGCGCCTCGCTCATAGCCGAAGAGTTCACTTTCCGCCAGGCTCTCCGGGATGGCGCCGCAGTTGACCCGGATGAAGTTTTTCCGGGCCCGGGGAGAGTTCTGGTGGATGTAGGAGGCAATCCGTTCCTTGCCGGTGCCCGTCTCCCCCTGGATGAGGACCACCGTGTCCAGCTGGGCGGCCCGGCCCACGATGCGCAGGAGGTTCAGGGTGGCCGGGTCCTCCGCCACCAGCTGGGGGGTGTGGAGGAGCTGGTCCCGGATGACCGCGATCTCCTGCTGATAGCGGGCGGAGAGGCGGCGTTGGTGGTCCAAGGTCTCCTGGAGGGCGATGAGCTCAGAGATGTCCCGGACGTTGGTGACCACCAGGCAAATCTGGTCTGTTTGGTCGTAAATGGGGGTGCTGGTGACCACCGCCCGCTTGCCGGTGGTGAAGGTCTGGTTGATGGTGACCGCCTGGCCCTGCGCCAGGGCCTCCAGGGTGGCGGAGTGGGAGATGGTGCCCCGGCGGACCAGTTCCCCCATGGGGACCCCCAGGACCTCCTGGGCGGTTAGGCCGGAGATGACCTCGTAGGAGTGGTTGCACCAGATGGGGCGGGCCTGGGCATCGGTGACGAAAATGCCGTCAAAGGAGCTCTCCAAAATGGCAATGAGACGGGGCAGGGGGTCAAGTTGTTCTGCGGAGAAGGGGAGGGGAAGGGATTGGGGGAGATAGACGCGATTTCGTTTCATGGTTTCACCTCGAGTTCAGGATAGCAAATAGGGGGAGGGGTGTCAAATGGAACCTGGGGAAGCGGCGAGGCGGCCGGGAAACATCGGCCTTGGGGAAGAAAATTTGAAAAATTTTTTGATTTTTTGAAAAAGGGTGTACGAAAACGTCCCCCTCAAGGGGGTGTTTTCCCATAGGGTGAGGAGGGATGACAGTGGGAAAACGAACGGTGAACCGCCGAGCTGTGCTGGAGCAGATGATGGCCCTGGCGGCGGGGGCGGCCAACGACGTGGTGAAGCTGGCCTATTTAACCCAGGAGCAAACCCAGGAGATTGACACGTTGGACTTGGGGTGCCTGACGGAGTTTAAGCGGAACAGCAGCGGGGCGGTGGAGGTGAAGCTCACCGACCGGGCGGCGGTACTGGAAAAGCTGCTGGAGCAGCTGAAGGACGAGGAGAACCGGGGCGCGGCGGCCTTTTTAGAGGCGCTGGATCGGCCCCAGGCACCGGAGGGGATGTGCTCCCGGCGATGAGGCTGTGCTTTTCCGAAAAGCAGAAGCGGGTGCTTCGGTGGTGGAATCGGGGCTCTCCGGACGCGGGAAAGGATGCCATCCTCTGTGATGGGGCGGTGCGCAGCGGGAAGACCTTGTGCCTGGGCCTCTCCTTTGTCCTGTGGAGCATGACCCGATTCCAGCGGCAGCAGTTTGCGCTGTGCGGAAAGACCACGGAGTCTGTGCGGCGGAATCTGCTGTCCAGCGTGCTGCCGGTTTTGGAGGGCCTGGGGTTTACCTGGGAGGAGAAACTCTCCCGGAATTGGATGAAGATCCGGTGCGGCGGGGTGGAGAACACCTATTTCCTCTTCGGCGGGAAGGATGAGGGGAGCGCGGCGCTGATCCAAGGGGTGACCCTGGCGGGGGTGCTGCTGGACGAGGTGGCGCTGATGCCCCGCTCCTTTGTGGAGCAGGCCTGTGCCCGGTGCTCTGTGACGGGGGCAAAATTCTGGTTCTCCTGCAACCCGGCGGGGCCGGGGCACTGGTTTTATCGGGAGTGGATCTGCAAGGCCCAGGCGCGGAACCTGCTCCACCTGCGGTTCTTTATGGAGGACAACCCCACCCTGTCCCAGGAAACCCGGCAGCGGTATGAGCGGACCTTTCAGGGGGCCTTTTACCGGCGGTTTGTGCTGGGGGAGTGGACTGCGGCGGAAGGGCTGGTCTATGACTTCTTTGAGGAGAGCATGGTGCGGCCGGCACCGGCGGAACCAGCGGACCGGTGGGTGATCTCCTGTGACTATGGGACGGTCAACCCCACCTCCATGGGACTGTGGGGAAAGTGGGGTGGGGTGTGGTACCGGGTGCAAGAGTATTATTACGACGCCCGGGCGGCCCGGCGGCAGCAGACCGACCAGGAGTACGCCCAGCGGGTGCGGGAGCTGGCCGGCGGGCGGGAGATTGAGGCGGTGGTGGTGGACCCCTCAGCGGCCTCCTTTTTGGAGGTGCTGCGGCGGGAGGGCTGGCACGTGAGAAAGGCCGACAATGAGGTGCTCTCCGGCATCCGGCAGACGGCGGACGCCCTGAAGCAGGGAAAGATTGTCATTTGTCCCCCCTGCACCGACGCCATTCGGGAGTTTGCCTCCTATTGCTGGGACCTGTCCGCCGGGGACCGGGACCGGGTGCGGAAGGAATTTGACCACGCCATGGATGAGATCCGGTATTTCGTGGCCACAGTGGTGGCGCCGGAGGAGGGAGAGGACCTCTTTTTTGCCGGATATGTGGAGCGGCACGTTTGAAAGCAGATAGGAGAGGAGTGTGTCATGGGATTTTGGAGAGGAAGAGGAAAGGAGCCCCCGGAGAAGCCGGCACCGGTTCAGCTGCGGCCGGCGGACCGGCATCCCTTTTCCCTGATCGATGGATATGTGCCCCTGCACCAGCCGGAGTTTTCCCTGTACCGGGCCATTCGGGAGGCGGTGCCGGTGGTGGACGCGGCGGTGCTGAAGCTGGTCCGGCTGGCCGGCGGCGTGGGGGTGACCTGCCAGGACAAGGAGGCAGAGCGGGCGCTGAACCACTTTCTCCGCACGGTGCCGGTGGGGTGGAATCAAAAGGGCATCCAGGCTTTCCTGGACAGCTACCTGGACTGCCTGCTCACCTGTGGACGGGCGGTGGGAGAGATTGTCCCCAGCCGGGATGGGCGGGACATTGCCGCCGTGCTGTGCGGGCGGGTGTCGGATGTCCAGGTTAAGGAGGGGGACTCCCCCCTGGAGGTTTTGCTGGCCCTGCGGCGGCCGGACGGCCGGACAGAGGTGCTGCCTCGCCAGGAGCTGCTGCTCTTTACCCCGTACCACCCCAGCCCGGAGCATCCGTACGGGGTGTCCCTGCTCCACAGCCTGCCCTTTTTGTCGGGGGTGCTGCTGAAAATCTATCAGACCCTGGGCGCCAACTGGGAACGGGCGGGCAATGTCCGCTTTGCCGTGGTGTACAAGCCGGGGGAAGAGGCGCTGGACCACCGGCGGGTGCAGGCGAGAAGCCAGCTGCTGGCCCAGCGGTGGGCAGAGGCCATGGAGAGCACCCGGTCCGGGGCTGTGCGGGACTTTGTGGCGGTGGGGGATGTGGAGATCAAGGTCATTGGCGCGGAGTGCGCCATCCCCGACTGCCAGGCACCGGTGCGGATGATTCTGGAGCAGCTGATCGCCCAGACGGGGATTCCTCCCTTCCTGCTGGGGCTGAACTGGTCCTCCACAGAGCGGATGAGCAGCCAGCAGGCGGACATTATGACCAGTGAGCTGGCCGCGCTGCGGCGGACCCTGACCCCGGTGGTGGAAAAGATCTGTACGCTGTGGCTGCGCATGCATGGAAAGGACTGCGCCTTCCAAGTGGAGTGGGAGGAAATTGACTTGCAGGATCAGGTGGAGGAGGCCCGGGCGGCCCTGTACCGGCAGCAGGCGGAACAGATGGCCCGGGAGAGCAGAGATCAGGAAAGACAACAGGAGAAGGAGGAAGCCTATGCAGACAGTGACCAAGGAGGCCCAGGCCCAGGGGAAAACAGCCCCCGTGGAGGAGGAGCTGGCCATCGTGAACCAGAGAAACGGCACCAGCCTGACGGCGGAGGAGGTCTATCTCTTTACCGTGCGCCTGTGCGATAACCAGACAGACCGGGACCAGGAATATTTCAGCCGGAAGGACTTGGAGCGGCTGGCAGAGTTGTTTGTGGGGAAGACGGGAATCTTTGACCACAACTGGAGCGCCCGGGACCAGCGGGCCCGGATTTATCGGACAGAGTTGGTGGAGGAACCGGGGATGCGCTCTGAGGCGGGGGAGCCGGGGTGCTACCTGAAAGGGTATGCGTACATGCTGCGGACCCAGGAGAACGAGGGTCTGATTGCGGAGATCGCAGGGGGCATCAAAAAGGAGGTCAGCGTCAGCTGCGCGGTCTCCCGGTGTGTGTGCTCCATCTGCGGCCATGACATCCATGACCGGGGGCTGTGCAGCCATGTGAAGGGGAGAACCTATGAGGGCAAACGCTGCATTGCACGGCTGGCAGACCCCACCGACGCCTTTGAGTGGTCCTTTGTGGCGGTTCCCGCCCAGCCCAGAGCCGGGGTGGTCAAAGGCTTCCGGGAAGCGGGCACGTTGGAACAGCTGCTGTCGAGTCTGGACCAAGAGGGCCCCTGGCGGGAGGAACTGAAGGCCCTGCGGCGGCAGGCGGAGATGGGGCGGCGGTACCTGGATGGGCTGCGGCAGGAGACGGTCCGGCTGGGTCTTTTGGCAGAGGAGGGCCTGGGGGGTGAGACCCTGCGGGCCATTGCCGACAGGCTGGAAGAGCCGGAGCTGGAACGGCTGCGGGCCTGCTATGCCCGGCGGCTGGAGGAAAAGCTGCCCATGCCGGTGCAGCTGCGGTATGACGGGGGAGAGACGGACCCAGAGGCAAACGACGGGTCCTTTGTGATCTGAAGAAAGGGAGGAGAACAGCATGAGTGTGGAGTTTGGCGGCATGGGAAGCATGGTGGTAACCATGAAGGCGGCAGCGGTGACCACCGGAGGCATCGCGGGAATGGACGGCAATGACACCGTGCGCAACGCCAACGGCGGCGTGGCGCCGGTGGGCGTGGTGCTGAACAAACGGAACAATCACGCCGCGGTGCAAATCCGGGGATATGTCCGGGTGAAGTACAGCGGGTCCCCCGCCCCGGTGCTGGGGTGGAACCGGCTGGTGACCGACGGAGCCGGGGGCCTGCGCCCGGAACAGACCGGGGAGACGGGCAGAGCCTGCCTGGTGGTGAACCTGAACACAGAGGAAAAAACCATGGGGTTGTTCCTGTGAGGCGTGAAAGGAGACGGGATGTATGGCATATCAGTTTGAGACGGTGAAGCTGGACAAGGGGATGTACAGCGAAGCGGGGCGGTCCTTTACCAAGGTGCTGGAGAAGTGTGACCCCTCGGAGCAGTACAAGGGGACGCCGCTGGAGCATTTGGATGCCTTTCAGCGGCAGCTGAAACGGTTTGACATTAAGGTGAAGGGGGCGGACTCCGATGTGGTGTCCAAATTCTTTGCCAGCTGGGAATCGGCGGTGCTTTTCCCAGAATATGTGGCCCGGGCGGTGCGACAGGGAATGGAGGAGAACAATATTCTGCCCCTGATGACAGCGGCGGAAACCCGGATCAGCGGGATGGATTACCGCTCCATCGCCTCCACCCCCACGGAGGAGGAAAAATCCCTGAAAATGGTGGCGGAGGGGGCGATAATCCCGGAGACCCGGGTGAGCGCCCAGGAAAACCTGGTGAAGCTGCACAAGCGGGGCCGGATGCTGGTGGCCTCCTATGAGGCCATCCAGTTCCAGCGGCTGGATTTGTTCTCGGTCACCCTGCGGCAGATCGGCGCCTACATCAACCGGATGCATGTGGCCGACGCCATTGACGTGATTTGCAACGGGGACGGCAACAAGAACGGCGCCGATCGGTACACCGTGGGGACCAAGCCCATCGCCGGGACAGCAGGGCTCCTGAGCTATGACGCGCTGGTGGACTTTTGGAGTCAGTTTGACCCCTATACCATGAATACCCTGCTGGTGGGCGACGCCATGGCCCAAATCCTCAAGCTGGAGGAGATGCAGGACAGCACGGCGGGGCTGGCCTTCCAGGGAACGGGAAAGCTGGTAACCCCCATGGGGGCCACCCTGCTCCGAAGCAGCGCGGTGCCCTCCGGGACCATCATTGGTTTGGACAGGCAGTATGCCTTAGAGCTGGTCCGGGGCAGTGAGGTGCTGGTGGAGTATGACAAGCTCATTGACCGGCAGCTGGAGCGGGCGGCCATCACCTCGATTTCTGGATTTGCCAAGGTGTTTCAGCCGGCCTCTAAGGTGCTTCAGATCGGGACAGCGGGGGAAGAAGGATGATTTCTCGGCAGGCAGTGTTGGAGGTGGCCCTGTGCTTTGCCGGACGGGAACTGACGGATGGAGAGGAGAACGTCCTCTCCATCCTGTGCGGCGGCGCGTTGGAGCAGTGGCTGGGGCGCCTACGGGAGGATGTGACGGAAGAGGACTGCCAGGACCTATTGGTGGTGGCCAGTGCCTGGACGGCGCTGGCAGGAATGACAGGGGCTTTGGAGCAGAGTCAGCCCACGCCGCTGTCCTTTTCCGCCGGGGACCTGACGGTGCGGGCCCGGGAGGACCGGACGGGAGACGCCTGTGCCAGGAGCCTACAAAGCCAGGCGGAGCGGCTGATGGAGCCCTATGTACAGGACGGGTGTTTTGCCTTTTTGGAGGTGGAGGGATGAGCTTTGCCGGCAGTTTTCAAGCCATTGCGGCCCGGTATGGCCAGACGGTGACCCTGTGGCGGGACGGAGAGATCGTGGGGACGGGGCGGGCGGTGCTGCGTCCTCTGCTGGGGGAGGCGCGGCAGTTTGTGCCCACGGATTTGGGCCTGCGCCGGCAGGAAATGGTGCTGTGCCTGGCAGAGGCAAGTCTTCCGCTGGAGGAACAACCGGGAAACTGGGTTTTGCAGCAGGGGGAGAGGTTCTATGGGGTGCGGAACGTGAGCACCGTGGAGGCGGGACGGGAGCGGATCTATTGGCGGGCCGTTCTGGCCAGGCAGGAGGGAGATGTGACATGACGACGTTGGCCACGATTCGGCAGGCGATGACCGCATTTCTGGCGGAGGCGGGCATTGAGGCCCTCTCCGCCTGGCCCAAGGAGGTCTGGAAGGGGCGGAAGACGCCGGTGGCGGTGGTACAGGTCAAGGAGGTGGAGGCCGGCGCGTCCGGCTTTCAGAACTATCTGGGGCAGACCTATGATCCGGCGGCCCGGCAATGGACCGAGCGGTATGGGCGGCGGATCACGGTGAAGTTTGGGGTGACCCTTTACAGCCCAGAGGCGGCAGGGGAGTCAGGCTGCCAGGCCCTGCTGGAGCAGGTGGCACAGGCGCTGATGGAACGGGGACCGGCGGGATTCGCTGTGGAGAAGTGGTCCGCGGGGGAGACTGCCTTCGACCAGGCCAGCGGGATGTTCTGGGGCAAGCTCCAGGCGGTGTGCCGGGGCATGCTGGTGGCAGGAATGGAGGAGAGCGGAGAATTGGAGGGCTTTACGGTGAGAGGAGAGGTGACGCTGTGAGCAGTATGGTGACAACCCATGAACGGCCGGGGGTGTACTCGGTTTATGCGGCCTCGGCGGTGGTCAGTGGAGCGGCCCGCCGGGGGTGGGCTGCCGTGGCGGCCCGGAGCCAGGGGGGAACCCCGGGGAAACTGTATGATTTGGGCCGCTATGAGGAGGCGGAGACCACGTTTGGGAAAGAGGATGCTCTGACCGCGCTGGTGAAGCTCCTCATGGCCAACGGGGCGGCCCGGGTGCTGGCGGTTCCAGTGGAAGAGGAGGCGGACTATCCGGCGGCCTTTGCGCTGTTGGGAGAACAGGAGTCGGTCAAGGTGGTGGTCTGCGACAGCCAGACACTGTCTGTCCAGCAGGCGCTGCGGGACCAGGTGCTGGCGGATGCCCAGGTCCGTCGGGAGCGGATCGCGGTGGTGCCTGGCGGGGCGGAGGAATCCGTCAGTCAGCTGGTGGCCCGGGCCAAGGAACTCAACAGCGAGCGGGTGGTGCTGGTGGCACCGGGGATATCGGAAGAGGCAGGCGGTGCGCTGGTGGCGGCGGCGGTGGCCGGGGCCATCTGTGGAGAGGGAGACCCCGCCCTTCCCCTGGGCGGCGTGGAGCTGCGGGGGATTCCCGGCCTGGCGCTCCGCTATGGGGAGAGTGAACTGGACACGCTGCTCCAGGGGGGTGTGACCCCGGTGGAGCTGGCGGGCGGCGTGTGTTCGGTGGTCCGCGGCGTGACCACTCGGACCACCACCGGAGGCGTTTCCGACAGCACATGGCGGGAGCTGACCACAATTTTGGTGGTGGACGATGTCATCCCCGGGGTGAGAAATGCCCTGCGGGCCAAGTTTCCCCGGGCCAAAAACACGGCCCAGACCCGGGGGGCGGTACGCTCCCAGGTGATTTTGGAGCTGGAGCGGAAGCTGGCCTCGGAGATCATCACGGGGTATGGAGAGGTTACCGTCCAGCCGCTGGAGGAGGCGCCCACGGTGTGCCTGGTGACCTTTTCCTTTACGGTGGCCCATGGACTCAATCAGATCTGGCTGAGCGCCCAGATCACCGTGTGACAGGGGGGGTTAGGATATGGCGGCAAATTTGATTCCCACCAGCAGTGACATCTATCTGGAGGTGGATGGGAAAAAAGTGGCGGTGGTTCAGAGCTATACGGCCCAGTCCACCAAGTCCAGCACCACGGTGGAGGCCTTTGGAGAACGAGAACCAGTGGCCACAATTCCGGGACAGAGCCGGCATGTGTTGGAGCTCACCCGAATCTATGCCACGGATGAGGCTTTGGCAGACGGGATTCATTTCCATGACCTGGAGGATTTCAGTCTGGTGATCTGCAAGCCGGACCGGCGGGTGATTTACAGCGGGTGTCAGTGGAGCAAGATTGGAGAGAGCGGCACGCTGGGCGCCGCTGTGGTGGAAAAGGTCACGGTAATGGCGGGGAGGAGGATTGAGACAGCATTATGAAGAGCCCTGATTGGCTGCGAATTCTGACCGCCTCCCCCCGGCAGCGGCTGCCGGGCGGGGTCCAGCTGCGGCTGCTGACGGCCCAGGAGGTTCTGGAGGCCCGGCGGGAGGCGACAGCGCTGGCGGGGGAGGACAGAGACCGGGCGCTGTGCTCCAACGCCTGCCTGGTGGCCCGGGCGGTGGTTCGCCGGGGGCGTCCGGTGTATGGGTCCGGGGAGGAGGTTCTGCACAGGCTGACGGTGGGCCAGGTGGAAACTCTGGCCCGCCGGTGGATGGCGTTTTACCAGGAGGAGGGTCTGGGGACCGGACTGGAGAGGAGCCGGCTGGACCAGCTAAAAAAAGCCTGGAGCACATGCCGCGGCAGCGCCTTCGGTGGCATGTGCTCAAATGTTTTGGGGCGCTGCCGACGGAGGAACGGGCCAAGGCGATGAGGGAGGAGGACTACCTGTGGTGCGCGGTCAACCTTCTGTTGGATGAAGAGGAAGTGGCCCGTCAGCTGTGCCCTCAGTGCCGGGAGGCGGCGGAGAGGGCCCGGTGCCCGGTGTGCGGCCGGGAGACGGGAGAGATGGTCCGGGAGGAGAATCCCACCTTTGACTGGGCCCGGTTTCAGGCATTGAAGGAGGGGGCCTGTGATTGATTATTTGGAGACCCTGTTGGCGGAAGAGGAGGAGTGGGAATCTGCGTTGGGACTGCCCCGTTGGCCGAGGAGAGGGAGAGAAAACGAATTTCTCCCGGAAGACAGGGAACGGGAGACGGCTCCGGCACCAGACGCAGGACAGCGTGGGGCTGCTGCGGAGGCGTGGAGTCTGGAGGAACGCCGGCGGACCGGGGGAGAGGATGTGCTGGAGACCATAGAGCAGGCGGCGCAGGAGATGGTCAGCCTGACGGAACAAGTACGGCCCCGGCCGGAGGGGTGGTCGCTGTACGCGCAGCTGGGACAGGCCAGGCAGATCGCCCAGGCGGCAATGGGAGGACGGGAAGTGACGCCTTTTGCGTTGACGGAATCCCTGGAGCAGAGAACGACAGCCGATTGGGGAGAATTGGACCGGGCGGTGCAGCGGGATGCCCGGCGGTATGACGGGGGATTTTTCCTCTATTGACCAGAGAGAAAGGAGACGGCAGGGTGGAACTGACGCCGATGCAGTATAAGAGCTATGTCTGGCCCCACAACCCGAGAACCTATACCATTCAGTATGTGCGAAAGGTGGCGGTTCACAAGGTGCCCTTTGGACGGTATGCCATGCAGGACCTGGGGCTGGGCCGGCGGGTGATGAAGGGAGAGGGGGAATTTTACGGGGCAGGCGCCTATGAGGAGTTTAAGAAGCTGGCCTCTGTGTTCTATCACAGCGGACCGGGGACCTTGATCCATCCTGTATGGCAGAGTGCTAAGGCGTACTTTGTGGACTTGACCCTGGCCCAAGAGCCAAGGCAGGACTATGTACGGTATACCTTCACGTTTTGGGAGGACAATGACCGGTACCGGGAGCAGCTGGAACCTGTCCGTCCAGAGGCGGGAGGCGGCGGACAGACAGCGGGAGGGGAAGTGTCAGAGGCAGCGGTGTATCACACGGTGGTCTCGGGGGAGACCCTGTGGGGCATTGCGCGGGCCTGGGGCATGACCCTGGGGGAACTGTTGGTGTTGAATCCGCAGATCAAGAATCCCAATGTGATCCAGCCGGGACAGCGTCTGCGGGTGAGGGGGTGAGGGAATGGAATGGACCATGCTTTGCTATGACGGGACGGAGTACACCTTGCCCACGCCGGTGGCCTGGCGGCTGAACTATGGGCTTGGCACCCCTTGTGACAGCGTTTGGGTGAAGACGCTGTGGTCGGCGGGACGGGAGAGCCGGCTGGCCGATGGAACCCGGCTGCGGGTGACCGAGAAGGGGGAGACGCTGTTTTTCGGGGTGATTGACGAATGTGAAACCCAGTGGTCTCCGGCTGGATGTGTGGCAGAGATCACAGGGCGGGGGCTCCAGGCGCTGCTGCTGGACAATCAGGCGGAGGCGGCGGACTATGGACAGGCGACGCTGGCGGAAATTCTGCGGCGGTATGTCACCCCCTATGGAATTGGATTGGAAAAAGCAGTGTCGCTGCCGGCGGTACAAGGCTTTTCGGTGGCTTCGGGGAGTAGCTGCTGGAAGGTCCTGTATACCTTTGCCCGTTACTATGCAGGCGTGACACCGCGGTTTACCCGGGCGGGGAAGCTGGCGCTCCACCCCTGGGAGGATAAAACCCCGGCGGCGCTGGATGAGGCCGCGCCGGTGACAAGGGTGGTCCGGCGGGACCAGCGGTATGGGGTATTGTCCCAGGTCACGGTAAAAGATGTGACGGGGTGGACCCGGCAGACAGAGTTCAATGAGGACTTTCGGCGGCGGGGAGGCCAGTGCAGCCGGGTGATTCTGCTGCCTAAGGACACCGGCTTTCAGGCCCGGCGGTATCAGGCGAAGTTCCAGTTGGACCGGTCGGCGGCGGAGAGGCTGGTCATAGAAGTGACGGTGGCGCTGCCCTTTGCCGCCTGGCCAGGGGACCTGGTGCGGCTGACCCGAACGGGATGGAGCGGGAATGGAACGTATCGGGTGCGAGAGAGCCGGGTCTGCCTGGGGGAGCTGGGGCATGAGACCACCCTGGTGCTGGGAGACCCTCAGGGGGTTTTATAAAGGAGAGAAAAGGAGGCAATCTCATGTGGATGGCAAGAGGACAGCAGGAAACCCGGCTGCAGGAGCCTGGGGCAGAATGGGGAGAAGTGACGTTATCCGGAGACACAGTGGGGGTGTCTCTGGCGGGGGAGCGCCGGCGGGTTCGGGTCTGTCTGCCGGGCGGGTATCACTGGGTTCCTGACCGGGGAGAGACGGTGCTGGTGGTGAAGAGCGGGCCGGAGGAGGCCCCCTGCGTGGTGGGTGGCCAGGTGGAGGAAAGCATCCGGCCCGGAGAGGTGTGGATCTCCGTGGCGCCAGGCGCGGGGATTCGGCTGACGAAGGAGGGGACCATCCAGCTCCAGGGAAGGGTGGAGGTGGAGGGGTCGCTGTGGCTCCAGGGACAGGAGGTGAGGGGATGACGGTGACCCAGCTGCGGGAAGGGGATTACCGCCCCGATGGAGCGGGGGGCTTTGCCCTTGCCACGGGCGGGGCAGGGGTACTGGAGCGGGTTCTCTTTCTGCTCACAGCCCGTCGGGGCGGATTTCCCCTGCTGCCGGAGGTGGGCAGCCGACTGTATCTGCTGTCTCGGGCGCGGCCCTCGGCCCGGGGAGCACTGGGGGCCAGCTATGCCGCGGAGGCCCTGGCGGGGGAGGAAAACCTGCGGGTATTGGGTGCGGTTTGGACGGAGGAAACCCGGACGCTGACCGTGGAACTGGAGTGGCAGGGAGAACCCATGCAGGCGGTGCTGGACGCGGCGGCGCTGGGGTGGCAGGACAGGCAAGAGGACCGACAGGAGGCGGGAAGCATATGAAAACAGTGGAAGAAATTTACCGGGAGATGATGGATCGGTTTTCTCAGGAGACCGGAATGGAACCCAACGGCACGGGAGAGATGGCGGTGCGGATGTATGCCCTGGCGGCACAGGTCTATGGGCTCTATGAGGAGCTGGCCTGGACCTGCCGGCAGTGTTTTCCCCAGACGGCCACAGGGGAAGAACTGGAAAAACATGGGTTTCTGCGGGGGATTGCCCGAAACCCTGCCCGGCAGGCCAGTGGGACCCTCCGCTTCTCTGTCCAGGAGGCGGTGGAGGAGGATTTGGAGATTGCCCAAGGGACGGTGTGTATGACGGCGGGGCTGGTGGCTTTTGAGACCACCCAGGCCGGGGTGCTGCCTGCGGGGGAGCTATCTGTGGACCTCCCGGCCCAGGCGGTGGAACCCGGGCCGGGGGGCAATGTGTCCGCCGGGACGGTCCGCACCATGGCGGTGGCGCCGGTGGGGGTGGCCGCCTGTACCAATCCGGTCCCGTTTACAGGGGGGCGGGAGGAAGAAGGGGACGAGGAACTGCGGGCCCGGATTCTGGCCACCTACCAGCAGCTACCCAACGGCACCAATGGAGCCTACTATGCCCAGGAGGCCTTGACGGTGGAGGGGGTGACTGCGGTGCGGGTTCTGCCCAAAAACCGGGGAATGGGTACGGTGGATGTGATCATTGCCGGGGTGGAGGGCCTGCCAGGGGAAGAGCTCCTCAGGCAGGTCCAGGAGCGGTTGGAGCAGAAGCGGGAGATCGCGGTGGACGTGGCGGTTTTGGCGCCGGAACCGGTGGCAGTACGGCTCATTCTCTCTGTTAAACCAAAGCCCGGACTGCTGCCTGGGCCGGTGATTGCCCGGGTACAGGAGGCCATGGAGACCTGGTTTGACGGAAGCATGCTGGGCCGGGACCTTCTTCTGGCACAGATTGGGCAGCGCATTTACCAGGTGGAGGGGGTTGACAACTACCGGATTGAAGGCCCGGCCAACGATGTGGTGGTGGCAGAAAACCAGCTGCCGGTGCTGGAGTCTGTCTCTGTGGAGGAACTGCGATGAGTCATGGACAGAACTTGCGGGATCTGCTGGCCCCGCTGGGGGTTTACCGATGGGAGGGCTCCTTCCAGTGGGGGGAACTCCAGAGCGAAGGGGAGGCGCTGGACCAGGTGGCGGAGCAGGTGGCCCTCCTCCAGCGGGAGATGAATCTGTACACGGCCCAGGCGGAAGGGCTGACAGGACTGCTGGAACTGCTGGGACTGGAGCGCGCAGGGGAGACCTTGGAAGAACTGCGCCAGACGGTGGCCGCGCTGCTTCGCATTGGGGGGGACAGCTTTACCCTGGCGGCCATGAACGATACCCTCCGGGGCTGTGGAATCCCGGCCCAGGTGGAGGAGACGGAGGACCCGCTGGAGGTGGTGGTTTCCTTTCCCGGTGTGGAGGGGATCCCGGCGGGATTTGAGCAGACAAAGGCCCGGATTGAGGAGATTCTGCCCTGTCATCTCTTGGTGAAGTACCAATTTTCGGACAGCGTGTAACCCGTGTCGGTCTCCTGGGCGGCTGGGGAAAGAAATCCTGGAAGAGCAGGGCGCTGTTGGGAAGCGGGGAGTCTGCTGGGAGCGGGCGCATGGGCACACAAGCCATGGTGCCGAAGTCACAGACGGACCCTAAATTTTGTGCAATAATTTTCCCAGACAAGTCTTGACGGAGACAGTGCCCGGGTGCTATGATGTGGGTGCTGATTCGAAGGAAACACAATATCGTGTGTTTTTGTGATAGGAAAACCACAAGATGCTCCCGGCGGAGATGGGAGTTTGGATAAGAAGGAGAGACGCTCGATGACCACGGTACAACAGATTCGGAAGCGGGACGGAAGAGTGGTCCCCTTCCATGAGAATAAGATTGCAGACGCCATCAACAAGGCGTTTGAGGCCACCTATAAACCGGGCTATGAGGAGACTGCGGCCAAGCTGGCCCATGAGGTGGCCTCTGTGCTGGAGGTGGAAGGGGGAAACTGCCCCGATGTGGAACATATCCAGGATATCGTGGAACGGGTGCTGATGGACAATGGCTATGTTCAGACAGCCAAGGCGTATATCCTCTACCGCTCCGAGCGGAACCGGGCCCGGGAGATGAACACCCGCCTGATGAAAATTTACGAGGACATTACCTTCTCCTCCGCCAAGGACAGCGACATTAAGCGGGAGAACGCCAACATCGACGGAGACACTGCCATGGGCACTATGCTCAAGTACGGCAGCGAGGGGTCGAAGCAGTTCTATCAGATGTTTGTGATGAAGCCGGAGCATGCCCGGGCCCACACCAGCGGGGATATCCACATCCATGACATGGACTTTGCTCCTATGGGGACCACCACCTGTACCCAGATTGACCTGATTAAGCTCTTTGATGGGGGCTTCTCCACAGGGCACGGCACACTGCGGGAGCCCAACGACATTGCCTCTTATGCAGCCCTGGCCTGCATCGCCATTCAATCCAATCAGAACGACCAGCATGGCGGGCAAGCCATTGTGAACTTTGATTATTCCATGGCCATGGGAGTGCGGAAGACGTTCCAGCGGATTTATCGCCAGAATCTGGCTCGGGCGGTGATGCTGCTGGAGGATCAAACAGACCCTGAAAGCGAGATCAAGGCCAATATCCAGAAGATTAAGGAAGAGACCGGCCTGTATCCCAAGCTGGAGGACTGTGAGGAGTATTTCCAGGCGGAGATGCCCTTTTTGCTGGCCCATTACAGCCAGGATGAAGCGGAGATGCGCAAGTGCCAGGCCTTTGCCCATTATCGGGCCACCAAGGAGACCGACCGGGCGACCTATCAGGCCATGGAGGCCCTGATCCACAACTTGAACACCATGCACTCCCGGGCAGGGGCTCAGACGCCGTTCTCTTCGATTAACTATGGGATGGACACCACGCCGGAAGGCCGGATGGTGATGAAAAATATCATGCTGGCTACCGAGGCCGGCCTGGGCAATGGGGAGACCCCCATCTTCCCCATCCAGATTTTCCGGGTGAAGGACGGGGTCAACTACAATCCTGGGGAACCCAACTATGATCTGTTCCAACTGGCCATCCGCTGCTCGGCCAAGCGGCTCTTCCCCAATTTCTCCTTTATTGACGCGCCCTTCAATCTGCAATATTATAAAGAAGGACATCCGGAGACGGAAATTGCCTACATGGGCTGCCGGACGAGAGTCATTGGCAACGTGGTGGACCCGGAGCGGGAGATCTGCAACGGGCGGGGCAACCTGTCCTTTACCACCATTAACCTGCCCCGGCTGGGGATCAAGGCCAAGGGAGATATCAATACCTTCTTTGAGAGCTTGGATCACATGATGGACCTGTGCGTGGATCAGCTGCTGGAGCGGTTTGAGTTCCAGTGCCGGAAGAAGGTCAAGAACGCGCCCTTCCTGATGGGGCAGGGGGTTTGGATTGACTCGGATCAGCTGGACTGGGATGATGAGGTCCGGGAAGTGCTGAAGCACGGCACCCTGTCTGTGGGTTTCATTGGCCTGGCAGAGACCCTGAAGGCGCTCATTGGGGAGCACCACGGGGAGAGCGAGCGGGCCCGGGTGCTGGGCCTGGAGATCATCGGACACATGCGGGCCCGGATGGATGAGGAGAGCAGAAAGCGCAACCTGAATTTCTCCCTGCTGGCCACGCCCGCGGAAGGACTGTCGGGCCGGTTTGTCAAGATCGACAAGGAGAAGTACGGCGTCATTGAGGGGATTACCGACCGGGATTACTACACCAATTCGTTCCATGTGCCGGTGTACTACCCCATCTCCGCATATGACAAGATTGCTATTGAGGCGCCTTATCACGCCCTGACCAACGCCGGTCACATCAGTTATATTGAGATGGACGGAGACCCCACGGAGAACTTGGACGCCTTTGAACGGGTCATCCGGTGCATGAAAGAGAAGGGAATCGGCTACGGTTCGGTCAACCATCCGGTGGACCGGGACCCGGTGTGTGGATTCTCTGGGATCATCGGGGACCAGTGCCCTGGCTGCGGACGCCACGAGGACGACGGCGTGCCCTTTGAGCGAATCCGTCGGATCACCGGTTACTTGGTGGGGACCCTGGATCGGTTTAACAACGCCAAGCGGGCGGAGGAACATGACCGGGTGAAGCATCACGTGTGAGATTTCTGCCCAAGGCGGTATATGACATACAATTTGAAAGAAATCATGCAAAAAGAGACTTGAAGTTTTCAAGTCTCTTTTTCACTTGCAAGTTTTTTTGCAAAGGTTGTGAGAAAAGGAACAAAAGAGAGACGAAAAGCCTGGGAAAATGTCAGATTTTTAGGGGAAAGTATACAAAAACTTTTGGCCAGTCGTGGAATTGGGCTTGCAAATCGTGTGCCAGGGGACTATAATTTAACCGATAATGTTTTGCACGCCACGGGGAAAATGAAAGATAAGATAAAAAAACTGTAAAGATGATAAACGAAATCCCCGTCAATCAAAGGAGTGAAAATAATGACCGAGTTCAAGTCAGGTGTTGACCTATCCCTGATGGAAGGCGTATTGCGCCAATATCAGGAGGATGCCACCAGTCTGATCATGATTCTCCAGCAGGCCCAGTCGATTTATGGCTATCTGCCTCAGGAGGTCATCTACCATGTGGCCCAGCGCACGGGCAACAGCCCGGCCAAAGTGATGGGAGTAGCCACCTTTTACAGCTATTTCCGCTTGCAGCCCATGGGGACGTATCAGATCATGCTCTGTGATGGGACGGCCTGCCATGTCAACGGATCAGAACGCATTCGGACCGCCATTACCCAGGAACTGGGAATCCACAATGGGGAGACCACGGAAGACGGAATGTTTACCCTCAACGAGGTGGCCTGTCTGGGCTGCTGCTCCCTGGCCCCGGTGATGATGATTAACGGCGATACCTATGGGAATCTCACCCCGGAGAAAACCATTAAGATTCTCCGCCAGTTGCGCCAGCGGGAAGCGGGCAATGGCATCCGTATCCTGGTGGGGCAGGGTAGCTGCGGGGTTTCCGCCGGCGCGGCCCGGGTGGCCAAAGTGCTTGCCGGCCACATGACCGCCACCGACAGCTTTACCGTGGAGACCACGGGCTGCATCGGTATGTGCTATTTGGAACCCATCGTGGATATTTACGAGGGAGAGCAGCTGCTCCACCGCCTGGTGCGGGTCACGGAGACCGACGCGCTGGGGATCGTGGAAGCGGTGCGGAAAAAGGATTTTTCCAAGCTGGAGGCCATGTTCATCAGTGATGAGGACGCCCGGTTCCTGAAAAAACAGAAGCGCGTGGCCCTGCGCAACTGCGGCGTGGTGGACCCCACCAGCATTGACGACTACATCAACCATGCCGGTTACCAGGCCCTGGACAAAGCCCTGAAGATGAAGCCGGAAGAGGTGATCGAGGAGATCAAGGTCTCCGGGCTGGCAGGCCGCGGCGGAGCGGGCTTCCCCACCTGGTTTAAGTGGGACGCCGCCCGGAAGGCGGAAGGGGAGCAGAAGCATCTCATCTGCAACGCCGACGAGGGCGACCCCGGCGCGTTTATGGACCGGGCGGTGATTGAGTCCGACCCCCATACCCTGATCGAAGGCATGCTTATCGGCGCCTATGCCATTGGGGCCAGCGACATGTATGTATATATCCGGGCGGAGTACCCTCTGGCGGTGGAGCGGCTGAGTCAGGCCATTGAACAGGCCCGCAGCCGCGGACTGCTGGGGAAGAATATCCTGGGCACGGGCTTTTCCTGTGACCTGAACATCAAAATTGGCGCCGGCGCTTTCGTGTGCGGTGAGGAGACCGCCCTGATTGAATCCATGGAGGGCAAGCGAGGCATGCCCCGGCTGAAGCCGCCCTTCCCGGCCCAGAGCGGCTATCTGAACGAGCCCTCTAATATCAACAACGTGGAGACCTTTGCCAACGTTGCCTGGATCATTCAACATGGCGGGACGGCCTTTGCGGCCATGGGCACGGAGAATTCCAAAGGCACCAAGGTCTTTGCTCTCACCGGCAAAGTCCAGCGGGGCGGCCTGGTGGAGGTTCCCATGGGGAACTCGCTCAAGGATGTTATTTTTGACATTGCCGGCGGCATTAAGGACGGCCGGGCCTACAAAGCGGTGCAGATGGGCGGTCCCTCCGGCGGCTGTATCCCCGCGGCCTTGATGGATACCCCCATTGACTATAAGGCACTGTCGGCCACCGGCGCGATCATGGGCTCCGGCGGCATGGTGGTGATGGATGACAGCACCTGTATGGTGAACATCGCCCGTTTCTTCCTGGACTTTACCGCCCGGGAATCCTGCGGCAAGTGCGTCCCCTGCCGGATTGGCACCACCCGCATGATGGAGATCCTCAACCGAATCTGCGAAGGGGAAGGACAAGAGGGGGACATCGAGCTGCTGGAAGAGCTGTGCGTCAGCATCAAGGATGGTGCGCTGTGCGGCCTGGGCCAGACCGCCCCCAACCCGGTCTTGACCACCATTCGGTATTTCCGGGAGGAGTATGAGGCCCACATCCGGGATAAGAAATGTCCCGCCCATGAATGTTCGGCGCTGCTGACCATCTCCATTGACCCGGCCAAATGTACCGGCTGCACTGTCTGCGCCCGGAAGTGCCCGGTGGAATGCATCAGCGGGACCCGGAAAGAGCCCCATGTCATTGACCAGTCGGCTTGTATCAAGTGCAAGCAGTGCGTCAGCTCTTGTAAGTTTGGCGCCATTGTGGTGGACTAAGAAGGGAGGGGCATAGAATGAAAACGAGAATTAAAGTCATTATTAACGGTAAGATTTGTACTGGCAGAGCTGGTCAGACCCTCCTGGAAATCGCCCAGAACAACGGCATTGAGATCCCGAACCTCTGCCACAACGGAGAACTCAAGCATTACGGCGGCTGCAGCCTCTGTGTGGTGGAAGCGGAGGGAAGCCCCAAACTTCTGCGGGCCTGTTCCACGGTGGCGCAGGATGGCCAGGTGATCTATACAGAATCGGAGCGGGTGGTTCGGACCCGGAAAACCAGCATTGAGCTGCTCATGAGTGACCACGACGGCGACTGCCGGGGGCCCTGTGTGCTCAACTGCCCCGCCAGCGTCAATGCCCAGGGATATGTCCAGGCCATTGCCCGGGGGGATGACAAGGAAGCCGTGCGGATCATCAAGGAGCGCCTGCCCATGCCTGCCTGCATTGGGCGGGTCTGTCCCCATCCCTGTGAGGATGGCTGCCGGCGCCAGATGGTAGAGGAGTCGATCTCCATTGCCTACTTGAAATATTTTGCGGCGGATCGGGTGATCCAAGCCGGCGGGTATCTTCCGCCCAAAGCGGCGGCCACCGGCAAACGTGTGGGAATCATCGGTGGCGGCCCAGGCGGCTTGACCGCGGCCTACTACCTGTCCTTAAAAGGGCACCGGGTGACCGTTGTGGACGCGATGCCCCAGATGGGCGGAATGCTTCGGTACGGAATCCCGGAATACCGGCTGCCCAAACGGGTGCTGGACGAGGAGGTTGCGGAGATTGCCTCCTTGGGTGTGGAGATGAAGAACAATTTCCGCATCGGCAGGGATGTGACCTTTGAGGAATTTAAGAACAGCTATGACGCGGTGGTTTTGGCCATTGGCGCGTGGGAGAGTATGCCCATCGGCTGTCCTGGGGAAGAGTTGGACGGTGTGATGGGAGGTATTGACTTCCTGCGCCAGGTAGCCATGGGGGAGAAGCCCGCCATTGGCGACCAGGTGGCTGTGGTGGGCGGCGGCAACACCGCCATGGACGCCTGCCGGACTGCGGTCCGCCTGGGGGCGAAGGAGGTCTATGTGGTCTACCGCCGGACAGAGGCGGAGATGCCTGCGGAACAGCTGGAAATTGACGAGGCCCGGGAAGAAGGCGTGATCTATAAATTCTTGACCAACCCCGCAGAGATTATCGGGGAAAATGGCCGGGTCAAGGAGATCAAGCTCCAAGTGATGGAACTGGGCGAGCCCGACGAAAGCGGCCGCCGCCGTCCTGTGCCTGTGGAAGGGAAGTTTGAAACCCTGCCGGTTACCTGTGTCATCAGCGCCATTGGGCAAAAGGCCAACGTGGCGGGCTTTGAGGGGATTGAACTCAACCGGAAAGGCATTATTTCGGCGGATGAGACCAGTTATCGGACCTCTATGCCAGGGGTTTTCGCTGTGGGAGATGCCACAAACCAAGGGGCGTCCATTGCCATTGAGGCCATTGGCGAGGCCCGCCGCTGCGCTAAGGTGGTGGACCTGTACCTCAACGGCGTGCAGGTGCCCTATCAGAAGACCTATCTCTCGGTGAAGAAGGTGTCTCCTGAATACTTTGCCGATTATATTAAGCTGCCCCGGGCCAAGATGCCCACCCGTCCCCCGGAGGAGCGGAAGCACGACTTTCAGGAGATCAATCTCGGCTTCTCCGAGGCCCAGGCCCGGGCGGAAGCGGCCCGCTGTCTGGACTGCGGTTGCCATGATTTTGCCGAATGTAAGCTGATCCGCTGTGCCAATCTGTATGAGCTTCAGCCAGAACGGATTGAGCGGATCAAAGGCAATGGGAAGGGAAAGCTCCATCCCAGCTATAAGGAAAAACGCTTGGTGGCCATTGAACGGGACCAAGGCAAGTGTATCCTGTGCGGCCAGTGTGTCAGAATGTGTGACGAGGTGGTGGGAAAGGGAATCCTCGGCTTGGTAGGCCGCGGTTTTGATACCACCATCCGGCCCGAGTTTCAGCAGAGTGATGCGATCCGGGAGTGCGTTGACTGCCTCAAGTGTGCAGAAGCGTGTCCCACAGGGGCTCTTCGGATTCGGGAGAACGAGTTGGAAGATTGATTGGTCCTTCGTAGAAAGACACCCCCAACGCGGAAAACCAAATTTTCCGCGTTGGGGGTTTTTGTTGCGAGTGATGTTTTCATGGTGGGAGTTCCGTGTAAAATCCGTGGGAAATTGCGGAGCAAAACATTGATGGATAAGGGATTCCCCCAGAAGAAGGTTCTGAGCCTGGTGCTCTGTGTGGCTGTGATGCTGTCTGTCATGGTCATGGGCGCCGGGGCGGCGTTCTCGGATCAGGACAAGATCGAGAACACTGAGGCCGTTGATGCCTGCATTGCGCTGAACATCATCGGCGGGTACGAGGATGGTTCCTATCATCCTGAACGCAACATTAAGCGGTCCGAGATCACGAAGATGATCTGCGTGGCGCTGAACGGCGGCAAAGAGCCCAACGTGGGCACCAATGTCACCCCCACGTTCAGCGACGTGCGCGGTACCAGCGCTGCCTGGGCGGAGGGCTACATTGAGTCCTGCGTGGCCCAGGGCATCGTGTCTGGTGTGGGCGGCGGCCGGTTCAGCCCCAATGGCAACGTGACCGGCACCCAGCTGGCCAAGATGCTGCTGGTGTCCCTGGGATACAATGCCGATACAGAGGGCTTTGTAGGCAACGCCTGGGCGACTAACGTCAACGTGGTTGCATCCCAGAAGGGCCTGTATGAAGGTCTGGAGAGCATGGACACCTCTGCCGCCATCACCCGTGACAACGCGGCCCAGATGGTGTGGAACGCCCTGAACGCCTATGAGGTGGAGTACAAGACCACCATCATCACCGGCGAGGACGGCAAGCTGGAGACCATTGTCACCGTCCAGGACAAGGTTGTTGGCACTACCAGTGACAAGATCACCCTGCTCAAGGACAAGTACAACGCTTGGGTTAATGTGGGCACTCTGACCGGTATCAGCAGCAACACCATTACTATTACCATGAGTGATGCCGACAAGGCTGTCAGTGATCTGGAACCCGCCAGCGGTGTGAATACTGTCTCTTTCTCCAAACTGACCACAGACTACTCTAACCTGCTGGGCCAGAAGGTCAAGGTCATGTTCAAGGACGGTAAGGTCAACGAGGTTTTGGGCGTGTACGCCACCAGTGACAACACCGTTTACACTACGGTTGCCAACGCCATTGACAACGACAATGGCAAGATCAAGTTTGACGACAACTCCTATTCTGTGGAGTATACAAAGGTGAAGGGTAACACCACCAACGGCACCACTGGCCTGGCCACCTACCGTGATGGTGAAGAAGTGAACGCCCTGGATGTTACTAACCTGGCCAATATGAACTCTTCCGCAGATAAGGTTATCCTGATCGACACCAACGACAACGGTAAGATCGACACAGTCTACTTCACCACCGTTACGGTTGCAAAAGTAACTTATGCTTCTGCTTCCCAGATTGTTGCTGGCGGCACCACATATAAGCATGCGGACGAAAATATTGCCGACGGTATTGCCAAGAATGACTGGGTGATCATTACTGAAAACGCCTACAATAACAACAAGGATATTGCCAAGGCAGAAATGACCAAGGCTACTATCCAGGGTTATAAGGACGAGACGACGTATCACCAGTACCGTGTTGATGGCACTTGGTACAACACCGCAGACAATAAGAAACTGGATGCAAAGGCCGGTGATACCGCCAATGTTGTGCTTGTCAACGGCATCATCTTCTATGCGGACAAGGTTTCCGGCACCGCAGATTCTTTGGATGTGGCATTGGTGGTTGAGGTCGGCTCCTTCAATCAGGCCAAACTGGCGTTTGTAGATGGTACCACGAAAACCGTCACGATTGATACCACTGGTGCAACCCCGGATGACGGTACAGTTTACTGCTATGAGGTGGACGGCGATGAGTACAAGTTGTCTGCTTTGAACACCTTAGACAACGATGATTATACGCTTCTCACGACAGGAACCATCGACAGCTGGAGTGGCACTGCTACCCCGACCACAGTTGATGGCAAGGCGATCGATGATAATGCCAAGGTCGTCCTCTATACTAAGAATGGGACTGTCGCCGACTCTAAACTGATCACAGGGAAACAGTTCAAGACTGTTAAATTTAGTGGTGCCGGAGGCTTGCAGTCTGCGAACGCTACGGCGCTTGGTGCGCTGACCTCTACGGTTGCAGGCATTGAAAAGGTTTCTGTTCTGTTTGTAGACGCTGGTACTAAGATGCCCGACTCCTTCCAGTCCAACGCGAACTACGCTTATGTTGTGGAAAGCTCCTACACCTCCAGCAGCGATTACAAAACATATTCCATCTTTGACGGTGAGAAGACCATTGAGGTGACGGAGAAGACCTCCGCGTCCCGCGCTGTGGGAGACATCATCGGTTATGAGAGCATTGAAGACGGCGTGATCAAGGATGTTACCCTGTACACTGCCGGTGCCGGATACACTGTCGGCGCACTGCGCGGCATTGACGCGGACGGCAAGGGCTTTACCGTGGATGGCAAGGATCACTACAACGTGACCGCCGATACCAAGGTTATCCTGATTAATTCGGACGACAGCGGCGATCAGGTCGGTGTTCCTGGCAACGCGCTTTCCGCAGATTATGAGGCAGACGAGATCGGCGATTCCGGTTATTACTACAATAATGCTAAGTACATTCTGGACGGCGCCCCGGGAGACGACGTTGACGTGAAGATTGTGGTTGTCGATGTAGTCAACAACAAGATGGCTGACGTTGCACAGCCTGTCGCTGTTGAGACAGCCAATCCCAGTGCAACTGATGTCAACAACGCTCTGACCGCAGCTGGAAGCAATGGCACCGTCGTTGTGACTGGTACCTTGCCTGCCAGTGGCGTGAGTCATATCGGGGCTGGACAGACCTTGGTTCTCACTTCGGCGCAGACAACCTCTTCTCTGGAGGCGCTGAAGGCTAATGCTGGTGCTACTTTGGTGATTCAGAAAGAGTCCACCGGAAACAATGTAACTGCGGACAAGTGGTTCCATGGTACCGATGGTAGTGCTGCTGCCTATTCCGGACAGAAGGTCCCTGCTGCAACTTATAAGTATAGCTCTGATGCTGATGGGAGCAGTCATGCTGGTTGGGTGTGCCCCGACTAATAAGGTTAATCTAAAGAGAAAACCCCCGAGGAATCCTCGGGGGTTTTCAACATTATGCAGAAACGTTGGTCACAGCAGCAGTTAAGTTAGTTACATTGTTATTGCCCATTACAAAAGTAACAGTTTTTGTAGCGTTAACTTCACCGGTTGTGAAAGTAACAGAGCCAACTTCTGAGCTGCCAATAGCTACCTTAACAGTATCCGTGCCAGTGGTCGGTGCAGTTGTGCACTTGACAGATACAGTAACCGTATCGCCTACACGCACAGTAGCCACGGTGTTCTTAGCTTCTCCATTCAGAGAAATCTCATATGCCCCTTTGGGGGAGCTTGCTGTGATATCTTCAACGGCATTAACAGTATAGGTTTTGCAAATTGCATTGGTCATATCCAGCTTATCGTTATCAAAGATAACGGCCAGGATCTTGCCGCTGCCGTCGGTCATCACATAGGCATTCGCATAGTAGTTGCCGTACTGATCCTGCTGCGCCAGCGAAACCGCGCTCATGTCGCCCTCGACACCAGTCTTGGCGCTGTCGTCGATACCGATGAAGACGCAATCCTCATCCAGCGTCAGGGTGGAGGCAGCACCGTCCGCATATTTGACCAAAGCCATCTCGCCTTCCGCCTCATAGTCGAAGCCGGTGATCGCATAAGCGTTAGCGGTATCCGTCAAGCCAGCGTCAACACCGACAAAGTTGCCGTCCAGGTGATACTGGATCGCGTCGCCCGCCTTCACGCCGTCCTTAATCGCGGAACCCTTCTCATAAACGGTCGTATTCTCGGAGCCCGTCCAGATGGGGTAAGCCACAACATTCTCGTTCTCATACTTGGTGGTGTAAGGATCTGCGGTGAGGTAACCGTACAGCTTGTCACCGTTTGCACCCGGCACCGTAGCAGTGTCGACTGTCATGGCTGCGACCTTGGCATACTGGATGCCGTTGGACTCGCTGGTCAGGACACCCTTACCAGTGAAAGTCGGAGAACCAGAGACGGTGTTCCAGTTTTTCACAGTCTTGCCGGTCAGCACCTTGACTTCATTGTTTGCCTGAACGAAGATGACTGCGTCATCAGCGATGGAGCCGCTGTCGAGCTTGTTGTTGCCGTTGGAGTACGCGCCCTCAGTACCGTTGTAGGCATCGTAGCCAGCGGTGTTTTTGTTGAGCTTCGCACTGCCGATCTTCGCAGTAGTCTGATCCGCGTCCGCCAGCTCCTTCAGCTCATAGTTACCGTCAGAATCTGTGGAGTAAGTGAACATCATGTTCTTGATGTCATCTTTTGCAACCTTCGGGTTTGCAGATGTCAGACTACCTGTGGTAGCAAGATCAGCACCATTGATCTTATCGATCTTGATTACCTTATTAGTTCCATCAGTAAAGTAAGCCTTGGCCTCAACCGTTACGTCGTTGCCCAGCTTGGTTTCACCAGCTTCGTTTGCAGAGATGTACAGGATATCCTTGGAGGAGCCGGAAGCATCCGCATCATAAACATAGCCGTTTACAACCACGAATACACCCTTATCGCCCACAGCCGGGGTCTGTGTGTTCGTTGCCATCTTGTACCAGTCGTCGCCGATCTTCACTTCATCTGGAGAACCAGTGCGAACGCCGGTCACTTCTCCCTCGATGGTGCCGGCCTTTGTGATCACTGCGTTGTCAGTGGTCGTGTAGTCACCGGCGACGATCACGGCCCAGTCGTTCTTGGCAACACCTTCATAGATGTCGTCATCCTCAAACTTATAGGACTTGTTGCCCGCGGTGATACTGGTGGAGCCAACGTAGGTGACTTCGGCCACGGTCATCGGGGTTACGATCATGGAATCGACCTTGCCGTCGCCATTGTTGTCGATGAACTTAATTTCATCAGAAGCGTTGGCATTCCGATTGTTGTAGATGGTCTGCAGGGTTTTCTCGGTATCGGGATCATTGTTGTAGACAACATTCTCACTCAACGCCGTTTTTTCAAATTTGTACTCTACACCGTTGAGCTTCATCTTTTTGGTGTCGTTGGAGACCGTATCCAGCTGTCCAACGGCACCCGTTGCCAGCACCTTGGAGTCCTCGTTGGCGTAAACACCATACACGGTGTTGTCGCTGATCTTCACCAGGACGTCCACCTTCTGGCCCATCAGATCGGAATAATCCTTGGCGACCTTGGTGTATCCATTAGCATTTTTGTCTGTCTTAACGGTGTAAGTGCCCTTGCTGTCCTCTTTGACAGAGGTCACAATGCCGCCGTCTTTGACTTCCGCGTTGTACTTGTCCTTCAGCAAGGTGATAGGATTGTTGGCATTGTCCAGCTTGTCAACAGCGGTCACCTTGGTGGCTTCGCCGCCCACCCAAGTGTACTCATACTTGACTTCGCCAGCCTGCAGGGCGTTCCACACCATCTGGGCCGCAGTGTCGCGGGTCAGGGCAGCGGAGACATCCAGACCTTCCAGGCCCTTGTACAGGCCCTTCTGGGTGGCACGGACGTTGACATTCATGTCCCAAGCGTTGCCGGTGTAGCCCTCGATGTCAGAATCGAAGCCCAGGCAGACCAGCAGCATCTTAGCCAGCTGGGAGCCGGTCACATTGCCGTTGGGGCTGAACCGGCCGCCGCCCACGCCGGACACGATGCCCTGGGACACGCAGGACTCAATGTACTTCTCCGCCCAAGCAGCGTTGGGGGTGTTGCGCACGTCGGAGAACGTGGGGGTGGCAGGTGTGCCCAGGGTGGGCTCCTCGCCGCCGTTCAGGGCCACGCAGATCATCTTGCAGATCTCGGACCGCTTAATGTTCCCTTCGGGCTTATAGGACCCGTCAGGATACCCGCCGATGATGTTCAGCGCAGAGCACGCATCAACGGCCTCAGTGTTCTCGATCTTGTCCTGATCCGAGAACGCCGC
>QFCE01000809.1_pt1 | contig 173104 bp, 169 predicted proteins | sample 5346091 | NCBI WGS metagenome assembly QFCE01 (sample SAMN09062252, study PRJNA434731) | Human gut metagenome, whole genome shotgun sequencing project. | isolation source: stool timepoint A chromium assembly | host: Homo sapiens | collected 2015
TTATGGAAATCATGGAAGTCGAGCCGGACATCAAGGATCAGCCGCACGCGGCAGTGCTGGCGAACGTTAAAGGCGCGGTGGATTTCGAAAATGTCGGATTTCAATACGCCTCTTCCAAGGATTATGTCCTCAAGCACATTGATCTGCATGTCGAACCGGGCGAGTATCTGGCGCTGGTCGGCTCCTCCGGCGCGGGCAAAACAACGTTGTGTTCCCTGATTCCGCGATTTTACGAGGTCAGCGAAGGCCGGATTCTGGTCGATGGTCAGGATATCCGCAGCGTGACAATGAAATCGCTGCGTTCCTGCATCGGCATCGTCCAGCAGGATGTCTATCTGTTCGCCGGCAACGTCATGGACAACATCCGCTACGGCCGGCCGGAGGCAAGCGAGGAAGAAGTGATCGCCGCCGCCAAGGCCGCCAATGCCCATGATTTCATCATGGAGCTGCCAAATGGGTATAATACAGATATTGGACAGCGCGGCGTGAAATTGTCCGGCGGTCAGAAACAGCGCTTATCCATTGCGCGCGTCTTCCTGAAGAATCCGCCGATTCTGATTTTTGACGAAGCGACCAGCGCGCTGGACAACGAAAGTGAAAAGGTCGTTCAGGATTCGCTGGAACGGCTGGCCCGCAACCGCACGACATTTGTCATCGCACACCGCCTGTCCACCATCCGCAACGCCAGACGCATCGTCGTGCTGGGTGAGGAAGGTATTCTGGAACAAGGCAATCATGCCGAGCTGATGGCTGCGGACGGTGCTTACGCGCATCTGTACCGCATGCAATTTGAACATTGACCTGAAGGGGGTTTTACTATCTCGCAATTCTTCTGCTTCTGGGATGAGGTACTTCCCGGCACGGCTTATGGTTTTCTAAGTCCGCTGCACATTCTGGAAATTCTAATGATTCCGCTGAGCTGCTTCTGGCTGATTCGCTGGACGCGCACCCATTCCCGCCAGTCCGGCCGGCGGCTGCTTCATGGATTTGCGATTGCGATTCCTCTGCTGGAACTGACGCGCATTCTATGGCTGTACCGCTTGGGCGAGGGATATTGGGTAAAACTGCTGCCGCTGCATTTATGCGGCCTGCAGATCTTCTTTATCCCGCTGGCGGTCTTTACGCGCCATCCGGCGCTACGCAGTTATGTCTGGGCGACGTCCATTTTGGGCGGAATCACGGCGATTGTCTATCCGGCGGGGATTGTCGGCACTTATCCGTTTTTCCACTTTCAAACCCTCCAAAGCTTCGCCCTGCATCTGCTTCTGATCCTGACGCCCCTTCTGATATTTCTGACTGACGATGACTCGCCGCGCTTAAAACAACTGCCTTCCGTCGTCCTGATTCTGAGCGGCAGCGCACTGTGTGCCTTTGCCGTGGACTGGATCTGGGGGCAGAATTACATGTTCTTACGGGAAGTCCCCCAGATCGCCTTCCTGCAGGCGATCAAGAACTGGGGCGGCTATCCTGCTTACTGGCTGACGCTGGCAGCAGCGGTCATCGCCGGATGCGCTCTTCTGCTTGTTCTGGGCGAACAATGGCATAGAAAAAAACTGGAATCTTCTGCGGATTGAGAAAATTCCAGCTTTTTTCTGCTCTGTAACAACGATTTCCAATTCTCAGTTCTGGATTGAACTGTCAAATTTCCCGTGATTTTTCCCAGGCTTCGTCCAGCAGCGTTTTCTGATAGCGGCGGGATAATTCCATCTGTTTCACTAATAACTCCTCATAATACGGTTTTAACACGGGATCCTGAATCCGGGCGCACCCCTTTTCAATAACGGCCTGTTCCCGGGCGGCATCCAGAATCGGCAGGTTGTGTTCCTTCTTATACGCGAGCACCTGACGAACAGCTTCCATTCGTTTTTCAAACAATTCCGCCATCTGTGCATCGACTTCATTAATCGTTTTTCGTGCCCGTTGTAAACAATCTTGCATAACTTCCTCCTTATAAGATCTTGACAATTCGAAAAATGGTGGTAAACTTAATATCGTGTCTGGGGCCGTAGCTCAGCTGGGAGAGCGTTGCGTTCGCAATGCAAAGGTCGCGAGTTCGATCCTCGTCGGCTCCACCAGATTTCCAATTCGACAGGAACAATCGTTCCTGTCTTTTATTTTGTATTATACACGAGTTGGCGGATAAAAAAAAGATTTTCTGTCCTTCCCGTTCTATAAAACAAAGCTCGGCGCTGAAATCAGCCTGACGCGCATCATTCCCCCTCGCCATCATCCTGAAACTGCCTGTATCCAAACTGAATCCCACTTGATTTTCAAAGCTTCAATTAAAAGAAGCCCAGAGAATCAGCATGATCTCTGGACTTGATTTGAAACCTGTCTGGCCAGCAGCCGGAAATTAAGCAACCTCCACGCCGGCTTTTTCCGCCATGAAGTTCAGCCATTTATCCCGCTTCATCAAGGATATCCGGTCGGTAGTCATATTCCCGGTTTCCGGATCCTCATGCGTAATCGTAATTCCAATCGGCATCAAACTCTGAGAACATTTTCCCAGCTCTCGAATGGTTTTGTAGGGAATAACGATATTCTCTTCCAGCAACCCGGTAATGACGATCACCCGGTTTTCTGTGAAATACGCCCAGCCTTGCTTCCATTTGCCCATTTTCCCGATCAGCCGTTCAACATAACTGGCCTGCAGGAAATCAACGAGCGTATCCTCCGGTTCCATGACGTCCAATTCAATCAGTTTCTGTTTTTGCTTTTCCATTTTTGATAATCCCATATTAGCCTCCCTGCTTATTCAGATTTAATTATAAACCTTTCCTCCGCCTTTTTCTTGTAAGATATTCCACAAAAGCTGATGTTTTAATTTTTTCTGCAGCGAAAATTGCCAACTCCCGCCGTTCAGCGGATGTTCGCCATCCCGACATCACCTCGTTTATGAGCCCGTCGCAAAGGGACGTCTGCCTGATTCGGCAGGACGTCCCTTTCTGTTTGATTTTTGACTCAAGTCTAAGACTCGTCGTTTTTCTTTTTCACCGCATTCCGCAGAGCTTCCATCGCTTCCGGACTTGGATCTGGCGGAATCAGTTCGCCTTTCCGGAAATAGAATCCCTGCATGTAATCCGTGCCGCAATCGACCAGCGCTTCCATTTCCTCGCGGGTTTCCACGCCTTCTGCCAGAATTTTTATCTTCCGGCTGCGGAAATAAACGACCAGTCCTTCATAGAATTCACGGCGGTTAAGATCGCGGTCAAGACCCCGAATGATGCTCATATCGACTTTCACGTAGTTGGGCATCAGATCCAGCAGCGTCGCTTCGCCATTATAGCCGGTTCCGTAATCATCCAGCGCGATTTCCTGATGTTGATCAAGACAGCGCTGTCGCTTGTGGATCGTTGCCATTTCGCCCATTTTTTCGCTTTCCGTCAGCTCAATGACGACCTGCGAATTGTAGCGGCCGAACCGGCGATCCAGTTCTTCCAGATCCTGCGGCGTCAGGCGCAGGCTGGAAATCGAGTTGATGAACAATTTTTTCCCTTGCAGCCGCTGATGATACCGATCAATGGCCTCCATCGCTTTAAACCAGGTCAATCGTTCAATCTGATACAGCCGCGACTGGGCGCGGGCAATCCGCAGCACTTCGGACGGCGTCTTCAGCTTTTCCATCTTTGGCCGCATCAGCATTTCATAACCATAGACGGTCTGCGACTGGACGTCGATAATCGGCTGGAATACAAAATCGATCAGTTCGTTTTCAATCAGCCGGTTGAGATCTTCGCTGCTGTGCAGCATAAACGAATCCTTACGGTAGCTTTCAATCTCAAAATCCTTTATTCCGCCCTTGACGGAATTTTTAATCTCATACATCGCGAAATCAGCGTATTTGATCAACTCTTCCAGATTGCGGCTGTCCTTCGGATACCACGAAACTCCGAAGGAAGCGCGGATCCGGATACTCTTGCCATCCGGCAGCTCCATTTCATAAGCAGCCATGGCCTTCCGGATCTGTTCAATCTTCTGACGAATCTGGAAGTCTGTCTCATAGCCATAAAACAGAACATAGAACTCATCGCCCGACATCCGCGCCGCAATTTCATGCGGACCGGCGTTATTGCGCAGCACATCCGCAGCGCTTCGGATATAACCATCGCCGCAATCGTGACCATAGGTATCATTGATATATTTCAGATTATCCAGATCCATCATCATAAACGCCGTAATCTTCAGCCGTTCCGGATGCTCGAAGCGTTCCTGAGCAAAGCGCTGGAATGCCCGCCGGTTCAGCAGGTTGGTCAGCACGTCGTAATCGCGTTCATATTCTATGCGGTGCCGCTCGACCATTTCCGCCGTTATATCCTGCACCACGCCCAGAATCGTGTGCGCCCGCGCCGCGGTTTTCAACCGCATCCAGCGAGCTCCGCCGCCGTCCTGTTCCAATTTGACGGTCTTTTCCCGCAGCCGGCCCAGTTCATCCAGATCCAGATCCAATAAGCGCAGCTGTCTGGAAAATTCATCCAGCGTCAGCATCTGATCTTCATGGTCAGCCTGCGGGTCCAGCACATCGAAGAAACCGGAAGTACAGAAGACGGAATTCTTTTCAAGCTCAATCTCAAACGCACCGATCTGAATTGAAAGCATGCCGATGATCTGCGAAAGCCGCGAACTGTTCTCCGCCACGCTCTTGCTTAATTCCTCAATCGCCTGGCTTAACTGATCGATTTCCGTAATCCGGATCGGATCCAGATGGATCGGTTTGTTCGGATTGGAATTACGCACCTTGCGGGCCAGCGCGCCGATCTGCCGGGATGGGCGGTAGCTGGCATACATCGTCGCCGCCAGTCCCACCAGCATGGATAAAATCATAAAGGTCAGAATGCTGTTCTGCATTTTACCCGAGAACCCGTACAACGCTTCCTGCGATTCCAGACCGACCAGAACCCAGCGCTGATGGGAAAACGGCGCATTGGAATTGTAGAGATCCAGCGGCTGCAGACTGCCGTAAATTTTCTGCTTCAGTTTTAAAGCGGATGTATGGATTAAAGCGCCGTCGCCGGAGACGTCGGCATCCTTTTGAAAGATGAGCTCTTCCGCTTCTCCGAACATCGCGATGAACACGCCGCCGCTGTGCGTCACCTTCTGCAAGGTCAATCCATCCGTCTGCGGCTGCGTCTCGTCAAGAATCGCAAGCATGTAGGAACCGGATTGATCCGCCAGCAACTCCTTCGACGGCAAGATGGTTTTCAGATAATCCTCCGCCAGCGAAACGCCCAGCACGCCTAACACCGTTCCCTCGCTGTCTGCCAGCGGCTGCGTATAGGTAATCGTTTTGATCAGGTCTTCGTTCAACATCGAACCATAGCCCCAATACCCGGCGTCTTCACTGGACAGATCCGGATTGGAGCGAATCGCCTGCACCGGGTTGTTATAAAAATAACTCTCGCCGCCGATCTTAAAACGCGGACTCCAACTGACGTCCATCGCAATGTCCAGACTCTGCGCCACATCGGTCGGCGAACGTTCCATCAACAAGTCCGAATTGTCATAAGGGTTATTGATCGGATCCAGATCCCGCAGATAAATACCACTTTTCTCCTTTTCCTCAGCCCTGTCGTTCAGAGGACCTTCAAAAACGAGAAAAACGCCGGTTACCGTATTCCTGCGCATCAGCGCAATCAGATCCGGACCGATTTTTTTCAAAATTTCGCTGGTCACAGCCGCACCCGGCACCAGGTCGGCGACGGTCATGCCCGCTTCGCTCAGCTGCTGCTCAATTTCTTCTTCGATCTTCGTCTGATAGATGGAGAAATTACTCCAGCGCTGAATCATTTCATTCTCTAAATAATTCTTCCGATTGATGACCCGTTCGTTCAGGATTTCCTCAGCGTTGCGGTCAAGCTTGGTAATGACGCCGCCGCTGAAAACCAACATCCCAAACAGACTGATCTGAAAAATTTGAACGATGATCAAAGGGATCAGAATACGATTGAAAACACTTCTTTTTTTCAGCATATTCCGGTTACTCCTTTTCTTAAAAACGTTATTCCTGGACGATTTTTTGCATCTGTTGACTCAACGCCGCGAACCAGGCGTCGAAATAGGCTTCCGTTTCAAATTCAGCGGTTGCTTCATCAAGGCTCTGCCCCTGCGCCAGACGTTCAACGACCTGCTCGCGATCCGCCTTCGCCAGATCCTGCATCGAAGTATCCAGCAGAGACCGCGCGTCGCTGCCGCCTTCAAAAGCCTTCGTCGTATACAGCTGAACTTCACTCAGCTGTTTCTCGGCCACTTCAACAACGTCAATCATTTCTGCCGAGTCCAGCTCCGCATTGTTTTCAATAACTTTTTTGATCGTCTCAAAATCATTCGCGGCTTTCTTTACCGGCAGATATCCGGAAGCCAGTGAGAACTGAATATTCCGACGTTCCTCTGTGAACCATTTTAAGAAAAGAACTGATGCGTATTCATGCTGGGTATCCGAAGCGGTCACAACCATGCCCGCCCCCTGCTGAACGGCAATTTTCTCACCCTGTTCAAACATCGGAGCCGGCGCCACGATCGATTCAATCGGATAACTTTCAACGTCGCTGACCGCCACTTCCTTCGGAAAATAAGCCGCCCCGCTGCTGGATCCGACCAGCGCGATCAAATCGCCGGTCTTCGCGTCGTCGGAACGGAAACGGCCCTGCGCCGTGAAGTAACCCCGGATATATGGCACATAATAATTATCCCACAGTTTTTTAAAGACATCGCGGTCCAGATTCAGCGTCACCTGATTTCCTTCCACCGCAAAGATTTCCTGCCCCAGCTGACGGCTGCCGATGATCATGTAATTCGCCATCGCATCCCGGCCGAAGAACGCCTTGCCATCATTCGGCTGCGGCGTCAGGCTGTCGGTCCATTCATAGTACGTCCGCGCGGTCTTCGTCACGCCTTCAAGCGTCTTCAGATCGTCCAGCGTGACGCCGCAGGCTTCCGCGAACCGATCCCAGTCTGTTTTGTTCAACATCATCAATTCCGTCGACTTGGCGATCGGAAAAATTTTCAGGCTGCCGTCCTCTCCGATCTGACCTTCGTTTAAATATTCGTCGCGATAGGACGCCAGTTCCTCCTTGCTCATATACTTGTCAATCGAAGCGACCAGTCCCAATTTATCGACTTTGTACGCGGTATCGGCATAAGCCGCGAAAATATCGGGAATTTCACCGGCGCCGACTTTCTTCTCCGCCGCTTCCTCAACCTTGGTGATCAGATCGTTGACATTGCCCTGACTGTACGCTTCAACAACAATGCCTTTCTCCGCGCCCACCGTGTCGTTGAATTCTGTAACCAGTTCGTCAAACGCCGCTTTCTGCGTACCGTTGTAATAAGTCCAAATCTCCAGCGTAACCGGTTTATTCGGATCGAGCAGTTTGTCATAATTCTCCTTTTCAGCGGCGCAGCCCTGCATCATAAGCATGGCGGCAGCAGCTAAAACCCCAAGTTTTGTTATTTTTTTCATCTTCCTGCACCTTTTCTTTATTAGTTTTATTATAGTAGCTTTCCGTTTAAATTACCACGTTTTTACAGGTATGAAGATCGTTCTTACCTAACCCAAAATTGTTCTGAATATCACGTTTTCCCCTTCCTGCCCCGGTTCGCAAATCACATTCAGGTTCCGTGCGTTTCCCCGCGAAAAACTTTCCGGCTTATTTCGATTCGATGTAGCGGCGGGAAAATCCCGCCGGTTTCGCTTTTGATCAGCGGTCAAAAGCTGGATTGTAACGATAGAAGTTGCGGCAGTCCAGATCCTTGCGGACGAATTCCAGAGCTTCACCGAAACGCTGGAAGTGAACGATCTCGCGCTGGCGTAAAAATACCAGCGGTCCGTAGACTTCCGGATCCTTCGCTAAACGCATCAGGTTCTCATACGTTGTGCGGGCTTTCTGTTCCGCCGCCATATCCTCGGACAGATCGGTAATCGGATCGCCCTTGGACTGGATATACGCCGTCGTGTACGGCATGCCGCTGGCGCCTTGCGGATAAACGCCGGCAGTATGATCGACGTAATAGTCCGCTGCATTGGCAGCCTTGATCTGCTGTGCTGAACAGCCCTTGAGCAGCTGGTAAACCATCGTGGCGATCATTTCCTCATGCGCCATTTCTTCCGTTCCGATGTCCGTCAATAACGCGCGGATTTCCGGATACGGCATCGCGTAGCGTTGGTTCAGATACCGATCAGACGCACCCTTTTCGCCATCCGGGCCGCCCAGCTGCGTGATGATCAGCTTGGCCATCGCCGGGTCCGGCTTCCGGATATTCACAGGATACTGCAATTTTTTCTCATAGATCCACATGGTTTATCCCTCCCTTTCCCACGGCCATGGACTATTGATCCAATCCCAGCGGCGTCCGCGGCTGTCGCGGTTGGTCAGCGGACCGCAGACGCGGTTGTATTCCTCCGCCGCTTTGCGGCGCAGGCCGGTAACATAACGGTAATAGCTCAGCGCGACTTCGTTTTGTGGATGGGTGTCCAGAAATAAGACCGCTTCCTGAATCGCGAAATCCAGTTCCTGCAGCTCCCGCAGCATTTCATTTCTATTCATCCTGACAGCCTCCCTTTCCCGTAAACGGCAAGTCCAGCTCAACAAACAGCGTTCCTCTTAACAAGGCGCGCGGGCGGCTGTAGATTTCCCGTTTTCCAGTCCAGCGCTGGCGGGCGACATACGCCATTGCCAGGCTCATATCCGGGCAGCGGTGATGATTACCGCAGCCTGGACGGCCATCGTCATCCTGATCGTCGGTATCATTGCCGCAGCCACAGCCGCAGCCATCACCCGGACGGTTGCCATGGTCATGATCGCCGCAGCCGCAGCCTGGACGGCCATCGTCATCCTGATCATCGGTATCGTTGCCGCAGCCACAGCCGCAGCCGTTGCCCGGACGGTTGCCATGGTCATGATCGCCGCAGCCGCAGCCCGGACGGCCATCGTCATCCTGATCGTCGGTATCGTTGCCGCAGCCGCAGCCGCAGCCGTTGCCCGGACGGTTGCCATGGTCATGATCGCCGCAGCCGCAGTCTGGCGGACATACCGGAGGCTTCGGACGGCAGCCGCAGCCCGCAGACAGGTTCACGGCCTCCTCCACAAACATTTCATCCTCCATAAAATCGGCTTCGTCAAAACGCGTGCGGAAATCATCGCTCCACCCTGCGCAATGTGGTCTGCGCGGCGGGGTCGGACGGTGCGGACGGCCGCATTCCATAGCGAAATCTTCGTCCGTTTCCATCCAGCTGCGAGGAATCCGCGGTTCTCTTCCTACGTTTTCCATCGACATTCTCCTTTCCGGTCAAAATCTCGTTGACCCACTGTATACTATTGTTCCTGTATGCCGGGATCTGGGAGATCGCCAAGAAAGAAACAATAAAAAAGCACAGAGTTTTCCTCCATGCTTGTTAAAAACCACGCTACAACGCAAACAGATGCGTCGCAATCGCAAAATAAATCATGATCGAGCAGGTGTCGACAATCGTCGTGATTAACGGAGCGGCCATGATCGCCGGATCCAGATGCACCTTTTTTGCCAATAACGGAAGCAGACAGCCGATCAATTCCGCCAGAAAAACCGTACACATTAACGAAACACCCAGCAGGATCGCCAGCCGCGGATCCTGATACATAACAACGATCCGCAGACCGTTGACCGCCGCCAGCGCCGCGCCGACAAGCAGCGCGATCCGGCTTTCCTTAAACGCAACTTTGAACAGATCGCCAAAGCGGATCTCGTCGGTGGCGATGCCGCGGATGACCAGCGTCGAGCTTTGGGTGCCGCAGTTGCCGCCGGTATCCATCAACATGGGAATAAACGAAACCAGCAGCGGAATCGCGGAAATTGTTTCTTCATAGCGGGAGATGATCGTACCGGTGATCGTTGCCGAAAGCATTAAAAACAACAGCCACAGAATCCGGTGTTTGGCGTGATTGAATACCGAAGTTCCAAAATAGGAATCATCGCCGGGCTGCACCGCCGCCATCAATGCGATATCCTCCGCCATTTCTTCCTGATAAACTTCCATCGCATCGTCAAAGGTAACGATCCCGACCATGCAGTTTTCCGTGTCCACGACCGGAATGGAAATCAGCCGGTACTTCTGGAACAGCTTGGAGACTTCTTCCTGATCGTCATGGGTGCGCACGGCAATGACGTGTGTTTCCATCAAATCGCCGATCAAGACGTTTTCGTCGTTGAGAAGCAGACTTTTCGCCGTGACGATGCCCAGCAGTTTTTTGTTTTCAATGACATAACACGTGTAAATCGTTTCCTGATCAATACCGACCCGTTTGATCTTTGCGATCGCCTCACGCACGCTCATGGTCTTTTTCAGGTCGACATATTCCGTCGTCATGATGCTGCCGGCGCTGTCTTGCGGATATTGAAGCAGTTCGTTGATGCGCGAGCGGGTTTCCTTATCGGTAACGTCGAGAATCCGTTCAACCACATTGGCCGGCATTTCTTCCAGAATATCGACGGTGTCGTCCAGAAACATATCCTCGAAGATATCTTTCAGTTCTTTCTCGGTAAATGTGCTGATCAAAGCCTGCTGCATCTCCGTATTCATGTTGGTGAAGACTTCCGCGGCCGTCTCTTTGGCGATCAGGCGGAAAAGGACGACCATGTTTTCCTGCGGGAATTGTTCCAGCAATTCCGCCAGGTCCACGCTGTTCATCTCGTTGAGTTCTTTTTTGATCTGAGCGTATTTTTTCGCATGCAAAAGCTCAGTGATGTTTTTAACCGTCATACTTTGCCCTCCTTCAAGTTTGTTCTTCAAGTTCGCAAAGCATGAATAAAACGTCCTGGAGCTTTATTTTCGGGCAGACTCGCCCTCCAGGAGAGGAAAGAATGAATTTCTCGTTTTATTGATGCCTTGCCTGCAACTACCGCCCGGGTTATCCATGCTTTCCACCTCCCTCTTTCGCCGGTTTATCATCCGGCTGCCGTTTTTAGTGTATTTCCAATTTGTTAGGTTGTCAATGTTTTTAACAAAGAATTTTATCCCGGGACGACTGTCGTTTTACCGCTTCCTCCTCCCGTTCAACGTTTATGCATGGGTCAGAGGCAGGTGAGCGCTCAGCGCGGTCCAACCTGATCGTTCTTCTGGAATAAGAAGCGGTAAAAAAACATCGCCGCCTCTGTCTTTTTTCATCTGTTGCTTTATAATAAAAGAAAGAGGATACAAAAGATGAAAAGACTTCATTGGAAAGCGCTGTTACGGGTCGAAGAAATTCCCGCCGTGTTTTTATTGATTCAGCTGGGTCTTGGAATTTGGGAAAAACGAGGCTGGCCGATCCCGGTCCCCCTGTGTTCCATTACAGCCGCAGGTACGTGCCCGGATATCGACCTGATCACGCCTTATTGTACTGACATCACGGTCTATGATTACGCTTTTCTATTCACCGTCTTCTTTCTCATCATGCTTATTCTGTTCTGAAAAACCCGGAAGAAGTCCCTGCTTCCGGATATTGTCTACTGGCTGGGAGTCAGTCTTTATGCTTGGAGCGCCTGGGTTAGTGAATTTTATCTTACAGCCCAAACTTCGCTGCTTTACCTGGCGTTTCTGCGTTGGATCACGCTGACGTTTTTTCTTGATCCGATCAATTTCAGCGGCTTTCTGCTGCTGGTTGGAGTCAGCTTAAAATCGTTGTTCACATCGCTTCGCACGGTGGCAGGAGGGTAAATTTATGCGTCAGGAAGTTGTTTGTTCCCATTGTCAGAAAAGTTTTCATATCCGTCCCGGATCGCTTTTGTCGATGCGGCTGGAATGTCCGCATTGTCATGCCCGTTACAAATTATCGCTTTCCTGGATTGGCTGTGTTCTAGTGGCAATTCTCGCTGTTCTGTTTTCTGACAAGTCGCTTTGGGAAGGAATGATTTGTTTTCTGATTGCGCTTTTCGCCGTCTTCTATCTGTTTTTGCCATTTTGGCTGCAAAACGATCTGATTCGGATCAAACCGGTGAAGAATAAAACCGATCCCACCATAAAACAAGAATCTTAAAAAAGCCGCTGGCATGTCAGCGGTTTTTTTTATTTATTCAATTCGCACCGGTCAATCAACTCCCGGCTGTCAACGGCATAGGTTTCCAGGACCAGCTGATTCCCGGAAATGGTAATCAGCGAAACTGTCGCTTCCTGTTTAAGAATGCGGTAAGCGAGATACGCGGCCAGATTATCCTTAAGCTCATAGAACTTGCTTCCAGATGGGGTGCCGCCGGAAACATAGAGCGTTTCGCCGCTGCGTTTGTCCCCATCCGCCCGGCCGGTGGCCATTTCGCCCTGCATCAGCAAAGAGCGGCAGTACACATGATCGTGTCCTGAAAGCACGACGTCGACGTTCAGGTCAGAAAAAGCCTGCGCATAGGCCTCGCGGGCAGCCATGACCTTTTCATCCGCAGAGCGATCCTTGCCGCCAAAGAGCGAATAGTGCATCGTGACGATGACCCAACGCGGTTTGTGCCGCGTGATCGTCTGGCTGAGTTTATCCAGATGTGCCTGCGTATCCGTGTTCATACAGTTCAAGGAGTAGAACAAGATATCGCCGTAATCATAATAGAAATCTGATCCGTTCTTCAGCCGGTCAAACTGGCTGTCGAGCAGGTCGGTATTGCTCTCGTGGTTGCCGATGTTGATCGTAACCGGAATTTGTCTCAACGCGGCCGGACTGCGGAAGGCGTTATATTCCTCCAGCGCTTTCTCGTTGTCGCTGCTGTTGACCTGATCGCCGGCAGTCAAAATAAAGCTGAGGTCCGGCTGCAGCTGCAAAAGTGTATTGACCGCTTTCTCCCATCCAGCCTGATTCTCCTTAAGATGCTCCGTCCGGATCTGAACGTCGCCGACAAACCCGAAAGTAAGCGGCGCGGCCGGCCGGACTTCAAACGAGAAGACTTCCGAGCTGAGATTGTGCTGCAAATCGACGATTTGATACACCAGCGGCTGGCCCGGAGGCAGGTTGCTCAGCTTGCCATGATAGCTGAACGCGCCGCCGACGCCGGTTTTCCGGCCACCCATCAGCTTCCGGCCATCCGGGGTGCGCAGCGCGCTTTTATCCGTGCCCTGCGCCCAGATCAGCTCGTAGGTTCCTTTTTTATCCGTCAGCCAGTTGACGATGACCTCGTCGTTCTTTGAACCCTGTTCCAGAATCAGTCCGGACAGATCGAGCGTCTGACTGAGCGAGGTTTCGCTGGAGGTTTCCAGACTTTTCAGATCGAAATAAATATCCGAACTGGTCTGGTCGCGCTGATGCAGCTCAACCGCCAGAACGTTGCGTCCCGGCTTCAGCGAATTCAGATTGCTGATAACAAAAATATCGTTTTCTACTTCACCGACGCGGGCGGAAGAACCATACGGATTTTCCGCGGTATACCCGCCGTCCGGAATATTCGAGGCATAGATCAGCTCGCCGTTAAGATACATCATCACGGCGTCGTCATAACGAAGCTTACCGGTCAGGCACCGGACATTCCCCAGATCTCCGACTTCAAATTCCGTGCGGAAATAATAAACCGGAATCGCCCGCTGATCCGCTAAAGCATAGTTCAGCAGATTGCGCGGCGCTTTTCGGTCAACCATTTTTTTCAACTGACCATAATAGGAACCGAATGTACCGGTCCCGCTCTTCCAGGCGGAATCGTCGTAATCCGGCTCAGTCCACCGCAGACTTGCCGAAGGATCGGGATTTTCTCCCTCATCCCAATAGCGCCAGGATGTTCGGCCGCTTTCCACCAGCGTGACCGTGCGTTCCTGCGCGATCGTTTTCAGCGTGCCGTTGCGTTCCTTGTCCGTATAGCTCTGCCGCGTCAAAACGCCATAGACCAGAACAAAACCGATCAGAAACAAAGCGAGCAGCGTACCGAAAATCAGCTTGCGCTCTTCCCGGCGCGAATTGTTGTTCATCCTTCACTCCCTCCTTCCTGCGTTTCCCGGCGGTTATGTGTATACCGCTTCAGATCGCCCCAGACGTTCTTCTTGCGGCGATAGCCGATCAGCGCGTTCATCCGCACCAGCATCAGAATAAACCGGAGGCCGACCAGCTCAAAGCCGCTTAAGAGAATTGTGCGGACAACGTCGAGAAAGGTCAGCCGGATATGCCGGGTATGGATCTGCGTAAAGAACGCGATGACCGTCAGTAGACAGCCGAAACCGGCATACACCGCGAAGAATAAAAGCATAAACGGAACGTTGATGAGATTGACGAAATACGATAAAACAATCGTAAACAAACCGAAGACTTCAATATACGGCGACATCAGCTCATACAGCCAGAAATACAGAAACGAAATCGTTCCCATCAGACCGTATTCCTTCTTGCCGATCGCATACCGGTAACGCGTCAGACTTTCAAACAAGCCGATATGCCAGCGCCGCCGCTGCTTCATCAGATCGAGCAGATTCCCCGGTCCCTGCGTCCAGCAGATCGCATCCGGGGCATAGCGGATGCTGTAATCAAGATGATTCGCACGGCAGAAAACATGCAGCTTGACGACCAGCTCCATATCCTCGCCCATCGTCGAAGGATCGTAGCCGCCAGCCAGAATCACCATCTTTTTCTGAAACAGACCGAATGCGCCGGAAATGATCAGATTACCGTTGAAGTGATCCATAAAAATCCGCGAAGCCAGAAACGAACGATCGTATTCCAGCACCTGCATCGCGACGATGATCCGCTTCGGCAGGGTATATTTTGTGACCTCGCCGTCGACCATTTCAATGCCGTTGGAGATTCGCACCTGGCCGCCGCAGGCTACGACCTTATCGTTTTCCAGCACCGGCTTGGCGATCTCAAACAACGAATCCTTTTGAAGCATCGAATCGGCGTCCATGCAGATAAAGTACGGAAAGCGGGATACGTTGATGCCCATGTTCAGCGTATCCCCCTTGCCGCCGTTTTCTTTCAGGATCAGCGTCAGCTGAATCTTGTTGGATTTCGCTTCGTAAATCGCGGTTTCCGGCTTGCAGCGAAGCTGACGGCGGATCGGCCGCTCGATCTTGCGCATCTGGAAATAGTCGATCATCCGCTGCGCGGTTTCATCGGTGGATCCGTCGTCGATCACCACGATTTCAAACAGCGGATAATCCTGTCTCAGCAGCGTGCAGACGGTGTCCACAATCGTGGTTTCCTCGTTGTGGGCGGGAACCAGAATGCTGATCGGGATAAAAAACTTCCGCTTGAGGTTATTTTTCAGCTCGTCGTCGCGGCGTTTCTGATACAAATCCACCGAGCCGACAATCACTGACAAAAATAAAAACGTACTGTATCCGAATAAATAGAGAACGAAGAAAACATCGACGCAGAACAGAAAGGTTTTTACAAATTCAATCATTCTGCATTCCCCCATTTCTGCAAGGCTGGAAGCGCTTCTTCCGATGAATCCGCTTCAATGACTGCGCTTAGAATTTCATTCGATGACCCCCTCGGACTTTTCGCCATTCGATTTTCTGCGACCCTCAGTTCGCCCTTTTCATCCAGCTGAAGCAGTCCGGCGCTCAGCGCCTTGTAGCGCAGCATGTCCCGGCCGTAAGAATCCTTCAGCTGCCGGATCATTTCCAGAATGGCCAGCGGCTTCGTCAGCTGCAGCAGCGAATCGGAAGCATTGTCGCGGACATACCAGTTATCGCTCTGCACGCCGACCAGCAGCGCCTTGACGGTTTCCATCTCGGGATAACTCTCCAGGGAAGCCGCCGCGATCGCCGCATATTCCCAATCCTGTTTTTCCCAGTCGATGACAGTCTGACGCAGCACCGTTCCGGCCGGACGGTAAGGATATTTGCGGAAATAGCGCATGACGGCAAAGGTCACTTCCCGATCCAGCTCCGTTTGACTCAGCAGCGGAAATAAGGTTTCCCGAAAATTCCCGGAAACCATCCGGATAAAATCAATGAACGCAACCTGATAATGCGGTGTGAATTCATCCCAGTTTTGCCACAAAGCCTGCGCCAGCTGCTCCCGGTCGCCATGAAATTCCAGCAATCCGTCGGTCACCAGCTTGCGGCTGTGTTCGATTTCATGGCGTCCCATGACGCGATACGCTTTGACAATGTGATCAATACTTCCGCACTGATACAAGGCGCCCAACGCATTCTCCCGGCAATAAATCGAAGCTTGCGCCGTCAGCTGGATCATCGCCGTCGCGATCGGATCATTGCGGCTTTGTCCGCACAGTCTAAAACGTGTAACAAGATAGGCAAAGTAGGAACGTTCCATTACGCTTTTTTTCATCGTCCCGTCAATCAGCTCCGCAAACACCGGCTTCAGCGTCGGCAGCCAGGCCTGCAGCAGTTTTACCGTCAGTGGATTCTGTTCCAGCACGTCGACGGTTCCTTCCAGCACAACCAGATGATGTGTGTTCTTCAGATCTTTCTTTATTTTCTCATCCACGTTGGCGGCCGTCTTCTCGGGAAATAACAACAAGCGTTGTAAGCGGCGGGCCTGGTTTTGGATTTGTTTCTCCGTCCGCCGCTGCATCCACTTGTTTTTTCCCAGATAAAACAGATTGTACGCCAGCATGCACAAACACAGCGTCATGTAAACGTAAATCAGATAGTCAATCCGGATTACCATGCATGCCGCCTCACTTTCCCGCCCAGATATCCTGCATCGCGTAATAGCCTTGTTTCAGACGTTCATGCGAAGTCGGATGCCGGCCCCAGCCTTGAAGCGGAAGATCGGTCATCGGAATCGGCGTTGCTTCATCAGCGGCCAGTCCGACTCCGGCATAAATCTCATGGATCTTCAGCCCTTCGATCCCGTAATGCTCATAGTAATCGTCGTGAATCATCATTTCCGACGGATTGAGGAAATTCAGCAGCGACCAGGGCAGACGGATTTCAATCGCATCGCCCCGGATCATAAAATCGGCCAGCGAATCAAAGTCCGGATTCTCCGGATTCGCGTTGCCATGGCGAAGCTGACCGGTATTGTAGGTTTCCGCCTTATCCGCTTTCGTATTGGCCAGCTCGTCATGCGGATCGTCAGGAATCTGCAGCACCAGATTGATGTCGACAAATTCCGAGGTATCCTTTGCCGGGGCGTTGAGATAAGCGTCTTCGAAATATACGCGATGGGAATAGATCGCCCGCAGCGCTTCGTAGCGCTTCTGCACGATCAGCTTACTGTTTTCCTTCCCGTCCAGGATCAGCACAAAGTCGGCCGGCCGCTCAAACGACCGCGGGATTCCATCGCAGTGGGTACTGCCGGTCTTCGGCGTCGTATCAAATGGAATCCAGAGCTTCTCTGTCTGCGGATCATAATTTTCTTTGTTGACGTACAGATACAGATATTTTTCATCGTATTTATAAGCCAGCGAAAGTTGTCCGGTGGGCGTGTCCGTCAGCTGGACTTGATCGTCCGCGGTCCATTCGCTCACGTCGCCGTCGACATAACAGACACTTTTCTCCTCGCCCGGATCGAAGGCGAGCACGCCGAAGAATTGTTCGTTGGTCTGAACGTCGCTCCAATACGGTGTTTTCGTCAAATCGGTATAGGCCATCGTGTTCCACGTCCGCTTAAACCATTCATCCTGCCACGTGAAGACGATCGATCCCGCACAGCCGGCGCTCATGATATCCTGATAACAGGTTTTCAGCGCTTCTGCCTGATCCGCTTCGGACATGCCGCCCTGGGCGCGGTGGGTGTTGCGGTCGCTCTGCGCCCGCCCGCGTGAGCTCGGCACCCCGAATTCCGCGATGACAACCGGCATCGTGTGATACGCGTTGAGCGTCGTCAGATAAGCCTGATAGGAATTGAAGACGCCGTCAGCGTCGACAAACTGCCGCTTGTTTTCAACATCAATGTCCATGACGTCCATAAAGCCATAGTAATCGGGATAGTAGGGATAGACGTGGTAGGAAGCAAACTGCCCCGACAGAAACCGGTCGGTTGTCTGGATATGCTCGACGTCGACCTGTTCAAATTTACGGAAGTAGTATTCGACCAGCGAATCCCATTCAAGCGGGTCCGTCGTCGGCCAGTTGGCAAACGCGATCAGCCGCTGGGCTTTGTAGGTCTGCGTCTCATATTCGATGATTTTATCGCCGACCTGCGCCAGCATCGCCTCAAACGGCGACGCATCGTCAGTGGTCGTCATGTACTTCCCATGATATTGATTCTTTTTGTCCTGCATGTGATCCGTGAAGGCGACCGTCGTGTCTTCCCATTCCACACCCAGAATATACCCCAGAACCCATTGCGAAATATCATGGTTGTAAGAGCCGCTGCCCAGACCCTCGCCTAAGGAAAACCGTTTGTTTCCATGGATGATATCGACTAACGTCCGGCTGTCCTGGATCATCGTGTTCATGAAGTCCGGATCGTAGGCGTCGCGGTGGGAGAACAGCGTGTAATCATTCACCCACAAGCCGTGGATCAAATAGAGCGGTTGTTCGCGGTCCTTGTTGTATTCCCAAAACGCATTGTAGAAATCATCCTGAAGCAGCGTGTAGACACGGATGCAATTCGCGCCCATCGCCTGAATTTCGGCGAACCACCGCAGATAGGTTTCCTTATCAATCGCGTAATCCGTCGCAAAATGGCCCGGAATCCCGCTGCCCAGATTGGCGCCGCGGATCTCGAAAGGTTCCATGCCCTGCCCCTGATCGACAAGAATCGTCTTGCCCTCAACTTTTGTAAACGTCTCCACCGACGTTTTCCGCAGGCTTTCCCATTGAAAGGTCAGTCCGATGCGGGAAGACAGAAACAACCCGCCGGCGGCGAGCATCACGATCACGGCGCAGGCGATAATAAATTTTTTCATGCAGGCTCTCCTCCTTCCGGCTTAATGGTTATACTTCTTGACCGCGGATTCATGACAATACTGCCTGAGCACTTCGATATGCTCATCCAGCCAGGCCAGCCGCTGCAGATACGCGTCATGAAACTGTTTCACCGCCGCTTCATAGGACCGCAGATTCTTTTCATCCGGCAACAATTTATTGCGTTTGTCCAGATTTTCCGGATCAAAGCTGTAGCCCCAGACCGCAAAATTCCGGTCGACGGCCGGTCCCAGATAATCGACGACTTCCTGGATATAGGCGGATACCTGTTCATCGCTCAGAATCCCTGCGCGCAGCTGGCGATACCGGTAGATGACCTGATTGATAAAGTCCTCGTCCTTGATCAGCATCGTGAACCACGGCGCCTGTACGGAGACGAATTGGCGGATCAGAAAGTCATCGTCGGAGCTGTCGGAAACATTGCCCAGACTGTTGTTGAAATCCCAGACGACCGGTTTGAATTTCCCGTTGACGTCTTTGTAGAAGAAGGTCGAAAGGTTGCCGGTGTCATGTTGCACAAAGACTTCCATAAGAATGAAGTAATCAACGAATTCGTCGATGTCGATGAAATTTTTATAACCGTAGCGCGAGCTGTCGTAATCGAAAGAATACAGCGCTTTTTCAAACCGGCTGAGATCGCGTTCAATAAAGTCCTTCAACGGAGGCGTCAGCGCTTCGCTGCCCGGATAGCGGATATCGAAGAACGCACTTTTACGCAGAATCTGCACGTATTTTGTAAAATTATCCGCTTTGCTGCGCGGGTCCGGCTGGGCCGCATTGTCCAGCTCCACGATATAACCGGTAACGTTGCGGGTATTATTCGGCTTTTCGATTTCGATCCGGCCCTTGCCGGTGCTGACGGTTTCCATCATCACGTACACGCCGCGGTATTCACCGTTGATCACCACTTCGCAAAACCGCACGTCCGGCGCATAGTCCATCAGCTCGCCCGCCAGGTTCATCGCGACATAGTTGCGCATTAACGTCTTGTCCAGAAACGGCCCATGCAGCGCCCAGTCATGATCCGCTTCCATGCCCATGATTGATACATTTTTATTTTCTCCGTCGTGGTGGATTGTCTTGATCGCAAAAGACTGTTTATCAAACCAGCGCGAAGTGTTGCCGCGCACGCGGATCCGAATCTGTGTCTTCAGCGACGACGGATCCTGAAGCGTGTTCAGCTTATCATCCTGATTGATAATTTTCATATTTGCGACCAGAAACTCCTCGCCGGTTGACGTCATCGTCATCTTGCGGTGGGAGCGATCGTCGCCATAATAAGGCACGCCGGGAATTGCTTCGTCCGTTTCGATCACCACCAACGGCAGATGCGTGCTCAGCTGGTCCACGTCGACGGCCGCTTCATCATATTGATATTTCGAGATTTCCGTCTCCCGAATGCAGTCCAGCGCCGCGGATGGATCGTAGGCGGGCGCCGCTTCCCGGTGCTGATGAATCCGTGTCTGCATTTTTCCAAAGGTCAGCTGGGCTGTACCGCTGACCACGACCACAGCCGCCAGCGTCAGCCAGGCCATTGTCCGTTTACGCATGGATCAGACCTCTAGCTGCTGATATCATCGTCCTGGGCGACGATATTCACATACTGGACATGTTCGATCTGATATAATTCCTCGTCAATGCTCGAGGTCTTCCTGAGGTTCTTTTCATAGGTTTTCCGCGGAATTTCATAGATCAGTTCGATCGTTTCGCGGGTTGTGTTCTTGACGCGCAGATCCAGGCGGCCGTCAAAATAATGCGTGATAACCGACATGATCCGCTCCTCCGTACTGCGTGCGCCGCGCACGATCAATAGCATCCTGTTTTCATTCTTGATCCGCCCCAGCACCAACAGCACCAGAAAAACCCCGGCGGAACCCAGCCCCGCCGTCATATAATCGCCGACGCCGCAGGACAGACCGGCGACGATCGCCCAGAAGATATAAACGGTGTCGCGGGAATCCTTGATCGCCGTTCTGAAACGCACGATCGACAGCGCGCCGACCATGCCCAGCGACAGCGCGACGTTGTTGCCGATCGCCGTCATGACGACTGTCGTCAGCACGGTCAAAACGACCAGACTGACGTTGAATTTGCGGCTGTAAACGGTTCCGGCATGCGCCAGATAATAAGAAAGATAAATGACGAAGCCCAGCACGATCGCGATCAGAATCTGCGCCAGAATCTGCCCGGCGTTCAGCGCCTCGATCTGCTGCATTAAATTCGATAAATAAGAACTCACTCGATGTTACCCCCTTTTTAATAAAATTCAGTGTATCGCAGCCCGATCCGCCGCGCCATGCAATACTTGCTCGCGGACAGTTCGCTCTGATTGCAGCTGCGGAGAATGTCGCGCACATACGTCAGCAGGAAATGATTGTATTTCACTTCCAGAATGGTTTTCCACGGGTCCAGCATCGGCGCCATCGCCAGCTCCCCGTCAAAAATATCATAATGAAACTCGTTGGCCCGGATCTCACTGTCCAGCGTGATGCGGATGCTGTTCTCCGGCAGCACATACGCCTTGCGGCGATATTCGACCACCGTTTTCGGCCGGTAATGCTCACGGTTTAAAATGGCGTAACATTCCGCCGCGAACGCTTCCTTGTATTTTAACAGCGGACTGAAATCCCCTGCGATCAGCCGCACGGCGTCTTCGCACCTGATGGGCAGCGAACGCTTGAGCTGATTGGAACCCTGTTTCTGCTTCATTTCCAGAAAGGCAGTTTTATCCTGAGGATGATACACACGCAGACGCATTTTCCGCCGTTCCTCCACGCCGTCCATCTTTGCGTTGAAATCCCGGTCGCTCAGCGTATCGAAATATAACGATCGCACCCGATATCCCCCCTGCACAAGATCGCCGTTATGGGTATCCTGATGCAGCAGCGCGTCCAGCTGGCCCTCGAAACGAGCCCGCTGCGTCGCTGAAATCAGAAATTTCCGTTCCTGCCGCAGTACCTCGTTCATTGACTCTCCTCCATCATTTCAATCAGCGGCTTCGACCAGTGATAATCATGAACGATGCTGATCAATGGAAATGCCTGATCGACTTGTTTCCAGGCCGCCTCTGCCGCGGCCAGCCCCTTGTTGCGGTAAGTCTTGTCTTCCGTCAGACCGTGCTTGCCCACCTGCTGAAATTCCAGGATGCAGTGCAGAACCTTCCCATATTTCTTTGTAAGCTGGGCTTCCGTTTCCAGTTTCTCGACTTCCGCCCCGCAGTCATAATCCATGACCGCCACCTCATCGCAGCCGTCCCGGATCAGGATTTCCAGAAGCTCCGTCAGGCCCTGGTCATCATAATGGCGGGGAATGCAGGCGATGAAGATCAGATCGTGCTTCTGCGCGTAGCGGTAAGCTGCGATCATCCCGGAAACATAGGTTTCCATGTGTCCGGCAGGATCTTCCTTCCAGCGCGAACGAGTGTACGGCTCCACGTCGACCATCACGCCGACAAGCTGTTCCGCCGGTGTGACCTGATCGTTATACCGGACGAGTTCTTCCAGATATGCAATCAGGGATGCACCGTCGGCCTCATAGCCCCAATCGGTTTCGCCAACCAGCGCGTAAGTTTTCACCTTTGCCTGATGCAGATGACGGACAAAAGCGGCTGTCGTTTTGCGGTCAACCGGAACGCTCAGTTCCTGAACCCAGTCGGTAATCTGAAATCTGCCGATCAGCTCGTCAACGTCTTTTCGATCAACCACCCGCTCCTCCTGCCATTCAAACATTCCCCGGCGCAGCGGCGGGCTTTTGCTTTCCATCGGGCGAACAACGAGGAATGAGGCCGCAGCGCCGATCCCCAGAATCACGAATGCCGCGATTTTCCATGTCTGTTTTTTCATCAAATTCCCCCTCCCTCACTTATCAAAGATGCTATCTGCGTTTCTTCTTTCATCATTTCAGTCAAATTAACGGAAATTTGCCAGTCTTTTTATGATGATCCGGACCACGGTCGCTGTCACAAAATGGCAGCCCTATGCCAAAGATGGCCGCGTTAGTTTCTATTTACAGTATGATCTGGCTGATTCCCTCATACCTGCAATATGCCCTCTCCTTTTGAACCTTGTCTTTTTTCCTGCGTCCGCCATCCACCGCTTTCGCATCTTTCCTTTTACGCAGAATGCGAATCACCGCAGTCTCACCGAACGAAGGACTTATAACCGTCAGGTTTTTAAATAGATCAAATACCCCCTATATCTGATTATGGATACAAAAGATTGACCGCTGCTTTGAGGCCGCTGACGCAAAACAGTTTTTTCAGCTTTGCTTCTAAGGATTTAAGATGCCGCGCCGACTTTTACGCCGGGATGCTTTAGCGGCGTGAAGCCGCATTTTCTTCATTTCTCCGGTGCACTTCGACGCGAGTCGGCTGCAGCGGATAGCTGTAACGCAACAGGATGTGCGGACAACCGTTTGTATGTTTCTGATAAAAAGTCCGGGTGATCCGATCCGCGAGCTTATCTGCGTTATCAAGGGTTATATCAGAAACCATAACCAGATACTGACAACTGCTGTACTGCGTAAAAACATCGCTCATCCGCAGATGATCATGAATAATCACCCCCAGAATATCCATTTCCTCATCGCGGCGCACCAATGCCGGAAAGTCGCCCTTGTTGTCCGTCAGAGTGAATAAAAGAAGAAAGGCCGATTCCTGAGAACGGCACATTTTCCGTTCGGCAAAGCGGTAAATTGCTTTAAACGTTTCATAATCCTGACAGAAGGAACCCGGGCGGGCGTGACTTTCGTGCATTTGTGAAGCGATTAACTTCATATCGAGCGTCACTCCGCCGTTTTCTTCCTGCCGCTTTAACTCCATCTTGCGGATATTGCGGACATGTTTTTTCTGTATGATCTGCTGATCCGCCCGATCGTACATTCTCTGATACGTATCGCCAGGCATGGAAGCCGTTTGAAAAATCGTGACGTCCAATCGCAGATTCAGGCATTCGCGAAGACGTATATGCCGCAGTCGCTGGCGAAGCTGCGTGCACAGCTGCTCAGCTTTCTTTTCATCCTGTCCTCTGAGCAATACTGTGAATTCATCGCCGCCCACACGGCTGATCAGACTGTCGGGCGGCAGCATTTTTATCAACACATAACCAACGTTCTGCAGGACCTGATCGCCGGTGATATGACCATACCGGTCGTTCACCTGCTTGAAATAATCCAGATCCATCATGATTAAAATCCCTGTATTTTTATCAAGCAGCCATTCATTGCACAGCCGTTCCATGGCTTTGCGATTATACAGACCCGTCAGCCAGTCATGTTCTGCGTCGTATTGCAGCGCCTGATTTTCCTCTTCAAGCTGTTCCCGGGACTTGACGTTGCGTTTCACAGTCCGGATTTTTTGATCAGATTCCTGTACTGTTGGATTCATATTTATTTTTCTCCTTCTTTTCTTTCTGCAGTTGGAAAACGATGACCTCTTTAAGCTCAACGTCAAAACTAAATGCTCAACTCAAAACCACCGGTCGGGCCTGAGCCTCGCTGTAAACCCTAATCGGCAATTTTATCCTGCCTGCATCTTCAGGAACGCGGCGTATTGCGGCTTTAAATAACCATGCCGGTCTTCAAGCTCGCCTTACGCCGGCCCACGACTAAAATCCCCATCGTGATCACCTCAATTTTAATAATGTTACCACACGCCCCGTTACAAATCCGTTACAAACCGGCTATGCATTTCACGCAAAAAAAAGACTCCCATGAGGAAGCCGGATATGCTGATGATGAAAGTTCTGCGTTTATTCCAGGCGGAATTCCGCCCATTCATAGCAGCAGAGATAATCGTGACGATAACTGTTGACAGCTTGCGGATCGCCGTCCAGGAAGTGATAACTGTCGCAATCCAGCCGTTCCGGAAGGATCGCGAGGCTGTTCCATGAGCGCAGCAGAATTTCTTCGATGCCCGCCGCCTGCAGCGCTTCCCGCAATCCCTTGACAACAATCCGGAAGTACCCTTTTTTACTGGCCTTAATCGAAGCATCGCCCCACAATGCGGCACAGGCGTCCGCCGCCGTCACGCTGACGCCGCGCCGGTCGATCAGATAAGCCAGCAGTTCTTTGGATTTTGCGCGTTTAAACGTGACAGGACGGCCATCCACAAAAATATCAAAGCCGCCGAAGGTCTGCACCCGCACCCGCTTTTGCCGCAGCGCTTCGCCATAGGCAAAGGTCAGTTCCCGGCGCAGAGCCTCCGCTGTGACCGGCTTTAACAAATAACCTGTCGCATGCATCTGAATCGCGCCCAGCGCGTATTGTTTATAGCTCGTGACAAAAATGATATGCGCCTGCGGACAAAGATCTTTCAATTTTTTTGCCAGCACCAATCCGTTCATACTTCCCAATTCGATGTCCAGAAACGCGGCGTCGAAAGGATGATCACGAACATAAGCCAGCGCCTCGCTGGGAACGCCGAACGTTCGTAAGACACTGTCCGGCGCCGCTTCCGCCAGCGCTTCCTCCAGATCTTTCAGCGCGAAAGGTTCGTCGTCGACTGCGATATAATTCATAACGTTGCTCCTTCCTTGGGAATCATGATGGTCGCCACAGTCCCTTTGCCCGGCGTACTTTGCAAGGTCAGCGTTCCGCCGCATAACATCCCCAGCCGCTCCCTTACATTTTTAATTCCGATATGAGATTGATTGTCTTCTTCAAATTTATCAGAGAAACCCAAACCATCGTCAGCGACGATGACAAGGTAAGCGTCTGGCGTTTCCTCAGTCCGGATCGTAACGGTGCCTCCTTCTTCCCTTCTCAATACGCCATGGCGCACGGCGTTTTCCACAATCGGCTGCAGCGTGAGCGAGGGAATCGAAAAATCCCGCGCTGTAATTTCATAAACCACTTTAAGCCGGTTCTGAAAGCGCTGACGTTCCAGTGACAGATAATTTTCCGCATGGAGAAGCTCCTGTTCAAAAGGAATCGGCGCCTTGCTTTCCAGCGAATCCATATTTCCGCGCAAAAACAATGAAAAATCCCGGATTGCCGCTTTCGCTTGATGGGGATCCACATCGCAAAGCTGGCAGATTGTTGTCAACGTGTTGTATAGAAAGTGCGGCTGGATTTGCGAAAGCATGATTTCAACCCGGGATTCCGCCAATTCTTTTTCCTGCTGCCGGATCAGCAGATCACGCTCGGACTGAATATTGACAAAGATAAACAACAGCGCCAGCGTTACGCCGACATTCACCACCGCGATCCCGCGAAGAAACATCTGCGACGCCCCGGCGCCAAGCGGAATAAAGATATACAACAAAAAGAAGATCACTTCACGGCGGATGAGCTTTTTTCGATTCAGTACGACCAGCCAGGTAAACGACAAATAACAGAACAGCGGAACCAGCTGGGATATCAAAAACAGCGAACCCCGCTGATAGCCGGCGGCGGTAATGGTAAAAATCGCTCCGGTCAGCGGACTGATCAGCGCGAAGAAAATCTGTACGCCGCACAACAGCGTGATACTCCGCAAAAAGATCGTTCTTACAGGATGCGTCAGTTTCAAATATTCATCGATGTAACGGGCAAAAAAATACAGGACAAAGGCGGAGCTGACATAATACAGGACAACCAGCAAGATTGCCGCTGTCATCATCAACGGAGTTGTGATATCCCGGAAGCACCAGTCGCCCAGATCACCGATAATCATCAATCCGTTGGAAACGCTGACCCCCAGAAAATAGCGGTTTAATTTCTGATGCCAACGATGATCGTTTCCAAGATAGATGATCGGGATGAGCGATAAGATCAGGCAGAAAATGTCCAGCGCAATATTGGCAATCAAGAAGTTATCCACAGCCACTCCCCCTGTCTCTTCTATTGAATTGAGACCATTATAACAGAGTGCGCCAAAAAAGAAAATGCAGATATTCTGACCTGAGAAAGCGGTTTCACGCTGCGTCGTCTCCGTGAAAGGCCGCGGCTGTCCGGCTGCTTGATCGCCGCCAAAAAAGCGAGACGATTTTCATCCTCTCGCTGTAAGCTCTCACTGCAGGTTCTGCCGCTGATTCCGCTTGTCCTGCGCGCCGGGTTCACCCGGTTTGCGCCTCGTCAAGGAGCGTGTGACCGATGTCTTTCCCCGTGGTTTTGATCAGCCCTGAGACTGATCAATCTGCCGCTTCAAGAACACGGCTCCGCCGATCAGTACGACCGCCGCAAAGACCAGAATCCCAATCGCAAACGGAACGATGCTTCCGGTTTTCTTTACTTCCGGTTCAGGTTCCGCCGCTTTCTCTGCGACTTGAACTTTCAGACTGAACCGCTCGCCGCCCGCTGAATAGGTAATCGTCGTTTCACCGGTCTTCAGCGCTTTTACAGTATAGCTGTCCTGTCCTGTGATTTCCAGAACTGAGGGATCGTATTCCCAACTGCCGCCCTCCGGCTGCGGTTTCAGCGTCGTTTGTTCGCCGACCGTTAAATTCAGGGAACCTGGAAGTCCGCTGATCACAACCGGTACTTCAGAGAATCCAATATAATCAGGCCAGCTGTCCATAGTGAGGGTTATCGTTTTGGACGTCACTTTTTTCGTATCTTTCACCCATGTTTTATTCTGACAAATCCATACGTTTAATTCCGTTCCGTCTTTTTGATCCACCGGAATTTCAATCGTCAGCGAGCCGCGGTATTTTCCCGCCTTCAGCTGCAGCCGATAGCCAGACAGCCAGCCGTCCTTCTTCTGCTGCTCACGAATTGCGTCGCATGCATCGCAAGACCCTTCCTTATGCGGCAGTTCCGCGGAGGCCGCCAGCGCCGAGTTAAAGCTGAACTCGCCGTGAATCTGAATCCCGTTCTCTTTGGACTTCAATGTTTTCTGCGCATATTCCGGACCGGTGGCCGGGATTTCCTGCCACTCCAGTTGTCTTCCGCAAACGGTGCAGACTTTCTTTTTGCTTCCCGGTTTTGTCGCGGTGGCCTTTTCAATGATGATCCAGTCGCCCGGCGTGTGCTCCGCGATTTCCGCCTTGGCGCCGTCGCCGTCAAGGCATTCGCGGTAATGCCAGGTCGGATCGGACTGCATCGGCCCATAATTGTGTTCGTGCACCGGCTGCGGTTTCGGGGTCGGCGTTGGCGTCGGGGTTGGCGTTGGTATGATTTCCGTCACTTTTACCGTCTTTTCCGCCCGCTGAACAAAAGGTCCCCAGGTCAGGTCGCACTGATAGACGCCGCTGTGGCTGGCCTGCGCCTGATCAATTTTCAAAGTCGGATTTGTCTGCGCACTCAGCGGAGTTCCGTTAAAGCTCCATTGATATGTGACGTTCCCGTTGATCTGCGGTTTTATCGTCAATTCCAGCGTTTCCCCGGCCTGGATATCCTTTCCTTCGATGACCGGAACAGAAGAACCGGAAGGAAATACAGATAAATCCGCATACGTCTGACTGTTTTCAAACAGCAGTAAGACGGCCGGCACATTCTCAAACGGAGTAGTTTGCCAGTTCGGCTTGTTCGCCGGCATTCCCAGCACGCTCAAGCCTGTGCAGTTTTTAAAGGCTCCGGCGCCCAGCGTCGTCGTTTTGATCAGATTGGCTTCGCTGATCGAAGCGCAATGAGCGAAAGCTTCCTCACCGATCGTTTCGACATGTGACAAATCAATCTGCGTCAGGGCTGCACATTGGCTGAACGCCCGGTTGCCGATGACGCTTAATCCCGGATTCAAATTCGTCGAAGCCTTGAGCTTTAATTGATGACAGTCTTCAAACGCAGAGTCCTGCAGCAGGGTACCTGCGATAAATCCACTTCGCCCAGACGACCGCAGCTCTTAAACGCACTGTCGCCGATCATGACGACATGCGATAAATCGACGGCCGTCAGATAAGTGCAGCTGGTGAAGGTGAACGGATGAATTATCGTTACTTTCTCATTCAGATTGGTTCCAGCTTTCAGCGTCAGCTTTTCGCAGTTTTTGAAAGCGGCGGCCCCGATCGCCTCAACTTGGGACAGATCCACACCCGTCAGTTTTCCGCAATTCTCAAAAGCAGATTCGCCGATCGTTTTCAGCGCCTGGCTTAAATTGGTATCCGCCGCCAGCGTCAGATTGGAACAGCCGGTAAAGGCTTTTTCTCCCAAGGTCTGAACCTGGGAGAGATTAACGGCTCCCAGACTGGCGCAGCCTTCAAACGCACTGTCGCCAACGACATTGACCCCCGCCAGATTCACCGCGGTCAAATGCGTGCAGTCCTTCAACGCCTGTTCACCGATCGTCTTCACTGACGCGGGCAAAACGAGGTTTTCCAGGGAAGTCATGCTTGAGAAAGCCGCGTTGGGAATGGTAATCAGCGCTGTTTTTTCCAAATCCAATGTTTTTAAATTCGTCAAGGTTCCGCGAATGTACTTCATATCCTGTTCATTCAGCGTACCTTCGATAAACAAGGCCGCGATCTTCTGCGGCAAGACCTGTCCCTTTTCCACCTTGGTCTTCAGCTCGCCCGCCTTCACCGTGACGCGCACATAGTTTTCAGGCAGCGTCGTCGGCTCGAAGCCGGTCACCGTGACCACAATTTCCGGCAGCGCCGCAGCCGGCGCCAGAACATAGCCTGAGCCAGGTTCAGCGATAAATATATAATCCTGTGGTTTTGACGGATCGTAAGTTGCGTCCTTCGCTTTCCACCTAACCGGAATGTCTGGCAGCGGATTCTTTTCCAAATCCGTCCCGGATAACGATTCCGGAAGGTTCAATTTTGACAGAGCCGTGCCCACCGCTACGGTTTGTTCGGCAACGTTCGGTTCCAACGGGTCAAAGGAGGCGATCGTCACTTCGCCAGCCTGTCTGGCCGTCCGTTTCCCGGTCCGGTTCATGCCGGTATTCAGGACAAGCCGTCCCGGGGCGGCCGCAGGCAAAACCTCGCCTGTTCGCTCTTCCGCAAGCGTCTGAGTTGCAGCCGGCTGCAGCGAGAAGAACAATCCCAGCGACAATCCGCCGATCATGATCAGATGTCTTAATCTTTTCTTCATGATATCCCTCCTTTTTGTCCAGGCAATTCATTACAATCTTTCAGCGCAAAGCTTAAAAACCTGAATTCTGTCATCCTGAGACTGCGCAAAAACACCCGGGCTGAATCCGTTTTCGCAGAGATCTTCAAGCTGTCGAATTCTGTTTTTCTGAAATCTGCTTCTTCGGTGCGCTTCAACCGTCACTTTCGCCTGCAGGATAACATCGTTTCTTTTCTGATTTTATTATACACGGAATTTTTCCGGTTTCTCCTGCCGCCCGTTCAAAGTCATGGAAATGTAAGACTCTCATTCGAATTTCGCAATGATTGAAAGCAAAATCCCGTCTTTTCCCCCTGCTTTCACGCAGTCAGGGGAACCGCCGGCGGCAGTCTTGATCAAAGATCAAAGCATGGCTTTGCTGATTTGTGAGCGGTCTTCCTGCCCTGCGGCCTTTTCCAAAGAAGCCGCAATTTCACACGCTGCAATCCCTGCTGTCTGATCGGTGATCATGACTGTTTTTTATCATTTTGAATGATCACAAGCGATAGTGGCGTATTGTAGGCGTTCAGATTGCATTGGCAGCGCATCCGCGATGCCGCTCCCCTGCAATTCCTCCATTGAATCCGGCTTCACCCTGCACTTTAAAAATCCGCTGCTTTATTGCTTCCACTCTGGCAGCACTTTTATCCATCGCCGCACTAAAAAAGGAAAAGGAAGAAATTTATCCAGACGAGCTGCAGCCCAACACTGGCCCGCAATCCGCTGACGATAAATATCAAAATTCCTTTTCCATAAACCATCCTGCTTAACGAAAACAATCATCGCTGCAGCGATCCAAACCGCAGTTGCCTGTTCTCAGACTGAATATAGATTCTTTTATTCACAATCCTCAAACTGTGAGTTATACAGGGAAGCGTAGAAGCCGTTATCCGCCATCAGCGAATCATGCGTGCCCGCTTCGACGATGTCGCCGTCCTTCATGACCAGAATCAGATCGGCGTCGCGGATCGTGGACAGACGGTGCGCGATGATGAAGCTTGTGCGGCCTTTCATCAACGTTTCCATGCCCTTCTGAATCAGGACCTCCGTCCGCGTATCGACCGAGGACGTCGCTTCGTCCAGAATCAGAATCTTCGGATCCGCCAGGAACGCCCGCGCAATCGTTAACAACTGCTTCTGCCCTTGCGAAATATTGCCGGAATCCTCGTCGATCATCGTTTGATAGCCATGATCAAGCGTGCGGATAAAGTGGTCCACATGCGCCGCCCTGGCCGCCGCGATGACTTCCTGATCCGTCGCGTCCAGCCGTCCGTAACGCAGGTTCTCCATGACCGTGCCGTCAAACAGCCACGCGTCCTGAAGCACCATGCCAAACAGCGAGCGCAGATCTGACCGCTTGTAATTTCTGATATCCTGTCCATCGACATAAATCGTTCCGCCGTTGAGCTCATAGAACCGCATAAGCAGCTTGACGATCGTCGTTTTACCCGCGCCGGTTGGCCCGACGATGGCAACCCGCTTGCCGGCGTTGATGAACATCGAGAAATCATTGATGATGATCTTGTCCGGATTGTAGCCGAAATGAACGTTTTCAAACGTCACCTGTCCCTGAATCAGGGATTTGCCGTGCCGGTCGCGAACTGGCGCCGGCGTTGTGGTTTCAGCGACTTCTTCTTCCTCGTTTAAGAATTCGAAGACCCGCTCTGCCGCCGCCGCTGTCGACTGCAGGACGTTCATCGACTGAGACAGCTGGTTGATCGGCTGATTAAAGTTGCGGACATAGGCGATAAAAGCCTGAATGTCGCCGATTTCAATCGCGCCCCTGATCGCCAGCCAGCCGCCCAGGATACAGACGCCGACATAGCCGAGGTTGCCGATCAGCGTTGTTAACGGCTGCATCATGCCGCTTAAGAACTGCGATTTCCACGCGGAATCGTACAGCCGCTGGTTATTCTCACTGAATTCCGCGATCGAACGTTCCTCGCCGTTGAACGCTTTCATGACGATATGCCCGGAATACATTTCTTCAATATGGCCGTTGACTGCGCCCAAAGCTTCCTGCTGACGGGCGAAGAACCGCTGCGAACGCTTGACGATCTGCATGACCAGGATCGCTGAAAGCGGCAGAACACAGAAGGCCATCAGCGTCATTTCCCAGCTGATGGACAACATCACAATCGTGAAGCCGAACAGCTGGACAAGCGCCGTGATGATATTCGCCAGCGACTGATTCAGCGTCTGCGAGACCGTGTCGACGTCGTTGGTCGCCCGCGACAGAAGATCTCCATGCGAATGCGTGTCAAAATATTTAAACGGCAGCCGGTCGATCTTCTCGGCCAGCGCTTTGCGCAGGTTGTAGGAAACCTTCTGCGCGACACTGGCCATCAGCCAGTTCTGGAAATAATGAAACAGGGCTGATAAACCGAACAAACATAATAAGAAAATCAGAATTTCAGCGATCCTGCCGAAATTAATGCCTCCGGTTCCCATCGCTTTCGCACTCAGTCCAACAGCCAGTTCCGTCGTCGCTTTGCCTAAAATTTTCGGACCGACAACCGTCATGACGGTCGCGACGGCCGCAAACAGAATTCCAAACACCATGGATAAAGAATATGGCTTGATGTAGCGCAGCAGCTGCTTCATCGTGCCCTTGAAATCTTTGGCCTTTTCGCCGGCGCCGCGCATTCCATGTCCCCGTCCCATCGGACCGCGCATCATCGGTTTCGGATTATGCTTCGTGTTCGTCATGATCCAATTCCTCCTTTGACAGCTGCGAATACGCAATTTCCTGATACACCTCGCAGGTCTTCATCAGCTCATCATGCGTTCCGATTCCGGCGATACGGCCTTTATCCAGCACAACAATCTGATCGGCATGCATGATCGACGAAATTCGCTGCGCGACCAACAGCACCGTGCTGCCGGTCCGCTGGCACAGCTCGTTGAGGGCTTTGCGCAGCGCCGCATCGGTCTTGAAGTCCAGCGCGGAGAACGAATCGTCGAAAATATAGATTTCCGGATTGCGGACCAGAGCGCGGGCAATCGACAGCCGCTGCTTCTGTCCGCCGGAAACGTTGGTGCCGCCCTGTGCGATCGGCGCGTCGTAGCCTTCCGGTTTGGCGTTGATGAACTCGCTCGCCTGAGCAATTTCCGCTGCCTGCTTAAGCTGATGCCAGTCGGCATCGGCGTCGGCATAGCGCAGGTTGGATTCGATGGTGCCGGAGAACAACACGCCCTTCTGCGGTACATAACCGATCTTATGGCGCAGTTCCTGCTGACTGACCTCGCGGATATCCACGCCGTCAACCTCGATCGAGCCCGCCGTGACATCAAAGAAGCGCGGTACCAGATTGACGATCGTGGATTTGCCGGAACCGGTCGAACCGATAAAGGCCGTCGTCTGTCCCGGACGGGCCAGGAACGAAATGTTTTCCAGAACGTTTTCCTCAGCGCCCGGATAGCGAAACGCCACGTCTTTAAACTCAACGTAGCCATGCTGCTGAGGATCAAACGACTTCGGCTGCTGCGGATCGGCGATCGACAGCGGGCAATTCAGCACTTCCAGCACACGCTTGATCGAAACCACCGCCCGCGGCAGCATGATCGAAACCATCGTAATCATTAAGAACGCCATGATGATCTGCATGCTGTACTGAATAAACGCCATCATGTCGCCGACCTGCAGCGTGCCCAGATTGATCTGATGGCCGCCGACCCAGACGATCAGGATGCCGACGCAGTTCATCACCAGCATCATCATCGGCATTAACAGCGCCAGTGTGCGGTTGACAAACAGGTTGGTTTTCGTCACATCGGTATTGACCTGATCAAATTTCTTTTCTTCATACCCCTGGGTATTGAACGCCCGGATAACCGGCAGGCCGTCCAGAAATTCGCGCAGGACGGAGTTCATCTTATCCAGCAGTTTCTGGATGATTGAGAACTTCGGCATGACGACCGCAAACGCCACGCCCATGATCGCCATGATGACCACGACGACCAGGGCGATGATCCAGGTCATCGACGCGTTGGTGTTCAGCACCTTGATGATCGCGCCGACGCCGATGATCGGCGCATACACGACAATCCGCATAAACATGACCAGCACCTGCTGAATCTGCTGAACGTCGTTGGTCGTCCGGGTGATCAGCGTGCCGGTGGAAAACTGATTGAATTCCGCAGATGAGAAATTTTCAACCTTGCTGAAAACCGCCAGCCGCAGATTGCGGGAAACGCCGGCCGCAATCCGCGAAGCCAGAAACGTTACGATGATCGCGCAGATCGTTCCAAACAACGCGATTCCCAACATCCGCAAGCCGCTGCTGAAAATGTAATTGAGCTGAATTGAATCGGTATTGATGCCGATTGCCCGATACTCCATTTTAATAAACTGGGCTGACGCTACCGGTGACGCATTTTCACCAGCCACTTCCAGACTGGCGTCGATCCTGGCAACGATGTCGTCAATGACTTCCTGCGGCAGCTGCCTCAGCAGGGAAAACAGATCGACGTCCTCCGGCAGATTTAATTCTTTGAATTCCTCGCTATTCTTTAAGCCGGGGAGACTGACGACGATCATTTCCGCCCGCGCCAACATCGAATTGAGCGAGGCACGTGCCTCGTCAGTCAGCGAATTCAGGAAATATACCGGTTCCTGTTCGACTAACGGAGCTTGTTTGATCTGTTTTGCGCTGGCCTGTCCGGCGTCCACCAGCGTATAGCTTGAAAGAAACAGCTGCTGCTGTTCGTCATTAAGAAACATTGCCAGTTTTTCCGCTTCGCTTTTCCGGATCACTTCCGGAACCGCGCTGCGAATGCCGCCGGATTGAATCCCGACGTCGACGATGTCGGCCATGTAATCCGGCAGCGCCAGCTCGCATTGAGCCTGGGCAAACAACAGCACGATAACCGCCGCGATGGAGAGCGCGAACGGTTTCAAATACTGGGTGATTCTCACCTTTTTGATCCTGACCATAAAAAAACTCCTTTCTTACTTTTCCTGCGAATCCCGGCTTGCCAGACTCTGACAATATTCAATCGTCCGTTCCAGCGTGCGGATTAAAGCCAGGCTGTCGGATTCGCCCAGATAGCGGAAATAGGCGGTCAGCTGATCACAGAATTCCTGTTCTCTTTTCTGCATCAGCTCGCGGCCTTTCTCCGTCACCCGAATGTAGACGCTGCGCCGGTCGTTGTCCAGGAGTACCCGCTCGACCCATCCCTGCTGCTCAAAGGAACGGATTCCCTGCGATACCGCTGCCGGACTGACGTGGAAATAGTCCTTGATCTGGCTCATTTTGATCATTCCTTCGGGGTTGAGATGAAGAATTCCGTGCAGAATCATCATATCCCGGGAATTCATCGTTTTCTTCTTGCGTCCGCGAGATTCGCTGCGCTGGCGCATGTCGTAAATCAGCCGCATCAGTTTTTGAGCAATTTCCTGTTCATCCATACCGGTCACCTCTTTTGTCTGGATAGTTAAGTTACTTAATATTTAACTATGTTAACCAATTATACTCTACTCTTTATAAAATGCAATATGGTTTGCAGAGTTTCCCACAAACTGCCTAAATTGTCTTTTTTGCTTGCGTGCCGGGATATCGTTATGAATGCTTCTTTATCCTGATTTTCGCTCTCAAACACCGGCGGTGAAGTCGAAAAGAGAAAAAATTCAGTTTAACCGGTTAGAAAAAATAAAAAAACTCTTGCACTGCGCAGCGTTTTAGTGTAATATATAAAAGCAGTCGGAAAAATGACTGTTTAACGATCATGCGGTAGTGGCGAAATCGGCAGACGCGCACGTTTCAGGGGCGTGTGGGTAAAACCATGTGGGTTCAAGTCCCACCTACCGCACCAGATAAAAACAAACAGCTGAACGCGAAAGCGGGCAGCTTTTTTTATGTCTGCCGCGGAATTAACCGCAGATTGTGCATTTGAAATCCCGTTGTCCACCACTCTTCTTCCCTCAGCCTTTCCTGTGGAATCCCGGACACTCTGGAAATTCCGCAATCGGGCAAGGATGTAAAATGATTTATTTTGACATACAAACTAAATTCTGCTATACTGTTTCCTCGTTCAGGTTCTCAACGAACCGACCTGAAAAGAGGATGAATCCGCATGAAGAAAAAAACGAAAATTTTCATATCGGTGCTCGTCGTCATGATTGCCGCCTTGACTGCAGGCAGCTTCTGGGCCGGCAATTATCTGGTCGATTACGCGCTCTACCGCGCCGATCAGACACCGCAATCCGCCAATGACGGCAAAGCGCCGGTCAATGAAACCTATGGCAACGAGGAAGCGAACAAAGCCGAGGAACAGCGGCTGACCGACCTCTGGCTGAAAACCGTCTCCATGGAAAAGAAAGAAATCGTCAGTCAGGATGGGCTGACACTGCGCGCGCTGCAATACACCGCGGATCCTGCGTCGCATCGCTACGCTCTGGTCATCCACGGTTATACCTCGAATAAAGAAGCGATGCAGACGGAAGCCCGGCATTTTTCCCAGCTGGGCTACACGGTCATCACACCGGATAACCGCGCGCATGGCGAAAGCAACGGATCCTATATCGGGATGGGCTGGCTGGACCGCAAGGACCTTTTACTCTGGATCGATCAGGTTGTAAGCCAGGATCCGGATGCGGAAATCGTATTGTACAGCGTTTCGATGGGCGGGGCGGCCGTGATGATGACCGCAGGGGAAGCCTTGCCTTCCCAAGTCAAAGCGATCATTGAAGACTGCGGCTACACTTCGGTATATGATATGTTTAAAAATCAGCTGGATTACCGCTTCGGCTTGCCGGAATTTCCGTTTCTGGCAACCGCGGATATCATGACCGGGATTCGCGCCGGCTATCACTTCAAAGAAGCGTCAGCTGTAGAACAGCTGAAAAAGGCAGCAGTGCCGATGATGTTCATTCACGGAAGCAACGATACCTATGTGCCGACAGAGATGGTTTATCAGGTCTATGAAGCCTGCCCGACGGAGAAAGAGCTGCTGATCATTGAAGGCGCGGCCCACGCGGCCAGCGCGGATGTAGACCCGACATTGTATTGGGATTCAGTCACCACGTTTCTGAACCGGTTTTTAAGTTAATGATGATTCCATCTGTCTGAGCCGCAATGCAAACTGACTCAATAAAAACATGTCTGCTTCAGAATTCTGTTTGCTTTTCTGAAAAGACATGTTTTTTTGTTTGTTTTTTGTACTCTAATTGATCAGTTCAATCCAGATCTTCCCCATTAGACGCAATGACTTTTTTATACCAGTCTGATTGTTCTGCGCATTCCAAGATATAAATATTGAAAAAGGAACGCCGCAGTTTTTTTTGCGAATTGGATTGTATGGGAATGAAGAAATTTCCTTCTTCTCGCTGATGCTTGAGTCATCTAGTAAAATTGACGAAACTGGCTGGCCTGATCCGCCGCCTGCCGCAGTCCTTTGATCATCTCCTGCAGCGAGCGGTCGTCGACATGGAAATCAAAGCGCAGACGCACCCGCTCGCGCAGCGTTTCAAAGTCAGGCACTTCCCCCGATTGAAGCTGCACGCCCAGATATTCGATCACTTCGTTCATCTGCTTTTCACTTGGCATCCACTGCGCCTGCTTCAGGCAGAACTCTTTTTCATTCTCCGCGATCTCAAAGCCCGCCTTGCAGCGCGAGCACGCGATGCCCCAATGCTTGCCCCAGCGCACGACCGGCACGAAAAATACCGATACCTGCTGCGCCTGCTCAACTAAATAAAAATGGCTCAGTTTTCCGCAATGCGGACAAACCCGAACTCCCAGATAAGCTTTTTTGCGATGCCCCGAACCGGCGCCGATCATGATGAACATGGCGTCCCTCCTTATCAGTCCCCAAATCTTTTCATTTTATTGATGGCGATGCTGCTTCTGCCAGGCTTCGATCTGTTCCATCCGCTCCTGAATCCGACCTTCCCGGCCCTGCCGCGTCGGCACATAATACTTCCGGTTCAGCAAAGCGTCCGGCAGGCATTGCAGCGTCGTTAGTTTTTCCTCGGTATCGTGGGCGTATTGATACCCTTCGCCATAATGCAGCTCCTTCATCAAGGCGGTCGGCGCGTTGCGGATCGCTAACGGCACCGGCTCCGCGAGATGTTCCAGCGCATCCTTCTTCGCCGCTTCATATGCCATATACAAAGCGTTGGACTTCGGCGAGAGCGCCATATAAACGACGGCCTGCGTCAGATTGACGCTGCACTCCGGCATTCCGTTGAAATGACATGCCTGATAGGCCGCCACCGCGACCTCCATTGCCCGGCTGTCCGCCATGCCGATATCCTCGCTCGCAAACCGCACGACCCGCCGCGCGATATACAGCGGATCCTCGCCCGCTTCCAGCATCCGTGCCAGCCAGTACACCGATGCCTGGACGTCGCTGTTGCGCATCGACTTGTGCAGAGCGGAGATTAAATTGTAATGTTCCTCCCCTTTTTTATCATACAACAACGATTTGCGGTTGATGCACTGTTCCAGATGCTCTTTGGTCACGACGATATCCTCGCCGTTCTTATCGCCGTTGAGCACGACCATTTCCAAAGTGTTCAGTGCGGTGCGTGCGTCGCCGTTGGCAAAATTGGCGATCATCCACAACAGATCGTCGTTCAGATCCACATGATAATTGCCAAAGCCCCGCGGATCCTTCAGCGCCCGCGCCAACAGCTCCAATAAATCCTCCGTTGCCAGCGCCTGCAGCACAAACACCTTACACCGGGAAAGCAGAGCGGCGTTGATCTCAAACGACGGATTTTCCGTTGTCGCGCCGATCAGAATGATACTGCCCTTCTCTACAAAGGGAAGGAAAGCATCCTGCTGAGCCTTATTAAAGCGATGGATTTCATCGACGAACAGAATTGTCTTCTCGCCCATCTGGCGGTTCAGCTCCGCTTTATTCATGACTTCTTTGATTTCCTTAATCCCGCTGGTCACCGCACTGAAATCCACGAAATGCGACTGCGTGCGCTCAGCGATGATCCGGGCCAGCGTCGTTTTGCCCACGCCCGGCGGCCCCCAGAAAATCATCGAGGACACCTGATCCTGTTCGATCAGCTGCCGCAGGATCTTTCCCTCGCCTAAAAGATGTTTCTGACCTGCGACTTCCTCCAGCGTTTTCGGCCGCAGCCGGCTGGCCAGCGGACTGTTCAGATCGCGATCATCAAACAACGATTTCTGTTCCATGAACATCGCCTCCTGCGCTTATTATACAACATTTTCAATCGTTTCCACGCTTGAGTTTGAATTTTATTCAACTTTGCAAGTTAGAAGACAATCCGATCCTTTCCCTGACGTTTTCCCTGATACATCCGTTGATCTGCCAGCTCGACTACGGCTTCAAAGTCCGCGCCGATCCTTCCGTAAGTCAGACCAAAGGTCATGGTGACCCGGATCAGATGCCCGTCGTAAGAAAATGGATAACTGCGGATTTTCTCTGCCAGTGTTGCCAGTTTTCTCTCTGCCTCCGCCTGCGGCAGATCCGCCATCAGAATCAGAAACTCCTCGCCGCCCCAGCGGCAGACAAGCGCCGATTCCGTTTCCCGCATCAGCCGGGCAGTCGTTGCCAGCACATAATCGCCGCAGATATGGCCATAGGTATCGTTAACCTGTTTGAAATCATCCAGATCTCCCAATGCCACAGCCATCCATTTCCCCTGACTGGTTCTGAGCTGTTCCTGTAAGCCATACCGGGTCAGCGTCCCGGTCAGACGATCCATGAAGGCCGCTTCCTGCAGCTCTTTGTTCTTGCGCCGCAGCCGGCCCTGCGCCAGCGCCGATGATACGTTGAAGATCGAGGAAGACACAAGAATAATCGTAAAACACATGGCAGCGTTAAACAGGTAAATGCCGTTTACCAGACTGCCGGGAAGCGCTTGCGGCAGCCATATTTCCTGATCCGAGGTCAGCTTCAAAAACGCGAACACGCCGATTTCCAGCAGCGAAAAGAGAAACGGAACCGTGCTGTGGCGGTAAGGACAGATATAAATCAGCGAAGCCATCGCGATCAACAACAGCGGCAGGCCGGTTTCCCACCCCAGCGCGTGCGTTCCCACAACAACGAAAACGCAGACTTCCAGGTGAATCAGGGCTACCGCCAGACGATAGCGGCCATAGAATACCAGTACAAGCATCGTCAGATAAAACACTGTGCTGCCAACGTTGTAAAACACCATTTCCGTCATGGTCAGCCAACCGCCCAGCGCGATGTAGAGCACGTGCACAAGCATCCCCAAAAGGATAATCCGCTGATAAACGCGGCGAATCATGCCTTGATTTTCAACTTTATTTTTTGCCATCCCGCCTCCGCTCCTTTCCCCTTTGCCTCCAACCGCAGGCGTTTCCGCTCATTCAGCCCGGAAACAATCCGCTTCATGTCCGTCGATAAATCCGGCAGCCTCCAGAAAAGCCTGCACGGTCACCGACCCGAGAAACCGCATCCCCTGTTGTTTCATCTGCTTCGCCAACGCATCCGACCAGACGGTTGTCGCCGGATGCGGACAAGTCCGCAGCTGGATCGGTTCCGGCGGCAGAATCGTCTGGATGAAAGTGAGGAACGTTCCATATTCCTGCTGGATCGCCAGAAAGCAGCGGGCGTTGGTGATCGCTGCCTGAAACTTGCCGCGATGCCGGATCAGCCGCGCATTTTGCATCAGGGCATCCAGTCTGGCTGAATCATACGCCGCGATTAAAACCGGATCGAACTGATCCATCGCTGCGCGGAAAGCTTCGCGTTTATGCAGCACAATCTGCCAGGATAAACCGGAATGGAATGATTCCAGAATTAACAATTCAAACAATTCCCGCTCGCCGCGGACCGGCTTTCCCCATTCCTCATCATGATAGGTTTTCAACTGAGCGGAGCCGTTTTCCGCCCAGCCGCATCGTTTGTGTTCCATGGGCTTTCCTCACCCGGCAGCTGACGCCTGCCGTTTCTTCATCTTCTTTTATTATATCAGAAATGTTAATTCTGCCTTCTGACAATCGCTGATCTTACTTTCCTGATTCTTTTTTTTCTGAAATTTTGTTCGCCGCGCAAAAAAGGACAGCCGGTTGCGGACTGTCCAGAACTCTTACTTATCGCAGCGGGTCAGCACTGAGGTTACCTGATAGCCATGGTCGTTCAACAGCTTTTTCATCACCTCCGGCGCTACGCCGCGGGCACGGATGACGACGTCAGTCTGCGCGTCTTTGCGATAGACGGCCAGGTTGGTGATCTGCGCCATTTCATCAAAAAACAATCCGGTCAGATCGGCCAGCACGCCCGGCTTGTCTTCGACCGCGATCACATAGCGGCTGCCTTCCTCATAATACCCCAACAGGTCGATAAACGCCTCGAAAATATCGTTCTGTGTGATGATGCCGACGACTTTGCGGCCTTCGGTCACAACCAGACAGCCGATGTCGTGCTGCCGCATCAACACCGCGGCTTCTTCCAGCAGCGCGTCGGGATGAATCGTCACGACGTCTTTGATCATGACGGACTCAACGGTACTTTTTGCCAGAAGATAATTCAGCTCATAGACCGACAGGCTGGTCGCCTTGCTCGGGGTGTTCTCCGCGATGGTACCCTCGGTGACCAGACCGACTAACTCCTGGCCGGCGGCGACCGGAATGCGGTGAAAATCCCGCTCCGCCATCAGATCCAGCGCCGCGCTGATCGAGGTATCCTTACTGATGCAGTAGGGATTGGCTGTCATACGATCTTTCACCAACATAATGTTATCCTCCTAAATAGGCTTTCTTAATGTCTTCGCTGGCGGCTAATTCCGCGCCGGTGCCGCTCAGCACGACGCTGCCGGTTTCCAGTACATACGCCCGGTTGGCAATGCCCAGCGCCATCCTGGCGTTTTGTTCGACGAGCAGGACGGTCGTTCCCTGGGCGTTGATATCCTGAATGATTGAGAAAATTTCCTTGACCAGCAGCGGGGAGAGGCCCATGCTCGGCTCATCCAGAAGCAAAAGCTTCGGTCGGGCCATCAGCGCCCGGCCCATCGCCAGCATCTGCTGCTCGCCGCCCGACAGCGTGCCGGCCAGCTGCTTCATGCGCTCTGCCAGCCGCGGGAAGCGCTGGCATACACTTTCCAGATCACTTTGGATTCCGGCTTTATCCTTGCGCAGATACGCGCCCATCCAGAGGTTTTCCGCAACGCTCATATCGGGGAAAATCCTCCGCCCTTCCGGCACCTGCGTTATGCCTGCCTTGACGATATCGCGGGCATTCTTCTTTGTTATGGACTGGCCGAGAAATTCAATCTCGCCGCCGCTTTTTTTCAACAATCCGCTGATCGCGTGCAGCAGCGTCGTTTTGCCCGCGCCGTTCGCGCCGATTAAAGCCACGATTTCCTTTTCCTTCACTTCCAGGGAAACACCCTTCAAAGCTTGAATTACGCCGTAATGAACGCTTAAATCCGTAATTTTCAGCATCTTAATCCTCCCCCAGATACGCCTCGATGACGCGGCGGTTGTTTTTGATCGCATCCGGTGTCCCATCGGCGATGCACTTGCCGTAGTCCAGCACGTAGATCCGTTCGCAGATCTTCATGACCAGCGACATATCATGTTCGATCAGCACGACCGTTAAATTGAATTGTTCCTTGATCTGATGGATCAGCTCCGTCAGCTCGGTGGTTTCCTGCGGATTCATCCCGGCGGCGGGTTCGTCGAGGAACAGAATCTTCGGCTTCGCCGCCAGTGCCCGGGCAATCTCCAGCTTGCGCTGCTGCCCATACGGCAGATTCTTCGCCAGCGTCGTCTGTTTTTCCGCCAAGCCGACAACTTCCAGCAGTTTCACCGCTTCCTCCAGCACGCGCTGTTCCTCGCGGTAATAGGAAGGCAAACGCAGAATTGCCGCCAAGGTGGAATACTTCACCGACTTGTTCATCGCCAGCTTGACGTTGTCCAGCACGGTCATGTTTTTAAACAGCCGGATATTCTGAAACGTCCGCGCCAGCCCCAGGCCGGTGATCACATACGGCTTTAAGCCGCCGATGCTTTTCATCGTCCCCTCAACATTCAGTTCGATTTTGCCCTCGCTGGGATCATAGACCCCGGTCAGCAGGTTGAACAGCGTCGTTTTGCCCGCGCCGTTAGGTCCGATCAGTCCGATCAGCTCGCGTTCCTCAATTTCCAGATTAACGTTGGACACCGCGGCCAGACCGCCGAAGTTTTTCGTCAGGCCGCTGACTTTTAAGACCGTCATCCGCGTGCCTCCTTTCGTTTCCCAAACCGCTCAAACAGACTGGAGAACGTGAATTCCTTCGTGCCTAACAGACCGCTTGGACGGAAGATCATGATGCCGACCAGCATTAAGCCATACAGGATCATCCGGATATCGGAGAACTGCTGCAGGACCGTATTGAGTACGCCGATCACACCGGCCGCGATAAACGAGCCGGTAAAGCTGCCCATGCCGCCGAAGACGACGAGCACAAGAATATCAATCGACTTGTTAAAGGTGAACATCTCCGGTTTGATGACGTAGAACGCCCCGGCATACAGCGCACCGGCCACACTGGCGATCATCGCGCCCAAGACAAACGCCATGATTTTATACTTCGTCGTATTGATGCCCATCGCTTCCGCCGCAATTTCATCCTCGCGCACGGAGATGCACGCGCGGCCCTGGGCAGACCGGCAGAAGTTCAGGATGATGATCGTGCAGATCACCACTGCCGCAAAGATCACCTGCCAGCCGATCAGTTTCGGCAGGATCAACCCTGCCGCGCCGTTGGTAATCTTCATATTCAAGATAAGGATGCGGATGATTTCGCCAAAGCCCAGTGTGGCAATCGCCAGATAATCCCCGCGCAGGCGCAGCGTCGGAATCGCAACGACTAACGCCACCGCGCCGCTGATCACAATGCCGATTCCCATGCCGAGCAGAATCCCGCCCAGACTGGCGGAGAACTGCTTGACCGCAACCCCGGCACAATACGCGCCGATGATCATAAACCCGGCATGACCAAGCGAGAACTGACCAGTCACGCCGATGATCAGGTTCAGGCTGATCGCCAGAATGATATTGATGCCGATCGTCATCAGTACGGTCAGGTAAACGTTATTGATCACTCCGGCGCTGATTAACAATGAGATTAAGCCGTAGCTGCCCGCAATCAGAACGAGCCAGCAGGCATTCTTTTTATTCAACAGGTTCTTCATGCGCTTACACCTTTTCCTTTACATTTTTACCGAGCAGTCCGGCCGGTTTGACGACCAGAATGATGATCAGGATGATGTAAACGACGGCATCCTTATATAAAGAACTGCCGTAGCCGCTGACCAGCGTCTCGACAATGCCGATGAAGAAGCCGCCGAACATCGCCCCGGGAATAATGCCGATCCCGCCGAAAACCGCGGCGATAAACGCCTTGACGCCCGGAAGCATACCCATCAGCGGATTGATGGAATTATAATACAGACCAACCAGCACGCCGGCCGCCCCGGCTAATGCCGAACCGATCGCAAACGTATAGGAAATCGTCATGTCGACGTTGACGCCCATCAGCCGCGCCGCGTCCGCGTCCACCGACACCGCCCGCATCGCCCGGCCGACCTTCGTCTTGCGCACGATGAATTGAAGCAGAAGCATCAAACCGATCGTCGTCGCGAAGATCGCGATCTGCTGGGTTGTGATCATCACATCGCCGATCATGATCTTCTGATTGGCCAGCACCTGCGGGAAGGTTTTAACGCCGGTGCCCATGACCTTCTGCGTGCTCGCCTCGAGAAAATAGCTGACGCCGATCGCCGTGATCAGCGCTGTAATCCGCGTCGCGTTGCGCAGCGGCTTGTACGCGATCCGCTCAATGATCACGCCGATCAAAGCGCAGATCCCCATCGCCGCCGCCAGCGCCGGGAAAAAGCCCATGCCTAACTGCGCCGTGCAGATAAATCCGATATACGCCCCCAGCATATAAATATCCCCATGGGCAAAGTTGATCAATTTAATGATGCCGTACACCATCGTATACCCCAACGCGATCAGGGCGTAGATGCTGCCCAGCGACAGCCCGTTGATCAGCTGCTGCAAAAACTGGGTCATAGTCCTCTCCTCCTTTTCTCAATGGGAAAAAATAGGAGAACTGCTTCCCCTATTTCTATCCGTTGTTTGCTTTGCCCGTTAATCCAACTTTGGCGTGACCGCGACCGCGTCCGTCTGAACGCCGTCGACCAGATTGACGACCAGCACCGGTTTGATCGGCGTGTGCGTCGGATCAAAGGTAAACGAACCCGTAACGCCGTCAAAGCTGATCTTTGCCAGCGCCGCCTGCACCGCCGCGCCGTCCGTGGATCCGGCTTCTTCCATGGCCTGAATCAGAACGTTCGTCGCATCATAGGCCAACGCTGCGAACATATTCGGCTCTTCATTATATTCCGCTTTGTACGCGTCGATAAATGCCTGCAGCTTGTCCGAAGCGCCAACCGTCGTGTAAGCGGTCGTGAAATAAACATCGTTCAGGTTCGTTGCGCCGCCCAGTTCCACCAGCGTCGTGGAATCGAAACCGTCAGAGCCGACCACCGTCTGGTTCAGCCCCATTTCCCGCGCCTGCTTGATGATCAGGCCCGCTTCGTTGTAATAGCCCGGGATATACAGGACGTCGAAGTCCATTCCTTTGATCTTGGTCAGGACAGAGGAGAAATCCGTATCCTTGCTGACATAGTTTTCCTTGCCGACGATCGTTCCGCCCAGCTTGGTAAACTGTTTTTCAAAAGCTTCCGTCAATCCCTTGGCATAATCGGTTGTGGAATCGCCGTAAATGACAGCTTTGGTCTTGCCCAGCGTATCATAAGCATACTGCGCCATCGCCGCGCCCTGATAGGAATCTTCAAAGCAGACACGGTAAACATAATCGTACGGCGCGCTGGACGCATCGTCCGGGTTGGTCAACGTGACGTTATTCTGCGTCGCAGAGGGGGAAAGCACCGGAATCTTCGCATCGTTTAAGATCTGGTAGGAAGCCGCGCTGGCACCTGAGGTTGCCGGACCAACAACACCCGCCACGCCGTCGTTAACCAGCTGCGCCGCTAAGGTTACCGCTTCTGTTGGATCCGATTTATCATCATATTTGACATAGCCATATTTTTCACTCCCGGCTGCCGCGTTGGCCTGCTTAATCGCCAACAATGAGCCGTTGAGCTCCGCTTTGCCATAATCCGCCACTTCGCCGGTCAGTTCATAGTGCAGACCAATCTTCACAGCCCCCGCTGTATCTGTACTACCCGCTTCCGGTGTTGTTGTACCGCTGTTTCCGGATCCGGAATTTCCGCATCCGCTCATGGAAGCCGCCATCATCAAGGCAACGGCGCCCATGAATACTTTCTTCATCGTATTCATCATTTCATCTCCCGTTTCTTTCTAAAACCGCCTGGTAAAAGGTTATAGTGGTTTTATTATAGCGCCGGCCCGGTCTGATTACAACCTCTTTTTTCATTTTTACAATTTGTTTTCATGAAAGTATTTTCAGTTTTGTTAAGAATTTGAATCTTTTTTCTTTTTCTACTTCCGACTTCCTCCTTATCGCTTATAATGAAGGAAAGGGAAGGAGTGAGTTTCGATGATTCCGGATGTACAATTAATAAGGAAAGAATTAATCCTGCGGAAAGAATCCGAGGCGTTACAAAAAGAAGTTGAAACTTTACGGACCGAACTGTTGGCCGCTGAATATGAGGCAGATCATGCTTCCAGCTGGTTTACGGCGAAAAAGAAACAAGCTTTGATCCAGAAACGGGATATCGTACAAAATCAGTTAACACTTAAAGAAGAAAAGCTATTGCACTTTTCCACCGCTTCGCTGCGCTGCCTTGCCGACCAATGTCAACTATTGAACGATAAACATCATTCCACGACTTCTAAGAGATTGGTGGAAATTCTCAATTTCGCTGTCAGAACTGAGCTTTATCTCACAGCGTTAACTGAACTGGACAATGCTTTGAACGAATGTTTTGTGGAACAGATCAATGTCCGCGATCAGGCTGCCATCACGAATAAAACGATTAATCTGTCGCCAGTGCTGCCGCTTCTGCCGGGTTTTCTCGATCATGACGCGCGCTACCGGAATCAACTGCACGAGTTCAATCAGAAATCATTACTGTCTCAGCCTCTGCGTCTGCGCCGCCTGGATTTTACGCGGCTGTCAGCAATGGATAAACAGAGCGAGCTGCGTTTTTTCGGCAAACAGTGCCAGCCTTTAAAAGCAGACCTGCAAACCATTCTGCGAAAGCTGGAAGACCAGGCGATTTGTTTCACTTCCGAACTAGCAAAAAACTTGGAGTCCTGTTCAAAATGCGCTGGATCCCAGAATTAAATTTCAGCATACGCCGCCGGGATTAAGGTTATCCGGGCCTGTCCTTCGCCGCTTTTCTCATTTTTTCAATACGATTTGAGCTATCCAGATTCTTGTCAAAAATCAGAAGTCTTGGTATAATATCCGGGTATGCGCGTGTGGCGAAATTGGTAGACGCACCAGACTTAGGATCTGGCGGTTCATCCATGGGGGTTCGAGTCCCTTCACGCGCACCAGATATGAAAAAAGGGCTGTAACGTCAAGAAAAATTCTGAAAGTTACAGCCTTTTGATTTGCAAAGAGGCTTTTTCCGCATCAACTAAAGATAATAATCAAGTTGCCATTCATAAATCCATTTGTTTCTATTTTATTTTTTAACTAAAGAATCAATAACCAGTTTATTTAAAAAGAATTATTTTTTGACTTATTTGTTAAAGAGGAACAATAAAAATTTTGCTCACCTTAAACTTGAAGTTCCATTCTATCAATGTCCTATATTCAAGACCTTTTCTAAAACTCATTTCCAGTTTCAAATATCATTAAAGATGCAAGAGTCCGCCTGATTTTCCTGATTTCTCCCTATCCTTATTTAAGTACTTTTGACTTTTATCACCTATTGCTCTGCTGAAGAAACTTTACAACATAATATCAAGATAATACAATTACAAAAAGGGAGTTGGAAGAATTTCTATGGCCAGGCGAAAAAATATCACCAAAAAACAAAATTATTTTTTCTTTTTGTTTTATTTAGTTTTCTAATTTATTATCTTACTTCATCACCTGTAGATGTAGCAAAGCATATTGAAATTCGAGTATATGACGAAGGAATCACTGCAATATTTGATTATAGACTGCCTATTACTTATAAAAATTTTAGTTATAACGATACAAATTTTAATTATGACGGCAGTACCATCTATGTAATTAGATTAGAAAATGCAAAACAAAACTTTGATATCAACAAATTTAATATCTCCTATTCTGAAAATTTTTATTCATTGAAGCGCCATCAACGTTTCTACAATTCTAAATCATATAAAATTAATTATCAAGATCAATCATTTAAGGACTATCTCCATTACACAGGAATTAGAGTGCCTTATGATAATATGAATAGAGCTAATCCCTAATTAATAACTTATGCGAAACACAAAATTCAATTTTAGATCAGCAGCGGAAGCAGCGGATTTTTCATAATTTGAATACCGGTTTTCTCATCTGACAATCAGGACAAAAGAAACTGACTGCGCAGCGTTTTGCACCCGCCTTTTTATTGCTGAAGATCAGCGAAGAATTCGAAAATTTATTTCTTTCCGAACTTCTTTGCAGGATCTCCTGTACATTGACGATCTCCCTGTCCCATCCTGTTTGTCGGAATTTCCCAGGAAATAAATTTGATCGTTTCCAGCTTGAAATTCCTACCCGGGAGCGTATAATACTTAAATGACTTAAGGGGGAACTTTTTACTGTGAAAAAATCTTACGCCGTGGATATGGTCAACGGTCCGCTGTTGAGCCGCATCCTCATCTACGCCTTTCCTTTGATTTTGTCCGGCGTCCTGCAGCTGTTATTTAATGCCGCGGATATCGTTGTCGTCGGAAAATTCACCGGCAGCCACGCTCTGGCCGCCGTCGGCTCCACCAGCGCTTTGATCAATCTGTTAGTCAATTTATTCATCGGGATATCCATCGGCACCAACGTCATGGTCGCCCGCTATTGCGGAGCACGGGACTGGCAAAACTGCGAGGACACCGTGCATACCTCAATCGCCATTTCCATCATCGGCGGCATTCTGATGATCTTTGTCGGCGTTTTGTTCGCTCGGCCGTTATTGGAATTAATGGGTACGCCAGCCGACGTCATCACGCACTCCGTGCTGTATATGCGGATCTATTTTCTCGGCATGCCGGCATTTATGATCTATAACTTCGGCGCGGCGATTCTGCGTGCAATCGGCGATACCAAACGGCCGCTGTACTTCCTGACGATTGCCGGCGTTGTCAACGTCATCTTTAATTTGTTTTTTGTCGTTGTCTTCAACATGGGCGTCGCCGGGGTCGCGATTGCGACGGTAATCTCGCAGGCGATCTCTGCGGTTTTAATCCTGATGTGTCTGTTGAAAATGGACGGCATGTGTCAGCTGCATAAAGAAAAGATCAAGCTGCACGGCGCGAAAGTGAAGGAAATGCTGCGGATCGGCATTCCGGCCGGTTTGCAGGGAATTGTATTCAGCATTTCCAACGTGCTGATCCAGTCGTCGGTCAACTCCTTCGGCTCCATCGTCATGGCCGGCAACACCGCCGCCAGCAATATCGAGGGCTTCGTCTATACCGCAATGAACGCGATCTATCAGACCTCGTTAAGCTTCACCAGTCAGAATCTGGGCGCCGGCAATACCGCGCGGATTAAGAAAATTCTGTGGTGCTGCCTGGGCATTGTCACGGTGATCGGGCTTGTGCTGGGCCAGGGGGCATACCTGCTTGGCCGGCCGCTGCTTTCGATTTACTCCTCCGATCCGGCCGTCGTCGATTTCGGTCTGGTCCGGCTTTCGATCGTCAGCGCTTCCTATTTCCTGTGCGGTTTGATGGACGTCTGCTGCGGAAGCATTCGCGGTTTAGGCTATTCGATCATGCCGATGCTTGTGTCGCTGACCGGAGCGTGCGCCTTCCGCGTGCTGTGGATTTTTACGATTTTCCAGGTTGAACATACGCTGTTCAGTCTGTATATCTCCTATCCGATTTCGTGGATTCTGACGTTTGCGGTGCATATTCTCTGCTTCGTTTACGCTTACCGCAAATTGATGAAATCGAAGCTGGATCTTCAATCCGCCGAAGCCTGAGGCATGCCCCTGAGCTGATGATTGAACCCGCTTTCGATCCGGCGCTTCCAAAAATTTTCATGATTTGATCACGATCTTAGACTACACAATTTTCAAAATGTGTGGTCTTTTCTTTTCCGGCGAATCATCTTTTTATTTTTTTCCAAAAGAAGACTTTACTTGACACGAGGTTCACGGTAAAGTAGTAGCGTCTGGTTTTTCTTAATGAGATGTACTGACATCATAAACTAGAAGAATCAGAGTTAAAAATAAGTGGGGGACTTGGTTATGAAAACAATCATTACAACTGAAAGCTGTTCCGACATCCCGGCTTCCATGCTGGAAAAATTAAATGTTCCCATGGTGCCTTTCAGCGTCAACTTCCCGGACCGGACAGTCCTTGACGGCGAACTTCCAATTCAGGAAATTTACGACTTTTACGAATCCACACGGCAGATCCCGAAAACATGCGCGGTCAGTCCGTATCAATACAGTGAGTTCTTCAATCGACTGCTGGAAGATCCGGAAGTGGAAATCGTCCACATCGGGTATTCCTCGGCATGCTCGTGTTCTTTCCAGAACGCCCTGATCAGCCTGCAGGACTGCGACGAATCGCGCATTCATTTAGTCGACTGCCTGAACGTTTCCGGCGGGTTCGGCTTGTTGACGCTCAAAGCAGTGGAGCTGCATACGCGCAATCCGCAATGGAGCGCCGCGGAGCTGGCGGAGGAAGTTCGCAAATGGGTGCCGCGGATCAAGACATTGTTCATTCCGGAAAAGCTCGATTTCCTGGCGGCCGGCGGCCGCGTCAGCAACGCTGCAGCGCTGGGTGCTTCCCTGCTGCGGATTAAGCCGCGCATCGACATCCTCAAGGGCGAGCTGATCAACACGAAGAAGTATTACGGTACGATGAAAAAAGCGGCGTCCCAGATGGTGGAGGATTTCCTCAGCGAAGAACCGCTGGACCGCACGATGGCGCTGATCATCTATGCCAAAGGCGCCGACCCGGATTTGTTGGAACGGCTGCGTCAGCGCGTGCTGAACGACGGTTTCCAGGAAGTGCTGGTGTTTGAGCTGGGCGCGGTGATGACCGTGCACGGCGGCAAGGGTGCGATGGGCATTACCGGATTCCGCAGCGAAGCGGCAAACTAAAGATCGCCCTGCATTCGCAGAGAATGGCAGACGAAGGGGCAGATGTACCGATGGTTCCAATCCTTGCGGACAGTTTGTTTTCCGATATGCCTGGATCTGCCTCTTACAATATAAACAACACGATTCTTATCCGGCGGACAAAGCTTCCAAAGCAATCGCCTTTACGACCGAACGTCAACGTTCGGTTTTTTTGACAACGTCCGCTGAACCCTTCCTTTCGTCTTCCGGTTGTTTCCTTTTTGACCTGTATTTTACTTTATACCCTGAAATTATCGAATTTAATTAAAATTATTGATCATTTTCCGATCAATTTTCATTCTACGGATTTCCACGATCCGTTTACCGGAATTAAGCTTTTATTCCTTATAAATTGCAGTATAATAAAAGTAACATCCTTTGTGTCCGGTAAGACTGAATCGGGCAAACGCCGCGCAGGCACCCGATTGATGGAAGAAAGCGGTATTGTTATGAAAAACAATAAGATTTCGTATTCCACCCGTTTTTTGCTCATTCCTTTAATCCTCTCTTTAATCCTGACCGGGATTCTTTCGTTGTTCACGATCCGCAATCTTCAAGGCAACGCCCGTGTCATTAACTATACCGGCATTGTGCGCGGCGCAACGCAGCGGCTGGTCAAACAGGAACTGAATCACCAGGCGGACGACGCGATGATTGAGAAAATCGACGGGCTGCTGAACGAACTGGAAACCGGCGAAGGTCCCGACGCTTTAATCCGTCTGGATGACAAAGCGTTCCAGGCTCAGATCAAACAGATGCGCAACGCCTGGGCGCAGATGAAAACCGCCATTTATGATTTCCGCAAAGGAGGTTCCGCCAGCGAACTTTATGCTCTGAGCGAAACCTATTTCGATCTGGCCAACGACGCTGTCAGCTATGCTGAAGCTTATACCGAGGCCAGCGTTCACAACGCCCAGATTTCTCTGCTTTTAGTCAATGTTTTTTTCCTGCTGATCACGCTTGTCTTGTTATATTTCAGTCATCTTCAGCACAAGCGGCAGAAACGTCTGGAACTGGAGGAACTGGAAACTCGCCGCAAACAGGAGGAACTGGATCAGCTCAACCGGGAGCTGCAGGCTCCGATGAATGAAATCAGCGAGCTTATTTACATTTCCGATCCTGAAACCTATGAATTGTTATTTATCAATGAAAGCGGCCGCAAAGCCTTCAACATTGATTCGATCGAAGGAAAAAAATGTTACAAGGTCTTGCAGGGATTAGATCAGCCCTGCTCCTTCTGCACCAACGCCGTCCTGAAAGAGAACGAAACATACAGCTGGGAAATCAATAATGCCCTGACCCATTGTCACTATCTGCTTAAAGACCGGCTCATCACCTGGAACGGCCGGCGGGCACGGCTGGAAATCGCGTTTGACACGACCAAAAGCGAAGAAGAAAAACAACGCTTAAAAACGATGCTTGATAATGAAAAACTGATCGTGGACTGCGTTCGCGAGCTTTACGAGGATGAAATGCTCGAATCGGCGATTCCGGAAATGCTGCGCCGGCTGGGTGAATTCATGGAAGCGGAACGAATTACACTGTTCTCCCTCAGTCCGGTCCGGCTGACGATTACCTCGCGCTGGTCCGCTGAGGGCGCTTCTGAAATTGAAATGCTTTCCGACCTGAAAGTCCGGCCGTTTTACAACCGCTGGCTGAAACGGCTGCGCGAGGATGAATCGTATGTCGTCGAAGATGTGGAGCAATTAAAAACACCGTTCCCAGAAGAATACAAGCTGCTTCACGCTTACGGCGTCCAGCAGCTGATCATTCTCTCCCTTGAGGTGCGCGGCGAAGTCGTCGACTGCATCTGCATCGACAATCCGGCTTCGGGCAAGCTGCAGAACTCGATCATCGTCTTGCAGACGCTGCGTTACTTCCTGCTTCTGGCCCGTCATCGCGCCATTGATAAAGCCAAGCTGGCGCAGCTCAGCTACACGGACAGCCTGACCGGCCTGTTCAACCGCAACCGTTATATTCAGGACCTGGATAAAAAGATTTCAGCTCCGCAGCCGGTCGGCGTTCTGTTTGTCGATCTGAACGGATTAAAAGAAATCAACGATCAGTTCGGGCATGACCGCGGCGATGAAGTCTGCGGACCTGTTCCGATCACCTGCGGGCCTGCTTCGCTCCGGATTCCTGCTACCGCATCGGCGGTGATGAATTCGTCGTTCTGACGCACGATTTATCCGAAGAAGAATTCTTCGATCAGGTGCATCATCTGCGGCTGCGGCTGCAGGACAATACCAGGCTGCACTTGGCCGTCGGTACCCATTGGGCGCTCAGCGGTTCTCAGCTTCCTTCCGCCATCAAAGCCGCGGATGAAAAGATGTATAAAGATAAAAAGGCTTATTATTACCATGCCTCGCAAACAGGACGCTACCGTCACCATACGGATGAAGTTCTGCCGTTAGCCAATTTGAATATCTTGCGTCAAAAGATCAATGAAAGTCGCTTTCTCGTATACTTCCAGCCAAAAATTGCGATTGACTCCGGGCTTTTGGTCGGCGCTGAAGCGTTGGTCAGATATCAGCTGGACGATAATTTAATCCTGGCTCCCAACGCCTTCATTCCGCTGCTGGAAGAAACGCAGACAATCAGTCAGATCGACTTCTTCGTCTTTGAGTTTGTGTGTCTGCGGCTGCAAAAATGGATTCATGAAGGTCGGGCAATATCGCCGGTTTCCGTTAACTTCTCACGCTACACCGTTCTGGAAGAGACGTTTTGCCAACGTCTGGCCGAGCTCAGCGATCACTATCAAATTGAACGGAATCTGTTGGAAATTGAAATCACTGAAAACGCGCTGGATGTTCGCGAAGAAGATCTGCGCAGGATCATTGATACTGTGCGGCGCTTTGGATTCAGTGTGTCGATCGACGATTTCGGCGTTGAATTCTCCAATCTCTCGCTGTTTTCCGGGGCAGACTTCGACATTCTCAAGCTGGATCGCAGCTTGATTCAGGACATCGCCGTCAACGAAAAAGCGCGGGCACTCATCCAGGCGATGAGCGACGTCTGCCTGAAAATGAATATCAAGCTGGTAGCGGAAGGCGTAGAAACGGAAGAACAACTGAACATCTTGAATCAGTGTCATGTCAATATTGCGCAGGGCTTCCTGTTCTCCAAACCGATTCCCGTCGCCGATTATGAAACGAAATATTTGCCGCTTCCCGATGCAGATCTCAACGGCGGACAGGACAAATGTTAATTTTTTTAAACACGCTCCCTCGGAATGAACAGCCAGGCTATGGGCTTCGCCCACGCTGTTTTCAAGGGAGCTTTTTCATCCGTCAACGATACGCAAAAACGCAGCGTTTCCGCTGCGTCGGACTTGCTTTTTCAGCTGTTCTGCGGGATCTGACGTCTTTGCTTTCCGGTGGTTTCCGCAGCGCGATTTCAGCGCCGGAGTTCGTTCATAATTTGAACTTATCGGAAATAAATTCGCCGTTCATCCCCGGATGCAGGTACTCGTAGTGAATCAGTCGATCTTCTTTTCGATCATTTCCAATTCCCGTTCGTGCTGTTCCTGTTTCATTTCCCAATGGATCAGGATGGACAACGCGACGCGCATCACAATGACGCCGCCGACCATCATCAGCTCGCTGACTTCTTCCAGAGCGATGGTCTTGAGAATCTCCGCGCCTAACAGAAAGGAAAGACCGGTTGAAAATCCCTTCAACAGATCCAACGCAACGTTGTTGTCTTTTTTGAACAGAGAAATTGCACCCTTGCATCCAGCGTAGATGATCATGACTAACGCCAGCAGTTCAAAAAATAAGACCGCGACTTCGCCGCCTTTTAAAATAAATTCTTTTAATTGCAACATCTTCCTCAACTCCATCTTTTAGTTTACCATGACCAGCTTCGGATTCCAAGCGAAAGCGCTTAGATTCGAACATTATTTTACGCAGGTAAAGTGAAGAAATGGATGATTCAGTCCTTATTGGTCGAAAACCCAACAAGGAAAAGGCTGTGCGCCAAGGGAATAGATTGAGGTAAACTCGCTTTAAAGCTTAGTTCTGCACACAATTCCAGATTAAAAAGAATGCACGGCTCATGCAAAGCTTCCATTCAAAAAAACTGAGGCTTTTTTCTTTGCAAATAAAATAACTTTTGATCATTTTCTTAAGAAATAATTTCCCCTTTTGCGCCATGGTAACGCGGGTCAGGCTTTGAGAACTGCGGATGTCCCTGCGAAGAGAAGCAAACCTTCATTGCAGCTCCAGTTCAAATAGATATCCGGTCAACAGGGACAAGATTGTACGTTATTTACAGAATTTATGTTGTATTTTTTCAATGAGTTGAATATAATTTTCATAGTTAAGCCGGAGAACTTCTTTTCCCCTCACAAATCCAATCTATTTCAATCATAAGAACGGATGTGAACAATATGCAGAGAAAAAGCTGGAAGAACAGCTCGCTGCTGCTTCTTGGAACCGCAGTATTCGCAGGTCTTGTTTTCATACTATTCAGCACTTATCAAAGCTGGCTGAACGTCAAGTTTGAGCAGCAGATCATGGAAAACTACACCGCCTACATTGAGAGCAAAGGCGCGCAGTTTTCAGGAGCGCTCAGCGATATCGAGGGAACGCTTCAAACGCTGGCCGCATTGCTTTCCCAACAGCCGCAAACTCCGGATCAGGCGGAACTTGAGCCGGCGCTGAGGTTGTTGTCCGCGCAAAATGCTCATTTTAATGTTCAGATGCGAACACCTTCAGAAATGTCGTTAACTCCAATCCAAAGGAAACTGCTGGAACACAACGAGACAGTTGTCACTTCAATGGAAACGTCCAATTCCGGAGGTTCCTTTCTGCGCGTTCTGATCCCCATACTTCATCATTCGCAAATCGACGGCATCCTTGAGGCCTCGGTCGATGTGACTCAGCTGCTTCAGAAAAGTCAGTCGCAGCGGATTCAGACGCCGTTAAACAGCTGGATCGTGGAATCCGACGGTTCCAGCGTCTATACCAGAAACGCAAACGAGAGCGCTTATGTCAATCTCTACGCGCTGATCGAAGGCAATCCCAATTCGGAAACCACGCGGCAGCAGGTCCGCGCCTGCCTGCAGGCAGGCAATTCCGGTACGTTCCGGGTTCAAACACGGCAGGAAGGGACGCTGTACGTATCGCTGACCCCGCTGAAGACCGGCGGCTGGACGCTGGTAAATTTCACCCAGGCTAATGAAGCCTCTGAGAACTCGCAGATGATTCTGCTTTTCACAATGCGGATCGGGTTATTCCTGATTCTGACAACCGCCGCCATGGCTTATCTGGTTTACGTGCTCCTCGCACGCCAGCGCCGTCAGATCAATCTCGAACAACGCCGCTACACCTTCCTCTCACGGTTTTCCGACACGTTGATTTTTGAGTATGACGTCTTGGAGGATATGCTGGAACTGACCGGCAACGCTCAGAAAATTCTGCCGGTCAAAGAACTCTCGGCCAGACATGTGAAAAAGAACCATGCGTTGACGCCGTTTATTCATGCCGAAGATTTTTACAAGATTGAGGAAGCCTTCAAGACTGTCCACCGCTTTCAGGAATTCGGTTCCGTTGAGCTGCGGATCAAAACCCGCGACGGCAGCTATCATTGGTTCAACTGTCAATTTCAGGCCGTTTATGAACGTTATCACCGCGATCCGGTGATGATCATCGGCAAGCTGACTGATATTCAGGAACAGAAGCATATTGAGCGTCAGCTGATCGAGGAATCAAGCTGCGATGGCCTGACCTCCGTTTTAAACAAGAAAGCCGTTGAACGCCGGATTCGTGAAGAACTGAGCGAGAAGACGGAAGGTTGTCTGCTCATGATCGATCTCGACGATTTTAAAATCATCAACGACGAACTGGGACATGTTGCCGGGGATCAGGTATTGGCAGCCATCGGCGTTTTATTAAAAACCTGCTTCCGCCAGAATGATTTGATCGGCAGGATCGGCGGCGATGAATTCGTCGTCTTCCTTCATTCCATTAATCCGACGGTGATCCATCAAAAAGTAAAACAAATCAACAAGACCTTGCCCAAGCTGCTGCATCGGGAACAGATTCCGGCCGTGGTTACGCTGAGTATCGGCGCGGCCATCAGCCGTCCGGGCGATACCTATCGGCAACTGTTCAGCCGGGCTGATCAGGCGATGTACTGCGCCAAGCAGCGGGGGAAGAATCAATTTCATCTGGAAGTTTCGTCCGCCGAAAGTGCTCGGGAAAAAGAGCCGGCGGAAATAAAAACTACCCGATAAAAACAGCCGCGGCTGCTTTTATCGGGTCTTTTATAAAGCTTCAATTTTGCATGGCTGAAAATACATACTCCGCAATGATCCGCTTTATCGGATGGCGGCTGTTATACAGTCATGCCCAGACGTTCGATTTCCCGGCGCAATTCCTGAATCCAGCGCTGGCGCTGCTGGGAAGAAATTTGTGCCTGCGGGCCATGCAGAACCGCTTTTGGCGTCAGCCAGATCGGTCCGGGCTGCGGCGTATCGCCGGTGCGGCGAGGGAACAGATGCCAGTGCATGTGGACGCTTTTGCCGATACCCAACAACTCGTAATTCATTTTCTCCGCATGAAAAACCGTCGCCACCGCCTGCGCTGTCAACGCCATTTCATTAAGAAACTGAGTCCTAAAACCCGGCTCGAGATCAAACAGTTCCACAGCGTGGATTTTGCACAAAAATAAGGTATAGCCCCGAATGTATTGATCGTCGCCCAACACGACATAGCCGGTCGGCAGCTCCGCGACCAGATTGGGATTCTCTCCCCGGGCGCTCAAACGCAGACGGGCGCAGACATCGCACTCCTCGTCGTTCAGCCAGGTTGTGGAAAATGCTTGTTTTAATTCCATCTTCTAAGTTTCGCTCCTTTGCCATAAACTGTCCTGGAAAGCAGATATTAAAAAATCCGCAGCGGCGACCTGCACGCCTGTTCCGGCAGTCTGTTCCTTTCCGCAGGCTGATGCGCCGCTGTTCACGCTTTCCACACTTGTTTTCAGGATAGCGGATTCCCGCAGGGAAGACAAGCTCAGCCCGAAAATCGTCAGATATTTGTCAGAAATTAAAAAGTCAGGCTTCACAACGGCAAACCTGACTTTTAATCTCATCCTTATTTCGCAATATAAACCGTAACGCCTTCCTTGATCGTTTCCAGCACCGCAATCGCGCCGATTTCCTCAACCGGACAGCTCAGCGGGTTCTCCTTTAGAATCACCAGATCGGCCAGCTTGCCTTCCTCCAGCGTTCCCTTACGCGCTTCCTCATGGTATTGCCAGGCTGCGTTGATCGTGACGGCCTTTAACGCTTCCAGCGGCGTGATTCGTAATTGAGGATTGAGCTGCTTTCCGCCTCTGGTCACCCGACGGCAGGCACATTCGACGCTTTCCAGCATATTGGGCATGATGACCGGCGTATCCTGATGCATCGTCACATTCAGCCCCTCGTCGATCGCCCAGCGCATCGGACTGATGTTGCCACCGCGTTGGAGCCCGAAGTTGCGCAGATGGATATCACCCCAGTACCAGCAATGCGCGGTGAAGAACGACGCCGTCATGTTCAGCGCCTTCATTCGCGCCAGCTGATCAGCCCGGACCAGCTGCGCATGGATCATCACCGGCCGCAAAGCTTCCGCTCCCGGATGCCGGGCCTGTTGGCGCTGCGTGCAGCGGATCAGCTGTTCCGCGGCCGCATCCCCGTTGCAATGGGTCAGCAGCTGCCAGCGATGGCTCATGGCCTCGTCGATCATCGCATCGACCTGTTCGTCGGTATACACCGGGTAACCGCAATATTGCGAATCTGTGTCAAGGTAAGGTTCGCTCATCCAGGCCGTCCGCCCTTGCGGGGAACCATCCAGGAATATCTTGACGCCGCCGATCCGCAGCCGGTTCTGATATCCTTGGGCATAATCCGGATGCTCGCTGATCAGCGCTTCATTCTCCTTAAGATCCACATAGCTGACGACATCGACCTTCAGCCGTTTCCGTTCGGCCATCGCCTGCAGCATCGCCCAGTCCGGACGCTTTGTGATCCCATCCTGCACCGTAGTGACGCCGCAGGATAAATACTTTTTTTGCGCCTGATCCAGCTGATCCAGCAGCTGATCAATATCCGGAGCCGCCATTCCCCGCGACAGCTGCGTAAATGCCGTTTCTTCCAGATATCCATCAGGCTTCCGGCTGCCCGCTTCCCGGCCGATCCGTCCGCCTTCCGGATCCGGCGTGGACGCGTCAATCCCCAGCTGTTTCAGCGCCGCGGAGTTCACGACGCCCATGTGGCCGGAAGCATGCGCGATTAAGATCGGATGCGACTCGCTCACCGCGTCAAGTTCTGCCCGGGTCGGATGCCGTTTCTCCCTCAGAAAATTATGATCATAACCAAATCCCTGAATCCACGCGCCCTCCGGCAGCTGCCGCTCGATGAGAAAATCCCGGATTTTCTTCTGCAGCTCGCCGATGGACGCCACATCGTCAAAATGCACGAGATTGACGGTCTGGGCCAGCGCCGTGATGTGGCTGTGGGGATCAATGAAGCCCGGCAGCATCGTATGCCCCGCCAGATCTCTTTCTTCCAGCTTCTCCTGCGGATGCGCCGCCTGCCAGTTCCGCGCCTGATCCAGCGAACCGACCAGCACGATCCGCCCCTCCTTCTCAATTAACGCCTCTGCCATCAGATCTTTCGCCATCGTCACAATCACACCGTTCTTATACAACACTGCCATACCGCAACCTTCTTTCTTTTGTCTTTATTATACCCGTCCCCCGCTCATCCTCGATAGTCATTTTCAGGCTTTTGTCAATCGTTTGGTGATTTGCTTTCTTTCATTCCTTATTTGTTCTATAATAGGTAAGAATTCAAGCGCAGGGAAGGGAGCGGGTCAAATGCTTACCAATAAATTCAGCAGTGCTTCTTCCTTATTAACGGGGATCTTTTTTATTATATTGGGCGCGTTGTTTTTTACGGAGTATTCCAAAATCTGGGCGTTGATCTATATTCTGTTTATGATCGGCTTTCTGTGGATCGGCCTCAACCAGATCCTGCGGGCGCTCAATAACAAGCAAAACGCCAGCCTGAACCTGCCGAAAGTTTTGACCAGTCTGTTATGCGTCGGTCTGGCGATCTACACCTTTTTCAATCCCGGCCTGTTCTTCAAGTTTATCCATTACGTCATCGGCTGGTGGGCTTTACTGAACGCCGCGATTCAGTTTATTAACTTCTACGTCTACCGCCGCGATTGCCTGAAAGGCACTTACGTTCTGTTCTTAAAAGGACTGGCGGACGCGATCTTCGCAGCGATGTTGATGCTCAAGCCGATCAACAAGCTGTGGATCGTCGCCTACATCGCCGGAGCTTATCTGATCTTCTACGGCGGCGTCACGGTTTTGGAAGCGTTGAAGGATTTATTAAGCGCCGGGATGAGCGTGAAAATCCGCGAGCATCTGCGCATCTCCATTCCAGTTTTAATCTCGGCGATCATTCCGCAGCGCTTCTTCCTGTCGATCAACGCGCTGATCAAAACCAACAAGCTGAATCCGGACGCGCACGTTGCGCCGCAGGCCAGCACGGATCTGGAAGTGTTCATCTACCTGAAAGAATCCGGTCCGGAATCGCTGGGACATGTTGATATCAGCTTTCAGGGTAACATCTATTCCTACGGCTGTCACGATCCGCATCACCGGGGGCTGTTCGGGACTCTGGGCGACGGCGTGCTGATCGTCTCCAAGCGTGAAGCCTTTCTGAAGCATGCGCTGAAATCTGAGGATAAGACGATCATCAGCTATGGTCTGGCGTTAAGCGAAGGCCAGAAAGCGATGCTTCAAAAACGGATTGACGCGATGCTGGAGCGTGCCTATCTCTGGCGGCCGGATGCTCAGTTAATCGCCGAGGGCGAAACGGCTGAAGGCGAAGCCCGGGATTACGCCTCGCGCGTCTGGAACGCGACGCACGCGCACATGTACAAGTTTGCCAACGGCAAATTCAAGACCTATTTTGTTTTCAGCACCAACTGCGTCCTGTTGGCGGATGAACTGCTTCATTGCAAGGAACTGGATCTGATCCCGATCGGCGGCATCGTTACGCCGGGCACGTATCTGGAGTTTCTCAACACGGAATATCTGCGGCCGGGCGGGATGGTCGTCGAGCGGACGATTTACAAGCGCACCCATGGCAAGGGCGGCGAACATGGCGGCTCGTTTGGTTCCTCGCTTTCTTCCTCTTCCTGATTTCAGCAAGATCTGCGTTACGGAAATTCGATTTGGATTTCCGTTTTTTTATTTTTTTACTTCCTTGACTTCCGGTTTGGGAAAACCGTGACGGATTCTGTTTTCGTCTGCCCGTTCCCTTTCCTTTTTCCGCTTTGACAAACGCCGTCCGCCAGGCGTCCTTATATGTTATAAGATATGTCATTTTCTGAACCAAATATGTTTGTTTAATACCAACATAAGTATTTATTCCGCGACTTTAATGTTATACTTTATTCTTGTATAGAACTAATTATTGATTCATCCCTCCTGCGGTTATTTTCATCAAAGCGCGCAGGTCAATGAATTGCGGGCTTCGCCTCACCGTCAGATCTGTCCGTTATTGTTTTACCGCCTTGCCCGCTCCTTTTCACCGTCTTAACACCCGCTATTGAAAATGAAGGTAAATCATATGAAAGTTAAAAAACAATCCGTCGCTTTCATCCTGGGGATGATCGTGCTGCTGGCAGGGACCGGCACGCTGATGATCACGGCGATGCGCGAAATCAAGGTTAAAATGAACGTCAGCGCCAACACGACGCTGCTCAACACCACGCGGATGATCTCCGACAGCCTGCTCAATAATTTTTCAAGCGATCAGCAGCAGCTGGAAACCTGCGCAAATCTGTTCAGCCGGATCGATCTTGAACAGCCGGAAGACGTCGTTCGGGCATTGGCGGAATATACCGAAGCAACGTCCTTTTTCCGTTTTTATTTCGTCAATGACGAAGGTGTGGGCTGGGATTCGACCGGCGCAAAGCTGACGCTTGAGGAAATGAGCTTTGACGATACCGCGCTGAGCGAGGGGAAAGCGGGTTATTCCGACGCTTATCTCGGCGCCAGCGGCCGTTTGCAGATCACATTCCAGACGCCGCTGCGGATCAACGGCCAACTTGCGGGCGCCTTGTATGCGGATAAAACAATGTCGAATTATCACAGTCCGTCGTTGTTCACATTCAACGGCGTGGCCGGCAGCGCCTACGTCGTTCAGGGTGAGGACGGAGCGTGGATCATCGACAGCTCCGCAAGCAATACAGACAACCTGTACGTTTTTCTTGGCAAGCAAAACAACGAACCGGCCGTCCTGGACAAGCTGAGAACGCTGATAGCGGACAACCGGTCGGGAACGATCCGGATTCAATACCATCAACAGAACAGCTTTCTCTGCTTCATCCCGCTGAACGCCAGTCATCACTGGTACTTAATTTCGATTCTGCCGCAGAATATCCTGCAGCAGGAGTCGGCGGAAGTTCTGCAGGTGATCTCCTTTGCCCTGGCCGGGTTGTTAGTCGCGCTGGTTTTAATCACGCTGCTCTTACTGAGCCGCCAGGCCTCCAGCAGCCGCGAACAGGAGCGCAAACGCCGCGAACAACTGTTCCAGATCATTTCTGAAAATGTCGACTTTGCCTTTCTCTTATATACGCCGTCCAGGCGGAAAGTGGAAATGCTTTCGGAGAATGTCCGCTTTTTATTCAACATTGAAACAAAAGAAGCCGTTGACCATCCGGAACGTTTGTTTCTGAGCTGCGGGATGCCGCCGCAGGATCCGGCCGGTCATGCGTTTCTCAACGGCGAGCTGACCCAGCGGCTGCGTTATGAATATCAGACCGGTACTGAAAACAAGCTTCAGCGCTGGATTGAGATTTATTTCATTCCCGTTCACAGCGATCAATATCTCGCCGTCCTGCACGAAACGACGGCTGAGCATCACATGCGTCAGGATCTGGCCGACGCCCTGCAGCAGTCGCAGGAAAGCAATCAGGCCCGAACTGTCTTTTTCTCCTCGATGTCGCACGATATCCGTACGCCGATGAACGGAATTATCGGCATGACGACCATCGCTCAGTCGCACCTGGACGAACCGGAAAAAGTCGCGCATTGTCTGGATAAAATCAGTCTCGCTTCGCAGCATCTGCTCGATCTGATCAACGAAGTCCTCGACATGTCGCGGATTGAAAGCGGCAAGATCAGTTTAAAAAAAGAACCCGTCAATCTGTCCCGGCTGATCTCCGACGTGCTGGTTCTGGTCAAGCCGGACCTGACGAAGAAACGCCAGACGCTGCATATCCGCTCAAGCGCGCTGGATTATGACACGGTGATCGGCGATACGCTGCACCTGCAGAAAATCTTATTGAACCTGTTGTCCAACGCCGTCAAATACACTCCGCCGCAGCAAGATATCACCATCGGGATCCATGAAGAAGCCGGCGTTGACGATAAAATCAACGTGATTTTCACCGTAGAAGACACCGGGATCGGCATGACGCCGGAATTCCTCAATCGGATCTTCACCCCGTTTGAGCGGGCGCAGGACAGCCGCATCAGTCAGATCACCGGCACCGGTTTAGGCATGGCGATCACCAAGAACATCGTCGACATGATGGCGGGAACCATTCAGGTGGAAAGCCAGGTTGGCGTAGGTTCCAAATTCACGGTAACGCTGCCGTTTACGACCACACAGACAACGCAGACAAAAAAAGTTCCGCTGGCCGGCTGTTCCGTGCTGGTAGTGGACGATGATCCCGACACCTGCGAAGGTCTGCGGATGATGCTGGAACGTGAAAATGTCCAGGTCCGCTGCGCCTACACCGGCCAGCAGGGAATTGACGCCGCGCTGCTGGCACATCAGGAAGGCCATGATTATCTGGGAATCATCATGGATTGGAGAATGGAAGGTCTTAACAGGATTGAGGCTGCGCGTCAAATCCGCGCCCGGATTCCTTCAGAGATTCCGATCATTCTGCTTTCCGCTTACAACTGGGAAGACGTCGAACAGGAAGCGCTGGATGCCGGCATTAACGGATTTTTAACGAAGCCGATTTTCCGGAGCGAATTGATTGAAAAACTCTCCGACGCTCTCATTCAGGTCAAAGAGGGAACGCCGGCGCTCAGCGATACCGCCCTCAGCTGGCCGGCTGAGGATTTCAGCGGGATGCGTGTTCTCTTAGCGGAAGATAACGAGCTGAACCGCGAAATTGTCATCGAACTGTTAAACGGCTGCGGAATTCAGGTGATCTGCGCGCATAATGGACAACAGGCGCTCGATCTTGTCCGCCAACAGCCGGAAGACGCTTTCGATCTCATCCTGATGGATATCCACATGCCGGAAATGAATGGCTATCAGGCTACCGCGGCCATCCGTTCGCTGCCGGATGCGGCGAAGGCCGGACTGCCGATCATCGCGATGACGGCCGACGCTTTTGACGAAGACGTCCAGAAATGCATGGCTGCCGGCATGAATGGACACATTGCCAAGCCGATTCAGTATCCATTACTTTTTGAAACGCTCCGCCGCTACCAGCCCTTTGAACAAAGACCTGCGACATCAAGAAACGAGGAGAACAACCATGACCATCAAAACTAAATTACGCAAAGCGGCGGCCGCGCTGACGGCCCTCTGCCTGATCGCCGGCTGTACCACCAAACCGAAAGACCCGGAAGTTTACATCGACGATAAAAATGAAGAAATCGTGCTCACCCTGTTCGCTCAGGGAGAGGTCGTTGCCAACCTGATTCAGCAATGCTTCAATGAAGTGATCAACCGCAAGCAGGAAAAAACATTTATTCTTTACAGCGACAGCGCCTCCTTTTACGCAGACGAAGGACTCTCTTACCGCGAGCTACTGTTAAAAAGACTGGAAAGCGGCGAAGCGGACGATCTGTTTATCATTCCCGCCGAAGACGTGCTGGAATTTGACCGTAAAGGTTATCTCTATGATCTTTCCGATATGGATTTCATCCACAATCTGTCCGCCGATGCGCTGCAGCAAAGCACCTATGACAACAAGGTATTCTCACTGCCGCTGTCTTATACGGCGTTCGGCTTGTTATGGAATGTCGATCTGCTTCATCAGTACGATCTGGAAGTTCCGCAGACACTATCTGAATTTCTGACTGTCTGCGAAACACTGAAACAAAACGGCATCGTCCCTTATGGCGCAAACATGGATTACGGCCTCAGCATTCTGGCGATGTGCACCGGGCTGGCGCCGTTGTACAGAGACGCGGACAAAACACAGAAACTGGCGCAGCTGGCTGAAGGAACATTGCCGATCAGCCATTATCTGCGCGACGGATTCACATTCTTAAAAATGATGATTGATCAAGGTTATCTGGACATTGAGCAGGCACTGAACACACAGCCCAACAGCGAGGAAGAAGCCGGCCGGTTCCGCGATGGTCAATGCGCGTTCATCAGCGCCTTTTGCCGGGCCGCCACTTTCTCCAGCGATTACCATTTCGAAGTCGTCATGACCGCATTGCCGGTTCTGGAAGAAGGCTCAATCTGCGTTGTCGGCGCGGATCAGCGGCTGGCTGTCAATCCCAATTCAAAACATTTAAAAGAAGCGCTGATCACAGTTGAAACGCTGGGTACTGTTGAAACGCTCAATGAATTCGCGAAGATGCTGGGCAAAACCTCACCAGCCCGCGGCAACGAAGCTTCGACTTTGCCGCAGGCCGCGCCGCTGGTTGCCAGTCTGGCAGAAGCCGAACAAATTCCCAATCAGGATTTCTCGCTGCATTTCAACACCTGGAATACAATTAAGGAATTGTGCGTTAAGCTGGGACAAGGGGAAAGTATTGACGCCCTGTGCGATGAATATGACAAGATTCAGCTTGAGGAAATTGAAACCTATCAAGGACAGTAACCGAAACGGCATTCCGGATGAGCTGGAAACAGCACGATTAAAAAAGACCTGGATATCCCGACGCTTCATTCAACGTCGCTGGATCCAGGTCTTTTCTAGTTCTCTTCCGCTTGCGTGTATCTTCAGTTTTTAGCTTTCGCCTTCAGGTTCAGTTCAGCCTGTTCCTGTTCATAACGCGTCAGCATCGCTTCCACCGCATCCCGCTGCGCCGTTGAAAAGTAAACGAAGCGGCTGACCTTCTTCACCGTAAACTCCACCTTGATCTCCCTGGTTTCCTCTGCCTCCGTGACGTCGGCCTGCGTAATCCGATCCCAGGTATAAAGATTTCCCAGCAGTACGATTCCCTGATCGCTGAAACCGCTGCGCATCTGGCTGTAAAGAACCCCCAGCAAGACGATCAGCACCGTCTGAACGATCGAGAATAACGAATGGTTTTGAAACAGCCGGATTATGCCGATAACGACGAAAAATGCCGTAATGATCCAGGTCGGCCCCAGCTTGCCCGGCACTTGAACCTGTCGGGAATGCATCGCCATCCGGGTAAAATAAAAGAGTAAAATCAGATTGACTATGACAATCGCGATTTCCATGAATTCTCACCTCATGGTGAACATTATACCATGATCTTAGCGCTTTAGAAAGAGCGAGGGCGCCGGTTGACAAGTGTCTTAAATCAAGCTACGATAAAACCAGCCAAGGAGGAATTTTCATGGAACTACATTTTTTCACCGGAAAACAATCTGGTTTCGAACAGGCCGCCGCGATTCGTCAGGCGGTGTTTGTCGAAGAACAAGGGTTTCATAATGAATTTGACGAAACTGACGAAACCTGTCTGCATTGCGTGATCTGCGATGGAGAACAGCCGGTCGCCACCTGCCGGGCGTTTGCCAAGGGCGACGAAAGCGGCCGCTGGATCATCGGCCGGGTTGCCGTCAGCCTGAACTACCGCGGCCAACATCAGGGAAACGCGGTGATGAACGCCATGTTGAAGCATCTGTCAGAACAGGGGGTGCGGGAAGTGGAAATTTCCGCTCAATGCCGCGCCGCCGGCTTCTATGAAAAGCTGGGGTTTCGTTCTACCGGAGAAACCCACATGGACGAATATTGCCCGCATGTGACAATGCTCAAGACGCTTTGACCGCTGATGACCGTCACCATCGTCCCACAGCGCTGAATCTTAATACGGCTGCAATCATAAAAGGAATTCCCTTATAAGTCCCGGGAATTCCTTTTTTGTTTTCTTGATAGCTATCGTTCGGCTACCAGCGCCAGATTTTCCTCGAGCATTTGCCTGATCATCACTTCCCAGGCTGTGCCCTTCAATTTTTCCATAGCTTCCTTCAGCATCTTGCGGCAGTTTTCTTCATCATTCTTATAATAGTAGAGCTTCGCCGCACGGTACAGGAAAATTCCCTGATAAAACGGATTGGTCATTTTCGACGCCAGATCCAGCAGCTCGTCCAGAATCTCCGTGTTGTGATGAATATAAATTTCAACTAAAAAGGTACATTCCTTGAGGATACTTTCCACCTGCGAATTGTTGAATTTCGCGGCGATGGCCTTCAAGGTGTCATACGCCTTCAGGGCTTTATCGAACTGCCGGGTATCAATATAAAAGGACACTTCCTTCTGCGCTAACCCCAGCTTGTTGGCCGGATTCATTTTAACGGCGTCCAGCTGTTCGAAAATCTCCTCGATCTTCGCCGTTTCATTCTGCATCAACAGTGCGTCGATCGCCATCAGCGAACGGTTTTTTTTCGAAAAGAACATCTTCCCTTTCCAACTGTTGAGGACCTCGAGATATTTCTCCGGATTGACCTCCTTATACAAAATTTCCGACAGCTCGACCATCAGCTTCTGCATCATCCGGTTCAACAGGAAGTACAGGATCAGACCGACGGCGAGAATCAGGACAAACTGAATGATTTTATTCATGACTTTCCCTCGACTTTACTTTGTTAACTATATCATAAAATTTGAACAGCTTACAGACAGGCACGATAGATTTCCAGAATATCCTCGCGGGTTAACGGCACAAAGGCGCGGCTGAAATCATTTTTCGCCGCCTGATCCGCCATTTCTTCCAGCCGGCTTTCGTCAATGCCGACCTCGCGCAGCGTCATCGGCAGCCCCATGGAAGCAAAGAACGCCGACAATCTATCTATCCCCTGCTGAGCCGCTGTCCAGCAGTCCAGCTGCGGATCGACGCCCCAAACATTCAGCGCAAACCGGGCGAAGACGTCGACGGTCTGTTCGTTAAGCACATGCTTCATCCAGCGCGGCGTTATGATTGCCAGACCAACGCCGTGGGTGATGTCATAATAGGCGCTCAATACATGCTCAAGCGGATGACATGTCCAGGCTCTGTTTTTCCCCAGCGAATTCAGACCGTTGATCGCCAGCGAGGCCGCCCACATCAGATTGGCGCGGGCGGCGTAATCGTCCGGCCGGGCCAGCGCCGCCGGCCCCGACTGAATACAGGTTTTTAACAAGGCTTCCGACAAGCCGTCCTGCACGGAAGCATCGCGGACCTGATCAAAATAAGATTCCATAATGTGCGACATGATGTCCGCCGTCCCCGCCGCGGTCTGACCCTGGGGAACGGTATAGGTATAGGTCGGATCGAGAATACTGAAGCGCGGATACATGCCATAGCTGCTGAAACCGCGCTTGTCGTGGGTTTCCGGATTGGAAATCACCGCAATGTTGTCCATTTCCGAACCGGTCGCCGCCATCGTCAGCACGGTGATCAACGGCAGGCATTCCTTCACCTTCGTGCGGTCGAGCACCAGCTCCCAGGGATCTCCCTCGTATGCTGCGCCGGCACAGATGGCTTTCGAACAATCCAATGTGCTGCCCCCGCCGACCGCCAGCACGCAATCCAGCTGATGTTCGCGGACCAACCGGACGCCTTCGCGCACCGATCCGATTTTCGGATTGGCCTGCACGCCGGACAGTTCCTGCCACGCGATCCCATTTTCTTTCAACAAGTTTGTAATCGTATCGTACAATCCCGTTTTTTTCACGCTGCCCCCGCCATAAACCAACAGCACCCGCGTACCGCAGGTCTGAATCAGTTCTGGCAGATGAACGATCTGACCTTGTCCGAAATAGACTTTTGTCGGAATATCATAAATAAAATTATTCATCCTTTTTCCCTGACCTTTCTTAATGAGCCCTTGCCGGACTTTTGCCTAACGAACGTGGCGCGCTGATTCCCGCCTCCGGCCGCTTTGCCAAAATGCAGCGATGTCTGCGGCTCAGGAAATTATGGAAAAACCACTGTCAGCAGCATTTTAAACGCCATCTCGGCATAGACGGCATGCGGCTTGCCCGCCGGCATGATGATCGTTTCTCCAGCCTTGCAGAAATGGACATGACCTGCGATCGTAAAGCGGCCGATGCCTTCCAGCACCAGGACCAGCGCGTCGCCTTCGGATTCATGCGTACTGATTTCCTCGCCCTGATCAAACGCAAACAGCGTCAGGCTGACCGCGTCGTTCTGGGCCAGCGTCTTACTGACGATCTGCCCCGGCAGCACAGCGACCTGATCGGCTAATTTTAAACTGGTTTCCGGATTCATGTTTTTAATATAACTCATAAGTTTTCCTTTCCAGAGGTCTGGCCTCAGCCAGCCGGCACCTTGCGAAATCCGGCTGTCATTATGATTATTTTACCATGGTTTCCTGCGTTCTGCGCACTATTCCTGTCGATGTGGAAGAAAGCTGGAATTTCTGATGGAACGGGATTCCATCTTTGCTTCAATGTGAAAAACTGCCGGCGTGTTTTCACACCGGCAGTCTGAGAAGATTCTCTGTTTTTCCCCATGGGAAATTGAAACCAGACGACGCTAATCGGAGATCGTGATCGTAAAGGTTGTCTGCGGATCGCCGGCCAGTCCCAAATAACCTCCCTCCGGCAGCGTCAGCGTCTGATCGCCGTCAGTGACGCGGTTATACTGGCAGATCATCGAAGAATTGTACATGAAGACTCCGTCGGATTCGGAGGTCACCGTCAGCGTCTTGCCTTCCTGCAATGCGGGAATAAACAGCCATAGGGTATTGCTGGCTTCGCCGATCGTGACGGTCATACCATCTTCAAGAAGATCCGCCGCTTCTTCGCTGACGTACAGATCGCCGCCTGCCTGCAGATATTCGACGCCGTCTTTCGTGAAGAACTGGTAATCAAACTGATCGCGGCTGCCGCTGCCTGGAATCTGAACGAAAGCTTCGGCTCGGTTTTCATCCATGATTTTATGAGCGTTGACATAGCCTTGTGCAAATGTGCTTAGCGGCGCCGGAGCGACCGGCAGAATCATTTCATAAATCTGTGATTGGGCACTCTCGCTCAACAGGAAGTAGAGCTTTCCGCTGCGCTGCTGCCAGGCGGATTTTACGGCATCGGATAACGGATTTTCTTCCACCTTCATGGCGTAGTACACCGTTGCCGCCGTGTAGCCCAAACCCGGAATTTCCGTCACGGCTTCGACTTTCAGATAGGTGTGTCCGCTGTTTTCCTCGAAGCTGAACAGCTGGTTGGTCGTTGGCGAAGGCAGCAGGAACTTGCCATCCCCGACATGCGTCAGCGGCGTCGGGGTATCCGGCACCTGTTCCATCGTGAAGTTGAGCATACCCTCGTCGGTGAAGTCGATCCGATACAGCGAGGTGGAATCTGCGTACAATCCGGCATAGTCCTTGACTCCATCCGGAATCGCCGGAATTGTTTCCGGCACCGACGGCAGCTGATAACGCGGCAGCGCTTCGCTGATCGCGCCTTTTTCCAGCAGCGCCTGTTCCAATAGCGTTGCGGCCATCATCTGATTATACGAGCTCAGTCCGCCCGAGCTCAGAACGACGCAGGTCAGGCCATATTCCGGAATGACTGTGAAATTGGCGTGCGAATACATCGTATCGCCGCCCTTGGTCAGCGCCTGGATGCCGCCCTGGGCAAACGGGGCCAACGCGACGCTGTCCCAGCCTAAGCCATAATCCAGACTGTTGGCTTCCTCGCTTGGCCAGATCCCTTTTGCGGCTTCGTTTTCACTCATCGCGCTTAAAGAATCCGCGTTGAGCACCGGGGAACCCGGCATGAACGCCTGACCCCAGCGACATAAATCCTCCGCGGTGGAGAAGAGGCCGCCGGTACCGATCACCGACACGATATCCGCCGGAATCTCCCGTTCCGGCTGACTTGCGGAATAGACTTTCGGCATCGCGCTGAAATCGACGTTTTCCACCGGCGTCTGCGTCCGGCCCATGTCCAACGGTTCTAAAAACTGCGAGCGGAGATAGCTGGTAAAATCCTGACCGCTGACCTTTTCCACAACCAGCTCCGCCAGCACATAACAATCGTTGGAATACACAGAATATGCGCCCGGATCCGCCTGCAGCCGCATCGTTTTCAAGGTTTCCAGGAATGTATCGTGAGCGGTCGTGCTCGGTGCGAACACAAAACCCTCGTCAAAGGTTGAACCCGGCAGGCCCGCGCTGTGGTTCAGCAGCATCCGCACGGTGATCTCAGAATAACGCTCGTCCGCCATCGTGAATTCCGGAAGCAGCTCCGCGACCGGCTGATCAAGTTTCAGCTTGCCCTCTTCCTGCAGCTTCATGACGGCTGCGGCCGTAAACATCTTCGACACGGAACCGATCGCATATTGATCGTCCGCGCTTAACGCCTGATCGGAGCCCTTGGCAAACACGCCCCGCTGACCCGAGACGAGGATCGTATCCCCATCCATCAGCGCATATTGAACGCTTGTGGCGCCCAGCTGACTGACTAACATCTCCGCCAGCTGATCGGCGGTTTGCGTCAAGCCTGCGGTTTCCATCGTCGGCTCACTGCTCGGCGTCGGCGTCGGCTGCGCCGTGCAGCCGGACGTCGCAAGCAACAGCGCCAACAAACATGTCCATCGTTTCATTAAGTATCCCCCTTCAAATTTCTGATCGTTTTGTTTGATCTGACTGTAATTAAAACACAGCTGACCGGCAAAAACAAGCCGTCGGCGATCAGCGGAGAAAATCAGACCCTGACCGGAAGCCTGATTCGGGCAGCGGCCGGAGTTCCGTTTAGAATTGAGCAAATTGAAAGAAACAGATTGAAAGACACAGATTTTCTATTCTTTCCGGACCGGATTGACATGAATAGCGCAGTGCTTCACTCGCGGGAATGTTTCCTCTACCGCCTGATGCACATTTTCAGCGATCGCGTGAGCTTTGACTAACGGCAGGTGGGCGTCGACGCCGATCTCCAGTTCGACATAAATCCGATTTCCAAAAATCCGGGTGCGAAGCGTATCAATCGTCATCACGCCGGGCTGCCTGACGATCACCTCGGCGATTGCGTGCAGCGCTTGCGTATCACAGGACTGGTCAATCATCTTATTCAGCGACTGCCAGAACAGTTTTACAGCCACTGCCAGAATCAGGGCGCAAATGATCAGCCCCACGGCGGGATCCATCCACAGCCAGCCCTTCCGCGCACCGCCGATGCCGAGCAGCGCCCCCAGCGACGACAAGGCATCGGAGCGATGATGCCACGCGTCTGCCATCAGAGCATCGGAATCCACCGTGAGCGCAGCCCAGCGTGTCCACCAGTATTGGCCTTCCTTGACCAGAATCGAGACCACCGCCATCATCAGTGCTGCCCGGCCCGGAACTTGTAAATCAGCCGGATGGCAAAGTGTCCTGATTGCGCTGATCCCAACGCCGACCCCCGTAATTCCCAACATGACGGCCAGGATCAGGGACGCAGCGCTTTCCAGGCGTTCATGGCCAAACGGATGATTGGCATCTGCCTGGCGATGTCCGCAATGCACGCCGATCATCACGACGACAGTGCTTGCGCAATCGGATGCAGAATGAACGGCATCGGAAATCATCGCCTGCGAATGTCCGGCAATTCCGGCAGACAACTTGAATATGGAAAGCAGTAAATTCAGAATCAGGCTGGTCAGGCTGACGTTCAGCGCCAGCTTTTCAGCGGAATCGGAAAAAGAAGATTTCTCAGTCATGCTTTAATCCCTCGCATTCCTCTTAATCTTATGAATTGATTACCCATGTTGTGACTTCATCATGATTTTCTTTTTCCTCCACCACGTTAGCAAAATCAAAAGATACGCTGATCAACACCTTGACATCCTCGTCTTCCATGGCATGATTAAAGACACAAATCACCTGATTAAGGTCATCAGGCGTCTGGCTTTCGATTATCACTCATTTATTCAATGCAAGACTCGCATTTTGCTTATTTCCAACATCTTATCCCTGTCGTTTTCTCCTGAAAAAGAAAGCGTCTTGGCAACACTCGAACGAGTTTTCTACTAAGACGCTCTTTTTATTTCCGTTAATCAGTAACCATTCTCCCCACGCTTTCAGCGGCCGCTGCGGAGATAACTGATGATTTCCTCAGATCAAACGTTTCATTCCTGATCGTGATCATGACGTCCGCTCTTGAAGAGTCACCTGATGAATCCACTGACAATGATGAATCCGCCAGTCCCCGGCAAACGCCTTGATCACATCGTCGCACCGCAGGATAAAGAAGGTCATGAACACCGGAATTCCCGCCTGCTGCGAACACCACCAGCCGACTGGAATACAAAACACCCATAAATAAAATACATCGTTGAAAAAGACGAACCGGGCATCCCCGCCGCCGCGCAGAATGCCGACATTATTGACAAACCCCATGCAGCGGAAGATTTCAATCAACGCGCCCACGGCCATAATTTGAACAAGCACGCCGAACGTTTCCGGCGTAATGTTGTAAAATTTCGGCATCAGCGGAATGATCGCCAGAATAAACAGACAGGCCAGCGTCCCACTCGCCGCTCCGACCCGCTGCAAAAGCCGAATCGGCTGATCCAGCTCGGCCTGTTTCCCTTCGCCGATCAAGTTGCCCACGACGACCGAGGCGGCTGCGGAAATTCCCTGCGAGAGCGCGCAGGAAATCTGCGCCACGACATTGAAGATCGCATACGCCGTCGCAAACGCGAAAGCCATGTGGCCGGAGATCATCGTCAGCACCGAGCTGCCCAGCACCCATGTCAATTCATTGGCGACCACCGGCGCGCAGTTTTTGATAAACGAAGGCCACAGAACCTTCTGCGGATGCAGAATCCAGCTGAAACGGAAACGAATCTTTTTCTCAAACCCAAGCGAATAAACGATCAGAATGGCGCATTCCAGCATCCGCGCCAGAATGTTCGCCAGCGCACTGCCCCACAACGCCCGAAAGCCGGAACACCCAGATTGCCGAATACGAAAAGCCAGTTGAAGATCACGCTCGCCCCGATCGACGCCAGCGAAGCGCCCATCGCCACATTGACATCGCCGACAGCCCGCAGCGTATTGCCCAGAACCGTCGTGATCCCAAAAAACAGGTAGGACACGCTGACGATCCGCAAATACTGTGTACCGACTGCGATCACTTCAGGGATTGTTCGACAACAGCGTCATGACCTCGCGCGGAAACAACGCCGCGATCGCAACCAGCACCGCCGCTGCGCTCAGCATCACGCGGAACGTGTAGCCGATCACCGACCGGATCGCTTCGCCATCCTGTTTTCCCCAATACTGCGCGATCAGCACGTTAGCGCCGCCGGTCGTTCCGAACAACGTCAGCTGGAAGATGAAGAACAGCTGGCTGGCCTGCGACACCGCGGTCAGCTGCGTTTCGCCCAGCGCGCCGACCATCAGCGTGTCGACCATGTTGATGCCGACGGAAATGATCGTCTGCAGCGCTACCGGCACCGCGATCAACAAGATCGCTTTCAGTAAAGCAAAGCGTTGAGGGTTGAGAAAAAGCACGTTCCCGTGCTTCTTCCTCTGCTTATTCATCGTGCGTATTGAAGTATTTCATCTCCGGGAGCGGATCCTGCGTTTTAATGTCCTTCAATTCAATGCCGTAATCCACCGCCAGCCGGTAAGCGAGGATTTCCACAACCGGCGCATATTCCAGACACGCGAAGTCCTTCGAGGCCGGCGTGAAGCCCAAATCGTCCGCGTCAATCGGATTAGCGCCGATCACATACGCATGGCCGACGTCGTTTTTCATGTATTTCGCAATGCCCATTGCCAGATGGTTATCCTTGCCGCCGTCGTTGAGTACGATGACCGCATGCCGTTTCGTGAAGCCCATCGTCGGTCCATGCAAACCGTCGTCCATCTCATAACCAACGCACATGAAGCGCTTGGCGATCTCGAGAATTTTCAGCGCGCCTTCCATCGCGACGCCGTACAGACTGCCCGGGCCCATACAGAACAAAGGCATCGACATCCATTAATGCTTCCTTGTTGTGATCAAACCAGGCCAGTGTCCGGTCGCAGATTTCCTTGTGGTCTTTCGTCACTGCCAGCGCGTCTTCCATATAGGCCGCCGCTTCCGTCTCGCTGACAACGCCGCGCGCCTGTCCCAGAGCCACGCCCATCAGCATTTCCGTCAGGATACTCGCGCAGTAACCAATCGTGCGCATACCGTATTCTTCGTAGCCGCAGCCCATGTCGATATGCACGTCCGCTTCTTTTGCCAGCGGGGTCGTCGGCGCTTCCGTAATCGCTGCCGTCAGACAGCCCAGCGCTTTGACTTTTTTCAATGCCTGCTGCGTCAGCGTCGAGGTGCCGGACTGGGAAACGAAGACATACAACGCCTTCGGGTTATAAACCGTTTTTGCCAGGAATTCGTTGGGAATCATCGTGCACGTTGACAGCTTGCTTGCTTTTTCAACAAAACGGTACGATGTCAGCGAACAGGTGTTGCTTGTGCCGGAACCGATAAACATGATTTCGTTCAGCTCGTCCCAGCCGATTCTTCACCGCGTCCAGCAGCGGCGCAAAGGTTTCTTCCCGGCGTGCGACGATCCCTTCGATCACCGACGGTACGCGATAGATGCAATCTAGTAATGTCACCATTTCTTTTCCTCCTTCAAATGGAATAGAATCTGATCAGGCAGAGGATTCCCTGCCTGATCGTCATTCTTCTTTCTTTTTATTGTAGCTTGAAATCCGGCTGTTTCCCAGACTTTGCTTAGAAAATACCAATCCAGGTGCCCAGAGATCGCGAAGACCATCAGGCCGAAAATCAGCAGTGTTGCGTTCACTTTCTTATTCAGCAGCTTGAAGCAGAACAGTGTCAGTAACAGCGGAAGCAGGTTCGGGAAAATCGTGTCCAGCATTGCCTGGATCGACTGTTCCGCGCCGCCCATCGTAAATACGAAGCCGATATTGCAGGAAACCATTGTCGCCGTCATCGCGCCGACCGTCATCAGACCGACCGTGCTGGCCGCCTTGGTGATAAAGCTCATGATGCCGTTTTCCGCGGCGCTGCTCATAAACTTCGCGCCTAAGCTGTAACCGACATACGGGCCTAAGAAACGGACGAATGCGGATGGGATGTTATACATCAATAAGAAGACAATCGGTCCGAGAATGTTGCCGCCGGCCGCTAAGCTCAAGCCGACGCCCATCGAGATGACGCGCCAGGTACTCTGGAAAATCGAATCGCCGATGCCCGGCGAACGGTCCCATCAGGGAAGACTTCACCGCGGAGATCGAAGATTTATCAAAGTTTGGATCCTCTGCGCCCTGTTTTTCCATCGAAGCAACTAAGCCGGTGATGAAAGCCGGAAACGCTTGGGGTCGTGTTAAACAGTTCCCAATGCCGCTTGTAGCCTTCGATCCGGTCTTCTTTTTCCGGATAATACTTATTGATAACCGGGATCATTGTGTATAAGAACGCCAGCGCCTGCATTTTTTCCCAGCAATACGGAGCGCTCATGGTATGGGATCGCATCGCGATCTGGAAACACATCTTATTTTCTTCTTCAGTTAAATTGAATTTTTCCTTAATCATTGAACAGTTCCTCCTCTTCTTCAGCGGATGATTGCGTTGGTTTGTGACTGCTTTCGACATACAGCACGATGACGTACAGGATGCCCAGAATCGCGATCGCCATCAGCGGCAGACCCAGATACGACGAGAGAATGAATCCGACGAAGAAGTAAACCGCCAGCTTTTTGGTCCACATCATCTTTAACAACAGCGCGAATCCGACCGCGGCCAACATTCCGGCCGCAACGCCCATGCCATCTAAGAAGACAGCCGGTAGAACGTCGATAAACTGTTGAACCGCAACGGAACCCAGCGCCACCGCACCGCCGCAGATCAGGGCTTTGAAAGACATACATCGTTGCGGAAACGACCGGCATCATGCGCTGTAAGCCTTTATAATCGCCCTTGGCTACCATCTTGTCGATCATCGGCGACCACAGGGAACGCAGCGCGACTAACGGTACGAACAAGGTCTGGCACAAAATTGAAGCCGGGATCGCCAGAGTAAAGGCGGTTTCTACGCCCTGACCCAAAATAATCGCGTAGGCGGTACCGACAGCGGTGCCGGAACAGGCATCCGGTGGAACTGTGCCGCCAATCGCCATGACGCCCATGAAGACCAATTCCAAACTGGCGCCGACGGTTACGCCGGTCGCGACATCCCCTAAAACAATTCCGATCGCCGTGCCCACGATCAATGGGCGTGTTGTCATGGGGTAGGAGCACCAGGTTTCAATGAACTCCAGTGCGAAGACAGTCAATCCTACCAAAACTGCTTGCATCATAAGTTTTTCCTCCTCAAATAATCTTTTTTACGTCGGTCTTTGATTCGCTTGGAACCATCTGAATTTCAACTTTGTCCACCAGAGAATTCAATTCCCGTAAGGCGTCGATGTCCGCATCGTCCATGTGAACGTTCGCTGCTACCTGTCTGCTTCCCTCCTTTTTCTTGACTCCTCCGATGTTGACGGTGGTAATCTGATTGCCCGTCGCTTTCGCCAGCTCCAAGGCGTCCTGAACCGTTCTGACAATCAGGAAAATCCGGGTTTTCTTCGTGCGCGGATCATTCAGCAGCACCGCTGCGTCCTTCACCGTTTTGATCGCCAGCTTCACGCCGGCCGGTTTGGCCATCTTGAACGCCAGCTTGCTCATCTCGTTAGTCGCCGCCTCGTCGTTAGCAATGAGAATCGCGTCCGGCGCGACCTGATTCACCCAGGTCACAGCGACCTGTCCGTGAAGCATCCGGTCATCCACTCTGCACAGCTCTACCATAAAACATCATCCTCCATTCCCTTTTCAATTTGTTCCACCGCCTGCTTGTGCGACAACACGGTGATCGTGTCCTTTGCCGACTGCACGGCGTTTTCCAACAGTTCCATCGTCGGAATGTCCTGAACGTTCAGATGGCATTCCAGAATCATCGACAACGTCACGCCGCCGACCAGATACACATTCGGATACCGGCACAGTTCCGTCAGCTGATTATGCACGCTGCCGCCGTGGATATCGCAGAAGATCATGAAGTCGCAATCCGGCTCGGCTGCAACCTGCCGTTCAATCCGGCGGGCGATTTCCGTTGGGGATTCGTAATGATCCAACCCCAGAGCCTGGATTTCTTCACAATCGCCCATGATCATTTTGGCGGCGCTGAGCACCCCTTCGGCCATGGATCCATGAGAAGCCAGAATTATCTTTCTCACGGGCTGTCCTCCCTTCTCTACTTACGCTCAAATATAAGCAATTAGTATGCCAATTCGAGTTTTTTTGCGTAATTTCTATTTTTTGGAAGAAAAAAAGCTGAAATTCCGGAATTCTTTCTGAAATTTCAGCTTTTGTACGGTATGATTCACGCTCTTATTCAAAGTAACCCGTTTCATCTTCGACACTGTTTTCCTCTTTCTCGACACTGCCCGAGGGCAATGTATTCATACAAATAGCCGATTTCCGACAATGGAATCGACACATTGTAAATCCGCTCCACCTCGGCGAAGCTCTTGCGGATGACGGCGATAAAGTCCTGATGCTCGCGCTGCAGCTCGTCCAGCTTGTCATACGGCGCAACGGTCTTGTTGATGATCAGCCGTTCGATCAGACAGCTGATATGCAGGTACAGACCGACCTTGACGTTGCTCGTAATCCGCAGGCCCAGCTGCGCTTCAATCGACCGGATGATCGTTTCGACGTTGCCGAGAATGATTTCCGGGTTGAGAATCGTCAGATAGTTCAACAGATTTTCCATCGGGAAGTTCCGCAGCAGGTTGTCGTTAAACTGCTGGATCTCGTCCGGACTCATGAATTCGTTAAGCAGCTCGGAGATCTTCTCGATGTTCTTCTGTTCGATCAGCTCCTCCAGCGAGATGAATTCCACACCCTTGATCTTCGGATCCATCGTACCGACGACGAACAGAATGTTGTATTTGTCAAACACCGGAGCCTGGGAACCCATCGTCTCGATACTGTCGTATTCGTAGGAAAGCACCGGGATGTTCTGCCCTGCCGGCAGACTCTTTTCCAGCAGCTTCTTAATCTTCTCTGCCGTGCCGAAGCCGCTCTGGCAGATCGACAGGATCGCGTTGACCTTCTGGCGGTTGCGGACGATCAGGTAACGGTGCTGGTTGCGGTTGGCCGCTTCCTCCAGAATCGTTTCAATCCCTTCCCCCTCCATGATCATACATCCGATATCCAGCGCCAGCTTGGTCGTGACGTTGTTAATGATGCCGATATCGACATTCTTTAAATTTTCCGTGTACTTGTAAATTTCCTCCAGCGATCCCATATCCACCATCAACAGCACTTCCTTGCACCCTAGGTGTTTCAGATAGTCGGACACCTTGCGGATGATCACGTCCACGCCGCATTCGATCGGCATGTCGATGGCGTCGAAGATCTTGCGGCGAAGCAGCTGGTTGGCGACCTCGGCGATACTGCTGGCAATGTTGAAACCGTGCGCGATGATCAGCACCGGAATCTGCGAGGTTTCCATCTCGCGGTTAAAATACATCATGTAGATCAACAGATCAAGATAGCCGATTCCCCTTCCAGCTTGATGTTCAGACTGTCCTGAATCAGCCGGGCAACGTTGCGGATCGCCGTCGCGTTGATCGGAAACAGGCGCTGAATCGCCTCGATGCAATCCTGAATTTCCCTTGTGGTATTTCTTATCCAGCGGCAGGCAGGAAACGCTGTGGCTGGCGAAATCGAGAATGAAGCGTGACATCGTTACGACCTCGGAATTGCTCAACTTTTCCAGATTGTATTTCTGCGCGGTGATCTGATAGATATTCTCAACCAGACTGGCCGTCAGATCGTCCTTAGGGCGTTTTGCCTGCGGGATTGTTGAAGACAGATAATCCGTGTAGCCTTCCAGCAGGATATACGCTTTTTCAATGAACTCCGGCATCGGCAGATGATTCCGGTATTGTTCGATCAGGCCCCTTATTGAAGGTATAGAGCATCGTTTCAAAATACTTCTGCTTCATCATCTGGCGGGTGTCGATCATCTTGCCGTCGTCATATTCCATCAGCTCGCCGTTGGCGGTTCCGCTCTGAAGCAGGAAGCTGGGCAGATCGTACAGATGCAGCTCAACCGGATCGGCGGCCGGATCGCGCAGATAAGCTTTCGCAACGCTGGCGCGGATCGTGTTGCCCAATTCTCCGACGTTGCCGGGGTAGGCATGATTGACCAGCGTCTGGTAGGCCAGTTCGCTGAACACGACCTGCCGGGCGATCTTCCCGCTTTCCTGGGCACGATCTCATGCACCAGCTCACGCTTTTCCTGCAGGGAGCGGTCGACGAGCGAAGGCACCTGAACGAGAATCGGAATCCGCCGCAGCAGCGTTTTCAGCAGCACCTTCTGGGGATCCTCCGTCGTTGCGAAGATCAGCCGCACCTTCGCGGAATACCATGTTTCATTATCGCCGACCATGTGATAGATGCCTTTGTCCATAAACAGAAAGATCTTCTCCTGACATTCCGGCTTCAAGGCATGGATCTCATCGAGAAACAGCACGCCCCCGTCGGCCAGCGCCAGTAAGCCGGCCTTGTCCTTTTCCGCTCCAGTATAGGAGCCTTTCTTATAGCCGAACAAATTCGTCAGAAACAACTCCGGATTGTTGGCATATTCAGCGCAGTTGACGGTGACGAAGCTGCCCTTCTTGTCCAGAATTCCTTTTTCCACGCTGTATTCGTAGGTCAGCTGCGCGATATAGCTTTTGCCCGTGCCGGTCTGTCCCTGCAGGAGAATCGGCAGGCCGATGCCGGGATAGGTGATCGCCGCCTTGCATTGCTCGACGCATTGCTTCAGACTTTCCTGATGTCCGACCAGCTTGCGGAAAGACACGATCTTCTCCTTCCGCGCCGCTGCCTCCCGCATGAGTTCCTCCACCGAATCGTAAGTGGATTCCAGATCTTCCGCCTTCGTCCGCTCGCACAGCGCGGCTTTGTTTAAAAAGTAGACCGGACGCGTGTTGATTTTAATGACCGTCCCCTCGCCGTGCGCTTCGTTGAGATATTGCGAAACAAGATTGCGGCTCACCCCGAAACACTCCGCCAGCCCCTGAGCGCTTAAGCCGGACAGATCGTTCCAGGCAAAATGCCGGGTCGCTTCCGCCAGCGCGTCAAGGATTTTTTCTTCGCCGGACTTTCCATACGTTTCCCCTCCTTGGGTTCTTCCCTTAGAATAATTCGATCAAAAAAGATTACAATTTAAGAATAGGTTCGGAATCCGACTTTGTCAATCAAACGCAGATTAATTTTGAGAGCGCTCTCACAGGAAGCGGATTGTGCTACAATAAGAAAAAAGGAGGGGACCGCATGAAAAGTACGCTCGCCTTAACGCCGAACATCCAGCCGCAGCACCGCTTGAAACCGGCCATGCTGGAATCTTTGAACATCCTGCACATGAGCTCCGACGCCCTGGCGGCTTACCTGAACGAGCAGATGCTGAGCAATCCGCTGCTGGAATGGAGCGATCAGCGGACTACCCGGAGCGATGATCTCTATGAACAAGCCGGACAATTTGTCGCCGCTGAGGTTTCCCTGAAACAACAGCTGCGGCAACAGGCGGCAGTTTTGTTAGACCCGGCGGATCAGATGATCGCGGAAACCTTGATCGGCTTGTTGGACGACGATGGTTATCTGCGGGAGGAACTGGACGCGCTGTGCGGTCTGGTGCAGATCAACAAATCAAGATTGAATCGAATTCTGTCTTTATTGAAAACGTTGAAGCCTGCCGGGATCTTCGCGCACGATCTGCGCGAATGCCTGCTGCTTCAGCTTATGGAGCAGCATCCGGAAAATGAACTGGCCCGGCGGCTGACCGAACACCTGGAAGCGCTGGCCCGGGGCGGTACAACGACGCTGTGCAGGACGCTGCATTGCACACCGGATCAGTTAAACGAAGCGATCACCCTGCTTCGTCGCTGCGATCCCAAGCCTGGCCGCAGTCAGGGCGCGGCTGCGGCGCCGCTGGTTTGCGAAGTCCAGGTGGAAATCGAGGACGGTCAGTTTAAAATTACATTAGCTCACAGCTTCAGCGAGCTCATTTTCAACCCGATACCGATCGACGATCCAACAGTTCAGGATTACTTGAAGCAGAAAACCGCGGAAGCTAAAAACCTGCTTCTGGCGATTCAGAAACGCAATCAGACGCTGGCTTCGATCACCCGAGCAATCTGTCTGAATCAAAGCGCGTTCTTTCTGCGCGGACAACCGTTGATTCCCTTAACCCGCCATCAGATCGCCGATCAGCTCGGTCTGCATCCCTCAACCATTTCCCGTTCGCTGGCCGGCAAGGGATTGGAATTCAACGGTCAGCTTTATCCCTTCTCTGTTTTTTTCTCCGCCCAAGTCCGGAATGATCTGAGCCAGGATCAGGTGCTGCGGCAGCTGAAGCGCCTGATCCATGAAGAAGACGCGGAAGCGCCGCTGAGCGATCAACAGCTGAGCGACCGGCTGAAGGCGCTGGGCTGTCCGATCAGCCGGCGGACGGTCGTCAAATACCGGGAAAAACTGCGGATTCCTGATTCCCGTGTCCGCCGTCAATGGACCCGTACCGCTTTGTGCCGCACTCCTTCAGGGAAAATAGAAAAGTAGCCCGGATTCTCCCTTTTTCCGGCTTGTTTCAATTATTAACAACCGAATCTTCTGATCTTTGTTATAATGAACTTACAAAGGGAACTTATAACAGTTCGAAGGTGAAGTTATGCAGCGATGGAAAAGACGCGTCGATCTTCAGGTATCCCTGCTTACGGCAGTCATTGTTTTCCTGTCTTCCTCCATCGTTTTTATTTTATGTTACTCGTATACGTATAATGGGATGATTTCAGAATTAAAAGAACGGGTTCACGCCATTGTCAGCTATGTCAACACATCGCTGGATCCGCTTACCTTTACCGAAATCCATGATCGGGATGATATGGCCTCTCCGCTGTATCAACAGACGGCTCAGTCGCTGCGCGATGTTCGCAGCGCAACCGGCGTTCGTTATTTATATACCGCAACGGTCACGGAAAACGATACCCTGATCTATCTATTAGATGGCCTGGATCCGGACAGCGAGGATTTCCGGTATCCCGGCGATCTGATCGAACCGGAGATTAAGCAGGATCTGCGGACAGCGCTGGCCGGGAAAGAGATTATGCCGGATGCCATCAAGTCGACGGATTGGGGGAAAATTTTTATAGCCTATTCGCCGGTCTATCAGAACGAGACGGTCATCGGCGTGGTCGGCGTTGAATTCGACGCCGGGAGACAGGCTGAAATTTATCATCAGCTGCGAAACTTTATTCCGCTCATCTTAATCTTCGCCTGTGTTCTGGCCACCGGAATCGCCTTCTTTGTTTTCCGCCGGATTTCCAATCCGCATTATAAAGATCTGGCAATTACAGATCAGCTGACGCAAATCCGCAACCGCAATGCTTTTGAAGTGGATATCGGCAATCTCAACGCCTCCCGTCAGTTCAAAACAATGGGAATTCTTGTGGTGGATCTGGATCATTTAAAACAGGTGAATGATGAACTGGGGCATATTCAGGGAGATTTGTATATCCAGAAAGCGGCGGCGATTCTGCAGGAATGCCTGGAACCGCAGGCGATTCTGTACCGGACCGGCGGCGATGAATTCGCAGCCTTGATTGCCGACACTTCCGGACAGAAGGACTTGAGCGAACTCTGCGCCCAGCTGAAAGCTCTTTATCAAAAGAAGCGGCCGGACTGGCCTGTGGAAACGGGCTTATCGGTGGGATGGGCTGTTTATGAAGCCGGCGATCATTCTGTCGAGGATATCTACCGGCGGGCAGATAACGCGATGTATCAAAATAAAGCAATGTCTCATCAACGATAAAGCAATGTTCAGCGAGCTGAGCGTTGCTTTTTTATTTGACTTTTCAATGTGGAACTAATGGCTTCGTTCCTGAAGCCTGTTTAACATTTTATTAATGCCGAATCCAAAAATGAATTTTCAAGATTTTTAGGGCTGAAAAGACAGAAAAAAAAAGGCCAGAGAGGAGTCTGACCTGTTTCGCTTTTTCGGGCTTGTTCGCTGCCTTGTTAAATCAGGGGTTAAGCCTGACCGTTCCATTCGTCAAAGAATTCCTGAAGGTACTGTTCCATAAACGCCGTGCGTTTCCGGGCCAGACGCCGGCCGGTTTCCGTATTCATTTTACTTTCCAGAAGCAACAGCTTCTCATAAAAATGGTTGATCACGGTGCTGCGCTCGCTGCGGTAAGCCGCGGCGTCCATCTGCGTGCGCGGCGGCAGTTCAGGGTCGTACATCGGATTGCCGACATGACCGCCGTAATAGAAAGTGCGGGCAATGCCGATCGCGCCGATCGCATCCAGACGATCCGCATCCTGGACGATCTGACCTTCTTGGGATAAGACCTGCTTTTCACTCAGATTCTTGGAAAAAGACAAATGATCGATGATCGCGAATACTGACGCCTGAATCGACGGATCAATTTCCGCCAGACGCTCTTCCAAGAACTGATGTTCCTTTTGGGGATCCGCCGTCAGCTTATCGTCGATAACATCGTGAAGCAGCGCCGCCGCAACGATCAGATAAAGATCGCAGGGAGCTTCGCTGCGGGCGATCAAGACTGCGTTGTTTACCACGCGCAGGATGTGATCCAAACTGTGCCCGCTGGTATCGCCGGCTAATTTGGATTGTGCGAGGGCATAGAATTTCCGACAATTTTCAATTTGCGTGTTATTCATGCTTCTCCTTTGAGGGCGAAAACCGCCCGGTTCTGTTTATAGGTTAACTTGTACTCCGTTTGTTTATCATAAATCAGACCGGTAATGAATTCAAGTTGGAAAAATCAAACAATCCCGTCAGCCGCTCGGCCGACATTCGACTTGTCCAAACAGAGAAATCTCAGCTTCTTTTCTCTTCAAGGCGCTTTTTCGTAAGATGCCTGGGTTTTCGCCGGACCTTCCCTTTTAACTATTTTTATTTCTCGTTTCATCAAAAATCTGATACTCGCCGACGATTTGAATTTTTCCGCCGGTCACCTGGACAAAAGCGTCATCGCATAACGCCAGGATCGGTGCAATCCGGCTAGCCTGTCGGATTTCTTCCCGATGCTGCGCGCTTGCCAGGTTGAAATGCGGTTCCAGACTCATCGGAACCAACCCTAATCCACGGTACTGTGTCAGCTCCGGGACATTGTCCAGCTCATGCCTGGCCAACACGATCTGATCGCCCATGTTGATCGCACCGGCACTCATTCCGATCAGAACGGCTGTCGTTGTTTTCAATTTCTCCCGCAGCCCAATTCGTTCAAACGAGGCATGCTGAGCCAGCGTATCCCCGCCCGCCAGCCAGATCACATCGGCCTGTTCCAGAACCTGATCGATTTGAGCCAAGGGCAGCCGGTCATCCAGAATCGTCAGCGTCTGAAAATGAAATCCGGCGGCGGCAAACATGTCCATGATCTTCCGGGCATATTTTTCATTCACTTCGGCCTTGTCAAATGAAGATGCGGTGAAAACAAAATGTTCCTGTCTGACGATCGTTTGCTTCAGTGCTGTGATAAAAGCTTCAGGGAAGCCGTTGGGAAAGTCGCTGGTCAGAAAATAAGTCTGCATTCTCAAATCCTCCTGAAATTCATAATTTCAATGCTCTGTGGCTATTTTATGTTTTTTAAGCTTAACGCAGGGAAACGGAAGTGACCACCCGGCGGATCAGCGCTTCGTTCTGATCGTAAAAATCCCGGTCAAACGTTCCTGTTACGGTATAATTCTGAGCCTGACCTTCAAAGAACAACAGCTGCAGTCTGACGCTTTCGCCTTCCCTCAGTATTGCCAGCCGGCCGCGGCCGCCCTGTTTCAAAGTAACAAGTTGATCTTCAGAATCCGCCAGCGGGAACGTCCAGGTGGGTACGCCATATTGATAAATCATCCGGAGCGAATTCCGGCCAGAGGGATCGCTGAGTGTCAACCCAAAATTCGGTGGAATTTCACTAATCAGCGGGGTATGGATATTCTGATCGCACACGCAGCTCCAACCCGCCGGTAGTTCGATCGAAAATTCCGGATCTCCGAACGCTTCCGGTTTAAACACGCATCGTTTTTCCATGGGATGAAAGAGAATACTGACGCTCAGCACCATCGCAATCCCAACGGGGCAGGCTTTCATTAAGCGGGAAATCATCTTTATTCTCCTTTACGGATTGCGGCGTGAATTTGAGCCCGGATTTCCGGCATCCGCCGCAGCTCAAATTCGGGGTGGTCCTTCAGCCATTTCCGGTTTAACGGCGACGGATGAGGAAGCGTAAAAACGGGAATTCCCCGGAAGTCCTGCGTCTGAAAGATTAAGTCTTCCAGCGAAAGTTCGGGAAATAACCACTGCGCAGCGTAGCTGCCGATCAAAACGATCCGCTGCGGCTGAACAAGCTCCAGCTCCTGTCGTAAGTACAGCTCGGCGCAGTGCTTCGGCGGCCGGAGATCACCGCTACCCTTCGCTTTGCCGGGATAACACCGGGCAATCGAAGCGATGTAAAACAGCCGCGGATCATAAAACTGTTCGTCTGTAATCTGATACCATTCCTGTTTCAGCTTTTTCCCGCTGGCATCATTAAACGGCAGCCCGGTTTCCATGACGCGCCGCGACGGAGCCTGGCTGATCTGAAATATTTTAGAATCCAGACTGCCCTGAAATATTGGATGCGGTTCATCCTTCATCAGATTCTCACAGACGCGGCAATGCTGCAGCTGCGTTTTCAATTGTTCAAAGCTTTCCAATCTTTCTTCCTTATTCATAGTCTATATCCTGTTCTCATTTATTTTATTATACCACGGTTTGGGTCAACATTATCCGCTCGTCAGCTCAGGCTCCAAGGGGAATTTCATTGCAAAAGCGGAGGGAAAATGCTTTAATTCAAAGAGAGGAAGACCGCTGAAGCGGGGAAAAGAGTCCCAGGAAATTCAGCGGCAGCCGATCATCATTTTTCATTTTGAGAATCGGTAAACGAAGGAAACCGACGATCCATGAGCCATTAGCGTTAGAGGATGTTCATTCCTATCAGTTCAGACATTAGAGATAAGGAGAAAAAGATGAAGCCAATCATTAAAATCATGAGTATTGCCGGGCTTCTGCTCGGTTTCCTGAGCGGCTGCCAACAAGCTCCCGATCCAGAATCAGAATTCACTTTGAAAGCGGCCAGTTTCAATCAGGAAGACACCGCCATCGCCAATCAATTTGGATATTCCGCAGAATCTCAGGTCTTTCAGTTCGCCGCGGACAATACCGTTCAATTGCTGCATTACACGGTGTATAAGCTGAATCAGGGAGAATGGGAAGTCCAGTGGACTGGCGATCAAAGTTTATCCGGGACCCGCGGCCGCATCGCCGTTTATAGCGACAGCTTACCTGCCGGCTACACCCTGATCCTGCAATGCGACAATATCTGCGTAAAAGATGAACTGCGGGTCGACGATCCGGATTTTACGATGCCGGAAGGCTCCGTTCTGTCAACCGCTTCCCTGAAGCAGGAAATTCCATTTCAATTGAACGAAGAGATCCCTGTCCTTCTCCAGCGAATTTCCACGGAGAATGATACAATTCTCGTTGACTTAGAACAGTTTTTCAAGCCTGATACCTTTGCCAAACAGGATGAAGTCTGGGCGCTGACGCTGATTTTCCAGGGTTCCGATCATTCCCTTCAGCTGCCTTCAAAAGAATAACCTCAGGCGGAGACTCAAAAGTAAAAACGAAAGTGAAAATGATCCATCGTTCCTTCTGAACGATGGATCGTTTAAATTTCCTTACCCGTCAACAAATGTTCTGCGATGAACTTGCCGACGCCGTCGTGATCGTTATCGTCCGTGATAGCATCCGCGGCGCTTTTGGTTTTTTCGCTGCCGTTGGCCATGACGACGCCCATCCCGGCGTTCATCGTCATATCGTAATCGTTGTCCGCGTCGCCGAAGGTGCAGAGCTCGTCCATCGTAAAGCCATGCAGCGCCATAATTTCTTTCAGGCCCTGCGTTTTTGATACCCGCGGATCCATGTATTCAAACAAAACGCTGGCCGTGATCAGTCCTGCCGACTTGGTTTTCGGAACGGTAAACGTATGACTGCGGGCAACGACCCGTTCCATTGTTTCCGGATCGCAGACAATCATGACCTTCGGCCGCGGCTGATTCAGAAATTCATCATAATCGACCACATGGTAGGGAATATGATCAACCCGGGAAAGCCGTTGGATAAGCCGGTCATCTTTAGGCGCATACAATTCTCCCTGCCAGGGAATCGCAAAGTTCACATCAAGATCTTCATAATGCCGGATGACCTGGCGGATAACGTCCCCATCCAGCGGAAAACTACTTTTTTCCACATTCAACTGAAAATCCGCGATTTCCGCACCGCCTGTGCCGACAATGGCATCGACGAGTCCGCCAATCCCCCAGCGTTCCAGTTGATTTTTAACACTGTGCACATCGCGGCCGGTCGCCAGGCCAAACAGAACACCCTGTGCTTTGATTCTTTTGATTTGTTCGATGGTATAGGGAGAAACGACTCCCTGGCTGTTCAGCAACGTTCCGTCAACGTCGCACATGATTGCTTTGATCGCCATTTTTCTATTCCTCTCTGATTTTACAGTCTTCATCATTATAGAACAAAAACCGGGGAATGCGGACATAGATTTGTAAAATCAACAATCAGAACGCTGAAAATTTCCTTGTTGTCTTTTAGATTCCAATTTTCAGGAAGCTCTGAAACTTAACCGAAAGTTAACAAAAGTCCGGCTTGACGCATCTCCGCGCATGGTATAATTGAAAAAAGAAAGAAGAGGAATCCCATGTATCAGATAAAGAATTTTCAGGATAACGACGACGTCCGCACCGTTGATCAGCTCGGTCCGTTTACCGTCATCGAATATCTGCGCGACCTCAGCGTTACGCCCGGCTCCGCTATGACCGCTTATTATTGCAATGAAATGAATGTTCGCAAACGGCAGGTTCTGTGCGATCTGGGGCAGGCTGATATCACCATTCAGGCCGGCGCGATGCAATGGATGGTCGGCGATGTTAAAGCGACAACCGGCGTTAAGGGCGTCGGCGATTTGTTAGGGAAAGCAATTCGCGGCAAAGCGACCGGCGAATCGGCGATCAAGCCGGAATACACCGGCAGCGGCACCCTGGTGCTGGAACCGACTTACAAACATTTAATTTTGATGGATGCCGCAGAGTGGAATGGTTCCGTCGTTCTGGACGATGGTTTGTTCTTAGCCTGCGATTCCCGCCTGCAGCATAAAGCCGTGATGCGCTCGAATTTCTCCTCCGCGGTAGCGGGCGGCGAAGGTTTGTTTAATTTGAGCTTGAACGGTACCGGCGTCTTCTGTATTGAATCTGATTGTCCGAAAGAAGAACTTGTGGAAATCACGCTGAAAGACGACGTGTTGAAAGTCGACGGCAACTTTGCGATTGCCTGGAGCAATTCACTGCAGTTTACCGTGGAGCGTTCCAGTAAATCCTTGATCGGTTCCGCCGCTTCCGGCGAAGGACTGGTCAACGTTTACCGCGGTACGGGAAAGGTTTTATTAGCGCCGGTCACGAAACTTCCGCTGTAATTCAGTAAATACAAAAAAGGCGGAGTCTGAGCTTCCGTCCCCTTCCGATCCGGAGATACCGGATCTTTTTATATCCGCTGACAAAAGACGACTGTTTTTTCCTTCAGGAATATTTTTTTCACTTCATAGCCGTAAGCCAAACTGTTTTTCTTATAAGAAAGCTAACTATATAAAAATCAAGAGTATCTGATGAAAAAGTATGAAAATGAGAACAGAAATGTAGTTAGCGTCATTTGTTCTTTGAAATGTGAATGGATTTGTAAAAAAGAGCACACTGAAAACAACCGTAAAGGCCTGATTTTAAAAATTAGGAACTCAGCCAGCTGTTATTTCAGAAGTGCGGGATCAAACTGTTGATTGGTGATCAACAGATGATAGATAACGCGGAGAAGCTTTCTGACACAATGGCCTTGAGCGCAGCGATGCCCTTTACCTTGAGAGCGTTTCAGGTCATAAAATCGTTTAAAAACGGGATTATACCTAATGACCGGGGTGATGATTTGGTAAAGTGTCTTCCTCAAGTATGTGGAGCCTTTCTTCGTAATCGCCATATGTTCGGCACGATATTGACTGGATTCATATTCTCGCGGAGCCACACCGGCCATTTTAATCACTTTTGATACTTTATCGTAGTTGCGAATCTCTCCTAATTCAGCTAAAATGGAAGTGCCTGAGAAATGAGAAATTCCTGGCATACTGAGGATAGGAGAGTTGGTTTCGAGGCTGAACTCTTCTATTTTTTTATCGATTTCTGCGATTTGTTCATTGATGAGTTCAATCTGGGCCGCAAGATGCTTTATGTTTAACTCTTCTGCGATGGAGCTAAAGCCTACGGAAGCTTTAGCGGCTTCTTTGAGCTTCTCCGCAGTCAGAGCGATACGACTGCCTCTGCCTTTGACATCAAAGCACTTGCGCAGGGATCTAAGATCAGCCTTAGCGATTTTATCAGCACTGCCAAAATTCTTTAATACCGTCATATAGACAGTACCGTATTTTGATTTAAAGAGCTGATTAAACTCAGGGAAAGTCAGATCAATCGCTCGCTGAAGACGGTTAGAATAAACATTTTTCTGTTCTTTTAAGTTATGGTGCTGACGGGTCAGCTGCTTCATTTCATAAAACTTAAAGTTATTGGGAGTCACAAGACGATAAAGCTTCTTTCTGTGAGTGTTGGAAGCCAATACGTCACAAATGGTGATCGTGTCCAGTTTATCGTTCTTCGTGCAGCTGCCCTGCCTCTTCCGTTCGAAATCCGTAGTGGTCGGGTTCATCAAAGCGACAGAAAAGTTGTGGTCTAACAGGTATCGGAGTAAAGCAAAGTGATAGTGGCCGGTATCTTCCATGCCAATCAGAAGCTCATCATCTCTTGAGTAAGCTTCCAAGGCGTGAGTTAAAAGGTCGAAACCAGCTTGGTTATTTTCGAAGAATGTGGGTTTAACCAGTTCTTCACCAGTGCTGTAATCAAGGATACAGAAACAGTGTTTAAGTTTACCAACGTCAATGCCGACATGAATCATAGGGTATATCCTTCTTTCTATTCTGTGATGTGTACGGATCCACAAGCCTTAGGCCATAAAACCTGGTGCAAAATACGAATTCAAAGACTCATCTAACTAATCAGTATTTGGGAATAAGGTGTGGTGAGATCCTTTCTAAAGTAGTCAAAGCTACAGGAAAATTTACAAATCCACATTCACATATTCATAGTTTACAAATAACTAACACCGTGATCAACCTCGGTTATCAGGTTGAAAGAAAGGAGTTGTATATTGTTAGATTCACTGTTTAGATGAGTCTTTTACAATATACCAGGAAAGCATGATCAATCGGAAAACCCAGTATTTCTTCGATTTCGGCAAACGTTAATTTTAAAACCGGTATACCGCTTTCCTGAACGCTTCGCCACAGTTTTTCAACCTTATCCATTACCTCTTCTCCTCGCTGACAGGAAAATCCGATGATTGGAAATGGCTGTAATAGCGGCCGCTCTCCGCCGTAAATTTCAGAATGACACGCTTTTCCAGCTCCGTCGTTTCCGTTGTCTGCTTCTCGTTTTCCCCCGCGTCTGCCAAAATCTCTTCCCGCTCATCGCAAAGCATAAGCCAGCCTTTTAAGCAGACGCCGCGGTAGTACCGTTGGTCCATGAAGTAAAGACTGGCCGGACAGGAACCGGTCAAGGGCGTCAAAGCGAAAGCGGTGGGATCGATGTCAAACAAGAACTCACGAATGCCTTCACGCCGCAGCGGCTGCGGTACAGTCAGTGTTTCCGGGTATCCTTGTTCGTCAATGAGGCTGCATACGGCATAACCGGCGTTGTCCGCCAGCTTTCCAATCGTTTGTTCCGGATTTCTGATCATCGTTATTTCTCCTTGTTCTTGATGAATTTCTGCATCGGCCTGTCCTGATTTTCCATTTTCGCTTTCTGCGTGTACTTCTGAATCATTTCCGTCTTCGCCGCGGTGTAGCCGTCGCGATCAAAGCGGTAAGGACCAGCCAGCCGCTGCTTCAGCTGTTGATAAGCCTGAGCGGCTTCCGGATGATCGATCAGATAATCCCGGAAAAACAGCTCGTCATGATCGCCTGGACGGCGCAAATGCAGATGGAAGACAGACGGCGCAAAGCCCTGCGGCGTATATCCTTTGTTGAAAGACATTCGGTTTTCCGACTGGCTCATGCACAAATATCCCGCATCCAAAAGGATGGTTTTCAGGACCTCCCAATCCGCCTCCCCTGTCGTTTCCACCAAAATATCCACAATCGGCTTTGCCCAGATCGTTCCGACTGCCGTGCTGCCGATATGCTCCATGCGGACAATCCAGTCTGCGGGAAGTCTGTTTTTCAAACCGGCGGATTCATCGGCATACATCATCGGCCATTCCGGGCGGGGCGGAACAAGCTCGATCGGGAACCGCCGCCATAGTTCTTCCAGCGTCATTTCAGCTAAGGCTTTCGGCATGAACTTCCTCCTTTCTTCAAAGTCCGCTGCCTGCGGATCTTTCGGGCTATCATCAATCGGATCTCCTTATTTCTGAACTTTAGCGGGCTTTCCTCCCGCTTCCGTCAACGCGAAGCTTTCCTGGATCCGTTCCTCAATTTCCTGATCCGGAAGCGTTCCATCAAGCACCAGCGTGAGCCAGTGCTTTTTATTCATGTGATAAGCTGGATAACAGCCCGGTTGATCAATGTATTCATTGAGCCTTTCCGGCCGTGTCTTCACGACCAGAATGTCCACAGAGCCCTGCCGTTGAGGATCCAGCTTCCGGCTGTCGATCGTCATCAGAACGCCGAACCATTTCAGCGTCGTTTTGTGACACAGCGCGGCGGAATCTGCCGATCCTTCCCAGAGATATTCCGGCTGCACCGCATAGCGCTCACGGATATACCCGACAATCCGGCGAGTTTGTTCCGCCTGGAACTCATCGGTAACAAAACAGATTGAAGCTATCTCGGCCAGCTTCTGTTCACAGCAGCGGCGCAGCTCCGTTACGAAGTTCCCCTGCGCAGACTCGGATTTGATCAGGATGTATTCCTCCTGGGTGATCGGGTCGATGACCGTGTAATCAACCTCACCGGTCTCCTTCACGATAACCTGAAGCAAAAACTGATTCTCAAAAACCGGCGTTTCCCACAAAAACCGCCCCTCAGTAGGATGGAAACCATACGCCCGCAGCCGTTCAGGCACCGGTTTTTTAAAATGAAATAAGGTTTCGATCTCAATCATTTCATCCACTCCCTCGTTTTACTCCGCGGATTGTCCCGAAAAGCTAAATTCCGGCAATTCTTCTTCCAACAAATTATCGATCAGTTCCTGCACGGAAGCGACGCTGTGCGAAGCGCTTTCGATTACCCGCGGTTCCGCCAGATCGATGCAGTAGCTGTGCGGTGTTGTTTTAAACATGGGAATATCATTCTCCGAATCGCCAACGACGATTAAATCATCCTGCCCGATGTTATACCGATGACACAATTCGGAAATAGAGATGCCTTTCGAGCTGTTTAGCGGGCCGATATCGATCATATCCTGATCGCTGGTCGTAATGATCCCCGGATAATTTCGCTGCGCCAACGTTTCCCGGAAGGCATCGCGCTGATGCGGCGGCACAAAAATTTGAATGCGTTCCACACCGTCCTCCGGATTCATTTCCTCCAGATTCGCAATTTCGATGGAATCCCAGATCCCGTCATACGCCGCTACACCGCGCGGATACCGGTCGTTGTGCGACCAGATCCATTGATTGTGATATCCGGTGGTGACGCTGACATTTAAATCTTGCTCGCGCACAGATCGGCACAAATCGATGTAAACGCTGCATGGCAGCTGTTTGATTATTGTTTCGCCATTCACCAGCCGGACGGCGGCGCCGTTGCCGCCGATGAAATGAACATCGAAGCCCAGCGCTTCCCGAATTGCCGGATAATGATGCAATCCCCGTGCTGTGGCCACCGCGAATTGATGTCCGCGGTCAACCCAGCGCTTAACCGCCTTGAAGTTTTCTTCCCGCTGATGAGGATTCAGCGACTCCTTCCGCGGGTATAACGTCCCGTCTAAATCCGAAATTAATAGTTTCATCGCTCTTTCCAGTCCGGTCTCAGCGTCCGTATTCACGGTACTCTGCCGGTCCTTTCTCTCGATATATCTATATAGATATATTCTAATTAGAATATACTATAATTCCGTTGGTCCGTCAATTCCCATGTGTGTCCGTTTATAAGTTTCTACAATCAATTTCAAGCTTTCCCTTTTGTTCATCTAACTCCCCTTCGATCCGTCAGCGATATCCCGTTCGCGTTGATAAACCGCCGGTTCTCCTTCGCTGGCGTTGGTATACCATTCGCCTACAATCCGATTTTCATGAATCTTGAAATTTTCATTAAGGGTATAAACAAAATCCGTGATCCAGTTCCCGCGGAAATCAAAAATCGCCGCTTTCCCCTGATTTACCGCCATTCCGTAGCCTGTCCAGTAGAAATGAAGAAGCTCCTCATAAACCGGTTCCAGAATCATTTCCCCGGTTTCCAGCATCACCCCCTGTTTCCCATCCTTTTCAATGATGAATTCTTTGAATTTTGTTCCGTCTTCTGTCTCAAAGACCGGAAGCTCAAGAACAATCCGGTCGGCGGCCACGGTGTATATCGGTTTTAAATCCAGATCATAAAAGGTCAGATTTCCGGCTTCGCCGATAAAAATCCCCGGCACACCTTGAATTTCCGTAGGATGAACCGTAGCCTCTGCACTCGCAGGCAATGTCTGGGTCAGCGAATCAGTAGCACAGATGATTTTCTCTTCGGCGCTAATCAAGGTAACGTCTCCACGCTGTTCGATTTCCGCATCTTCAAAAAGAATTTCGCCCGTTCTGTCCATCACACCATAATGAATGCTCTCCCGTAAAAATTGAAAATAATTTTGGCTGCACCGAGTCCCAAAGCATACGGTCGAAATCCAGTCCAGATCAGGAAACTGTTTGATGATTTCCAGATTTTCATCCAGCAGGCAAGGAATGCCGTGGATTTCTCCTGTATAGCGATCCTTTCCGTTATAGCGATATAAGTTCAGTTCCGGGGAAACAACATGTCCTTGACTGTCCATCGTTCCACCGGTTCCCCGCATGGCATAGTAATTGCCTTCTTTATATAACTCATCGCTGTGATGTTCAAACAAGACGTTCCCTTCCTGATCGATAACCTGCCGTTGAGTACCGTTTCTCACGTTGAATTCCGTTAATTCAGGCAATCCGTAAAGATACAGCACTTCGTCATAGTCGACCGGAAGAATGATTTTTCCTTCCGCATCTAAAATACCGGACTTTCCCGCTTGGGTGATAATCACGGATTGATCGGTATAGCGCTGGATCCGATCATAGATAAATTCCACTTTCTGTCCGGCTTGATTCAGAATTGCGGATTTCCCGTCTTTTTCTGCAATCAGCGCATCGACGGATTCGTTGTATTCCACATGGTCAGCCCCGCTGAATAATAGATTCCCATTCAGATCAATACCATCGTAAGAATCCCGATCCCGGATCGCGACAATGCCGCCGCCTGCGTGATCTTCGTAATAAGAAACGTCGAAAACACCGTCGGCGCCGGTTTGTTTATAGCTCTTTGAAGTTATCCGTTTTCCTGCGGAGGTATATAAATTGATCTCATATTCATTCTCATTCCGCTCGGCAGCCAAAAAAACCGGAGCCTCCACGGAGTACGGAGCAACACTAAGCACCCGCTGAACCTCGTCATAAAACTGTTCCGTCAACAATTCGCCCGCAAAATTCATGACCGCGTATCGGCCCTCTTTTTCAACTCTGAACAAATTCAGCGTCAAATCAAAACGAAATGAATCCCAGTTCATAACCTGTTGATTGACCGCCGTTAATTCCTGCGGCATTCCCGCTGCATTGTAAAGGGTATATTGATTGGCTGTTTCAGCGAGGATCTGACCGTCGTACAGAATCATAAGCTGATCATATTCCAAGGGAACAACCAGCATTCCCGTTTCATCAATCGCTCCATATTTCCCGTTTTCACAGGCCTTCATCACACTGTTCCTTAATTTCAGGGTCATCGAAGGCAGCCGGTCATAAACGGAAATCAACTCCGTTTTCTCTTTCTGTTTATCCTCTGTTTCCGCAGACGCTGCTTCCCGATAAACGCTGCAGCCGCAAAGCAGGATGAGTACTAAAACTCCGACGCTTATTTTTCTCATCGTTCTTCTCCTTGTCTTCCTCTCCATCATAACGGATTTGGGGAATTATGAAAACAGGAAAAAAAGCGGCAGTCAGAATCCACCGTTCTTAGTTTTCAATACTCTCTACGAAATGCTTCGGATATTGATCCCAATACCCGCGGTAGACACGATTCTCGTTTCCATCCAGGTTAAGCTGATACATTCGGAATGTGACCAAAATGTTTTTCGGCTGCCACATTTCTTCATAGGAATATTGATAACGCATCCCGACCGCCTGCATAACCCGGCCGCTGTGCGGATTATTAACGTCATGGGTCGCAGTGATATACGACAGTCCCTCTTCTTTAACCTGTTGAATCACCGCCCGGACCGCTTCGGTCACAATTCCGCGCCGCCAGAATTCTTTGCGTAATCCATACCCCAGATCGTAACCTTCCCTTGTGCTTACACAGACATAGCCAATCGGGATATCGTCGCTTTTCAGGCAAATCGCGTAAGCATACCCTTGCGGTTTGACATATACCGAAAGAAAGTGTTTCTCAAAAAAAGATTGAGCGTCGGCCGAACTTGCCAGCGGATACCACGGCAGATAAGTATTGACCTCCTGATCACTGAAAATCGCATAGATCGCTGAAAGATCATTTTCTGTGAATTTTCTTAACCGCAGACGTTCTGTTTCCAATTCCGGTGTATTCATTCTTTTCTTCCTCCATTATCCTCTCGCTACTACTTGGTTTGATTTCATTATACGCAAAATTCTATGAAGCAGAAATATTCTATTCCCCAGAGCCTGCTTTCTTGCCTTATCAGAACTTTTCCCCGTCGATAGGGATAGAGTTTTTCCGACAGCCTCACTTTTAAAGATCTGCGTTTCCAACTATTTTCAACATTGAGAAAGGGATTTATAGAAAAAAGGCCGGATACCTTAAGTATTCGACCTATTCATAAGCAAATGGTGTCCTCTTAGGGACTCGAACCCTAGACCCACTGATTAAGAGTCAGTTGCTCTACCAACTGAGCTAAGAAGACATATATATCAACAGCAAGATTTTAGCAAAATCATCTTATCACACCTGACGGTGGAATGCAACGTTTTGTTGAAAGCTTCCTAATTTTCAAGGGCTTTCTCTTGCCGTGCTTTGATATTATATTCCAGCGTTCTATGAAATGCAAGCCTTTTTTTGCTTTTTTAAAAAATTCTCAACTGAAAAGTTAAGTTCCACTTCAGGGCGGTGCAAGTAGAAATCACTCTTACACAAACTTCTAGTTGACGTTACTCTTTCATTATGAAGTAATATAAGTAAATACAGACTTCTTGTTGCTTGACGCGAAAGGAGCTGAATTCTATGACTTGCAACAAGTATCTCCATCTTACTTTAGCTGAACGCCAAATTATCGAAACCGGGATTTCCCACGGTTTCACGAAAGCCGCCATTGCAAAAACCCTGGGCAAGGATAAAAGCACCATTAGTAAAGAAATCAAATCGCACCGCCTCAAATCCTTTTCTGCCAGTTATCCGATTGATTGTTCTTTATTCCCAAAATGCAAAGACAAAAAAACGCCTGCCTGCTCTACTCAATGCCCTTCCTATATAAAGTTTTCCTGTAAGCGCAGAGATCGTTCTCCCGGCGCCTGTAACGGCTGTGAAGCTTATCATCACTGCCACTATGACAAATACAGATACTCTGCTTCTAAGGCCAATGACGAGTATCGGGATAGCCTTGTCAACACGAGGATTGGCGTCAATGCAACCCTTTCCCAGATCAAGCAGCTCGGTCTTCTAATCAAGCCTCTGTTAGCGCAGGGCCAGTCGGTCTATGCCATTCTACAAAGCCATCCTGAAATCAAGCTCACTGAAAAGACCCTCTATCATTATATCGAGGATGGCGTCTTCCAAAATGCCGGTGTCCCCATTACTTGTATGGATCTTAAACGTCAAGTCCGCAGAAAATTGTCGAAAAAGAAAGCTGTTCAATATTCTCCAAGAAAAGATCGATCTTACTTGAAGGGAAGAACTCACAAAGACTTCATAGAATTTATGGAAATGAATCCCGAGACCTCCATCGTTGAAATGGACACGGTTTACAACGATGGTTCAAATGGGCCTTTCCTTCAAACCTTCAAGTTCTTGAACTATGATTTTCTGTTCTGCGTCTATCACCAACAGAAAACGTCTGAAAATATGTTGGAAGGGATCCTGTACTTAGAAACTATCTTGGGAGAGGCGCTGTTCAATGAAGAAGTGATGGTACTCAAAACAGATCGAGGCAGCGAGTTTGTTTTAGCGGATTCTGTAGAAATCAGGAAAGATGGAACCCGAAGAACAAGACTCTTTTATTGCGATCCGATGGCCAGCTGGCAAAAGGGCTCACTTGAAAATGTTCATTTACTCATCCGGGAGATTTGTCCTAAGCAGGTTGATTTATACGCTCTCGGCTTGGATTCGCAAGAAAAGGCGAATCGAATCTCATCCCATATCAATTCCTATAACAAAAAGAAGCTGAACAACAAAACATCGTTCAGCGTCCTCCGCTTCTTCAATAGTGAGATGGCTAATCGATTCCTTAGCTATGGATTGACTGAGATCCCCCACGATCAAGTCACCCTCAAGCCTCACTTATTGAAGTAATGTTCAAAGCATAAATACAAGCAGCAAGAAACCTGTAACGATCAAAAATCAAGTGGAAGTAACTCTTTCATTTCAAAAAAGTGTCGATTTCCATTCACTTTTAATGCGCTCTTTTTTATGCCTTTTTCCATTTGTATTATAAACCAAATACCCAATCCGGCCTAGTCCCATACACTGATTTCTTTCACTTTCGCCTTATTTTATCGTATTTGTATGAGTAATTTCCACTTTTCTTTTTTCACTTTCTGAAGTGGAACTTAACTTTTCAATTGAGCCTTTTTTAAAAAATTTATTACTCCCATCCTTTAAAAGCGTAAACGCAGGCTAATTTGCCATAAAAGCACTCATCGTTCACCAGGCCCTCACTCCGCTTATCCCCACGGTAAGGGATTTATACGACTTCTATATTCTGCAATCTAAGTCTCTCTTGGATGCCTGATCTGCAGTCAATGCCTGAACGCTAGGATGGGCTTGCCCCGCTAAGGCCGTACACCTGCACAAAACAAAAAAGCCCTTGCGGACTTTTCATTTTTAATGGTGACTCGTACGAGATTCGAACTCGTGAATGACGCCGTGAAAGGGCGCTGTGTTAAGCCACTTCACCAACGAGCCAAAAAAAATGGCGCCTAAAACAGGGCTCGAACCTGTGACCTAACGGTTAACAGCCGTTTGCTCTACCGACTGAGCTATTTAGGCGTTTGCTTAATTATAATATCATAACCCTTTATCCTATGCAAGCACTTTTTTTCGTTTTTTTTAAAATTCCGGTTATTTTCAGTTTCCAATTTTTAACATAAACAAGACCTGCCGGATTCGGCAGGTCTGTCTTCATATCAGAATTGTGTTAAATTCACAACCCATTTTTCTTTTCTCACTAATGAATAAGCGATGACCAGCTTCAGGATATCCGTCATCTGGCCAATGACGTACAGCACCAGAATATCGACGCCGGTAAAATAGGTGAAGCAGCAGATCAGCGGAATATTCACCGTCCACATATAGCCCGAGTCCATAAACAACGTGGAACGCGTATCCCCGCCGGCGCGCAGAATAAAGTAGCACTGCGTGTTGCCCATATAAATCCAGAACATCACCGACATGATCCGCAGCACATCCACCGCGACCTGTTTGGCCGTCGGAGATACCTGGTAGAAGTGCGGAACGACAAATGAGGAACCAAACATCAGGACTGCGAACAACAGTGAAAGCATGACGCTGAAGCCCAGCAGCTGATAACCATGATCCCGCGCTTCATCCAGCTTGTTCGCGCCCAACGGCTGCGAGACCAGAACGGTCGTGGCCGCGGCCATGCCGCCGAACAAGACAAAGAAGATATCGCCGATCGTATTCGCGATTGAATAACCGGACATGACCTCCGGCCCACGTGTCGCGTAAAACTTGAACAACGTCGCCATTCCCAGCGACCACATGACCTCGTTAAGCGCTAACGGCGCAGCCTTGATCAGAATGCTGCGGGCCAGCTGACCGGAGACATGGAACAGCTGCGACAGCTTGGTTTTAAACGGCAAATCCAGTTTTGACAGCACAATCAACAAGACAGTGGCTTCCAACACTCGGGCGATCAACGTCGCGATCGCCGCGCCCTCAACGCCTAAGCGCGGAAAACCGAAATTACCGAAGATCAGGCAATAGTTCAGCACCGTGTTCGTTAGCACCGCCCCGGCGCTGATCACTAACGGAATCTTGGTTTCGCCCACCGCCCGCATCGCGCTGGAAATCCCCAAGGACAACGCCATCGGCAAGAAGGTAAAAGCCGCGATCCGCATATACGCGCTGCCCAGCTGGATGATCACCGGGTCGCTCGTAAAGAAATGCACAATCCCCTCCGGCGCTAAAATCCCCAGAATGAAGAAAGGAATCATGATCGCATACGCACTTAAGATCGAGAAGCGGAACGACTGCTTCATCCGTTCCTCATCCCGCGCCCCGAAGAACTGCGCGATGAAGATCGCTGCGGCAGCCAGCACGCCGTTAGTCCCATAGGTCGCGATGATATAGAAACGGTTGACCGCCGCCACGCCGCCCAGCGCCGCATCCCCCAGCTGGCCGACCATTAAATTATCGACAAGGTTAACCGAACTGGTGATCAGCTGCTGCATCATCAACGGCACCGCCACGGCCAGCGCCAGCTTATAAAACTGCCGCGTGCCGAAAAACTTCGAGAATCTTTTTTTCATTTTCCCCTTCCTCCCTCTTTAAAATCAATGGTATCAGTTTATCATACTTTTCAAAGAAGGTCATCCTTCCCTTGTTGTAAACAGAAAAAGCCGCGGTTTTCAGCTTTCTTTCGCTTCCTGCCGCCGCTTCTTTCCGTGATTTATATCGCTTTTAAACCGAACGTCCGCCTTTTCCGGATGTTCAGCCTTCCAGATCCTTCAGGAATTGATCGCATGCCTGATCGAAGCTGGAATAAGTCTGGATTCCATTCGCTTTCAAGCCGCCGATCACAAACGCATTGTAACCGATCGGACAATCCAGACCCGATGCCTGATTGCGCCCGATCCGGGAATCGGAATACACCGGATACAGCTGGATCGGCTTGCCGCTCAGCTTCTTTTCCAGAAGAATCCCCAGCGCCATGTGGCTGCCGGTATCCTCATTCGCCAGATCCAGGAACACATGCGTCGCTTCACACTGGAAATGATAATCAGCTTCAAAGATCGCTGCCGGCGTCGACGCGCCGCCTTCGTTTAATGGCAGATCGATCGGATTGACGATTTGAACATCGACATCCCGTTTTGCCAGTTCCCGGCGCAGCTGTTCCCCTTCCTTCCGGCGCTGAACCTGATCCGCTTCCGTAAACAGCGGACCGACAAGATAGACCGTGATCATTCCTGGACCTCGCCTAACGCCCAGTCGATATAACTCTGCATTTCAGCGATCGTTTTCAGATGGGCTTCCCCCTTGCCGCGGTCATGACTACCCAGCGCCAGCACGCGCAGCAGCACCGGATGATCGCTCTGGTTGTTTTCCTGCAGCTTCGCGGCCATTTTCTTGCCATGATACGGCGGCACGTTGTTATCGCATTCGCCGGTCTGGATATAGGTTGCCGGATAATCCACCGCCTGAATGTTATGGTATGGAGAATAGGAAAGCATCAGCGGGAACAGCGCCGGATCCATCGGATCGCCATATTCCGTGATGTACATCGGACCGCGGTCGTCGTTGCGGAAGCGGATCATATCGGTATGCGGCACCGACGCGATGACGCAGCCCCACAGATCCGGCCGCATCGTCAGCAGCGCGCACATCAGCAGACCGCCGTTGGAACCGCCGCAGATCGCCGTTTTAGCCGGGCAGGTCCAGCCTTCCTGCTGGATGCGCTCCGCCGTCGCGATGAAATCGGTGAAGCAGTTTTTCTTGTTCGCCAGACTTCCCCCTTCATGCCAGCGGGTGCCGTATTCGCTGCCCCCGCGGAGATTGATGCTGACATAGATCCGGCCCTGGCTGACCCAGTCGACGATGTCCAGATCGACAAACGGATTATTATAGGACGGCAGGATCGCGTTGTTATAGCCGCCGTAGCCATACATCAGCGTCGGGGTACAGCCGGTCTTTTCCAGCCCCTTCGGCATGACGACAAAGGCTGGAATGCGCTCGCCGTCCGGAGCCTCGGTGAAGATCTGCCGGACTTCGATATCCTCCGCCGTCTTCGGATTCGGCTGATACAGCACTGTCAGCTGATCGCCGGTCAGCTTCAGCAGCATCGGTGAATGGACAAACGATTCAAATTCAAGAATCAACGAATCCGATTTCCGGATCGCCCGTCCGTTCTGCATGGCCAGCGTACACGCGCCTAAAGTGCTCGGCAGCGGCAGATCACAGACCTTCTTTCCGTCAGCGCCGACCACACGGACTAACGACGCCGCATCTTTTAAATAGAACAGAACCAGCTGATCCCCATGACGGATTGCGTCTTCCAGCTTCATTTCGCATTCCTCAACCAGCGTCCGGCCTTCCGCCAGCGTCTGACCTTGCTTCACGGCGATCAAACGTCCCAGCGGCGCTTGGGCCTGGGTCAGGAAAATCAGCTCCCCGTTCAGCGTATCGACATAGGTGAACGCACCTTTCAAGTTCTCGCTGACGGAGAGAAATTCACCGTTGTCCTGCTGCACAAAGATCACGGTATCGGCATAATTTTCCATCACTTCCGCAACGACCGTGGCCCCGTCGGCTGAGCAGGCCAAACGCACCAGCACGGCATTTTCATGATAATCAAAACAGGTTTGGATTTCATTCGTGTCGCAGTCGTAGCAGCGGACATGGTTAACGTTCAGCCCTTTTTCCGGATCAGCGTCAGCGTCGGAATACAAAATCCGGCGGCCGGTCTTATCCCACAGCGAATAGAAAATCCCGTCCAGTTTGCGGATCAGTTTGTTTTCCTTTTGATCGACAACCAGCACGCACGGCCGGCCGGCGCCGTCTTCCAGCCCGGTATAATAGATCAAATTGGGATCTGTAAAGGATGGATTGGCGGTGAACACCGTGATTGTGTCCGGAATTAGGCTCAGATCTGCTTCCCGGATCTCTTTAAACTCTTTATCCAGGACAACCAGTGTGCGCGTGCCGTCCTGATTGGCGCGGGTCGCCCAATAGCCCTCCGGCGTTTCTGTGACCGCGGAATAGCTGGCATAAAACGGACGCTCCAGCAGCTGCTCCTTTTTTTGGGCGTAGCCCGGCAGCGTGCTGAAGAACTGGTCGGTCAGCGCGTTTTCCGCGGCAACCCAGTTCAGCACCGCAGGATCCTTCGGCTGTTCCAAGCCAATATACTCATCCTTCATCGTCACACCGAAGCGGGTTTCAGACCAGTCTGATTTTTTCCATTGCGGATAATTCATAATTCTGTTTTCCTCCTTGAAATTTCGTTGATCTCATTGTACCACAATGCGCGGAGAATGAGCATCCTCAACCGCAGCTCTGCGCGCCGTCATCGTTTCTTAAGAAACATGTCATAGTCCTTCACAAAGCGTCATGGGGAAGTAAAGAACTTAAGATCTTTTCCTTTTATACTGAAAGTGACAAACAAGTCACCGGAGCGGCCATGGGAAAGTCATCTTCCGGTGGCATAATAAGGGAAACTTCAAGGAGAGTGAATTGTATGAGCCGACGCCGGGTTACCGAATTTCTGCCTTTTCTTCTGCCGCTGCGCAGAAAACAGAAGATTTGGTGTTTTTATCAGAAAATGAAGCATGACGGAAATCGTTATGCCCGCAGGCAGGCCGAAGAACGGCTGCCTTATATCCAGTATGAATGTACCCAGGGATTGATCAATCCTGACAGCGGGTATGATATTCAGTATCAGTACAACAAAGCGCACAATCTGAAGGTGGTCTCCCGCCGGATGCAGCAGCTGATCATCGAGCCGGGCGAGGTGTTCTCGTTCTGGCAGCTGGCGCGGGGTGCCGATCACGATGATCCGTACCGGCCAGGTCTGGGTCTGCACGATGGTAAAATCGTGCCGGTTCACGGCGGCGGACTGTGCTTTATGAGCGAGCTGTTATATTGGATGGTTCTGCATACGCCGCTGACGGTAATTGAGAAGCATCCGCACCTGGTCATCTCGCTGCCGGCCAATCCGAACGCGGAAATGCCGGCGGGCATCGACGCGACCATTCAGGAGGGGTGGAGCGATCTGAAATTCCGCAACGATACGGATCAGCCGTTCCAGCTGATTCTGGATTTTGACGAGGATTCCGTCCACGCGCAGTTCCGGTGCGCCCAGCCGCCTTGTTACCGTTACGAGGTGACCGGTTCCGCATTGGTCTACTCCCGCAAAAAAGGGAATATTTACCGCACCCAGGACATCAGCCGCACGCTTTACGCCGCAGCAACCGGCGAACTTGTGCGCGAAGAAGCCTGTTACACCAGCCGCAGCCGGATCGATTATCCGCTGCCGCCGGAAACTGAAATTACCGAGGAGGACTAAACCATGAACAAAAAATTAAACGTCGCCGTTTTGTTCGGCGGCTGCAGTGACGAATACAGCGTTTCCCTGCACTCGGCCGCAGGGGTGCTGCGGGCTTTGGATCCCGAGCGGTACACCGTGGTGAAGATCGGCATCGATTCTCAGGGCGATTGGTTTCTCACAAGCGCAAGCGCCGCGGAAATCGAAGCGGACCAATGGCATACAGCATCGGATCAGCGGCTGCAGCTGACGTTGGCACGCAGGGATTTTGAATTGAAAGATGAAACGGGAGAATCCGTGGACGTCGACGTGTTCTTTCCTGTTTTACACGGGCGCAACGGCGAGGATGGAACGCTTCAGGGAATGCTTGAATTGTTCAACATTCCTTTTGTCGGATGCGGCATGGACGCCTCTTTGTTAGGCATGGACAAAGCGCTCAGCCATCAGCTGGCGCGGCAGAACGGGATCGAAGTCAGTCCGTTTGCCGTCTTCGCTTATTCTGAAATTGATCAAAAGCGGGAATCACTGAAACGGCTGCATCTGCCCTGCTTCGTTAAACCGGCCCGCGGCGGTTCCTCAATCGGCATCACCAAGATCAACACCTGGGAAGAACTCGACGACGCCTGTGCCTGCGCCGCGAAACATGACAGCCGGATTTTAATTGAAGAAGCCGTCAGCGGCGAGGAAATCGGCTGTTCTGTACTGGAAACGCCGGACGGGCTCGTTCTGGGCGCCGTTGACCGGATTCATTTAAACAGCGATTTCTTCGATTATGAAGAAAAATATGTTGATACTCACGCGCAGGTGGAATGTCCGGCGCAGCTGCCGGATTTTGTCAGCGAACAAATGCGCCGCCTGGCACGGAAGCTCTGGGAAATCCATCATTGCCAGGGGCTGGTGCGCGTGGATTGTTTCCTGACCCCGGATCAGCGGATCTTATTCAACGAGATCAACACGCTGCCCGGCATGACTGCGACCAGCCGGTACCCGCGCATGATGGGCCAGGCAGGAATTTCATTCGAAACGATTCTGGACACGTTAATTGAAGAAGCGCTGCAGCGGGGGAAAAACGCATGAACTGCGTACGCCTTGTCAACCAGGAACATCGCCTGGAAGCGGACGAATCCCGCTGGACCCGCGAGCTGGTCTGGATCGATGAAAACACTCAGCTGCAGCCGATCTGCGCCCGGGCTTTAAACGCCTGGATCACGCATTGCGGCGGGGAAAAGGAAGTGACGTTCGTCAGCGGCTGGCGCAGTTATGCCCAACAGCGAACCATCATGACCGAAACTGAAAACGAACGCGGCTGGGATTACGCGCATCAGTTCGTCGCCGAGGTCCGGGCCAGTGAACACCATACCGGACTGGCCATCGACCTGGGCATCGCCGGCAAGGATCAAGATCTGATCTGTCCGGATTTCTCCGGTCCCCTGGCGGACCGGATGCGGGAATGCGCCGATCAGTTCGGCTTTATTTTCCGTTATCCCAAGCACAAAACGGAAATTACCGGAATCAGCGAAGAACCCTGGCATTACCGCTACGTCGGAGTGCCGCATGCGCAAATCATCGCCGATCACGACTGGGTACTGGAGGAATACGCCGCTTTTCTTAAAGCTTATACCCAAGCCAGACCCTACCTCTATGATGACGGACAACGCCGCTGGCAGCTGTGGACGCAGCCGCTGACCGAAACGCTTCCGCCCACTGAAAATACGTCGGTCGAAAGCTCACAGCTGGATGAAACGACTTGCTTATTCGTCCAAGCGCTGGATCCTGAGCCGATGCTGGAAGACCGGGACCGGGCCTGGGTCGAGCTGGACGGAATTGCGCTGCGGCACAATCTGACGGTCTTGAGAAAAGCCATGACGCCGCAGCAGGAAATCATGGCAGTCTTAAAGGCGAACGCTTATGGTCATGGTCTGGAGCCGACCGCGGCTTTCCTGAGCCGGCAGGGCGTCCGGCATTTCGCCGTCGCCACGGTAGAGGAAGCCAAGGTGATCCGGGCGATCAATCCGACTGCGGAGATTCTGATCTTAGGCTATGTTCCGCCGCAGCGGGCGGCAGAAGTATCGCGTCTGCGGCTTTCCTTAACTTTGACCAGTTACGATCAGGCCTGTCAGCTGGATCAGACCGGTTTTGCGATCAACGCGCACCTGCCCATCGACACCGGAATGCACCGTCTGGGCGAAGCCGCAGAGGACCTGGATGCTATTGTGCGTTACTATTCGTTGTCCCATCTTCGGATTACCGGCCTTTATTCGCATCTCTATGAAGCGGATAATCTGGACGCGGAAGCCGTTGCGCATACGCAGGCTCAGATCGACCGGTTTTTCCATGTCGCTGACGCTTTGAAAGAGCGCGGAATTGATCCCGGCCGCCTTCATCTGCAGGGCAGCTATGGATTTCTGAATTATCCTGAACTGCGGTGTGATCTGGTTCGGTTTGGAATTGCGCTGTTCGGCTGCGTCGCCCCGTTCCGTTCCCGGATGGAGCTGGATTTGCGGCCCGTCGCTTCCGTCCACACCCGGATCGCAGCCTTGCGGCATTTAAGAAAAGGTGAAGGTGCGGGCTATAATCATGCCTGGACCGCCCCTTGCGATACAAACGTCGCGATTCTTTCCATCGGTTATTCCGACGGCCTGTTCCGCAGCTCCTCATTCCAGGGCGTTGAGGTTTTGGTTCACGGCCAGCGGCGTCCGTTGATCGGTGCGATGTGCATGGATCAATGTCTGGTGGATTTGGGAACTCTGCCCGCAGCGATCGGCGAGGAAGTCGTCGTGATCGGCGTTCAGGGAAGTGAATCCATTTCCGCGCTGGAAGTCGCTGAAAAAACCGGAACGATTGTCCCCGAAACGTTAAGCATGCTTCGCGGACGAATGCCGCGCATTCTCGTTTAATCCGCTGCTTTTACCCAAAGAAAACTCGCAGGCCGCCGGCTTTGTCCTGATGGAATTCCTTCAGAGCCCGGTGATCGTGCGAGTTTTTTTATTTTCTGTTTTTTCTGATTTCCATGTTTTTTGATCAAGCTTCCAGATCAGGATTAAGCCCATCGATCTGGCGGACTCTGACCCGGCGGTACATGGCGATGCTGAAAAGCATACATATTGCCTCGGAAATCACAAACGCCAGCCACAGCCTGTTCAGCCCGCCCCAGGCGGAAAGCAGCCAGGCCAGCGGCAGCACCAGGATCAGCTGGCGGCCCAGCGACACCCACAGCGAGAGCATCCCGTCGTCCAGCGCCTGGAAAATTGAGCACAGCACGATCGACACCCCGGCAAACACAAACGACAATGAGATGGTTTTCAGCGCCGGAATCCCAATTCCCAGCATTTCAGCGGAAGCGTTGAACATTCCCAATAAGGCCTGCGGCGCAAGCTGAAACAAGAACGTTCCCACTGCCATGATCACCGCAGCGGCGATCAGCGAATACCGCGTCGCCTGGTAGATCCGCTGTTTTTTCTGGGCGCCGTAATTATAGCCCACGATCGCGATCAGCGCGCTGTTCATTCCCATAACCGGCATAAAGATGAATTGTTGAAGCTTGGCGTAAACGCTGTAAACGGAAATCGCCAGTTCTGAATACGGCATCAGAATCATGTTCATCCCCAGCGTCATCACCGAAGCGACCGACTGCATGATAATCGCGGGGAACCCGACCGAATAAATCTGACGGCAGGTTTCCAGCGAAAAATGGAAATGATGCAAGCCTAAGTGAATAAAGGGAATTTTCTTATGGATAATCCAGGCACCCAGCACCATCGCCAGGATCTGCCCGGTCACCGTTGCGATCGCCGCGCCCGTGATGCCCATTTCCGGCAATCCGAATAAGCCGAAGATGAAAATCGGATCCAGGATGATGTTGACCAGCGCGCCGATGCCCTGCATCACCATGTTGTAGACCGCGTTGCCCGTCGCCTGCATAATCCGTTCCATGACGATCTGCACGAACACACCGAAGCAGAAGACCGTGACGATCCCGATATACTGCGCCGCCTGGGAAGCGATCGCTTCGGATGTGGTAAACAGATCAGCGAACATCCGCGCCCCGCTTAAACCGAAGAGCGCAAACACCGCCGAACTGAGCAGCGCCAGGATGACGCCGTGCTGGCCAGCCTGGTTTACCGCCTCCATCCGGCCTTCGCCTAAGCGCCGGGCCAAAAGTGAATTGACGCCGACCGCCGTGCCGACCGACACTGCGATGATCAGCATCTGAATCGGAAACGCGAGCGATACCGCCGCCAGCGCGTCCTGCGAATACCGTGCGACAAACATACTGTCGACAATGTTGTAGCATGCCTGGATCAACATCGAAAGCATGATCGGCAGCGACATCGTCGTCAACAGTTTCTTCATCGGCATCGTCCCCATTTTGTTCTCCATCGTATTCCTCCTTCAAAATAAAAAACCACTCTGTGTTTTTTAGAGTGGTTTTGCCTCACTGATTTTTTGATTCCTTTTTGATCGGTTTCGCAGCGTTCTCTGCCGTAACCCGTGGTTAGTTTACGCTTTCCGCGTCCGCTTGTCAAGCAGATTTATTTCCCCGGATCCGCTTAGTCCGTCTGCCATTCCTGTTGGCGGGCCCGCCAGAATTGCCGGTCTTCCTCGGTAAGGGGCCGCAGCACACGGCAAGGATTGCCGGCGGCGATCACGCCGTCAGGCAGATCGTGGGTGACCACCGAACCGGCGCCGATCACCACGTCATTGCCAATCGTCACGCCGGGATTGACGATGACATTGCCGCCGATCCACACGGAATGGCCGATCGTGATCGGCTTGCCATACTCCAATCCGGTATCCCGGACCTCCGCGCTCAGCGGATGCGCCGCAGTATACAGGCATACCCGCGGTCCCAGCATGACATGATCGCCGATTTTAATGGAACACACATCGAGAAACAGACAGTCATAATTCGCGAAAAAATGATCGCCAATTTCAATCTGCGTACCGTAATCACATCGAAACGGCGGCATGATCACCACGTCTTCGCCGACACTGCCCAACAGCTCCTGCATCAGCGCCTCGCGTTCTTCCGTCTGATCCTCCCCCGTCATGTTATAACGCCGGGTTAAGCGCAGCGCACGCCGGTGTTCTTCGGCTAACTGCGGATCCTGCGCCGTATACAGCTTTCCCGCCAACATTTTCGCTTGTTCATTCATCGTTGTTTTACCCTTTCTTCACTTTCCTTGTAAGCTTATTGTAACGAAAGACTCCGTTGAAGAAAAGTGCCAAGATTATCTTATTTCCCTAGGTTTTCCTTTTTGTCGCCGGGTGGGTATCCTGATTCAAAGTGAGAACCAAAGCCCATTCTGCGTTGCTCCTTTACCTGTACTCCTTCGTTTTAAAAATCAGTGTTGGAGAAATCATCCTCCTCGTCCAGCATGACATGCGATTCCTCGTTGATCTTCTGCATCGCCAGGGCCAGCCGCCGCATAAACGGTTCGCGGTCTTCATCCTCAAAGGCTTCCGCCATCACGGCCGCAAAATGCATGATGATCGCATCCGCCTCTCCGCAGACTCGCCGGCCATAAGGCGTCGTCTTTAAATGCAGGCTGCGGCGGTCCTTCTGTTCGACCTCCCGCTCAACAAAATCATTGCGCACAAAATAGCTGACAATTTTCGTGACGTTCGATTTCGACATCCGGAAAACCTCGGCCAGCTCGCTTGGCTTTACGCCTTCATGCTTTCGAATATATTCCAGCACCTTTAAATAATGAGGGTTAATCCACTTCGCGATCTGTTGATCGATTGACTGCGTATATGTCGTGCATAACGCAGAAAGCAGCACATAATATTGTCTTTCTTTCGCTTCCATCCGCAGGCCCCTTTCCGTTTCTCTCATTGTACCGCACATCGGAAAAAAGGAAAATCCCCCTTGACTGAATCCTTGGGATTTCCCCTTCCTTTTCCATGTTTCTGTTTTTACTTTTGAGCAGCGTCCTCGCCGGCTGACGTTGCCGGTTGAAAGGCGTACACAATCTGGTTGCGGCCTTTTTCCTTCGCTTGATACAAGGCCTTATCCGCTTGTTGATAAAGCGTCTCAAACGTACTGTCTGCGCTGGCGCCCGCGCAGCCGGCGCTGATGCTCAGCCGGTCAGTTGCCGACAGCCGGATCTCCTGAATCCGCCGGCGCAGATCTTCGCAGCGCTGCCGGACATTCTCCGGTTCGCTCTGACGGATATACACGAGAAATTCATCGCCGCCCGGCCGGCCGACAATTTCGCCGCTGAACACTTCCTGCAGAAGCTGGGCCACCTGCCCCAGCACCTGATCGCCCGCCCAGTGGCCGTAGGTATCATTTACCTCTTTAAAATGATCGATGTCCAATAAAATCAACGCTCCGGCCTGCGGCCTGGCTTCCAATTCCGCTTCCACTTGTTTGCGCGAGGTCTCGGCATTGAGAATATGCGTCAGGCTGTCGCGCTCCGCCTTTAACCGCAGCCGCTCTTTTTCTTTGACCTGTTCGTCAATGTTGTTCAACCGGCCGATCACATAAACACAGCGTCCGCTCTCATCCGTGATCGTCTGCATCGCGATGCGGAACCAGTGCGGCTGTTGCTGAGGGTCGTTCAGCGTGATCTCCCGGATCGCTTTCCCGCCGCTTTCCATCTTTAACAGCCGGGCGATTTCCTGCTTGATCTTTGCGCACCGGAAATCCTGCTGGGGCAGCTCACGCACCTGCGCCGCTTCTCCCTTTTGTCCCGCCGCGGGATCAAAGATCATCAGCTTTTGCGTTTTAATATCAAATTCAAAGAACATATCGTTGACCAGCTGATACACCTGAAGATGTTTTTTCAGTTCCAGCGAGATCTCACGATTCATTTTGGACCGCTGATGTCCGGCATAAGCCAGGACAGCGATAATAAACAGGCCGACACCGCTGATCAGCGTGACGGCGGTCAGCGAATTCTCGCGGATAAAATCAGTCAGCGTCATCGTGTGGTGGAACACGGTGTTTTTATAAATCAGCGACTGAGCTTCCTCATCGCTGGTCGCCAGGATAACCTTATTTAAGATCGTCAGCAGTTCCTGATTGCCGCGGTTGGCGACGCCGAAACAGATCTCATGCGTCTGCGCGGTCAGCGGAATCAGCCGCAGGTTGTTATATTTCGGCTGGTTCAGATAATACTGCGCCGCATATCCGTCGGCAATGGTATAATCCGTTTTCCCATCATAAACGCTTTCCATGCAATCCTGCATGGAAGCATACGCCCGGGTCAGACTGGTGTCTTCACTGCCCGCAAACCAGCTGTTTTCGCTGATCGCCATCACCTTGCCGCTCAAATCCGTTTCGTCGATGGATTTGTTTAAAACCGCGACATATTGAGAATTCAAGTAAACTCGCGTCATTCCCAGATTCCGCTGCTGGGCGGAATCATAGTCATAGGTCATCCCGGCGATCATTTCCACTTCGCCCGCGGCCGCCATTTGATCCAGCTGCGCCGTCGAGTCCGCCGGAACAAACTCAAACGCCAGCCCGGTTTTCTCGCTGATCGACCGCAGGTAATCGACGGCGATTCCGGCCGGCTGGCCCTGATCCTCAAATTCCAGCGGCGGATAATCACGCAGATAGCCCACGCGCACGCTCTGCGTCTTATCAATATACGCTTTCTCACTGTCGGACAGCACAAGCCGGTTGGTTAAATTTCCGAAATATTTTTCTTCCAGCCGCGTTGAAAAGTAAGGATCGGATTGTTCAATGCTTTGCAAGGCGTAGTTCAATTCTTTGATCAACCCGCTGTCGTCCTTCTTGGAAGCGATAAAATAATACGGTTTAGGCGCAAAGCGGGCGATTGTCCGCAAGCCTTCAACCCGGTCGGCGCTCGTTTTCAGCACCGCGTCGACTTCGTTGTTCTGCAGCAGTGCCCGCACATCAGCGTAGTCGGTGTAATAAACAAATCGGGGATTCACCTTGTTAATTTCGCAGAATTCCAGGAACTCATTTTTCCGGGCCACCGAATTTTCATGAACAGCGACTGTCAGATCTTGTTCGATCCGCGAATCGATTACGATATCCCGCGTATCTTCCGCCGCAACCTGCAGTACGGTTTCCACCATGCCGTAGCTGTATGCCGAGTAATCATACCGTTCTTTCATGGATTCGGAATACATCATGCCGCCCATTAAGTCGATCGATCCCTCCGCCACCTGATCCATCAGCGCCAGAAGATCCTCATCGCTGTTGGAGCCGATTACAAATTCATATTCCCATCCCGTATACTGCGCGATTTCCTGTAAATATTCGTAGGTATAACCGCTCATTTTGCCATCTTCATCAATTTGCGTCAAACCCGCCTGGATCGGATAGGCAATCCGGACGACACGTTTTTTCTGAGCCTGCACAGCAGGAAAATCCCACATAAAAAAGAGCAGAAGAATCATTCCGATTTTTCCCCAAAAACAAATCTGTTTTCTCCCCGTTGTCCTCACCGGTTTCATTCCTTCACTCCTTATCCGCGAATTCAGTTTTTCTTAGTCTGTGATTTAAGATCATATTCCGGACTTTTCCAAACCGGCTTATCAGCCCGTTTATGATGGTTATAATTTTTTATCCTTAATAACTTTTAGTATAACAAATTTTTCGTATTCCGGCAATCCATACCGGAATCCCCCGCCCTCGTTTTAAGTAAAAACAGCGGTGTTTCAGTGCTTTGAGGAATTCCTTATATTTTACCCTGCCCGTCATTCTTCGAATTGAACCTCTCTGCCGCAAAAATCACAGGGGATCCGAACAATTTCCGCAAACGTCCCCTTCCCGGTTATTCCACCTCGCTGCATCCCTGTTAAAAACGGTTTGGTTTTATCAGGCTTCGGCGGCAGTTTGAGCATTCCTGCCTCCCCTTTCATTTCCGCAGAACTCCCGCTGCTGATAGCTTCAAATCACGGCAGCAACGTCCATGCCCGACATTGTAAAGGAAGCTTCATAATTTAAGATAGGTCGCGGTGTATTTTATTGATATAATAAGGCCAGACCTGACCACGATGACCGCCTGGCGGTTGAAAATGCATGCGAAAGGAGACTTATGAAAATTCGTTTACGCCGTCTTATGACGCTTTGTTTATGCCTTGTCCTGCTGGGGACAGGCGCCGCTTTCCCTCAAAAGCTTCTGGCTGAATCCCCCTCCGCTTCCGATGTCATGAACGCCGTTTTTGACACACCCTACCGCCACACGCTGCAATCCGATTACGCTTCGATCCGCCGTTCCACGCTCAGCGAATGGACGGACACCGTGTGGCAAAACGACGTATTGGACGCGAAAGTCACCGTAGGGGCCGGCAGTCAGCCCCTGGAACAAGCCGCAATCCGCAGCAGTGATTTCATCAATGGCAAACACCGCATCAGCGCCGAACATATCGATATCCGCTGGCTGCAGGAAACACTCGCCAATATCGGCAGCGCTCAGCCGGAAGCGCCGGTTGTCGCGTATCCTGACGTTATCCACCGAAGCGGAACAACGCGCATTGAAGCCAGGCAGCTGAAATCCGCCTGGGTTTCACTGACGATTCCCAAGGATGCCGTTTGCGGCGTCTATACGGGAACGCTGGAGGTCACTGCCGCCGGGCATTCCCCAATAACGCTGACGCTGACGTTTGAGGTTTTGGATCTGGCCGCCCCGGATCCGCAGGAAGGCGCGACTCAGGTTGAGTTGTGGCAGCATCCCTACACGACTGCCCGCTACTATGCGGTAACCCCGTTTAGCGAGGAACACAAAAACTATCTGCTCGATCAGCTGTCAGAATACGCAAAAATGGGCGGCCGGGGCATCATCGCCACCATCGTGGAAGAAGCCTGGAATCACCAGTCGTATGACAGCGACCCGTCGATGATTCATTGGACAAAAACCGCGGACGGCTCTTTCAGCTTCGATTATACCGACTTTGATCAATGGATCGAGCTGGCAATCCAGGCCGGCGTCCTCGATCCGCAGACCGGCCGGGGACAGATCAAAGCTTACAGCATCGCGCCCTGGGGCAACATTGTGACGGTTTATGACGAAACCAGCGGCACGTCCCAGCGTCTGACATTAACACCGGGCAGCGAGGAATGGCGGACCGCCTGGACGGCATTCCTGGAAGATTTTATGCGTCATACGCTGGACAAAGGCTGGTTCGATCTCACCTATATCGCCATGGATGAGCGGGAAATGGAAGTGTTGCAGCCTTGCGTGGATCTGATTGAAGGGATCCGCAGCGAAGCTGGGAAATCCTTTAAAATCTCCTCAGCGATGAATTATTCCAGCAGCGATGATTATGCGTTTCTGGATCGAATCGACGACATTTCTGTCAGTCTGATCAATGTCAACGAGAAATCGGACGCGATGCGCAATCTGGCCCGGCATCGTCAGGAACAGGGCTTGTTGACCACGATTTACACCTGTACCGGACAATATCCCAGCGCTTATACTATCTCCGACATGGCCGACACCGCCTGGACGATTTGGTACACCATGAAACAGGGAACCGATGGTTTCTTGAGATGGTCCTGGGATGGTTGGAATGAAGATCCGCTGACCGACGTCTCCTACCGCACATTTGAGCCGGGCGATCCGTGGCTGATCTATCCCGCGGAACGAGAATCAGCCGATGAAAGCTTTTATGAGTCGCCGCGCTATAAAATGTTAAAGCAGGGGATCCGGGATATCAACAAAGCCAAATTTCTTCAAAGCTTATCTGCGGAATCCGAAACAGCCGTAACGCAGTTGGTTCAGTCGCTGAAACGGCCCAAGATGAAAATCAACCGCTACGGCAGCGCGACCTACGCCCGCAGCTCCGACCGCGAGCTTGTGCAAAGCGAAGTGCTGCGGATGCGAGAAGGACTGAATGACATTGCGAAGACGTATTTGCAAGCCCGTGTAATTCCGGTGACTGGCGCGGAACTCAAAACTTCCTCGATCACACTGCGGGTCGGAAAAAACACCCAGATTTCACTTGAGCCGCTTCCCTACAACGCTAATCCGGTGACCTGGCAATTCCGCAGTCAGGACGAAACAATCGCCAGCGTTAATGAAACCGGCTTGATCAGCGCAAAGGCCCCGGGACAAACGACGATCACCGTGCAATGTGAAGAAAATGATCAGATCCAGATGGAGATTTCGCTTAATATTCTGGACCTTTCACAAGCACCCCGCAAACGAGCCGCGGTTTCTCCTGATCTCAAAACCCGGATTTCAGAAATTCTTCAGGCCGCAAACGCGGAAAGTCACTCTTAATCGTAAAAAAGCTGCAGTGCTTTGATTTTCTCTTTTGCGCTGCAGCTTCAATATTTGATATTAACTTCAACTCTTCGCGATTCTTTACCCACCGAATAGGAATGATTAGGAATGTCCTTGGGCGCCTTGCTTCAATCTCATCATCGCTACGACTTATTTGTTCCAATATAATATTAATAAAAAAGGAGTATCAACATGCGCATAAAAAAATTGTATTCATTATTTCTGATTGGCATCATCCTCTTTCTGTCCGCCTGCGATACAAAAATAATTTCCTGTCCTTCTGATAATATTGAAGACTGTTTTAATCCTAAGACAAACAAATGGGATCAATATTCTTTCTTTACTGATTCTTCTGAGGACCAATATAATAATCGCTATCTTCCTTGTTACGGAAAAATTGATGAAATGAAAAAAAATATAATCGGAGCCTGGTATTATGAATGGGATAATATGGAAGAAAGAATCACTTATTTTCTCGATAATGGCATTTATATGATGTATAGCGATAATCTTGTAAATGCATTTGATGCTTATCCCTATCGATTCGGATTTTACTATTTTGCTGATTGTGATCTTGTACTTACGCTAAAAAGATTCATTCATGACACTGGAGAATTTAGAATTGAGAAACAACATATTGATATAGAGAAAGATAGCTTTACTCTCTATACTGATGAAAAAAACACCAAAGAGCGTCCAACTATGCGCAGAGTTGAATTTGAATTAGAGCCAATGCTTAATGGTACTTGGATAATTGATAATCAACCCGACAAGAAATTAACGTTTGACTTCAATCAGAATGAAGGGGTTCTTCTAACGAATACAGGCCAAAGGGAAGAGGTATTTACGATTCGTCAGTTGAATCATAATGTAATTTATCTAGGCACTCAGCTCCTCACAGAGATGGGAATTTATAAGTTTGAATTGGATGGCGATCATCTGCATTTATTTCCTTTGTTCAGGGAGCAGCCGAATGAAGATTTTATCTCATTAACTAAGGTGACTAATTAAACATATCCATAAGTTCCGCTCTTCCTAAATTAAGCGAGTCAACATTAAGTTAGGTCGTAAAACTAGTTTATTTATGTAATAAGCAACATTTTACGAATAAGATATATTGCTGAATATGTTCTTCTTTTCTAAGCTCATAGATACGACGATCCTCATTTAGTCAAAAGTTGGTCGATCCTATCTTAAGATATTCTCACTCAGGTTTTTATGGTTCTTAAAACACACAAAAAGGATACGCCGTTTATGCGTCATCCCTAAAACTTCATCGATATTTCTTTCAGCGATGCATAAAAGATAATAACTTTCTCATTGGTTCCTCAATCGTCATCTTGGCTTCTTTTTCGCGCACCTCTGAAGTCCTCCGGCATTTAAAATGAAGACTTCTTAAGTTCTTTTACTCCCTGCTTTTTTTAGAATTCCCACAAAAATTTCTGGAAAACTTCCAGAGCTTATAGATTTTTACTGAATATAAAGATTAGTCAAATCAACGATGATTTCAAACGATTCCTTTGTAATATTTACTCTCGGTTCTTCACAGCCTAATTGTATCAGTAATTTCCTGACGATATATAACCCCTGGCCGGAATTGCCATTACTTCGAGAACAATCTCCCGCATAGAAGCGATCAAAAATCTGTGTGGAATCCAGACGGGAATCTTCTTTAATGGAATTTTGAATACTAACCCTCAGCTGCCCGTGGTTTAAAATTAAATTGATGTTCAGTTTCCCTGCCGTCGAATGTACTGCGTTAACCATAAGATTTTGAAAAATCCGCGTCAGCGCCCATGGATCGGAAATGATGAATATTTCTTCTTTCGCCAATTGAATTTCCGGCGTAATCTTGTTCTTTTCAAACAATGAATAATGATCTAATAAAACATCAGTAATGAGTTTATTCAGTTCAATCTTCTCTTTTTTATAAACATATTCATGGTCGTCTAACAATGAGATCTGATAAAAGTCATTGATTAACTGTTCTAGGCGCAGCGCTTTTGCCTGCAAAGCTTCAATATAAACCGGCCGTTTATCATCTGCGGCCTTTTGCATCAGCTCTAAATAACCGCGGATGGAAGTTAACGGCGTCCGCAAATCATGGGATAAACAAGCAATGTTCTCTTTTTGTTTATCCTCTTTTCTTTGTGCCCGGCCCAAGTTCACTCTTTCCTTTTCTACAATTTTATTGATCATTTCTGTCATCTTTTCCAGATTTTTGTCCATCAAAGTGATCGTTATATATTTTTGTGTTTCTCCATTCAGAATTTTCTGCAGCTGCGCACTTATTTCACGGATCTGCTTTTTCCAGCAGCTGAATTCAAAACCCAAAAGAATCAAGATTGAAAGAAGAAGCGCGAAAATCAATATCCAAATCACGAATTCGCCTCTACTTAATTTCTTTTTGGTTAATGATAATGCATCCGGCGATCAGCGGCAGCGTGCTGCCTAATAAATACCATGGCAGATAACCGATGATTCTCACGATATTGGACGAACAGATATTCATCCAGTAAAACATCGGGTTTGTATAAACGTAATATCGTAATAAAGGAAATAAAGTTTCCATACTTGCCCAGGACATCAAGTAAACACATGCGCCGCTGAAGATATAAATACAGCTGATACCCGTCACAATACTCATATTGGAGACTAACACACATAAGAAGAGTACCAGACAATTCATCGCCAGAATAACAAGCCCGTTAATCGCCGTCCATTGGATAAGCTGAATGATTTCTGACAAGCTCATCAGATATCTCGATTGGATTGTTTCCAGAACAAAAAAGCTAAAGATAAAACCGAAATACATCAAAATCGAAACAGACAGAATAATTACCGTTTTTGAAAAATAGATAATACGGCGATCAATTCCATAAGCAACAGATAATTTTATCGTTCCGATTTCATATTCTTTGTTAAAAAAAATAGCTGTAAATAAGACGTTGACCAGCCAGAAAAAAGCAGTATAGCCCAGACAGGATTGAGCCACAGTTTCAAAAGTAGGTTCCGCCATGGATAAATAACTTTTTGCCTGAAATCCAATGTCCAGCAGCATGCCTTCTCCAGACCCCATAATTGTCATTTCGCCAAAGATCAAGGATAAAAACAGAATGAGCACACAGCCGAAAATGAAACCAAACAAGGATTTAGAATGAAGCAGCCGATATAATTCCGCATTTAAATAATTTCGCATTATTTTTCTCCTGAGATAACTTTCATATAGTAACTCTCCAAATCTTCACCTTTGCATGTCAGCTGATATAAGGTTATATCATTTCTTCCCAGCATTGCGGATATTAGATCCGGTTTCTCCAGATAATCATACAAACAAATCGAATGATCAGGCAGAACTCTGAAATTATTCGTATGCATTTCTACTTCCAATAACGAAGCCGTTTTGGCGGTGTCGCTCACCTTCAAAAACAAATGTTTTTGACATCGTTTTTCTAATTCTTGGGCGTCGATTTCCTGCAATAATTTTCCATGGCTCATAATGCCGTAGCAGGTCGCCAGCTGATTCAGCTCAGACAGGATATGGCTTGAAATCAAAATGGTAATCCCACGCTCTTTATTCAGATTTTTTAACAAATTTCTAAGTTCTAAAATTCCCACGGGATCTAACCCATTGATCGGCTCATCCAGCACTAAAAATTCAGGTGTCCCTAATAACGCAATCGCTAACGCAAGCCGCTGCCGCATTCCCAATGAAAAATTCTTCACCTTTTTCTTTCCAGCCTGGTTCAGGTTCACCAAAGCGAGAACGTGATCAAGACTTTCTTTTCCAGGGATTCCCCGCTGCCGCCGCTGAACCTCTAAGTTTTCCATGGCGGTCATCTCCGGATACAAAGAAGGTCCTTCGATAATGCAGCCCATTCGCGATCGCTGCGCCGCGATGGTTTTCCCCTGACAGCCGAATAAGCGCAACGTTCCCGAAGTAGGCTTGGCCAGTCCGGTTAACAAGCGGATCAACGTTGTTTTCCCAGCGCCGTTTTCGCCGATCAATCCGTATATTTCACCCCGTTTTACCGTCATATTCACATGATCGAGGACATGGACCTGTTTATAGCTTTTTGTGATATTTTCAGTCGTAAAAATAATTTCGTTCATCTCATTCTTTCCTCCGCATTTAAGTATCGCAGAGAAAGATCAAGAAGAACTTAAGACAAAGCTAAAGACTCTCTAAAGTTCAATCCTTGATAAAACGATAGCCTAATCCCCATATCGTTTCTATTCGCCAGCCTTCATCACCTAGTTTTTTTCGAATATTACTGATATGCGTGTTCATGACGTCATTATCCCGGGCGAAAGCTTCATTCCATACCGCTTCATAAAGATTCTGCTTCGAGAAAACCTTATTGGGATATTTCATTAACAATTCTAAAATCTGATATTCTTTCGCCGTTAAAGAAAGAATAGTATCGTGAATCGCTACTGATTTCGATTGTGTATCTAAAACTAAAGCCCCGCTGACAATCTGCATTTCCGGAAGTGTTTTCTGATTTCGGATTAGACAGCGTTCAATCCGCGCTAACAATTCTTCCAAATTGAAAGGTTTTGTGACGTAGTCATCCGCACCTAATCGCAGCAATTCAACTTTCGTCAGCACCAGATCTTTCGCAGATACAATGATGATCGGAATATCGGAAAATTTTCTGATATTACAAAGTATTTCTTCCCCACTGACATAGGGCAGCATTAAATCTAAGACTACCAGATCAAAAGGCTCCTGGTTAAAAACAGACAAGACATCCATTCCAGAAAAGCAACAAACAGTTTCATAATTATAGCTCTCCAAAAAATCAGTTAATATTTGACAAATTTCTTTATCGTCTTCTGCGATTAATATACGACTCATTTTCTGACCTCCTGTGTTTTAACCCTAACGATCAAGCAGGCGTTCATTTCCAAGCAGTGAAATCGCGGCCTTGATGAAAGCGTACTTGATTGAAAGACGTTCTTCGTTGATTTGACTCTTTTCAATCCTAACACCTTTACTCTAAATAGGACAACAAAAGAATCGAGTAGATTGACCGATATCCGCTCAATCCCCCGGATTTATATAATAACAATCCAGTTCTTCTATAATCCAGAAACTCTATTCCTCTGATCAACTTTTATCTTTAAATTCCCCTTCATTACTAATCTCGTTTATAAATGAGGTTCGATTCAGTCAGGAACTGGTATTCCTGTCCTCAGATATCCCGGCTCCGGTTCTCTTGAGGTTTCTAATATACAAAAAAGGGATCCGCTATTTACTGCGATATCCCAATAATCTCATTAACATGGTGGAAAAAGTTTTAATACATCCGAACCTTTATCTTATCCCGTCTTACATGGCTGTTATTGCAAGCAACCATGCAGCATACTAATATAGGGATAAGACCTAGCCTTAAAACCATAATAAAAAGCCCCACCCTCCGGCATTGGAAGGTGGGGTATTTTTACTTTTCTTCTAATTGTTTAATTCTGTTGTCATGATCAGCAAGTTGCAGATCATGCTCAGTCAGCCGTTCATCCTGAGCTTCATTGTGTTCCCAGATCCGGCGATGGCTGGCAGAATTCTTTTCTGTAAAATCGCTGAACTCTTTTTCCAGCCGTTCCGCAACCGCGGTCAGTTTTGTGATCGCTGTGTTTAGCTTAATCATCGGAGTTGCCAGTGCGATAAATAAAGTAACAAGCGTGGCAAGCACGCCAACGATGGCCCATTCGCTCATGAATTACTCCTTATCAGGCTTATCCTGCTTGGCAAAATAAAAGGTTACGATCATCGTAACCAGTGGAACAAACTGCTCAGCAGATACCATCTTGCCAAAAAAGCCGGCTACCATTGCGGCCACCATGATGATGGAGATGATCGACTTTAAATCGACCAGCTTGGAGATACGTTTCTTGATGTCTTCCATTATTTCTTTCCTCCTATTCAAAATAATCTTTATCAAAAGCAAACCATAGGCCGTCCCCAGTCAAGCACCACGGCTCAGCAGCTGAGGTGTACTGATTTTTGCCTTTATTCTGAATGTCCACGACCTTGACAGTTTGCCCTGGCTGCAGGTAGTCCACTACCTCCCCGGATGGCGCTGATGATCTCAACGGGTAGCCTTCGGACGTGCTTGCTTTAATGCACTTAAAGATCATCGTCTGATCTTCTGGAATTGCAGGGTCTTCCGGTTCGGGCTTGATTTCTTTTTTAGGGACAAATACAAGGCAATTTGGTAATGCTCTTTCTTCATCTCTTGCCCCGGCAATCACGATTCCTTTTTCAACAATTTCAGCGCTTCCGCCGCTATCATCGCGGAACGCATACTGCATATTCAAAGACATTGCAAAATCGCGCATTTCGTCTGGTGTGACTGATTCTTTTGATACGACCATATAAGCGACGTTTGACCAGTCCACAAACAAACAGGAAAGGATCGTCTTCTTTGTCCTAATTCCTGCGCCATCCGGGATTGAATACTCATTTGAATAAGCCCCACCAGCAACCAAGACCATGCCAGTTGAATAGCGCAGTTCAACTTCATCCGATCTGTACTGATACGGTCCGAAGTTTCCGAATTTCCAAGTGCCGTCTTTCAGTTTAACAACATCGATGTACTTCTGCTCCGTTGGTACAGCTTCGTCGTAAATGTCACTGATCTCACTTCCGCCCACTTGCCCGCGATCTTTTCCATCCATAACAAAATAAGAAAGATTCTTTGCAAAGTTCGGCTTTTCTCCATTGCTCCTGAACGTGGACAGTTTAGCCAACGCCGGATGCTTCAAGCTCCAAATAGCAACGTCTTCATTTTCAGCTTGCTTAACGACGGTGTAAGTCTTTCCGTTGTATCTTACGGTCTGTTTTCCTTCTTTGATTTCCACTTTTTCATCCTCCTTCCGCGGCATTCTTCGCCACGGATATTTGTCTTTGTAATCATTTGTTTTGACGATCTGAACGTCATCCGGCACAAACAAAACGTCGTAGATGTGTTGCTTGCCACCGGATGATAACATACTGTAGTTTCCATTTCCGACGTTGTACCAATAAGCGCCTTTAAGATGTCCGCGAGCAAATACGGCATGAACGTGCGTAGCAAACTTTCCGTTCACTCCGCTGCCTTTTCCACCTTCGCGATAAAAGGCTTCACCTTGTTTAATTACTGCGCCTACATAGCAATTTGACAGCATGTCAGAGTCGTCGCAATGCGCGAAACGGCCACAGACATAATCTATAAATGTTGGAGTTTCGACTTTTTCCAGCGACTCAAAAAAGACCGTGTTCGCCGCACGATCTATTTTTTTGATCTTTAAATCAAAGGGAGCAAAGATTAAATCCTTGCCCCCATCGCGCCCGCCAAAGTCAAGCGCATAAGTGCCCTTGTGCGTTGTGTAGTCTTCCCCGGCCGTGCAGCGAAGCACAGCCATGAAAAAAAGTGCTTTTTGCACTTTATCCCTCCTTTTTATGCTATCGGTTCAAGCCATTTAACAATGCTCAATGTATTTGTACCATTCGCATTTGTCGTATGTGCGCCGTAGTATGTATATTTTTGAATTTCTGTCAATCCTCCATAAGCCATTTCAAGATCGTAAAACAAGACCATTCCAGCTCGGGAAGCGCCAACGATGTTTCCTTTCCCATAAGCGAATGGTTCGTCGGATAACCCTAAATATACAGGCCAATCAGAAGTTGTATTGGCATGGGTGAGCTTAAGAGTTAACGGGATAATTCCATCGGGAATTGCCCCGCTCAATGTTTGATTGTTCGATTGTGAAAGCTTCCCAGTTTCGCCTTTTTTTACTTGATACCCTGGATATTCACCGGCAGAAATGCCGGCGATTTTTTCAGCATACCGCGTGAAAGGCACATCCGCCATGTCAACACCCTTATCAATCAAGGCTTGTTTGATTCCAGACTTGACTTGATTAAGCTGCGTAAGTTGATCTGCTATAGACACAATTTACACCCCCAAAATCGCAGCAAGCGCCGTGCTTATGTCACCGATAGCTGCGGTGATTGCTTTGTTCTGCACCGGATTCGCACTTGTTTCAGACAAGGCCAAATCAACGAGAACGCCACCCAAAAAAGAGTTGGTTGCTTGTTTAAGATATAAACCATTCTCATCTATTTCTAATCCTGCGCCTCCAACCTGGTCTCGATTCAATTTAATTCTTAATCCTGCATTGTCTTGCTCATTAATGATCCCACCACTGGGGTCGATGGATTCAAATTGATATCCAATAAATTTGGTATAAACTCTCCCATCGCTTCCAATGCCGACGGGTTCCGTTTGATCTGCTGTTTTTGCTATGCCAATGATTGCCCCACGTTTTCCATCCGCCGCAATTGGAACACAAGTACCAGTTGAGCCGGTAACAATGCCCGCACCACCGGAAGCTGTACTGTCTCCCTTGATCGACAACCCGGAACTCGTATTCTGTAACCCTCCGTTTGGGTCAATAATGACATCCATTTTCGGCATGTCCCACCACTCCGCACCACCGTTTCCAGTACTGACGATGATCTGTCCTGCTTCGCCTCCCGGCGGTACTCCTTCACCGGCGGGGCCTGCTGGACCTTGCGGGCCGGTTGCACCCGTGTCTCCCTTTGGACCTTGCGGACCGGTTAAGCCTTGCGGGCCGGTTGCACCCGTTTCTCCCTTCGGACCTTGCGGACCGGTCGGGCCAACATTTCCACGCGGGATGGTAAACTTAAACACCGGTTTCGTGCCGGTTCCTGTGTTTTCGACTCTAGCTTCTGTTCCTGGCTCGCCGGTCACGGCCGTCGCTGAGATTGTGATCCCCTCGGTAGACAGGTAAGACTGTACAAAAGCAGAGACTTGTTGCTGCCAGATTTCTTCTGGCGGAAGTGTTACAAACGAACCCGGCGCACCGACGATAGTCAGATGCAGCGGATGAGTCACGATCAGCTCTGTCCCGTTGGTCAGCGCTAAGCTGATGACCATGACCCCGTCCTGCTTGAAGCACTCAGAAGGGATGGTCAGAACGCCATCAAGCACTGCGGTACCGGCATTGAGATAGTCCCCAGTCGACGTCGGATATCCAATCTGTGCCGTTACTGAATAATCGGTGTAGCTGCCGTCCTTCTGGACGCCCAGTTGGATATTCGCAGAATGCTGAGCCGGAAGAATCCCGATATCGCTACTAAGCGTCAGGCCCTGCTGGGTAATCGTTCCGAATTTCATCTTTTTTCTCCTCCTTCATTTTTTCGACTTGGTTCTGCAGCTGGATGTGAACGGTATCAAGAACAAGCTCACAAACCTCCAACGTAAGACCACTGTCATTGATCGCTTTCACAATATCAAACTTTAGCTTTTCGATTCTTTGCTTCAATTCAGTCATCGTTTAAACCTCCCCGCACAAGACCATTTCACCATTAATCGACTTCCAAACGCAGCGTCTGGCAACACCGCCAGAATGGATGACAACATAGTAATTCTGACTAACTAAGTTCAACGAATTATTCCCGAAAACAGTCAGATTTCCACCAGTATCCGTATATACCTGCGACGTGCCGCCTGTATTAGAACTAATTGTAAACGTTCCGTTTTCCTTGAAGTAGATTCCACATTTTTGATTTCCGTTAGAATCGTAATTGGTAAGGTTCAAAAAGGTATTACCGCCATTACATCCCATTACGAAAGAATTAGCCGCGTTTGTAGTTCCTGGTATATAGTTCCATAAATTAATATCACTCTTCGACCCTGATGTTGAAAGCTGGATTGAATTGACCTCTTTTCCGTCGTCTTTGTTGTCTAAACGGATCGCGTTCCAATCGCCCTGGGAAATCATATCGATCTCATTAGCATCTTGATCCTTCGTTGATCTATTCGTCAAATAAAACAGCGAATTATTCGCACTGCGATACATTAATATTTGGTTTGCGAGTGTATTTGACGCTCCGCGATTTTCTGCTCTAAACTCTCCGGATGTATTAAAGTTGATCTTTCCCGATCCTGTGAACTGAATCCCGGCGTTGTCTGGCGTAGTATCGGCAAGTACATGTGTTCCGTCGGGATCACCGAACACGATGGACGGGCCGATGATCTGCGCGTCGTAGGCCTGAAGGCCTTCATTGTCCATCTGAATGACCAGGTTGCCCTCTGCATCGTACACGTGGCAGACGCCGTCGCCATTTCGGACGCCGCCCAATGTCAGGGTACCGCCCTTGATGACATTGGCCTGCATGGTGCCGGTGGTAATGAAATCGGCCACGATGCTGCCATCCTGCGTGATGGCTGTCTGGTATGGTCCGTTATAGCCGTTTGAACTGTACCCCAGGCCGCCCTGGTTCCAGCGCCAGACCTTGGTGGCTGTGGACATATCCGGGGTGTCCATGATTAGCAGCTCATAAGGCTGTCCGGCGGCGTTTTGGTGAAGGATGACGTATCCGCCATTTGTGCCTGCGATCCAGCCCGTGGCATTGTTGATGGCATTGTTCATCGTTGCCCAGAAAGCACTGTTTGGATTTTTGATCTCGTTTCTGATCGACTGGACTTGATTCTGGATCTTCGGCGCGGTCGCCGACAGAGTAACCATGTTCTTTTCAGGGTAGAAAGGATACCGCCAGTACTCTACAACCTGATAAAGGACGCTGATTCCCTTTACATCGTCGATCAGCCGAATGACAGAAAACAGACTAAAGTCCTGAAATCCGTACAGTTCCGGATTGGTGGCCGCCAGATCGTAAACGGTACATTCATACGACCGGGAAGGCACGCCAGCCTCGTTTACAGACGTCTGTGCGTCCTCCAGCAGACTCGCCGGGTCAGTATAGCGATCATCGCTCCAGTACGCGCAGATGATCTTGTCGGTGTAGGTGTTACAGTCCACATAGGGCTTTCCGTCGTTAATATCTGCGAAGGTCATGCCATCCTTGCCATAGGCATACAAACGCGTATAGAAACCCGAGCTCTTGCCCTTGTAGTTGACCTCCGTCATGTTCAGGTCCCTGGTAGCAAATGCCCCCAGGGACTGGAACTGGCTGAGCCGGTAGGCTGTGACCCGTTTCCTTTTGACGTCGTATCGGAAGACAACCCCGAACACGTTGGCAGCCTCCGTGATGACCTCCAGCGGCGTGTAGTTGCCCTCGATAGTGCGTCGGATCGTACTCAGGCTGGAGTCGACAAACTGCCAGTTGGCAGGCAGAACGCCGTCGACGGTCTCTGTCAGCGTCGCGCTGCCGTTACTGTAGTTGATCAGCATGGTGGCCTTCAGCTCGTCCAGGTCCAACTGACACTTGACCTTAGCCGTGTCCTTGCCAGCGTCAATCGCCTTGATCAGGTACGGCTGTTCATAGAAGACCACCGCTTCTTCGACGACGGCGCTGTAGTTCTCGTCGTAGATAGACAGGTTGAAGACCAGCTCATCCACCCCACTGGCCATCTCTTTGATGTAAAAGTCATCCGTGTTTAATATCAGACTGCCAAGTCGCAGCAACTCGGCCACCTCCTTCTTTTTTCTTCGCTCATTTGTTCGTTAAAAGTAGGCCGGGTAGTACTCCACCGTGAGCGGATCGGCGCAGTCAATCGCATTGAGCCCCGGGGAAAGGGATGGCAAGACCGTCCATTCTGCCAGCTCCGCAGCGGGTGCACCGTTGGCAAGGATCCGCTTGTTGATACCATCCACAACCAGCACCTGCCCGGATGTGACGCTCGGAAAGACCACCGGCCCGATCTGATAGTTTTTTCCCGTTTTGCCGACCGTGACCGTCAGGATGCAGTCTGTCCAAGGCAGAGTACTCTCACAGAAAAGGGTGTTTGCGTGAACTGTCCTCTTGCGACCGTGTCGGACACCGATGAAGACATATTCGCTCTCGATCAGGTCCGGGTGAATGTAGGTGGTCTCGCCAATCTCGGAAAGATAAGCAGTGAACAATTGCCCGTCGTCCATCTCCAGTTCCACCTTTCCAGAGAAAGCCAAGGCCTCGAATCGGTCCTTGTTGACCGTTACCGGCTTTTTATCGAAGACGATCGGGACGACGATCTCTTTGAATCCTGTTGTGTGGTTCAGCAGAACGAAGGTTGACCGCTTCCGGCCCATGAACGCCGAAGAATCGACCTCGTAGCCGCCGACCGTGTAGTCCATCGTTAAATGAGCCCCGAAGATGGCCACATCTTGTTCGTTTATCTTCATCAGTTCATATCCTCCCAGGGCAACTGCTCGCCCATCCACCATGCAGTGGCTCTTGCTACCTCCCGACCATCCATCGATAGCGGGACGTTGATCTGAATCGGCCGCTGCGGCCCTCCTCCGTAGCTGGTGGAGTCCAGTGCAGCGACGCCGCCGATGCCTCGTACCTTCTGTGCTTCCTCAGCCGTCAGGACCATCTCGCCCTTATCCAAAAAGGCTGGGAAGAAGTCGCCAGGGACGTAATCGATACCACCCTTTAAGCGCGGCAAGGTCACATGGCCGATGTTCGGGATCGCTGGGATGCCGATCTTTCCGGTCAGTGAGTTGACCCCATTGATCATACCGTTGATCAGGTCAATGGCTCCATTAATGACGGATTCGAGGATCGTCGGAACCTGATTGATGATCCCACGGAAGATGTCTTTGATCCCATTCCAAGCGCGATCCCAGTCTCCTGTAAACACTCCAGCAATGAAATCGATGATCCCGCCAAAGATGGTCTTTAAGTTCTCGGCGATCCCGCCGATCAGGGTGGCTGCTGTTTGGAACACTTGCCCAACCGCGTCGAATGTCGTTTGCCAGACTGGCATGAGCACCTGCGTTAAAAAGTCGACGACCGGCTGCATGTAAGTGAGGATAACGCCGATAGTCTCGCCGATGACCTGAGCCGCTGCCCCGAAGATAGTGGCGATCGTCTCGCCCAACATCGTGATAACTGGCGTCAGCGTTTCAGCGATCATGATAATCAGCGGCGTCAGTGCCGCAAGGATCGCACCGATTGGCTCCGCCAGGGACGCAACGATAGAAACGATAGGCTCCAGCACCGCCTCCAAGATCGGCAGGACGCCCTCGGCCAGCTCAGAGATAAGCGGAATGAACGCTTCACCAAGAGGAATCGCCAGCAGCTCAAACTGTCGGGAAAGTGTTTCCAGCATCGATCCTAGGTCGTCGTAGCGGACGTCTTGAATCTGTTCCATACCATCAGCAGTCTCGTAAGCGCTGTCCTCAATATCGCCCAACGCCTGGACTGCTTCGTCGCCCAAATCCTCCCACATGGTCCCAAACAGGTCAACACCGGCCTGATTTTTGGTCAACGGATCCTGAAGTTTGTTCAAGGCCGCCATGGTTTCCTGGAAGGCCTGCTTTGCCGTATCACCTCCGGCCGCGAACTTGGCGGCCATCGCATCGGCGTCCAGCCCCAATAGCTGGAATCCTTCTTTCGTTGAATCTGAACCGTCAACCACTCGAATGGCCAGCTCTTTGACGGCGTCGCCGATCTTATCCAGGTTAAATGCACCAGAGTCAGCGCCTGCCTGGAAGATCGCGAACATCTCCTCCGCGCCTAGACCTACCTTGCTAAACTGAACAGAATATTCGCTAATATTGTCAAGTAGCTCGCCTGAGTAGTCCAGACCATTCTGTGCGCCTGTGGCTATCAGGTTGAAGGCTTTTTCAGAGTCAATTCCGAAGTTGTCCATCATCGCCTTCGCGGATCTGGTACTTTCGGCGATGTCGTAGCCGAAGACATCAGCCAGGGCGTAGGCGTCCTCCGTGACCTTTTCGAGGGCGGACTGGTCCATGTCGCCGAGATTCTGTGTGACCTTAGCAATGGAGTTGGCCACGTCCTCGAACGATTCCCCATAGCCGGCCGCATAGACACTTTTCAGAGCTTCCTCGTACTTGCCCATTTCCTCTGTACTCACGCCGGTTGCGGCCTGCATCTGACCGACGGCGGTGGAGTAGTCGGCCGCTACGTCAATGACCTTGGCCCCCAGATCGATCACCGCATCAGCGGCGGCGGCCATAGCGTTGCCGATAGCCACCTGCATGGCTCCGGACTTATCGCCAGCACCTTTGAACGATTCGCCCATCTCATTTGTGGACTGCTCGACGTCGTCTGCGGCCTTCTGGGCCTGATCCGAAAGAGTATCTCCCAGATCGGTCTTTTTTATATCTTTTTCTGCTTCTTTGATGTCTTGGGTTAGGCCATCTGTATCTATAGTTGCCTTATAGACGACCTCACCCACTTCGTTGCTTGGCAAAATTAACCACCTCCTTTTGCCATGAATTGAAGAGTACGGAAGATCTTCTGCAGGCCGTTCTGCATGCTCTCTTCCTCATCTCCTTCCTCCGGTTTGAGCCGCCATAGGGTCTTCATGCGGATCAGTTGCTGGACCTGTTTGGCGTTGTTCTTATTCATAGCCGGGATCGGCTGAGCTCGGACGCTCATGACCTTGCTCAGGCGTGTGTCCTCCGGTAGTGCTGAGAACAGTGCCACAAACTCGGTGAAGTGCATCTTTCCACGCTCTGCGTGCAGGTCTATCCCGTATGCCTGCCGGAAGGCTGCGTAAATGAGAAAGGCGTCTTGCGTAAAGCTGAAAAAGGCATCCTGCACCCTCTTTTCTGAGCTGCCCAATTTCTCCATCGTTTCCGTGACGATCGCCGCCGACACACGCAGCGGATAACGTTTACCGGTTAGCAATTCTGCCGCCGTGAACACGTAGTCCTCAATCGTGATCGCCTTGTTTCTCTGCAGATCGATGATCTGGATCACCACGTCGAACGAAGGCCAGACCTTCACCCTACGGCCGCCCACCTCAACCTCGTGGAGGTAGTCGGAGTATAGGTCCCTCATCGGTTAAAGAAGTAGTGGCGGCGACGCGTCCTTTTTGCGGCTTCCTTGCTGCTAGCCAAGATCTTCGGGTACAGAACTTCAAGGATAAACGGCATGACGTCCATCACCATTGCCAGCATGTCTTCCTCATAAAAGTGCATCAGGCTCTGGGTGTTGTTTACGCCCAGAACGGTTTCCAACATTCTCAGAGTCGCGTCCCCCAGTTCTTCGGCCAACCGGACGTCATTTGGACTCATTTTCGCCTTTTTCTGCAGGTCTCTGACTTCTACCAGTTCGACGGATGCCTTTCTGGCAATCACCATTGGGTTGATGATCACGTTGATGACCAACTCGTTTCCCTGGCTGTCTGTAAACCTCGCTTGCTCCTTGATGGTTTCTGTCTTTTTTACCTCATACATAAGTCGTACCTCCTTCAATTCAAAAAAAGAGCCCCAACCGGGGCTCAATTATTCTTTTGTTGTGACTGTAGTCTTTCCAGTAGCAACAACGACGCTCGTCGCTGTATTAACCATAGCCACGACGACATTGTCACCGGATGGGATTGTATAGTCTCCAGGCACAAAATCGTTCCAGCCGGTCAGCACCTGGCCAACGGTGGCTTCTGGCGCTATTTTGCCGTAAGACCAAACGTATTTACAGCCCGCGGACGCTTCCGCAGGCGTAACGCTCAGCGCAGTATCACCAGTCGCAGTACCTGCAACACTCTGAACAGTCAGCGTCGTTACTGGCGTGACGGTAGACAGAGTTGGCTTTCCATTGAATCGCACTTCAAAAGAAATCGGAGAGATGTCAGTAGTTGCGCCGCCGATGTCTGTGACATTTGCGATCGTAACAGGACAGGTGATCTGCTGAATCGTTCCATCTGCCTGTCCCTGTGACAGTCTAAAGTTAGTATTTCGTTCAGCCATCAGCCCAAATTTGCGGGCTCCGTTGAAAATCCAGTCCTGAGCTGGGTCGCCGATGATCCGACGACCAGTACAAGTATATGCCGGTGCTTGCCCGGTGACGTAGTTAGTTGCGTAGCCCTTCTGAGCAAAGAAAAAGTATTGCTGTACAACTTCGTTCAGCGCCTCGGCGATGTTTTCGACTCCTTCGCCAAACGTAGCCCACGTGCGGCTTTCGCCGTTCGGCGTGATGTCAAGTTCTGCCTGGATCGCATGCGCGACCTGTGCAAAGTTATCAGGCATTTGTTTTCACTCCTCTCATGTAAAAAAGCACCCGGAGGCTGGATCCATAAATCCAATTCCGGTTTTCTTCTCTTCCCAGCAACTGCGGAGCTGCTGAGGTTGTTATTGAGTATATCTGCCAGTCGTCCGAAAATGGGAGTACCTTGGAAGTGGTTAGGACCAGGTGAACTCGGTCCATCTCTTCCACCAGCTTCTGCTGGTCAGCGCTTTTCCCGTTAAACACGATTGGCAGCGTGTAGTTGGCATTCAGTGTCCGAAATGTCTCGATCGGTGCGCCTCCTGCATAGCCTACCGCGTAGCCTTCCTCTGGCGGCATTGATCCGACCACGACTGGCATGCTGACCAGCTGCTGAACCATTGTCCGAACGACATTCATGACTTCATTAATCATTGTTCTTTCATCCTTTGCGCAAAGGCATTCTGGGCTGCCTTTTCCCAGTTTTTCCCGTTCACCGCCTGCGCTACTTCAACCCATAGCTTCCCGGTACCTGGGGTGGTGTAGTTGCGGACCTTATGAGTCCCGTCGGCTCGGATGCCGAAGTACTGATACCCGGCGTAGACTTTACGCCAGACAAGATCGCGGCTCCCTTTCTCCGGCGCTTCAACCCTTCCAGATTTAACCAGAAGGTGCTCTCCGTCGTCCGGGATGAGGTCTGAGCAATCGGTCATCATTTGTTCGGCCACAGCGGCTGCGGAAAAGTCTGCGGCGCGATCAATGAAACGCTTCCAGGCGGCCGTGTTCGTCTTGATCTTCATCATCAGACCAGCCCCAGCTCGATGTGGTGAACCCGGGTTGCTGGAATGTCCGGCACTGGGTCTACGGTCAGCACTTCGAACTCCCCGACCGTCTGGCCGGAGGCATTCTGAACGATCGCCCGCATAGGACGGCCAGCAGTCAGACTCTGATCCGCTAAGCTGTCATAGTCCAGCACCGGCGTTGATCGGGTGTTATCGATGAACAGGATAGATCTTAGGACGATTTCGGTGTTATCCTTACTTTTTTTCACCTCATTTGTGTTTTGAAGGTGGACACGGCTGACGGTGTACTCCTGCCACGTTGCCTTCTGCCAGGCGTCAACGCCAGTGCAGACCTTAATCGTCACCAAGTCCCGTAGTAAGGCGGCTGGTAAGGGTCTAAGCATCGGATCCTCCTTTCCATCAGTCCTGTCTGTTCAAGGAAGGTAACGGCCAACGGGCTGATCATCATCTGGGCCGCCGTCTGAGCCCCGCCCGAGGCTCCCGCGCCGTCAATGTGGACTTTCCCCACTGTATAACCGGCGCCAGTCTGACCGCTCAGGACAGTCTCGATCCCTCCGTTCTGGATGAAGTAAAGGACTTGTGCAGCGGTTGCCTTTGCGACCAGCTGCTGGACCAGCGGCGGGAAGACGTTAAGCCCTCCCGCTTGGATGATCCTGTACTGCGTGATTGAATCGATCAGATCGCTCGCCTGACTGGCATAGACTGGGAAGTCCGCTTCACTGATGGTTGGCTGGCCATACAGTTCGACGTATTCTTCGAGGGTGATGTAAGCCATTCGGCTCACCTCCTCCCACTAGGAACCAACGACGGCAGCAACAGCCGACGCAGCGACTGCTGCGTTGTTTTTCGTTTTATTGACAAGAGCGACGACGATGTATTGGGAATCAGCTGTGGTGATTGCCGATCCGTTCTGAATCGGTGCCCAGCCTGACGTCAAACTTTCTCCATAAGCCGGCAGCGGTGTAGCAGCCGCCTGGCTCTTAGCCACATACTGCATACCAAACGGCGCAGCCGGCAGGCCATTGATCACGGTCAATGTCGAGGACGATCCGGCCGAAGTGGAGAACTGAACAGAACCCAACGACGGAAGCGCCGCCAGGTTAGCCAGAATGCCAGTTTTGCGGTTGTTCAGCACAAACACATCATAATAGTAGCGCTCGTAGTACAGCCATTTCCCCTTGCTCTGGGCAGTCGGGGCGCTCATCATGGACACGTCGTAAACGATCGGGGCAGCGATGGCCAACGGATCATACATGACCATATTGACCTGGCTAGCGCCAGGCGCAGCGACCCAGCCCTGCGCGAAGTCGTAGGCGCTCATCATGATATCGCTCGGAACTTCAGCAATCAGGACACCATCCAGCTTGCCAACGTTGCGGTCAATGTTCCGAATTCCTGTGTCTGCTTCAACAAAACGAGTGATACCGGCGGCCTCTTTCAGCAGCTTGTAGGTGCTCGGTGTCATTTTTACGCGGATCCGATCTCGCGGTACACGATTGTCAACCATGTAGGCCAGATAGGTATCCCAAGTTTCTAAAATGTTATCTTTGGTCATAGAAGTATTATCCACCGTACCAAAGCCGGATGCCGCTTCGTAGAGTTGAGCAACCGCATAAGCATCCTGTTCAGGCATTTTTTGAAACTGATTGAAGGTCTGCGTAATGTTTGCAATCGTAACGATCGCATCCTCTCGCATATCCATAGGATCCACCAGCGTGTCCCACTCGCGGTCCATCCGCATTGTCAGGATCTGCTGATCTGTGTTGAAATTGCGGGTAAATTTGCCGTCAAGATTGTCACGATCAACGGAACGTGCGCCAGACACGGTCATTCCCTGCACCGCAATGGCCTTGCCCCCCAGCGGCTTGTAGGTTGCACTATTCGGGGATCCGTACAGATCCGAAAAATAAGACCAATACGGATACGCATTGGCCATGGCTTTGCTATATTCTGTAGTGTAATTCAAAGTCTGTTGATTAAATTCAGGCATTTCTTAGTCTCCTTTCTTGCCAAAGCCCCAGACGCTCTCGAAGGTGTTCTTCTGTGTGCCCTTCGGCATGCCGCCTGCGACGTCTGCGCCGAACCTCGGCGCGACTTTTCCCGGATCTTCCTCCGGGACGAAGTACTCTTCGTAGTCCTTAGCAATCTTCGCCATCTGTTCTTTAACGGGTTCCGCTTTTTCATCGCGATTAATCAGCTTGTAAACAGCTTCGCGGAACTTCGGCTTGACGCCGGCATAGTCTTCGGAACCCAGCGCGCGCAACATGTCGCGTTCGCCGACTACCTTCAGGTACTCTTCATTAGTTGACAGATCAACGTCAGGCTTGTGGTCCTTCAGTGCCTTGTCCACCTCATCCTGCAGCGATGAACGTGGGATATAGTCAGCCGCCAGTGCCCGGCCAGATTCTGTCATGATGTAGTCGATCTGATCGGCAGTCAGTCCCTTGCCTTCCAGATCCTTTCGTTTAAAAAGTGCCATTTCTTTTTTCCGTCCTTTCTTTACCGCCCCCAGACGTGGGGCGACGCGGGCCTTTACCGTCCATCCGCTGGACGCGTTGCCGCTTAACCCTGCGGCGGGAGATTCGGATCACCTCCTAATCGTCGTCATCGTGTCTTTCGCCGCCGATGCCCAGCGCACCAGCCAGCTTGTAGTCGGCTTCCTTGTTCAGCCAGTACTCGCACTCCTGCAGCCGGTTGGCCACGCTTGCCGGGACGATGCCCTCTGCGGCCTGCATCAGCCCCGCAGTGCTGCGGAAGGCTTCGCGGGTAATGGAATAGGTTTCTTTTCTTTCTCGCTTCACGGCAGGAAAAACATCGCGCTGAAACAGCAGTACAGCGTCCGCGATGGTTGGTTCAGTAAACCCCAGCGCGATCCCAGCCTCGATCAGGTCGTCGGTGAGCTCAGCCAGCTTCTCCTGTACATCATCCAGGTACCCGTGAACCTCGAACCATCCCTCACCGCTTACGCCGTGATGAAGAACGGCCAGATTGCACTGCAGGACCTTCAGGAAGGCCAGCATCCGATGAAACTCGTTCACCTTCTTTTCTTCCTCCTTTCTCCCGTCTTACCTGGAGATTCGTGTACTCTTCAGGCGTAAAAAAAAGGCCGCACTTTTCACAGCGCACGCCTTCGCGGGTTCCTATAAATTCATGTTGACAGCTCAAAATTAGTCCTCCTTTCATGCACAAAAAAGCCGCCTATTGCAGGTGGCTTACTCTTTAATTTAAATTTTCAATCAATACCACATGACCACACGCTCTGTACGTTTATCTCCAGCTTTTGCCATACGTACCAACTCGCGCCGTGCATGACTTGCAGACATCCCATACTCATAGCCTGGCGCTCTATCAATGTGTTTCACTTCTTCGGTTAAAAGATCAACAACCAAAAAACCAGGATCGGTCGAATCCTCCGGGTAATAATAAGCGGATGCTTCACTTTCGCTTATTTTTATTTGCTTTAAGGTTACCATAATACGCATCCGCCTCCTTTTCATAACTATATTTACGGCTTGTCACGATATGAGCCTCTCGTTGGCTCATCCCCTGATCCATCAATTCTTTTTCCATGATTTCATGTTTGATCAAGATCAAATCATGTGGCTCTGGTTTACCTTCCGTCAGTCGTTGCCACGACTGCGCTATCGCACAGTCAGGTGCGAACCTTTCAGCTTTTTCGCCACCCAGATCATGCTCGTCAAAAAATAAATACTGCTTTATTGCCCGTATCTGTTTCTGTGTGTTCCCAGTGGTTTTTGCAACCTTAGCCACATCCGTTTTCATACTTCTCACAAGCCCATAATACCGCTCTGCATGTTGCTGTGCTTCTTTACTGTCGATATCAACTATTCGCGCTCCGCTAATTGCCTTCAGAGCATCATCACTCTGCTTTTTTATGCGAGCTGCCTGTGCAATCACATCTTTAGTATAGCCTTCCACCTGCGTCCTATCAAGTCTCTTTTTGCGCCCAGCAGCTTTGGCGAACTGATTATAGACTGCCTGTGCTTCTCTTACTTTCTTACTCTGCGCCGCAAACTCATCATCTAGTCCCGCCGCCTTGTAAGCCAGAGCCTTCCGCTTGGCTTCTCGGACGTCTCTTTCGAGCGCTCTCATTTTCTGCAGCTCAGCGTACTCCTTGTTGTTGGCTTCTTTGTCTTGAATCTGTTTATCCTGTGGAATGCTCACACCTGGAATGACCGGCAGGGGTCTATGCCCACAGTTGATTCCGAATAAACCAGCCGGCTTTCCATAACTTGTCGAGTTGATCGGCTTGTAGCTGTGCCTCTTACCATTGCCGTCTGTGAAGGTGCCGCCCTCGCTGCCCCAGGTGAAAAACTTGCCCTGATACGGATAGCACAAAGGCCGTGCCCCGGAATGACTGCTGACCTGGAAAATGTCGCTGTGATATTCCTTCTGTCTAGCTTTCACTGATTCGATCATCGTGTTGTGGGACGTCGTCCGGACGACCATGCCCATGTAGGCCTCCGGCGTCCAGTGCCGCCCTGCACGGTCAACAAAGCCGTAGATGCCTTTTTCAGACAGCTGCGTGATCGCTTTTTTCATGACCTGCTGCCGGGTTTCGCTGCCGATGACTTGGCCCATCGCTGCGTCGTTAACGACGTTGATCGCTTCTTCAACCTGCCCAGAGTCCAGCTCATATTCCGCCCAGCTCACAACGTTGTTGATCGCCGTCAAATAGGCTGCTTGTGAGCTCTCCAGCATGGTCGTGTTGGTCAGGTTTGCATCATCCAACGCCTGCTGGGAAAGCTGTTCAAGTACTTGCTTGGTATAGGTTTCCGGTGCCTGCTCGATGGCTCCGTTTGTGATTGCTTCTTCTATCAATTTGTCAATGTCGGCCAACGCTTCTTTCGATGCGTCTGACAAGGCCTCCTTGATCACATTTGGAAGACTCTTCAGCGTCGCGTTGATGATCTTGGCGTTTTCTTCTGTCAACTTGCCCATCTCCTGTAGCTTGTTCAGCTCCCAATCGGCCGTGCGAATAGCGTTGCCGCTGCCCAAGTGTTTTGCTATATTCTCAATCAGCCGGTCCACACATTCCGCATAGGTCCTTTCGACGGGCTCAGCCAACATGAATTGCAGCAGTTTTGAAGCTGTGGCCACTATTCAGCCCCGCCCATCTCCAAAACGTCCAAGAAGTTGCCGGAGACGCTCTTTTCATCGCCGATCTCCTTCAGTTCTCGTGCCGCTTCGTCTTCTGTATAACCCAGCTTGTCAACAAGAAAACGCTTTTTGCTCATCAAACCACTGTTGACCAGGGTGATCCCTTCATTGATGTTCGTCTGGCGGTCTTGTAGGATTGAATCGTCAAAGACAACTTTGCTCTCCCAGCCCTGATCGGCAAGATTCTGGATCTTATACCCTTCCCAACTCAGCCCGTACAGGCCGGCCACTTCGATAATGGCGTCAACCACCTGATTGATGGCCAGTTTGACCTGTAATTGATGGCTCTTAATGGTCTTATAGGTCTTACTATTCTCGCTGATGACCTCAGTGGCCGTCTTCAGTCCCTGTGCTCGGTCAAAGGTAAACGTTCCAGCGCTGAACCCAACCTGCAGGCAAAGGATAGACAGAAAGGCGTTAATAGCCGCGACGTGTTCTTCAACGCGCAATTCGACGCTGTTGTCCTGGATCTTCAGATCATCCGGGTTGTCCGTATGCAACGCTTCGTAGGTCTCGTCCGATGCATCGAAGTACCGCACCATCTCCTGCGTATGTGGATTAACTACCGTCCGGATACACTGCGCCGGGACGATGATCCGTTTCTTGCCCAGTCTAAACTCACGAATAAATGAATCGTAGCAAATATCCAGCGCCTTCAGCGTACTCAGTGCATTGGCATAAATCGACACACCCAACGGGCTGTTGTCGTCGATGTTGTTAGCCACTGCCGTGCGGTAGTAAGCAAACAGGCTTGCGCTGATGCCCTGTACTGACGTTTCCTCATTCAGAAACGGATAGATCTGTTCCAGCGGATAGCGGAACCCCAGAATGTCCTGCGGTTCCACATTGCCCCGGTTCTCCATGATCTCTGTCCGGTACAGCTCATTTGTAATCCAGTAAGTCAGCCCGTCCCACTTATGCCACTCCAACCGGGTGTAGTAGTAGCCGTCCTTTGCCTGGCGGCTGATGAACACGCCATCCGTAACTCTGGCGTTGTCCCATCCAGTCGGGACAAACTGATCGGCCATGCAGAACCCTAACCGAATCTGGCCCGAATTGGGGATCGGGTTGCCGTTGCTGTCCCTTTTCTCGTCATACCAGACTTTGATTGCCCCGCCTCCCAGCGCCAGGGATTGCTCTATATGCTCTTGCATCTTCTGCCAAAAGTTATTTCTCGCCAGGACGTCATGCACAAAATCGTTCAGCGGTTGGATCTCGCCGTCTCCCTGGGTTACATGCACCTCGCACTGTTCCGACCAGATCAGCCCCGCCAATTCAGCACAGACGGCCTTTGCGGTGTCCATCCGCTCAATGTCTCGCTCATGCCTCGGTTCAGCAATCGTCGGCGCAGCGATTCGGTGCCAGGGCTTATAGTAGCCTTTATAGATGTACTTCCAGACGAAGATCCCGAAGTAATAGAACTGATTGAAGGCGGGTACGCCGCCGATCTCAAAAACATCTTTGAATTCCTTTGACAAGCCTGTGTCGGCCGCTGTTTTCTGCATCCAGTTTCTCACCTTCTTTTTTATCTTTTCAAACAAAAATTTCACCCTCTTTACAGGACATAATTCTTATAAAAGTAATTCACGCTGTACCTACAGTCATCCATGGCATGGTTATAAGAATCCACCGGTTTACCATGCTCATCCACGCAATACATGCCGATCTCGCGCAAAAAGTCTGCGTGACCATATCTTTCCGCTTCTACAAGAAAAAAGCGCCCCTCTGCGATGGCACTCTGCATATATTCAATGCCAACACGGATCCCTTTTGAAGTACCTCGAATATCGTGGCCATTATTATCCGCTTTGTCGGTGTAGATTCCAAACAACTCTAGCTCTTTCCTCAGCGCTTTGCACGCCGGGTCAATCTTCCAGCAGCTTTCCCGCAAACCGAACCGATTTCTACACCATGGTGCGAACTCTTCAGCCAGCTCCCGCGCTTGCACGCTCATTGCTTTCTGCGCACCGTCGTAGTACCAGTTGGCAACGCGCAGCAGCTTCCAGCCTCCATCATGACGAACGATCAAATTGCAGCTGACCGACGTCGCATCCGTTAGACCGCCGTCACCCGCAAAGAACATCTCCGCGATGTGTGCGTCTTTGGGGATGCTCTGCAGGATGTGTTTAGTGGTGTCAAACATGGAATAAATAACGCCCTCCGGGATGACCCGATTTCCGTACCAGTCCCGTTGAAGCAGGTACTGGTTCTTGCTCAACGTCTCGAACAGTTCCTGCTTTCTTTCTTCCGTCAGCGCCGGGTTGTCCTGTGGCGTCCAGTGCGTCCAGCGCGTGTCCTGTACTTCAAACACCTCGGAAATAATTGGATGATTAGGGGCTGGCGGGTTCAAATCTGCGATATGCCAGCGCTTTTTCGCCGCCATCGTTCGCCGGAAGGCTTCCTGAATGGCGTTCATGTGCAGTAGGTTAATCTCACAGAAGAACACGCTGCCGAAACTCATTCCGGTGAACGACTTGTGGCTGTCTGCTTTCCCACCGCCTTTGTAGTAGATTCGTTTATCTCCCTTCGGAGTTCTCAGCAGCATGTGGTCTCCGTAGTCATCATGGTGCATGGACCAGAGTCCGGGAAAAATGGCCATCAGCCCCAGACCATCACAGTCCATAACCAGTTTGAACGCTTGCTCTTGATTGTAGGCCAAGATTAGGTGGTTTTGATCTGGGGTGTCCCAGTAGTAGAGGGCAGCCCTTGCGACAGCTGCCGTCGTTTTACCTGAGCGGGGAGTTAAGTGCCCTCTTCAACTTCTAAGCACCGGTCAAACGGTGCAGCGATTAACGCTCTTTGTTTATCGCTGAATTCAAGCTTCATGAGGGCCAACCACCTCCCATCCAGTCCGCGACTTAAAGCGCCTGCTCTTTATGTTTCTAACCGTTTTTTCGTTGCATCCGATAAACGCCGCGGCTTCTTTAATACATGAAAAAAGCCTTTTTTCTCCACTGTTTCTGTTAAGTAGATAAAAAGGCTTTTTGAGTGTATCGGCGTTTTTCATCAGTTGCTGATAATTGATTGATTGAAGGCCAATCTTGTACGCGTGCTTTTGGTTTTCTGATTGCGTGCACCATTCCAGGTTGTTCGCGTTGTTGTTTTTCCGATTCCCGTCTTTATGGTTCACTTGGTTTTTTTCTGTCGTTCTACCACTTACAAAAGCAGCAGCAACAAGTCGATGAACCAAAAAACTTTTTTGCGGTTCTCCGTTTCTTCGCAGCCCTACACTGAGGTAGCGCCTGCCTCTGGTGTGCATTATGTTTCCTTTGCTGTTTTTCACTCTTCCGCGATCACTGACAAAGTAGTTATATCCGTCTACCTTTTCCCATCTCTCAATCACTTTTTTCTTTTCCTCCATCTCCTTGTGCTGCCTTCACAATGGACTCGAATAGGCTGGTGTCTCGTTCGCCTGCGCCTGCCTTTTCCTCGGCCACCTTGATGCGCAGTTCTTGCTCGCGCTTGTCGAGATCTGTCTGCGGCCGATCGCGCCAGCCTTGATAGTTGTTGACCAGGGAGAACCGCGCACCATTGAATCCTTCCTTGTCAAAAAGCCGGCGCTCGGTGTACTCCTCCACTCGGCTCTTGGCTAATGTAATGACTTCCTGGAACTCTTTCCGATACTGATAGTTAAGAAGTGCTTGCCGAGATGTGAACCCCAGCGCCAGCGCCAGCCCTGTAACGGTCGGCGGATGTGCTCCAACGATGACCAGCCTGCCCCACTTGTCAAGGACGGCCTGCCCGTTATCGTCGATCAACGGCGTCCCCTCGCAGTCTTTGAAGTACTGGTCAATAAGTCCTGTGATCTCGTCAGGGCTTGTATATTTAGGTTTCGGCCCCAAATAGGTCCGCTTCGCTTTCGACATCTCTCGCCTCCTTGCCTGAACGAAAAAAGGGACGCCCCTTTAGGCATCCCTCGCATTTTTTTACGATATCATTATAGCACGTCAACCCCCGGGATTCGTCCCATTTTTCAAAGAAATCAAGGACCTGCAAATTTCTCCGTTCATCATACGGTAAAAAGAAGATCGGGAATAGCCTGAAGAATACGCAGCTTTTTCAGCATCTGCTCCAAGAATTAAAACGCTGATGATCAAGCTTCGCTTTTGGTCGTCCTTCATGCCGTCCAGCACTTCATCCACCCAAGCAATGCGCAGGATGGTAGATTCAAGCTCCTTCTGCTTTCGATCTCGTTCATCAATAAGTCGCAACTTTTTATCCATGTATGGATCCGCTGCATTCTCCAGGACCACATCTTTTACCGGCGGGGAACTCACGCTAACGATCTCCCCTCGCAATTCTTCGATTTCTTCTTCAAGTTGTACCTTCAAGCGCTGGAGATAGATGTAACTTCGTGCCTCGCTCTTGAAGTAAACCAGCTGTTCTTTTATCTGCATCATTCTCCCTCTCTTTTATCATTGCGCGGGCGCGTCGTAGCGTCAACCGGTTGAAGCATGAACTTAAGCAGTGCATCAGAATCACAACAGATTCCGTTCATTTCACACGCCAAACAATCGCCTGCGAAATAACATTCGTTAGCGTTGGCAATCGTAAGACAAATTCCTTCTATGTATTTTTCGATATTCTTCATTCTCTGCGTCTCCCAGAACCACTCACACGCGGTTTTTTCTTTTTCCTAGTAAGATTACCTTTTTCGCAAAAATTCCGCTAGAATCGTCGTTTCCGGCCGCCACAATTCATTTCTGCGCATTCAGCTGCTCGCAGCTTGCGTCTGAGCCTTGCCAGATGGCGCTGCAGGTCTCTTTTGCGCATCGGCGACATTGTGTTAGCGATCTGTTTTTGTGTGGCCAGGATGGCCGCCTGGAGCTCAGAGGCGGTCATGACCACGCCCATATCGCTACACGACAGATAACGACGGATGTAATTATTAGCCACATCTGAAATGATCCTCTTTCGATTTTATCAGGAGTTCCAATTTCGTAAATTGCCCAGGCAATGTACGCTATCGTAATGCCTGCTATAAACAGGCATCTTACTAATGTTTTAACATCCATCACCTGTCACCTCCCATCCTATCGACCAAAAGCACGATCACTACAAACGCGACGGCGAGCAGCGCGGGGATCATCGCTGATCCTCCCTAAGTCCCCATTGCTCCGCCATTGCTTTTGCAATACCCGGAAATGTCTTGCTTCTGTTTCTTGCATCTTCTCCACGTTTTGCAGCTCCGTACTTGCTTCTGTCTTTTCTTCCTGTTCCAGCAGGAACATACGGCGCAATAGGCTCAACAATGTTTGTTGGCACTAATTTGTGAAGCCCTTTAAGCCACAATCTTGTTTTCTTTGTGTACGGATGGCCGAACATCCACGGCTGGATTTCCTGTGTGTACTTTGGCATCTTAAATACTTTGCTTGATACTGGATTTTCGATTGCAATTTTTGAGCAATCTGCGTTATAGAACATCATGAAGAATTCCTTTGCTTCAAGCCCCTTTTTATATCTGACTGGATCAATCTGTCCTTTTTTCGGATATAATCTGCACGCACCAGCATTTGAAAGGTAAGTACATGGCGGATGAGCTATAATTAAGTCCCATTTTCCGACGATTGAATGACGCCGACCATCCATAGTTTCAAAACAGCAATATCCATTTATCAACGCAGTAACATCGCCCATAATGTGCCATTCAGGATGGCAACCAGAAGTCTTTAGAAGATCACAGCTGAACGTATTGTGGCCTTTGTTTCTAAACGCAGTGCAAACTCGCTGACTTTCTTCACAAGCTATAAGCACATTCATTGGTTATCACCCCAGTACAGTGCTTGGCCACAATCTTGGCAATAATTGCAGCCCCAGTCACCTATTGCATATTCAAATTCTCTTCCGCAATTCGGACAATAAGCCAGGTCATATATTAGATTACCGTCTGTATCGCACCCATCTGCTGCGTATGTCAAGTTCTGCGGATAAGCTCTGTCTACCAGTTCTTGTAATAATTCCCCTTCAGTCACTACCGCTGCTTTTGTCAGTGTGTCATTATCTTGTTGACATTCGCTCATTAACAGCTTCTCATCGGCTTCTTTAAGGCGTTCAGCCAGCCGCTGCAGCTTGTCCTTTTTTATTTCCTTGACAAGAGATTCCTGGTAAAAAATCATTTTATATTGTTCCAGCATAATCTCGACGTCAGCGATTTCTTCCGCAACATGAGTAATTGTTTCTGTGCATAACTTCCGTCGAAACTTGTTGATTGCTTGGATCAGCTCCGCCATTTCCTCGATTCCCTGATTAATCTGAGCTTCTGATCCCCATGTATCTATAGCGAGTTTGTATAGTTCTTTTTTGTTCATTATTCTTTACCTCCTTTATTTTTCAGACTTACCGGGAACTCTCTCAGCATATTTTCTTCACCTATAATCGGTATAAGAGAGTTTTTCATGAAAACTGGAACTTTATTATTGCAACAATGCTTCACGATTTTATCAATCCATTTCTTCTCTGGAATAACCTTGTTTTTCCTTCGCCCTGTTTCAGCGCCAATAATTACCCAGTTGGTAATTGCCAGATAATCCAGCATATTTTGATCTAAATTTTCCAACAAAGGTTCAACACTTACGAAAGTGTTGTATTGGCTGTCAATCCAGCACTGATCACAAGAATTATCTGTCATGCTGAACCCACACCACACATTAGGCAATTTTGGAAGCTGACCGCTTATGTGTAATTTTTCATACCGGAAGGGATTTTTTGTGAGAAATAGATAATTGTGCTGGATGTTTTGCGTGCATTTTACAAGAACTTTTTCAATCCATTCATCAGGGATAAAATCACCGAAAAGATCTCCCATGCTGCATACAAAGATGTTGCGACCTTTGCAGTTATCAAATTGATCCAGTCTGTCGTCATAAAACGTAGGCTCGAAACCGTTTGGATAAATAGCAGGGAATCTTTTTGCCATCGCTCTGGCGTAGCAATATTCACATCCGTGCAGGCAACCTGTCACTGGATTCCATGTACTGTCACACCATTCGATTTTCGTTTTCTTCATTTCTTCTGTTCCTCCTGTTCCCGCAGCTTCCTGCGGATTTCCTCATATTCCTCTCGATCAAAATCTGCGGCTTCTGCAGTTTCCAGATCCGATCCGGTTTTCATCTGCTGGTAGTAATCCGGGAGTACGTCCTGGCGCTGCGATGTGTAGGCGCTCTGCTTGAGTGGGAAAAATCCTTTCCAGCTCCGCTCAATGGACTGGTTGACGATCGCCAGTTTTGTCTGATCATCTTGTGCCAACTTGTCCAGCTTGGATAGCGCTAGTTCTAGCGCCCGGACGGTAAATCCCTTCATGGCTTTTCGCATCCTGACAAAATCATCAAGGGCGGTTCTGAGGTCAAGATCAGGCGTATATTCGTCAACGAGCGACCTATATGTTTTTATATTCTTTTCATTCTTCTCATTCTTTTCATTCTTGTTAGTTGCCCTTTGTTTGCCCTCTGTTTGCCCCTTGTATGCCGTTTGAATGTCTTCTTGCGTGTCTTTTTGTTCGCCCTTTTCAATGTCTGAACATTGATATTCCTCGTATTTAACAACCTTTATCGTTGTTCCGTGGTTTGCCCCTTTGATTGCCAGCTCGCCTGTCTTTTTCAACTTGTCTAAAGCAAGCCTTAAAGCCTTGACTGAAATATGCAATTCTCGCGACATTTTATCGTAAGAAGTGACGAAAGTTCCGCGCTCGATTGTAGCCCCTCGCCACTTCGTATCATCATGATTCGCCATCAATAAACAGTGTAAAAACACTATTTTAACGTTGGTGTCAGAGTACCATTCCCACTCAAGTAACTTGCGATGGAGTTTAATATATCCGGCGTACACACTGACACCTCCTTTACAAAATTCCCCCACTTTTTCGACACACGAAGCAAGGCTTTCCGAACTCTTTTGAAACCCTTTGCTTGAACAAATTTGGGTTTGCGTGACGGTCTGATAAGTGCATCAAAAAGATGCCTTTGCAGTTGCTTAAGTCAAGCTTTTTGAGATGATCACAGGTATGTGCTATAGACATGTGACTGTTAAGCAAACGCTCATATCTATCAATATCAATATTGTTTTTTTGATCTTTTGCAGCCTCGTATGCAAAGTGGATCACCCGGCCGTCATAGTTTGACTCGATGAAAATATAGTCGAATTTTTGTTTAGATAAATCCTCTGCGAAATACTTACAATCATTGACAAACAGGATCATCTCCATGTCGGTGTAGACCACAAAGCCCAGGCTATCCTCCGCGTCATGCTCAACGCTAAACGGGTAGACTCTTGTCTCTGCGGCAACAGTCTTGATCCGGCCGGCCTCCAGCAGTGTGTCCTGGTCATCACCAACGATTAACCGGTTACCATATACGCGCTTTCCACGGCGACGCAGGTCGCCAGAAGCTGCAGAGTGATCCTTGTGGTTATGTGTGATCAATACAGCGTCCACAGGTCGTAAATCGAGTCCCTCGGCTGTCATGCGCCGCAGAATCTCAGCGTATGGAAGGCCGGCCTCCAGTAGCAGCACTACCGGAGGCAAGTCTTTACGATTTAATGTGATGTAATAGCAGTTGCCAGCGGATGAGCTGGCTAAGCAACGGAACTCCATAATTAGAACGGATCAGCCGATACAGTGACCTTCTCGGCTTCGTTAAGCTTGATTTCAGGCACTTTCTGGACGCTCTCAGACTGCTGAGGGATTGCTGGGATATCGTCCTGTACAGGGCGGCTTCCGGCCTGTTCAGCGACTTCTGCGTCTACTGCACCTTCTTTGTCGATTCGATCATCACGGTATTGGTCGTAGTCCTCAAACGTGGATTCATAGGCCTTGGCCATAAATGCATCGCTGAAATCCTTTGGGATCTTTTTGATTGCATTGTTACGCATTTTGCGTAGGATCATTGCTTCCCTGGAGTGCGGCGCCCGCCAGGCTGGTGACATGATTTTTAATGCATCCGGATCCTCAAAGATCTGATCCAGCGTCATGTCTTTCAGGCGTTCAATAATTTCAGTCTTTTTCGCTTCGGTGTAGTCCTTGGATTTAAGCAGGTTGTTGCTGATATGTGCCTGCAGGTTGACTTTGACTTCATCACGCTCAGAGATGTGATACTGTATCTGGTCGTCCTCATAGCGGATAGGATAGACCACTCGCACGACCTTCCCGGTCATGCTTTTTGGCGTCCATGACGGCGGATCCAGATTGATACCCTTAAAGGCCGGATAGGTGAACTCATCCCCTTCCCGAACTTCCCAGATTGGATAGACCTGCTTCACTCCAGAGCCATATTTGCGTAGGATTTTGTCATTACCATCGCCTTCAATTCCGAATTCAAATTCTTTTGACCAACCGTTCGTTGTTTTAACATTCCGCGTGATGACATAGCACTCTCTTGGGGAAGCAGCTGCGTTAAGGTTGAGCATGGCTGCCGTCTGCAAAATAGATGTGATGTTTGTTTGATTGATCTGCGTGATATCAAGCCCTTCTTTATCAAGCAGCTCTTTCATCTTCGTTAGAAGGTTCGCCACGCACAGCTTCTGATACTCTGAATACTGGATATTAAGCTTTAAGCCTGCCTTAACAACCATCTCTGTGTAGGCGGTCTGTGTTTTCGCCAGTGCAGACTGGAAAGGCTGAGAGTTTGTGCTCTGAGCCTTTACCGTTGCATTCTTTTTTTCTTCTGCCATGTTATTTCTCCAAGCAGACATAGGCTGCCTTTTCTCCGCGGTCGCTCTGGATGACCTCAAATGTCACGCGCTGGTTCTTTTCAGCTTTTTTGTAACCTTCCATTTGAATGTCAGAATAGTGGAAGAAATAATCCTTTCTGTTGTCGCCAGCGATGAATCCGTACCCCTTCTTTTCGTCGAAAAACTTGACAGTACCTTTAATCATAAACTTTTACCTCTCTCTTTCTATGCGCTAATCAGCGTTACTTTGTTATAGTTGACATCGTCAACTTTTGTTGTGATGATCTGCGCCTGCGTCGGAATCGCCGCCAGGCTGGCTGTGTCGAGCTTGTCACACTCATCAAAGATATAAGGCAGATCGCCCAGTCCCAGATGACGCTTGACACACTCCGCCAGGTAGATACCGGTCAAGATCTTTTCGGATCCTGAGCCGTCCTCGAACGGTGTGTTTTTATCCAATACTGACGGATAGCACACCTCATCCCAGCTACCTTTTTTAAGGTTGTATTTGATCAGCGTAAATTGGACCCGGTCACCAAACACGCCGGAAATCCGGCGCTGAAACAAACCTAACTTGATCTCCAAAAACCGATCAACCAGAATGGACTGCTGCTCGAAATCAATCAGTGTGTCCTCTTTTGCCTGGATCTGATTCCGTAGTGCATCAGCCTTTTTTTGTGTAGCGAGATAAGCGCCATGGTCATCCAGTACGCCGCGGTGCTGCAAGCTTTCAGCATTTAATCGCTGGATCTCCACTTGTACATCGGTCATGGATGCCTGTTGCGCTTTGATCAAATTGTCATAGTTGTCCTGAGCCTCTTTTACAGCCTCTTTGAGAGCCGTTGTCTGATCTGAGTCAACTATATCTGTCAGCTGTTTACGCAGCTGACCAACGCTGTCCTGAGCTTGCTGAGCGTCTGTTTCAAATGATCTGATTTCCTGCTTAATCAGCGGCAGATTTTCCTCTGCGGAAGCTTTCCCTTTTCGCAGTTCTTCGATTTTAAATCGCAAATTTTCAATATCATTATTCAGCTGCTTTCCCTGTTTGACGATGTAGTCCAAGTCGCGCTGCTTGTTGGCTTCCCATTGGCTTCGATAACTTTCAAGTGCATCTTGATTCAGCACGTGTCCGCAATTTGGACAGACTTCTTTTCGGTCTTCAGGCTGTGTATATTCCTCAGCATTTCTTGCATGATATTCCTGCAACCGTTCTTGTCTGCGAGCTTCTAACTCCTCGATCTGTTGTTCAAGGCTATTGATTTTCTGATCATTGCCAAGGATCGCGTTTTCCGCGGAAACTTTCCTCCGAATTAAATCCTGCGCTTGCAATGTGGCATCCTGCTGCACTTTTTGCAGTCGGCTGATCTCAGCCTCAATCTGTCGGTTGTGCTCCTGTACTGCCTCCATGTCTTGTGTCCGGCTCTCGGCCAGCTTAAGGGTCATATCGGACAGCTTGAGCTTTGCCTCATTGATCTGCGGGTTATCCCGGCCAGACAGCTGCACCTGTAAGCCTGCAATCTGCTTGTCAATCTGAGTGATAGACTCTTGAGCCTCTTTGAGCAGTGCTGGATCCACGTCCTGTACAGACTCCAGACCTTTAACTTGCTGCTCACTTGCCTCAATATCCTTTTTAACCGCTGTGACTTGTTGCTTGACAAACTTTTGCGCAAGTCCAGGATCATACTGATACCGCGCCATCAGATCACGAATTGTCAGCAGCGCCGGATCGGATGCAAAGACATCTTCATTACTTACATCGCCGATGATCTCAACGATAAAGCTTCGCAGCGTCTTATAGTCACACTCTTGACCGATGTAGTACGGGTCAATCAATGTCCGGGTCAGATCGAACTTTGATGTCTCAAGCTGTCGATCGGTGCCAAGCAGCTTAAGCAGCGCCCTTTTTGCCTCACTCTGTGTTTTGTACTTGGTGCCATCTATCCAATAATCGGTGGTATGTTGCAGATCGCCTGGATCACCAGAACCTTGCTGTCTTGGCCGCCAACCCTTATAAACTTTTTTGAGCGTGAAGGCATCACAGACCAGCTCAACGCTGACCTCGGTCTCCTCGATGTAGCCTGGCTTAAACGACTGGTAGTCGGATGATCCATCAAGCAGCAGATCTGTTAACGCCCAATAGATCGCCAGGATGGTGTTTGTCTTGCCCTTGCGGTTCGGGCCCGCGAAAATGCTGCGGGATGTAAGATCATACTCTGCATGCACGATATTGCGGAAATTCTCGATGATGACCTTTTTTAATTCCATGTTTCCTTTTCCTCCGCCAGCTGCTCCATGAGCTGGTCAATTTCTTACATATATTTTCTATGACTGTGTTTCACATTCTCTTGCGATACTTGGGCGTAGATCATGGTTGTGTTGATCTCGTTGTGACCAAGCATCTGCTGTACTTCTTCGATTGGCATCCCCTTTGTGAGTGCCATCGTAGCGCACGTCCGTCTGAACTTGTGCGGATGACACTTGATCCCGAGCTGATTACCTAAATGCCGGAAATAGCTCTCAATGCTTCCAGCACCGAGCTGCGTTTCATCGGTATATGAGTTCTGATATCCCGTAAACAAATACTCACTGTCTACTGACATCTCTGATCTAACCTCAAGCCATTGTTTTAAGCGGATGATCGAGATTTCGTTTAGATAACAAACACGTTCTTTTGCCCCTTTTCCAAACACGAGAATCTCGTTGCTTGTCATGTTTAAATCCTTAAGTTTAGCACCGGAAGCTTCGCTTACACGGCAACCGGTGCTCAGCATAAATTCAAAGAGTGCTTGCATTCTTATTGCGACAAACCGATCCCGATTATTTCTTGCCTTTTCAACTCGATTCTTGAGTTCGTCTCGCATGAGTTCAATTTCCTCCTGTGTAAATGGCTTCTTGATCCGCTTGTCTTCTTTCATCTTCTTAATCGCCCGCATTGGATTCCTTGGAATATATCCATTATCCGCGAGCCAAGTAAAGAAGCTGGACAGATATCGACGCTCGCCGTTCAGTGTGGCTTTTGACAAACTCGGACTGTCGATCATCCGCTTTGCGAAGTGCATCCGCAGATCGTCCGTTGTAATGTCGGTGATCTTCTTTTTGATGTACAAATGAAGATGTGAATTTAACTCCTGCCTATACGCTTTAATGGATCGATCACTCAATCCATCAATCTTTTTGCTTACCAAGAACAGCTGAATCAACTTTTCATCTTCGTAGCCATACGGTACGACTTCATTCTTTTTAGGTACCAGATCATAATCTTCAAGACAGGTGATTAGCGTATTCTTTACAAGCTCAATTTCGCGGCTTTCAATTTTATCATTTAGCTTCAAAATGATTAAATTGATTACATCATTTTTCATGGTGACACACCCCTCAAACAATACATAGGCGTGACCAAGGTCAAGTTTCTTTCATTCAACAGTGTATTGCCTTGCACACATATCGCACTAATACCCGCAAAGCTAAACTGTAGATAAGACATCCACACACATTTGTAGTCGAGATCCTGGGCGACAACGTCAAGCAAACTTTGATAATCGTAACCTAAACGCTGGATCTCCTTGGCTACCGCCAGAATATTGGCCCCGCCGCCGACACTGGGTTCATTGGCTGTGATCTTTCCGCCGCTATATCCGGTAAGCTCCACCCTGGCCATCAATTCGCAAATATGAAATGGTGTGAAGAACTGGCCTGTCCTCGAATTCCCGGCATTTAACATCATGTAGATACTGCCGAGGTAATCATTGATATCATCCTCAAACAGCTCTACAAGCCTTGCGGTCCATCGGCACATTTCTTTTAACTGCTCGGCAGTGTACTTTTTCGCAAGTGTCAGATACTGATCTTCCAGTCGTTGATCGAAAAACAACTGGTTTGATATAGAGATCCCGGACATCTGCACCCAGTCTTGGAAAATGTCTTGGGCGTGATAGCTGCCCGTCATCCTGTTGATACCGTTGATGATTGACTCCATAAGCTACTCAGCCAGCTGCTCCATGAGCTGGACGATTAAATCTGTATCCTCGGCCTCCGACCACAGCGAGCGCTGCTGTGCTACCGTTGTCAGGCCATTGTTGTAATAATCTCGCATGATCTCCATCATGCGCCGCAGGCCATCCGTGGCCGTGTCATATCTGCAATACCTGGATCCGCATCGGATGCCGCCCGGATTGTGTTTGGCCAGCCACGCCGACGAGCTGCCCCAACCGGTCTCAAGGACAAACACCGCCGCGGCGTAGACTGGGCTGATCTGATACTCCTCTGCCAGATCCAGCAGCGCCACCGGGACAACCCCGGCTGCCTTGCCGATCGGCTGCCAGTCGTGCCAGCTGACATCCATTTCGGCTATGTATGCCGGTGGCGTATCAGGTTGATAGACAGCGGTCACAGCGATCGGCTGTGGTGCGGGCGCTTCGGCCTCTGCGGCCGGAAGATTGAGAGTCACCCCGGCGGTAATCGCAGCTGTGAGGACTACCAGGGCCGGGCGTCTAAGCCGTCGCATTATCGGGCCTCCTTAAACAATCTCTGCGCTACAGAGATAATCTCGCGCTCTGTGTATAGATCCATCAGACTATGTAACTCCGCCTCAAACGCGATCATAATCGCTCGATTGTCTTTTCTTTCAGATCGAGTTAAATCCTGAAGGACTTTATAGAGCGCCACCGCTGCATAAGCGCGAGCTGCTTCGTTTGTTATTGTCATTCCGCGGCCTCCTCAATTTGCTGGTACGCATTATCCAAGTTTTCGAGTGCTTCCTGCAGCAAATCGCAAACTTCATCTGCCCGTTGGTACCGATCACTCTCTTGAAGATTCTCCGGCATGTTATCGCGGTACTCCTCTTCTTCCTCTTTCAAGACTTCTAAGTCTTGACCCAATCTTTCCAATTTACTTTGAATCTCTCTTAGAGATTTTCTGCGTTCTTTATTCATTCATTTCTCCTTCCTTCACAAGCGTTCGAGCCTGTGATAAAATAGAGATGATCTCAATCAAATAAGATCATCTTGAACTCTCGGTTGCCGCCAAGCTCGCCGAGGGTTCCTTTTTTTGTTTGAGCCATTCTTGAAACTCTGCTTCATTTGCTGGATCCGCGTAGAAGCGCCTTATTGCTTCCGCAAGCGCTCGCGCCAATCCGTCATAAACAGCCTCGTTGGTTTGTTCCACATCACCACCTCGCTTTCTAATTCTTTGTTCGTGAGCCACAACACGTAAAACTGGAGTAAATGCAGCAGAATGGCATCTAACATTATCGTGATGGAAACACGTATAAAATTTTTTCGAGATGGCACTCGGTAAAATTCTAATTGGATGCCATAATGTTCCGTATGGCTGCCAGCCTAAAGGGCTATTTGATAGTAGAATCAAAACTACTGAAGTGGCAGCAGTTCTCGAAGAACAAGTAGTCATTTTGCTTGGAAAAAAGTCTGCAGAGAATTTTGAGTAAACAAATTTGAGCAAACGTTATTGATGAAATGACCATCAGTAACGTTTTGTTTTTAGAAAAACAACTCGTTGATGTCGGATTCTGGAAATCTTTCCTTGAATTTCTTGAGAAATTCATAGCTTGGATTTTGATATCCACTTTCAACCTTGTAGTAATAGGAAGCAGAAACTCCAATTTCCTGCGCCATTTGATTTTGCTTAAAGCCGAAGTTAACTCTAAATTGTTTCAGTTTTTCTATGCTCATCACTTCCTACTTTTCGACCTTCAACCTTAAGCTTCAAATTAATTGAAGTTTAACTTTAAAAATTTTTCAACTGCACTCTTGCCCGAAATCTAATTCATCCATCGTCTTACCTGTTAATTTACATATAATAGCTGCATTCTTCACAGATATATCAGATGAATTTTTAATGTATGTTGATAAATACGCATCAGATATCCCTAGTTGATCTGCTACATATTTCTTTTTCAGACCAGCGTCTTTTATCGCTTGATCAATCGATACCCTCACCAATCTCTCACCTCCTTTCTACCACACCTATATAATATACTTCAAATTAATTGAAGTCAATAAATAATTTCAATTTTTTTGAAGTTTTATTTAAATATTTCTTGAATAATGTTGAAAGAAAAAATATAATAAAGAAGAAAAGAGGTGAATCACAGTGCCTAAAAACATTCAATTTGGAAAAATGGTAGAACGATACATGAGATTAAATAAGCTAACAATGAAAGAATTAGGGGAAAAAGTAGGCCGGGGCGAAAGTACAGTATCCATGTGGATTTCAAACAAATCTACTCCTCCTATGGGAATAGTTCAAAAGTTGGCTGACTTATTTGGAGTGACAACTGATACAATGATATATGGTGATAACTGCTTAGAGGAAATCCCCATTATTTTTGACGACTATTTCCCTTTACGCTACTCAACCAATTTAAGCGCAGGAACGCTGGAAGAATTGCTTGACTCTGAGCCTGATGCCGTTGTTTATGTCCCTATTAAGTACCAGATGATGAAAAAAAGGCTTCACGCCTTTAAAGTCAACGGAACAAGTATGAATAATATCATTGCTGATGGATCTATTGTTGTTTGCGAGGATGTTTCTTCAACTTATACGAAACTAAAAGATGGTACTGTTGTCGTAGTTTTAATTGACGGTCTAGCCACAGTTAAACGTTTATATGTAAGAGATAATCAAGTCACGCTAATGCCAGACAGTACAGATAAATGCCATTTACCGATAATCATCAACACGGAAGATCATTCGGTACAAGTTGCAGGACGGGTTATCTGGCACATGAACCCTGATGATATTGCTGATAAAATTTATTGAAGTAAAATTTGAAGGAGTTATGATATGCTTAATAAACTTAAAAATTTAATTCAGTCAGCCTTAAAAGGAAAAGAAATTACTACTATTGAATCATCTTTACAAAACGATAAGAAAAATGAAATTGATGATAAAGACCATTGCACTAGCTTTTACACTCAATACTACCAAATGGTTTTATTGAAGTATTTTAAAATTCCACGTTATATATATGATATTGATAGCGAATATCTAACTAGTGTTGCATTTATTGAAAATAAAAAACTAAAATCAGAAAACCTTTTAAAAAACGGATATATAAGAGAAGCCACAGAATGCGAAAAACTTCAAACTCTTTCTAGAAGTGATTTAGTTGAAATATGTAAAGAAATAAATATTTCCACATCAGGAAGTAAAAAAGAACTCGCATGTAAAATTGTTGAATCAGAAAAATCAGAATCTTATTATCACGATCTTTTAGGAAATCATGTAATGTATATTACTTCTAGCATTGGAATGGATTTGTTGAATAAAAATTATGATTTTATCTATTTAAGCCAAAATTCGTTAATACCGCCAGATATCTATATTAAAAATCGCAACTTAATATATCCGCAAGAATATATCGATCAGGGTAAAAAACCCGATTATAATGTTATAGCTACGCTTTGTTATACAGATATCATAAATAAATCGATAAAAGAAAAAGAATTTTATCGATTGCATATAGATTTTTTACAATTATCAAAAACTTATATGTGCTTAAATGATATAGATCAATCTACAAATTCTTACGCAATGGCTCTTTTGATCATTTTAACGTGTTCTAATATTGCCAATTTGATTGAACTTGGCAGTAGTCCTGAGGAAAATATAACTAAAACATTAAATCATTTTAAAAACATAGATACATATGAACTAAATGATATATTAAGAAATTGTAAAGCGTTACTATCTAATTTTGATTTTCCAATTAAAGCTTACTCAGACAGTGATATTCTTAGTATGATTCAAGAATTATATGAAAATGGAAAAATTGATTTCTCTAAATACAAAAGTTTATACTAAAGAATTAAAAAAAGGATCCCGAACAGATCCTGGATAATATAAAAAACAAGCTAACCCCAGGAGCAAAGGATTCTAAGGCAATGCCCTACTCCCACTCGGGAACCCAGCTTTATCCTTCTCAAGTTAGCTACTTATAGTATATGCAGTAGTTAAAAAAATGCAACATTGTGAAAAAAAATTAAAAATCCCCAGCCGCTACCAACAGCCAGGGAATAGGATCGTGCTACCAACACGGATCCGTAGTATAGTAAAAATGACTTGACCTGTCATCCCTTTTACTATACCTCTATTATACAAGGAGGTCGAACAAAATGCAAAGAGGTTATATATACGCTCGTTACTCATCGGCAAGCCAGAAAAGCGAGTCCATAGAGCAGCAGATCGCGATCATCGAAGATTATGCAAAACGAAACAACATCGAAATTGTTGGCACCTATGCTGACAAGGCGATTTCCGGGAAGCACGCAGAGAACCGTCCAGAGCTGCAGCGCATGCTCTATGACTGCGATCGGAAGCAGGTGGATGTAGTTATTGTCTATCGGCTGGATCGCTTCGCACGCAACCGCTATGACAGCGCCACACTCAAAGCACGTCTGAAGAAAAACAACATCAAGTTGCTGTCTGCAATGGAGAACCTCTCTGATAATCCGGAATCTGTCATCCTTGAATCCGTCCTGGAAGGCATGGCTGAATATTACTCTCTGGAGCTGAGCCAGAAGGTCAAACGCGGAATGGACAACAACGCTCAGAAGGGCAAGAGTAACGGTGGTCAACGTAAGTTCGGGCATCGTACTGGTGCCGATGGCAGGCCGGAAATCGTACCCGAGGAAGCCATGATCATCCGAGAAGCTAAAGATCAGTATTTGCAAGGAAAGACTATTGCTGCTATAAAGCGAGATTTCAATCACAGAGGTTGGCGCTGGCATAAGGGAAAACCTTTCACAGAAATCAATATTACGTCTATGCTTGATAACCGCTGTAATGCCGGGGCGTATAAATTTAAAGGTCAATATATAGATAATATGATCCCGGCGATAATCAGTTTGGAAGAATATAACGCAATTCAAGAAAGAAGGGAACTTAAAAAAATGACAAAAAGAAAAGGTGACAGCTTTGTTTTAACAGGAAAGCTTGTTTGCGCACAGTGCGGTGCATCCTTGTTCGGCGACTCCGGAACATCACGTAATGGAGAAAAGCATTATTATTATACCTGCTGCAACAAGAAAAAAAAGAAAACCTGCAGTATGAAATCTGTGGTGAAAGCTGATCTCGAATCTGCGGTTTTTGAGCTTACTAAAAATGCTATTTTAAAAGAAGACATTATTTCCACCATCGCAGAAAGATGTGCAGAAATCATGGAGAAGGATGACTCATACGCCCTGGAAAAAGAGATTACTACTCGCGATTTAAGAGACGTTGAAAAGAAAATCTCAAATATCATTCGCGCTATAGAAGATGGCTTGTACTCTGCGTCGTTGAAAGATCAAATGGCTGCTTTGGAACAACGACAAGATGAGCTGAAAAACAGGCTGCATCAGATCGAATCCATTAAGCCGATGATGACGAAAGAACGCATTGAATTTTGGCTTATGAAATATAAAAATGGATCCGTTACAGATCCAAAATGGCAAGAAGATATTGTGAATATGCTTATCCGAGAAATCCAGGTCAATGTCCACGAAGATGGCAAATTTGATATCAAGGTAGCCTACAACCTTCAGGCTACCAACATTGACACAAAACAAAAACCGCTATTCAGCGGTTCGGATAACTTTACTATGGTGGAGCATAACGGGATCGAACCGTTGACCTCCTGCGTGCAAAGCAGGCGCTCTCCCAGCTGAGCTAATACCCCATGTATATTTAAATTCGATGGTGGGCCTGAATGGACTTGAACCAACGACCTCACCCTTATCAGGGGTGCGCTCTAACCACCTGAGCTACAGGCCCAATTAACTGTTTCCCATCGAATGCTTAATAAATATACCACGAGGAAAATAAAGTGTCAACAACTTTTTAAACTTTTTTTGATTTTTTTCGCAGCATTTTGATCCGCCGGTTCTCCTCGCCCGCAAAATCCGCATTATTCCAGAATCTTAACAAAATCGTCGATCCCCTGAAAGATCGCGTAAGCAATTTCATCCAGGTGTTCATCCTTCTGCAGCGCGGATAAATCCTGACCGTTGGATAAAAATCCGATCTCCGCCAGAATTCCCAGTGTTGTCGTCTGTTTCAAAATATAAATATTCCCCGTTTTGGGCTGGAACTTGGAATTGGTCACCGGCCGCAGCCGTTCCAGCACCGCGGCTGCCAGCTGATGCGAATTCTCGTTGTCCTGCTGATAATACACCTCTGCCCCATGGACCCGGCTGTCCAGCGAAATATTGCAATGGATGCTGACAAACAACGTCACCTGCGGCTGATTCATGATCTCAACCCGTCTTTTTAAATCGGCTCGTTTTGTGTTCTTCGCGTCGGCCGGCGCCAGATCAACGTCCTCCTCGCGGATCATAATCACTTCAGCGCCCGCGCCTTCCAATAACCGCTGCAGCTTCTTCGCCGTTTTTAAATTAATCTCATCTTCGTCGATCGCCTGACTCCGCGCTCCCGGATCCTTTCCCCCATGTCCCGCATCAATCACAATCGTCATTCCGCTTAATCGCGTATCGGACATGACCGTGATCGCGCGGCTAAACGCCCGCATCACCAAAGCGGCGATCAACAGTACAATCAAACTCCCTGTTGCCCAGCATTTCCGTTTTAACCGTTTCATCGCTTCATTGTATGAAAAAAGCAGCGGTCCTATGCCGCTGCCCATGATTTCGCCTTGATTAACAAAATAAAACTTAAAATCAGACACAAGCCCTCGCTCACCGTCGGCGTGAGCCAGATTCCCAACGCTCCGAAAGCCGACGACATCGCAAGCAGACAGACCAGGATCACAACGATTCCCCGGGCCAGCGACAGCGTCAGCGCCGCTTTCGGTTTAGCCAGCGCAACGAAGAAGCCGGAAGTCAGCACATTATAGCCCATGATCAGAAAACAGAAGGAATACAGGCGGAACGCCGCTACCGTGCTGCCAAACAATGCCGTTTCCTGCGGCCGGATGAAGACCGAAACGATCTGCGGCGTAAAAATCCAGCAGCCGCCGAAGCACAGCACCGAAGTCAGCGCGACCGCCGTCAGGCCATAACGATAGACCAATTTGATCGTTTTCGAATCCTGCTGCCCTACGGCATAACTCACCAACGGCTGGCAGCCCTGCGCAATGCCCACAAACGCCATCAACACCAGATTATAGACATACGTCATCACGGTGTAGCTGACGACGCCGGAGGTTCCGATGATGGATAAAATCTGATGGTTAAACGCAAAGACGATGACCCCTGCCGATAATTCCGTAACGCAGTCGGCGATGCCGATCGGCACAATCCGCTGATACTGCGATAAATCCAATGTGAACCGCGTAAAATGGAAATGGGTTTTCCGGCTGAACAGAAAATGACTGAAAAAGACAAGAAACGTCAGCAGCTGCGAAATGCCGGTTGCCCAAGCCGCCCCCGCCAGCCCCCAATGAAATCCGAAGACAAATAAGGCGTCCAATACAATATTCGTCACTGCACCTAACAGCACGCCGAAGGTTGACAGCTGTGGAAAACCATCCGCTTTGATCAAGACTTCAAACGAATAAGACACAATGAAGAAAAAGCCGAATCCCCCGATAATCCGGAGATATTCCGTTACATAATTCAGCGTATCGCTGCCGGCTCCCAGAAAGACCGCCAACGGCTGGGCAAAGAGCACGCAGCTCACCGAAATGAACAATGCCAAGACCGAAAGCACCGCCGTATTCATCGAAAACAGCTGATTTGCCCGCTCCGTTCGCCCCGCGCCTCGATGGATTGAAATCAACGTCGACGCGCCGATCGACAGCAGCAGAGAAAAAGCAAACATGAAATTGATGAACGGCATCGCCAGGTTGACAGCGGCCAGCGCCGTTTCCCCGGCATAATTGGCAATAAAGATCCCGTCGACCATCGTATATAAATTAAAGACCAGCATCGAAGCGATCGACGGCAAAACAAAGCGTATAAATTTTCGTTTTAAACTCATACTTCCTCCTTTCTGAATCAGTATAAACCTTGGTATAATACTAAAGTCAAGGGGTGAACACATGAAAAACCTATATCAGATTCAGGAAATCTGCCGATTATACCATATCGGCGCCGATTCCCTCCGGTACTACGAGAAAATCGGCCTGATTCAGCCGCAGCGCAGCGAAGGGAATTACCGGTTGTACTCGCTCAGCGATATCTGGCGGCTGAACGTCATCCGCGATTTATTAAAGCTGGGATTCAGCACCTGCCAGATCAAAACCTATCTGGACGCCCGCTCCGTCGCGACGACCCGCAGCCTGCTGGACGAAAAGGAAGCCATTCTGCGGCAGCGTATTGAGGAGATGAAGAAAGACCTTCAGGATGTACAAAACCGCCGTCAGAGCTTCGAGGAAGCGCTCAGCGAGCCGATGAATCAGGTTTGCCTGCGAACATTTGAAAAGCGGCGGTGTCTGCTTCTGAAAGAAAACATTGAACACGATGAGGATATCGACTTTCTGTTGACGAAGTTGTCCGGACGGCTGGAGGAACAACTCTCCATTCTTGGCAATGTTGATACCGGCTCAATGCTTGAGCTGCAACCGGACGGCTCCGTCCGCTGTACGTCGGTGTTTATCTGCACGGAAGATGAATCCTACGATTTCACCTTGGAAGCAGGCGATTATCTCACCCTGACTTACAGTGGGCGCTATGATACCCACAACGAGCATTTGCGGCTTTTGCAGGAAACGATCGAGAATCAACATCTGAAACCTGTAGGAAATTTTCTTGAATTTCTGTTAATCGACATCCATGAAACTCAACGCTATGAAGAATATGTAACCCAGCTTCAGGTGCGGGTCATCCCCGCCTGATCAGGCAGTTGGTTTCTTACACTGGCATTTCTTTTCTATATTAATTACCGCAGCTCATTGCTCTTCCTGGGGTCAAGGAAACGAGACGGTTTCGCAAAGGACAGACTGGTAAACAAAGCATACAATGCCGATGCCCGATGATCATGTTCATTAACAACTTCTTTCCGCAGTCTGTTCCCGGTATTGTTCAATTCGAATTTTTTTCTCTTTCCGCTGCGCCTTTTTCAGCAAGCCCAAGCTGAAAACCGCAACCGCCAGCTGCGATACCGGGACTGCCGCCCAGGTGCCCGCAATTCCGCATCGTTGCGGCAGGATCAGCAGCAGCGCCGCTAAAATCAACGGTTCACCATAGATCAGCAGGTAGGCATATTTGTTCTTCTCCGTGGCATAGAAATAGGAAATCGCGATACGCGATATCGCAACGAACACAAAGCCAAGAATAAAGATGGGCAGGCTTTCTCCCACCATCGCGACAATTTCTTCAGAGGCTCCGAACAGGACAGCCGCCTCATAGCGCAGACCATACAGTAAAAGCACACTCGCCAAAGCAATGGCCAGACCAAATTGAAACGCCAGACGCCGCACCCGGCGGACTTTATCCGGTTTCTGTTCCCCATAATATTGGCTGAATAACGGCTGTGTTCCATCGCTTACCCCCTGCAGCAAAAGCAGCATCACACAGCAGACGTAGCTGATTACCGCATAGGCGCTGACCGCCGGATCACCGCCGAATTGCATCGCGCTCCAATTGATCAGAATCAACGTTACATTCGGCACAAAGGTCAGTCCCAACGGGGAAGGCGTCAGCTTCAGAATCCGCGTGGTTTGATATTCCCACCCTTTATCCCATTGAGCTTTTAAGGTTTTCCGGACAGGAAACAAGACCGCAGCGCACCAAAGCACCGTTACTGCCTGCCCCAGCACCGTGGCTGCCGCCGCGCCCGGCAGACCATACGGCAGAACCCAGACCAAGAGATAATCCAGAACAATATTCGTGAGAAAGCCGGCGATCATCGCCGCCATCGCCTGCAGCGACTTCCCCATATTGCGGATTAACGGCACCAGCCCGACGCCCAGCACCTGAAATAAGATGCCTGCCGTGATAACCCGCATATATTGCAGCCCGTAGATTTCCAATTGTCCCTGCATTCCCAGAAGGTGCAGCAGCGTTTTATTCAGCGGCAGATACACCAGGGTCAGAAGCAAACTGACCGCGATCAACAGTCCGCATGTAATCCAGAAATACCGGTTACGCTCGTTAATCCGCTTTCCTCCCTCAGCAATCGCAAAATGAATCGCACCGGCCATGCCGACGCCGGTACCCGCGGCTTGGATCAGAGCGACCAGCGGATAGACCAGGTTGATTGTCGCCAAGCCCTGATCGCCGATGCTGTTGCCGACAAAGAAGCTGTCGACAATTGCGTAAATCCCTGACAAGGCGAATGCCAGCATGGAGGGGATTACATATTTAAAAAAAGTTTTTGTCATTTTCCTGCCTCCTCAAACGCCTCGAGGAATCGCTGCATTTCCGTCAGCATTGTTTTCATCGAGGTCATGCCAATCCTTTGGATTACCTGCATCTCATGAGCCTGAAGTTCTTGGATCACGTCGCCGGCCAGCGCTTTTCCCGCCTGTGTCAGAAGGATTTCCTTACGCCGGTGATCCAGTGCGGATTCCCTAAAAACTACGAGCTGGCGCTTCGCCAGGGCGTGCAGAACTGAATTCACCGTCTGTTTTGGCAAATGCCGCTCTTGACACAGATCCCGCTGCGTTATCGGCTGTTTCGTTTCCCACAGCGCATAAAGAACCATCAGCTCCGTATAGGTCATTCCGTGCGCTTTTGCCCACCGATCATAGACCGCATCCATGCGTCCCCACAGTTCATAATATTCCAGCATTAACGTCTGAATCTCATGTATCATCGTTCTTCCTCCCTTTGATTCTTTAGAAGCAATCGTTTATAAATTCTATTTTACAGAACAAACTTATGTTATATTAGTCCGATATCAGACTAATATTGTGTATTATACCAATGAGCGGGCTGAATGTCAATCCTGATCTGAGTTCCGTATTTTGTCTTTTCATATCAATGTCATGCTAAGACATTCTGCCTTGGCTGCGATAGAGAGGCATCCATAAAAGCAAGAAAAATGATGCAAGCATCATTCTAAAAGGCAAAGCCTTTCAGAACCCCTCGTCAGTTTCTTGCCTGGAGGGTATTCCTGATTTCCGAGTTCTTCCTCCTCTCCCTCTGCTCCCAAAGTTCAAGGCTGGTTCGAAGATTTCTTCCTTCAGGCGTATTGTGTATCTCGCGATTCTTCAAGTTCATACTGCCTTGAAAACCAGCTTTCCTCTGGAAGCTGTCATCTTTGGACAGATTGAAGAACCGTTTTTCTATTTAATTCTGATAGCCCATTCCGCGTCGCGCAATCACAAACGAAGCGGCCAGATGCACTGTACAGCCCATCTTCCGGCTGTATTTTTCTTTCCCAATTTGACTTGTGTATGCTGGATTTACCTGAACAACGCCATAACCTTCCTTCCAACATCTTCTCTCTATTGCTTCCTGAATCTGTTTTGTCGCAAACTCGGATAACATTTGATTATGCTTTTGATTCCCATATCGCATGTTGCTTTTCTTCTTCTCAAAATCCAGCGCTTCCATCACCAACGGTTTATTGCTTCTCACCCATTCCAATACGACCTCTTTCGCTGTCTGTCGGATCTGATGCTTCCGTTGATTCTTCTTTTTTCCCCTTAAGGACATTGGAACAGTTTTCAACAGCACACAGTTGCCGCAGGCATCCGTTTCACTTACGGCAATATGATCCGCATTGATATCGATTCCAATCACGCCGTCTTGCTTATTCTCCATCAATTCACGTTCTTCCATTTCCACAACCGCTTTGATAATGAAGTATTTCTTATGATCTTCCAATAGATAAGCGACCGCTTTCCCCGGCGTATTGTGCGGCAGCTTCACCGCCCGTTCCAGTTCTTTGGCATTCGCATGAAAACGAACCTTTAACCGGATTTCTCTGTTTTCACTGCTGCAGCGATAAATCAATACGCCTTCTTCAAGATGATATTTGAATAGACAATTGGAATACTTCCCCTGCCTGCGCCCGGGAATCATCATGGTTTTGTTTCGCTGATACCGGTATTCTTCAAGCCACGCTTCATGATTTCCAGCATAAACCGTTGTTCTGGAACGCGATAGCTTCTTCCCGCCAAAGCAGGTAAACCGCATTTTCTGATTCGCGGTATTGAGCTGTTGCTGCGTGCGATTCAATTTAAAGATCAATTGAGAGCGTTGATTCTTTAACTGTTTCCGGGTTGGACGCAGCCCTTGTACCTCCTCGAGATAATCTTCCCGGGTTTGCTTTCCCAGCTTTGTTTTCTGTTTCAGCTGCGTTAACCGTTTATCCAGCCGCTGGATTTCTTTCTCCGTTTTCCGGATTTTCTTCTCTATGTTTTTCAATTTTGCCTTGAACATTTTCTTCTTACGCTCATGGTTTTCAAAGTCCGCTTTCAATTGATGCTGAGCCTCCCATAGCGCTGCCAGAGGAAAATAATCATTCGTGTGATACCGGCGCTTCAGCTCTTTATGAAGCGATTCTTCAAATGAGAAAGGAATTCCCCGGGCTTTTAAAGTCAATAAATGATAAGTAGTATGAAGGATCGAATGATATAGAAGGATATCCTGGCGAATAGCCTGAGCTTCTTCAGGAAGCAATTCATTGTAATAGATCCGGTCAGAATACGTTATCGTTTTCATGAAGAAGACCTCGCTTTCAGAGATGCCCATCATCTCTAATGAGTTAATTATACAATAAACGTGATCTCCCATCAACGCATTTGAGTTCGCTTCATTCTTACCTCCATTACTGAGCTTTGCGCAGTCACAAATATTGCATGACAGTAAGCTAAATTGCTTTACTTTCACACTTTTCATTTTCTTTTTGCCTCTGACGCATCGAAAATCTTAGAATACAAAAAAAGTGCCAACCTGAAATTTCAGGCTGACACTCCCGTTTTGAGTCAAAGTTTTGACTACGCTTTCGCAAGCTTGCTTTCGTTTGATTACGAAACAGCAATTAACGCTTGCTGAACTGCGGAGCTCTACGAGCGGCCTTTAAGCCGTATTTCTTACGTTCCTTAGCGCGGCTGTCACGAGTCAGGAAACCCGCAGCCTTCAGCTTCGGACGGTAATCGCTGGAAGCTTCCAGCAGTGCCCGTGCGATACCGTGACGCATAGCGCCTGCCTGGCCGGTGAATCCACCGCCGCAGACGTTGATCTTGATGTCAAACTGACCCAGAGTTTCTGTCAGTTCCAACGGGGAACGGACAACCATGCGCAGAGTTTCTTCCGGCAGGTATTCCTCCAAAGTCTTTCCATTGATGCTCATTGCACCTGTGCCCGGGGTCATGAAGACGCGGGCAACAGCTGTTTTACGACGGCCTGTGCCGATATACGTTACGTTTGATTTCTTTTTCGCTGCCATTAGTCTTTCTCCTTACTAACCCTTGATTTTCAGCTCAACAGGTTTCTGAGCCTGATGCGGATGCTCGCTGCCCGTGTAAACGAACAGATGCGTGCGCATAACATCGCCTAACTTCGTGTGCGGAAGCATACCTTTGATGGCCTTTTCGACCCATTCAACCGTATACTGTTCCCGCATCACGCGCGTTGTGCGGACACGCAGTCCACCTGGATGCATAGAATGGCTGAAGTAGCTCTTCTTGTTATCCTGATCGCCTGTGATTTCGATCTTGTCAGCATTGATCACGATGACATAATCACCGCAGTCAACATTTGGTGTATAAGTAGGTTTGTGCTTTCCACGCAGAACCGTTGCGACTTCGCTCGCAAGCCGTCCCAGTGTTAATCCTTGTCCGTCAACGACGTACCACTGACGTACAACTTCATTTGGTTTTGCCATAGTTGTCTGGCGCATAATTTAATTCCTCCTAACCAAGTGTAGTTTCCGGGGCTACATTTGGCATAAGTTGCCGAGTATTATTCTAAACTCCCGGCCCCTTTTCGTCAACTGTTTTTTAGCCTTTTTACCGTTTATTTTCACACTTTTCCCTATTTCCCGGATTTCCACAGCTCTCCGTGTGCCATTTCACCGTAAAACATGAAAAGCGGCTGTTTTGCCGCTTCCCTTATCCGTTTCCTTATTTGAAGGTTAACGGAACTGGATATCCGTATCCCCCATGGCATTCTCCACTTTCAAATGATGTGTTCCTGAAGTATCCTTCCAGGAATTTGCCATCTTCTGATCATAGTAGGCGCCGCCGATTCCCAGACTACCCATCGCGTTCTCCGCTTCAATCCGATAATCTGAGCGGCTTCCGTTCAGCGCCATTCTCACATCGCCCAGCGCGACGTCAAACTTGCACCGGCCGTGCAGCGTCCCGGTGAAATCCACATCCCCCAGCGCCATCTCAAATTCAGAATCCACAAAGTCCAGATCTTCAACAATTAAATCACCCAGGGCCAGCTCCAATTCAGAATTAGCCAGTGTTACTCCGCTGCCGACATAAATGGTGATCCAGCTGTGATCATGACTCAGATTGCAGGTGTTGATATGATCCGGATGTTCTAATTCCACTTTCAGAATTCCTTTTTCCACCTTCGTTTTGATACTCTGGCAATTCCGATAATTGATTTCCACACGGGTCTGAGGCCCATCGTTGCGCATCAGCGTGACATCGCCCAAATCACTTTCGACATCGATGCCTTTGATATCGGAAAAGGTTTCATCGTATGTCTGATAATTTCCATCGCCATATCCCATGCCCATACCATGCCAGTTATGAGTTTCATAATCCTCATCCTCGTCGTGATGCTGCCGGTTCATGTGGCCCTGTCCCATGCCCATCCAATGATCGCCGACACGGATGCCGACGCCGTTTTCCAGCTGATCGACGTTAATTCCCAAATCCTGCGAGGTTAAGGATGTTTTCCCGGTGATCAGTGAGATCGTTAAGATCAGAATCAATCCGGCCGCGCCCATACCCGCTGCAATTTTCAAGACTGTCTTCATGCCTGATTTCTCCTTTCCTGAATCCATTCCACACCTTCCTGCACCTTCCCTTTTGCCCACGGCCAAACCTTTTTAACCAGAGCGATCAAGCCGCATAAGCAGACCAGAAACAACGCCGCGCAGATCAACATTCCGCCCAAAGCCAGTCCGGCCGAAGCCCAGGAAACAAAAATCATTCTGACGGCCGTCACCAACAACGATCCAGCCAGTCCAAAGAATAAGAACAACAGAAGAAGAATGACCATAAACGGCAAAAACAGAAGGAATCCAAAAATGATCACCAAAATGACAAGCACGATCGCCAATGGCACCCAAATCGGACTGGCAACCAGCGCCAGGCACAGAATCAGCGGCCACGGCCATTTCTTAGGTTCCTGCTGATCGGCGTTAATCCGGCTGTTATAACTGCTGCGGATCCCCTTCGCAAACTCCTCCGGCGATCCCAGATCATGAACAGCCTGCTCAAATTGATCTTCGCCTGCCTCATCAAAATATTCCTCACAATACCGCATCGCACTTTCCTGTTCTTCCCGCGGCAGGCCTTCCAGCGCTTCTTTCAGCCGATGCAGATAAATCTGTCTAGTCATTAAAATTTCCTCCCTCTAAAATCGTCGTTATCTTTCGGGAAAAATACACCCACTCCCGCTTATATTCCTTGTTTTTCTCCAGACCCTCGTCCGTCAGCCGGTAATATCTCCGATTTCGCCCCATCACCGCAACATCGTAGGTTTCTAATAATTCTTCTTTCTGAAGCCTTCTCAAGACCGGATACAAGGTTGATTCCGAGACCCCCAGCGTTTCCTTGATCTGTTGGGTCAGACGATAGCCATACGTATCCTCTTTCGCCAGAATCGCTAAAACACACGCATCCAGCAGGACCGAACCAATCTGAAATGTCATGGTATCTCCTCCTTGTATAATATTATAGATTGTATAATATTATATGTCAACTAGAGTATAGAAAGAATTCATTTCGTCCATACTAAAGTCAGGTGATAACTATGGAACTTTCTGAACACAGACATATTTTATATTTCAGCGAGCAGCCGATCGTTTTAATGGAGGAGCTGCTGAACATCAAGAAGATTGGTTTTACGCATATTCCTACGGGAATTCCTGAAACCGCACTGGCGCAGGCTCAGCAGCATTATACCGCGCTGAAAGCATCGCCGTTTGTGGAAAACTCTGGAATTGGTTTTATTTTATTTGGATCTGCCTGCGATCTGGCGCTGCCGCTGCAGCAGCTGTGCGAGGTCAAGATGTTACTGGTGAATCCGCTGCGGCGTGATTATTTTCCCGCGATGATCAGCGTCATCGAGGCCAGTGAAGAAGAGTCAATGTTCCTTCAGATCAAAGCGAAGCTGGAAAATATAGTATAAGAAGCTTTTCATTTTCGCTTACGTCTGATTCAGCCAGGCCGGTCGAATATCGAAGAATAAAAAAAACTGATCGTTGGAGTCAGTTTTTTGGTTTACCTTCTAATTTTCTTTTTGTTTCCTATTTAACGCAGAATCGTCTGCCGGAGCCTCCGTGGCGGCGGCTGGATAATAGACTTCAACTAAGGTCAGCCCCTGCGGTTTCGCATTGAAGTGACAGATCTGTTTATCCTGAGCCTGCAGCATCCACTGCACATCCTGCGGCGCCAGCCGTCCGCGTCCCACTTCAATCAACGTGCCGGTCATCATTCGCACCATATACCGCAGAAACCCGCTGCCTTCATAAATCAGGCGCAGCTGATCGTTTTCCTCAGCCAGCTCCAGGCGGGTAATCGTCCGCACCTGATCCGGCATTTCGGCCCGGGAATTTGCGCAGAAGGAAGAAAAATCATGTTCGCCAATCAGATAAGCCGCGCCTTCGCGCATCGCCTGAACATTTAACGTCCAGGGTGACTGAAAGGCATAACGGCGGGTAAATACGTTTGCCTCTCCCAGCTGTATCCGATATTCATACCGTTTTCCAATGGCGTCAAAACGGGCATGAAAACGCGAATCGACAGCCTCGACCGAACGGATGTGGATATCTTTCGGCAGATGGCCGTTGATCGCCCGCTTCCATTGGAAAGCGTTGAGTGAAAAATCGACGTCAAAGTGGAAAACCTGTCCCCAGGCATGGACCTGGGCGTCCGTTCTACCAGACCCCGTGATGGACACGGACCGCTGACAAATGACGCTGATCGCGTCCTGAATCGTCTGTTGAATCGTCGCTCCGCGCTCGGCCGGCTGGATCTGCCAGCCGGCATAATCAAAGCCATCGTAGCTGACGACTGCCTTGAACCGCTGCTTCATGCCAGCCAGAGAACAAGCATCGTTCCCAGCAGTGCGGCAGATCCTGCCAGCAGCAAATAATCCCGGCCTTCCATCTTTAAGATCTTATATCGCGTCCGCGTCCGTCCCGGGCAATATCCGCGGGCTTCCATCGCGTTCGCCAGCTCCTCCGCCCGCTGAAACGCCGACACAAACAACGGCACGATCAAGGACAGCACAGCCATGATCTTTTCTTTCAGCTTGCCTTCCTTCAGATCGACACCGCGGCTGGCCTGAGCGCGCATGATTCGCTGCGTTTCTTCGATCAACGTCGGAATGAAGCGCAGCGCGATGGAGATCATCATCGCGATTTCATGGGAGGGCAGATGGAAACGCTGAAACGGCTGCAGCAGATCTTCAATGCCCAGCGTCAGATCCAGCGGTTTCGTCGTGGCGGTTAATACTGTCGTGATGACGATCATCAACATTAACCGGATTGCGATGTATAACGTCTGAAACACCGCGTCGCTGTAAATCGTGAAGCCCAAGATCGTGACTAACGGCGCGCCGGTGCGCAGCACAAGAATGTTGACAATCAGCAAAAACAGCAACATGAACAACATCGGCTTCATCGACCGCCAGACGAAGTTCAGACTCAGTTTGGCGATCAGCACAACGGCGACAGCGCAGACGGCGATGATCGCATAGCCTAAGAATCCGGCCGGGAAAAAGATCGCGATCAGCACGATCAGCATCGCCATGATCTTGGCCCGCGGATCCATGCGGTGAATCGGGGAATTGAGCGGCATGTATTTGCCTAACGCAAAGTTATTCATTTCAGCTTCACCTCCCGCAGGATTTCCTTCGCCAGGGCGGGAATGTCCATAATCTCCTCAGACAGGTGAAAGCCGCGCTGATTCAGCATCTCGCGGGTGCGGATGATCGCCGGCGGCAGGATGTTCAATTGCTTTAACAAGTCGGTTTTGCGGAAGAATTCATGAACCGAGGTTGTCTGCAGGATCTGGCCGTTGTCCACAACGACAACGTTATCGCAGTAATTGAGAACATGCTCCATATCATGCGTCACGATCAGTACAGTTTTCTTCATTTGCTTGTTGAGATTCATAAACAGCTGCATCATTGACTGAGCGCCCTGCGGATCTAAGCCCGCTGTCGGTTCGTCCAGCACCAGCACCTGCGGATCCATCGCCAGAATACCGGCAATCGCAACGCGGCGTTTCTGACCGCCTGACAGATCCAGCGGAGAACGTTCCAGCATCGTTTCGTCCAAACCGACGACCCGGATGACCTCACGAGCCCGGCGAACTGCTTCTTCCTCACTGGCGCCGAAGTTTTTCGGACCGAATGCAATGTCCTTCAGAATCGTTTCTTCAAATAACTGATATTCCGGAAACTGAAATACCAGACCGACGTCTTTGCGCAGACTTTTCAGATGTTCCGGTTTCTGCTGAGCGCTGATCGTTCTTCCCAGAATTTCAAGTTTCCCGGCAGTCGGAAGCAGCAGCGCGTTGAGATGCTGCACCAGCGTCGTCTTGCCGCTGCCGGTTTTGCCGATGATCGCCGTAACCTTACCTTCCTCAATTTCCAGATCGACGTCTTTCAATGCAGCATAGGCAAACGGCGTACCGCTGGAATATGTATAGCTTAATTTTTCAAATCGAATTGACACAGTTGATTCACCAGCCCTTCAATCGTAATTTCCGGCTTCATGGTCAAGCCGTTTTTCTTTAACTGCTGCTGCAGCTTAATGCTGAACGGAATATCCAGATGCAGGCGGATCAGTTCTTTATCCCGCAGCAGGATCTCATCCGGCGTGCCTTCCATCTTAATCTCGCCCTGATCCATGACCAGCACATGATCGCTCTTGGCCACTTCTTCAATGTCGTGGGTAATCGAGATGATTGTCAGCTGCGTTTCTTCATGGAGCTGACGAATCACGCGGTTGATTTCATCCTTGCCCTGCGGATCAAGCATACTTGTTGACTCGTCAAAAATGATCATTTCCGGCGCCATTGCCAGCACGCCGGCGATGGCGACACGCTGCTTCTGCCCGCCCGATAACCGGGTCGGTTCGCTTTCCAGGTATTCGCTCATGTTGACCTTTTCCGCAAATTCCGTGATGATCGCGTCCATTTTCGACTGTTCAACGCAATGATTTTCCAAGCCGAACGCGATGTCGTCCCGCACGGTAGAACCGATGAACTGGTTATCCGGATTCTGGAACACAATCCCGACACGGCTGCGGATTTCCATCAGGTTTTCCTCATTCAAAGGCAGATCATCAATCAGGATCTCGCCCTCGTCTTTTTCCAACAGGCCGATCAACAGTTTGGCAATGGTCGACTTGCCGCTGCCGTTGTGACCGATAATCGTTGTATAGCTGCCTTTCTCAATAGCGAAGGAAACATGACGCACGGCATGCGTCGATTCGTCATAGGAAAAGCTCAGATTTTTAACTTCCAGCTGTTTCATAGTTCTCACCTCAAAGTGTTTTAATTATACAACAGATGAACCCGTTTTAAAACAATAAAGAATCCCTTAGGATAAAGGGATTTTTCCGGTTTTGACAAAGTGTAGAATTCGTTTAGCGATCTGCGGTCTATGACACCGCTTTCGGTTATTTTCACTCAAGAGGAGCGGCCGGAAATCACGCCTAAAAAAGAAAAAGTCCGCACCGTCAACACGGCAAGCAGACTTGTTTTCTTTTATTTGGATTCCAGGCGATACGCGTGATACTGACCGTTCAGGCAGCAGACCTGGTTGGAAACATTCAGAATATCGCTGAGAATTTTTCCTTTTTCCACAATCAGATCCTTACTGATCGTAAGCGACTGATCGCCGTCCGCTTCATTGATTTGATAATCGTGTTCCTTAATGATCCGGACGAAGGTAATCAAATCCTCAACGGCAGGGAAGCTGATATCGTGATAAATCGTGATCAGCGAGCCTTCCGGATAGTTCTGATCGAAATCCAGCTGTTCTTTCAGACAGGCTGAAATAAACGCCGGTTTTAGATAAGGATACATCAGATTAATTTCCTGCACCTCGCGGGAATACTGCGGTTCTTCTTCCGCCGGTTCTTCTTCCAAGGCTTCAGGCTCCGCTTCAGCAGGCTTCTCTTCCTGCGGCTGGACCGTCGGTTCATCCTCATCGTTGCTCAGAGTGATAATCGTCTTTTCTTCTTCTTTTTTATTGGCGGCTTTGCTTAACAAATAGGCCGCTCCGCCAGCGGCTGCCAGCAAACCGAATAATAATCCTTTTTTCATCGTTGTCACCGATCCTTTTCTCTATTCTATCATATTTCACACGGTTTTAAACTATTTTCTTAACAAGCTCACCACGGCTACCCCGTCGCCGACCTCGGGATAGAACTGGGTAAGATAATCGGGATGGGTCATCAACATTTCCCGAAACCTCCGCAGTTTTTTGATCATTTGCCGGGTGCCCTTGTTTTCCGTCAGCGAGGGATCTTCGACCATTCCATGGAAATTCAGATTATCAAAGACAAAAACTCCGCCGTCCGCCAGATTAGCGCGGAATTGTTCCAGATAGCGGGGATACTGGGCCTTCGCTGCATCCACGAAAATCAAATCGTATTGTTGATCAGTCTGGAATTGGGCAATATCCAGGGCATGCACATGAATCTGAGCCTCTAACTGTTGTGCCGCAATATTAACCAGCGCCAGCTGAGCCCGCTCCGGATCGTTCTCCAAAGTGTCGATCTGAATCTGAGGCGAGAGCTTAGCCATTCGAATTGCAGAATACCCAATGGCCGTGCCCAGTTCCAGTATGCGGGTATAGGCTTGATTACGAATCAGTTCCAGAATGAACTCAATCCCGGTTTTCATCATGATCGGCACATGGTTTTCCTGAGCGTAAACTTCCAGTTCATTAATCGACGGCATCGCTTTCCCTCCTTTATTGACTTCAGTCAAAAACGACTGACTTCAGCAAACTCCATAATTTCTTTCATCAATTGATCTCTAGCCTGTTCATAAGATAAAATAAGAAAAAGGCTCCCTGTGAGGGGAACCAAGGAACCTGGCAACGAGCTGCCTTCACTATGGCAGGCATAGCTATTCTCGCCGCGGAAATGCTTAACTTCTGTGTTCGGGATGGGAACAGGTGTGACCATTTCGCTATCGTCACCAGATCGTTTCAGGATTATTCCCTGAAAACCAAATAACAGTTGCTTCTAGAAAGTCTTGCTCTTTCTTACTTCGTTATGAACGTTTTTTTCCTCATGTGATTAAAT